>Ga0247814_10000063_pt1 | contig 103886 bp, 84 predicted proteins | sample UWRJL179409R1_FD_179947 | JGI IMG/M metagenome (GOLD analysis project Ga0247814, IMG submission 179947) | Plant litter microbial communities from Arlington Agricultural Research Station in Wisconsin, United States - UWRJ-L179-409R-1 | ecosystem: Environmental > Terrestrial > Plant litter >... | reverse complement strand
CCCGGAATCAGTAAAAAGCTCGCAGAGTCGATTTATGCAAACCTGCACAGCGAGTAGAATGCCCGCTCACCTCGTAGCCAGTTGTGCCGATGAATATTCCTAATCTGATCACCGTTCTACGTGTCCTCCTGATTCCAATCTTCATTTTGCTGTTTTATCTGCCTTATCACTGGAGCTACATGGCGGCCAGTTCGGTCTTCGCTTTTGCGGCGGCAACGGATTGGCTCGATGGATATCTGGCCCGGCGTCTTGAGCAAAGCACGCCGTTTGGTGCGTTTCTGGACCCCGTTGCCGATAAATTGATGGTCGCAGTCGCGCTGGTGTTGCTGGTTCAGGCGCACGCCAATCTTTGGCTGACGCTGCCTGCTGCGGTGATTATCGGTCGCGAGATCGTGATTTCTGCGCTGCGCGAGTGGATGGCTGAATTGGGGGCGAGGGCGCAGGTTGCGGTTTCCAACCTGGGTAAATGGAAGACCGCCGCGCAAATGCTGGCGTTGGTTATCCTGTTGGCGAATCCACCGGCGTTTACTTTTTGGGTGATCGTGGGCTACGTTCTGCTGTTGCTGGCAGCCGGCCTGACGTTATGGTCCATGGTGCAATACATGAGAGCGGCCTGGCCTCATCTGCGAACCACGACAGATAAAAAATAAGTTTTGAATCAAAGGGTTGACGCGGCTATTTGAATCTATAGAATGGCCCCGTCACCAAGATGCGGGAATAGCTCAGTTGGTAGAGCACGACCTTGCCAAGGTCGGGGTCGCGAGTTCGAGTCTCGTTTCCCGCTCCAAACATAGCACTGACAGAATTCCACTGGATTCTGTCAGTGATTGAAACAAGGACCTTCGGGTCCTTTTTTCGTTCCAGCGGGAATCACTGAAATCCAGCACCATCCAGTGTGTTTAAGTCCTGAATGAGAGTCTTGAATTCGGACGCGCATTGAATCGGTTTGTTGCTGGAGCAGCTTGGATAGCGAGATGAGCATCTGGCCCTGACTCTGATCAGGAGCTCGCTATGGCACTCTCGGATACCACCGTTCGGCAAGCCAGAATTACCGGCAACGATTACTCCCTCGGCGATACGGATGGGCTTGCGCTCAATGTGACGGCCCGCGGGGGAAAGATCTGGTATTTCAGGTACTACTGGGCAGGCAAGCAGAAGCGCATGTCCTTGGGCAGTTACCCGCAAATCTCCCTCAAAGATGCACGTACTCGACGTGATGAGGCGCGCGCCTTGGTTGCCCAGAGCATCAATCCCTATGAGCATCGTAAACAACAGCGACTTGCTGTTCATGCTGCGAGGGAGCACACCTTCGAGGCCGTGTTCAATCAGTGGGTAGACTTCCGCAGGCTGAGCCTGAAGGAAGGACGCCAGAGCACGCTCTCGCAGATCTTGAGAATCTTCAATAAAGACGTCCTGCCCACCCTGGGCGGGCGGTCCATCTACGATATCAATCGTCACGATCTGCTGGATTTACTGAGCAGGATCGAACAGCGCAAGGCCTTAACGACCGCCGAAAAATGCCGGACTTGGTTTAACCAATTGTTCCGCTATGCGCTGGTGAAGATCGAGGGGCTGGAACATAACCCGGCTTCAGACCTTGATGTGGTCGCTCTCCCCAAACCTCCGGTCGCGCACAATCCGTTTCTTCGAATGGACGAGCTCTCGGCATTGATGGTTGCTCTTCGAAATTATGGTGGCGCAAACCAAACCCGCCTTGGCCTTCGATTGTTGCTAACAGGGGGGTACCTTAGATAAGCGTTCGAATCTCTATGTCTCCGCCACTTTTGAAACGCTAAAGCCCTGAAAATTCGGGGCTTTTTCGTATCTGGGGTTTGGTGGCTCATTGCTGTCTAAAGGCTAAACGTTCCGCATTATTCCATAAGCGTTCCGCATCACCCTTCGATTTCCGAGTTAACGAGTCGGTTTCACTATCTCCCCTACGCAGCAAGCCGAACTGACTTTGTGAATGAGGCGCCGCGAGACGTGCGGCGCTTTGCTCTGAACCTGCTCGATCAGGGCTTTCCTGCGCCGTTGCCGATCTGCCAGACGTACGGCGGTTCGGTGCCGTTGATGCGCCAGTCACCGACAATCCGCGCTTTGTAGATCGACGGGTTGTGCGAAGCCGCCGTGCGCGCATTGCGCCAGTGGCGATCCAGCGCCTTGTTGACGCTGACACCCGAAGCGCCCAAGGCGTTGAACAGATCCGATGCGGCGCGCAAGACCAATTCCGAAACAATCACCTGAGCCTTGGCCGTTTCGATTTCCGCAGCAATATTGGCGTCCTTTTCAACCTGCGCATCGTTGCCGAAACGAGCCACGTAGGCGCGTTGCAGCGGTTCGGCCGAACGCACGGTCGCGGCTTCGGCGGCATAGATCTGTGCCGAAATTTGCCCGACAACTTGCTGGACCTGCGCATCGTTGCTCACGCTGGCGCCATTGCCATGGCTGAATACGCGTTTGCGGTCGCGAACTTCCTGGGCAATGTCCCGTTCGATGGCGCGGCCAATGCCCGCCAGCACCGCCAGCAACACCAGTTGATAGAACGCCGTCTGGTATTTGAAGCGCTGTTCGAACGGGATGACATGCTCGGCATTCACCGGCACGTTGTTATAGACCGAAGTGCCGCTGCCGGTTGTGCGTTGACCAAAACCATCCCAGTCATCGCTATGGCGCACACCGGGGTCACGTGCCTGGACGACAGCGATCACGTCGGCGCCGTTGTCGGCCCGTTGTGCGTACACGTCAATCCAGTCAGCGAAAATACTGCCAGTGCTGTAGAACTTGGCACCATTGAGCACAAATCCGTTGCCTTCGGCGCTGACCTTGGTGATCACGTCGCCAATTTTCACTGTGCCGACTTCAGTCCAGCCATTGCCCACCAGATCACCCGCGACGAACCGCGCGAACCACGTGTCACGATCGGCACCAGGTGGCGCGTTGAGACGGTCTTCGACAAATGCAAAGTGCGCGCGTAGCGCTTGTGGGATGTTCGAGTCGGCTTCAGCCAACTCGATCAACAGTTGGAACAGTTGACCCACCGAAGCGCCTGCGCCGCCATATTCGGTGGGCACGCGAACCGCGCCGAAACCGGCTTCCTTGAGCCAGGCAATCGGCTCGTAGGGCAGGGTACGAGCTTTCTCGCGCTCCACGTTACCCGCGCTTATCTCACGAAAAATCGGCCGAAAGCGGTTGGCGAGGATTTCGTAATCGGTTCCTAGGGACAGTGGGTTTGAGGCTGTGGGGTGAGTCATACAGTGCTCCTGAGTGCCATGTGATCGGCGGAAAGACCACCGGATTGAGTCGCTGGAGCACTGCACGCTTTGTGCCTGATTACAACGTGTTGATTTTAATGGTTTTTTCCAGATAGCCTGAAATGCATCTGTTGCCTGGCAGACAGTTGCTCAACAGCTTGTCAGCAAACAGTACAGCGCAATGTTTTGTGAGTTATCCGCAAGTGCTTGATCTGAATGGACTTATGACAATGGCACGTTTGCTGCTCCGGTGAAGATATTCAATCCCGGATGCAATGACGTTCTGGGCTTTCCAACCGAGGAGTTTCTCCATGAGTCAGCAGCCCATCAAATTTGCCTACTGGGTGCCCAATGTCAGCGGCGGCCTGGTCGTCAGCAAAATCGAACAGCGCACCAGCTGGACCATCGATTACAACCGCAAACTGGCGCAGATTGCCGAGCAATCCGGTTTCGAGTACGCCCTGACCCAGATCCGTTTCACTGCAGGTTACGGTGCCGAGTTCCAGCATGAGTCAGTCGCTTTCAGCCATGCGCTGCTGGCTGCCACCGAAAAGCTCAAGGTCATCGCAGCGATTTTGCCAGGGCCATGGAATCCTGTGCTGGCCGCCAAGCAACTGGCGACCATCGATCAGCTCACGGCCGGTCGGGTGGCAGTGAACATCGTCAGCGGCTGGTTCAAGGGTGAGTTCACGGCCATCGGCGAGCACTGGCTGGAGCACGACGAACGCTATCGCCGCTCTGAGGAATTCATTCGCGCCCTCAAGGGCATCTGGACCACTGACAACTTCACCTTCAAGGGCGATTTCTATCGTTTCCATGATTACAACCTCAAGCCCAAGCCTATCCAGCAGCCCCACCCGGAAATCTTCCAGGGCGGCAGTTCACGGGCCGCGCGGGACATGGCGGCGCGGGTGTCGGACTGGTATTTCACCAACGGTAATACCGTGGAGGGCATCAAGGCTCAGGTCGATGACATTCGTGCCAAGGCGGCGCTCAACGGACATTCGGTAAAGGTCGGCGTCAACGCTTTCATCATCGCGCGGGACACTGAAGAAGAGGCGCGCGCAGTGTTGGCCGAGATTATCGACAAGGCCGACCCGGAAGCGGTCAATGCTTTCGGTGATGCCGCCAAACAGGCCGGCAAGGCCAGCCCCGAAGGCGAGGGCAACTGGGCTAAATCGACCTTTCAGGACCTGGTGCAATACAACGATGGCTTCAAGACCAACCTGATCGGTACACCGCAGCAGATTGCCGAGCGCATCGTGGAGTTGAAGTCAGTGGGTGTGGATTTGGTGCTGTCGGCGTTCCTGCATTTCCAGGAGGAAGTTGCTTACTTCGGCGAGCGCGTGCTGCCGCTGGTCCGCGAGCTGGAAGCTGCCAGGCAGGAACAGGGTGCAAGCGTTTCTGCCTGATGCTGCCGGCTGCCCTGGATTTTGAGATGTGCGGCCGCTGTTGCTGGGGTAACAGCTGTTCAACATGCTGTGCTGCCAGATACAGCCAAGCGCTGCCTGAACAGTCATCAGGTCGTTGATAAACAACATATTTATGAGCTGGCACGGACGCTGCTATAGCTCCATGAGCTCCATGGATTCTTTCTTGGCGGAAACTCCATATGTCCCAGTCATTGCCTCACGCCTTGTTACAGCAGTCCCAGAACCGTGGCGCGCAGATTGCCCTGCGTTACAAACAACTCGGCATCTGGCAGACCCGCTGCTGGGGCGAGCTGGCCGTGGAAGTCAGTCGCCTGGCTGGTGCCCTGCATCAGAAAGGGTTTGGCGCCAGCCATGATCTGCTCATCATTAGCGAGGCCAGGGCTGAAGCCCTGTTGCTGGCGCTGGCGGCGCATTGGTTGGGCGGCAGCGTCAGTCTGCTGGATCCCGCCGTGGATAACCGGGATTTGCTGGCGGCTCTGGCACCCGACTTCGCGGTTGCCGAAGGTTTGGAGGCGGTTGGGCAATTGCGCAGCGCGCCGCCGGGAGTTTTGATCTTGCTCGACAAGCGTGGGTTGAGCGCCGCGCCGGACAAAGGCCTGGTCGCTTACGCCGCACTGCTGGACGGTGTGCACGCCGAACCCCCTCGTCCTGCCGTAAATGCCACCACCCATGCGTTCATATTTCCCTCGCTCAATGGCTTGTTGCGCCAGGAGCTCAGCCACCGGGATTTGCTTCTTGGCGCGCGACAACTGATAGACGTTCAGGGCTTGGATAATCACGAGCAGGCGCTGGCCGCCAGGGTATTTGCCGCCAGTGGTCAGGCCCGTTATCTGTTGGCGCCCTGGCTGGTGGCAGGTTTCTGCCTGAATTTTCCCGAAGGGTTGAGCACCCGGGATAACGACCGTCGGGAGTTGGGTCCGACGCTGGTGCTGGGCACCCGCGAGTCCTATGCGCGGCTTGAACTCTGGGCTCGGGAACGCCGACCGCTGCCGGGCAGCCTCAGTCACGTGCTTTATCGCTGGGCCATGAATCCCGCGCCCGGTGTCTTGCGACGCTGGTTGGGGCATTGGCTGATTCGTCGCCCGCTGCTGGATGTGCTGGGCATGAGTCGCCTGAGCAAACCCTTGCTGGTGGGCGAGCCGCTGACCCCGCAAAGCACCGCGTTTTTCAGTGCGCTGGGAATTGAGCCGCGCTCGCTGAGCGCTGTCGCGAATGCCAATGTGCCGGCCGATTTGCCGGCGTCCGTATCTCCCCAACCTGCCTGATGAGCCTTTCTTGATGAATGCAGTTGCCCCATCGACATTACTCGCCCTGGACGACATCTCGCTGTCCTTCAAGGGCGTCAAGGCCATCACTTCGATCAGTTTTTCGGTCGCCGCAGGGGAGATTTGTGCCCTGATCGGCCCCAATGGCGCGGGCAAGAGTTCCTTGCTCAACGTAATCAACGGTGTTTACCAGGCACAAAGCGGATCGATCAGCTATGCCGGCCAGACCCGACGCCGCATGCGTCCGCACCAGGCGGCCGAGGAGGGCATCGCTCGTACCTTCCAGAACATCGCCTTGTTCAAGGGCATGAGCGTGCTGGACAACGTCTTGACCGGCCGCAATCTCAAACGTCGCAGCACTTGGCTGGAGCAAATGCTGCGCGTCGGTCGTGCTCCGGCTGAAGACGACGAGCAACGCTGGCACGCCGAACGGATCATCGCGTTCCTGCGTATTCATCCGTGGCGCCATGCCCTGGTGGGCAAGCTCTCCTACGGTTTGCAAAAACGGGTGGAGCTGGCTCGTGCATTGGCCGCCGAGCCTCGCTTGCTGTTGCTGGACGAGCCAATGGCCGGCATGAACGCCGAAGAAAAACGCGAAATGAGCCAGTTCATCCGCGACATCAACCGCGAGCTGGGTACCACGGTGGTGCTGATCGAGCATGACATTGGCGTGGTGATGGGCCTATCCGATCATGTGGTGGTGCTGGATTACGGCCGCAAGATCGGCGATGGCACGCCGGAGCAGGTACGCAGCAATCCGGACGTGATTGCCGCCTACCTCGGCACCCGCCGCTCGCAATCGGCCAGGAGCCAATAAGCCATGGAATTTTTCTTCGAAGTGCTGATCGGCGGCCTGCTGGCCGGGGTCATGTACTCCTTGGTGGCCATCGGTTTCGTGCTGATCTACAAGGCTTCGGGTGTGTTCAATTTTGGTCAGGGTGCCATGGTGCTGTTCGCCGCGTTGACCTTTGTCAGCCTGCTGGAACGCGGCCTGCCATTCTGGTGGGCATTCGTGGCGACCCTCGCCACGATGGTGGCGTTGGCCTTGCTGATCGAAAAAGTGGTGCTGCGGCCATTGGTCAATCGCCCGCCGATCATCCTGTTCATGGCCACCCTCGGCCTGTCGTACATGATCGAAGGTCTGGCCCAGGCGCTGTGGGGCGCGCAGGTCCACGGCCTGGAGCTGGGCATTCCCGATGAGCCGCTGGAGATTCGCGGCATGCTGCTGTCGCAATTCGATCTGTTCGCCGCCGGCACCGCTGCCACGCTGGTGATAGCTCTGTCTCTGTTGTTCAACCGCACCCGAATCGGTCTTTCCTTGCGTGCGGTGGCCGATGACCCGCTGGCTTCCCTCGCGGTGGGTATCCGGCTGCCGCGCATCTGGGCGGTGGTCTGGGCCGTCGCCGGTTTTGTCGGGCTGGTCGCCGGGCTGCTCTGGGGCGCACGGCTGGGGGTGCAATTCTCCCTGTCGCTGGTGGTGCTCAAAGCGCTACCGGTATTGATCATTGGCGGATTTTCCTCGATTGGCGGGGCGATTGTCGGTGGCTTGATCATCGGCGCTGCGGAGAAACTCGCCGAAATCTATCTCGGCCCCGTCATCGGCAGCGGCATCGAAAACTGGGTGCCCTATGTGCTGGCGTTGCTGTTTTTGCTGGTTCGTCCTGCCGGGCTGTTTGGCGAGCGGGCAATCGAACGTGTCTGACTTTCAGTAAGGATTATCCCAATGCTTTATCGAGAAGCCGGACAGCTCGCCACAAGTTATTCAGCAGAGCGCCGCATCTTTCACTTGCGCCAGGACCGGATCGGGCTATTGGCCTTGTTGGCCTTTGCTTTCATCGGCGTGCCGCTGCTGGGCAACGACTACTGGTTCAGCGCAATTCTGATTCCGTTTTTGGTGCTGTCGCTGGCCGGCCTGGGCCTGAACCTGTTGACCGGCTACGCAGGGCAATTATCCCTGGGGTCGGCAGCGTTCATGGCAGTCGGGGCCTTTGCCGCCTACAACCTGCAATTGCGGATACCGGGGATGCCACTGCTGCTAAGTTTCGCCCTGGGCGGTGTGGTCGCGGCGGCGGTAGCCCTGCTGTTTGGTCTGCCCAGTCTGCGCATCAAGGGTTTCTATCTATTGGTATCGACCCTGGCTGCACAGTTCGTGGTGGAGTGGGTGCTGACCAAATTCAGCTGGTTCACCAATGACAATGCGTCAGGGGTCATCACCTCGCCACCGCTGATCATTGCCGGGCTGAATTTCAGCTCTCCCGCAGGGCGTTACCTGCTGACCCTGAGCCTGGTGGTGCTGTTGTTCTGGCTCGGCAAAAATCTGGTGCGCAGTGAATTGGGCCGCAACTGGATGGCGGTTCGCGACATGGATACCGCTGCTGCGGTCATCGGCATCCGCCTGTTCAAGGCCAAGTTGCTGGCCTTCGCCATCAGCGGCTTTTATCTGGGCATCGCCGGTTCGCTGTGGGCATTCGCCTATCTGGGCACTGTCGAGCCACACGGCTTTGACTTGAGCCGTTCGTTCCAGGTGCTGTTCATCATCATTATCGGCGGGCTGGGAAGTGTGGCCGGCAACTTCTTTGGCGCGGCGTTCATCGTGTTGTTTCCCATCCTGCTGGGCAATCTCAGCGCTTTGTTGCCGGTCGGCCTGGTCGATTCCGGGCAGCTGGAAAATATCCAGAAGATGCTCTTCGGGGCTTTGATCATCGCGTTTCTCATCAAGGAACCGGAAGGATTGGCGCGCCTCTGGCAGCGCTTTCGGCAGCGCGCGCGAGTTTGGCCGCTGCGTTATTGATCGACCTATTTCTCACAAAAAACGCCACGTGCACTCTTAAAGGAACCTGCCTATGAACCACCGGAAAAACCTGCAACGCCTGGCACTTGGTCTGGCCCTTCTGGGCTCTGGACTGGCGGCAACGGCGCAAGCGGCCAACGAGCAATACTTTCCCTTGCAGAGTTATCGGGTCGGGCCTTACGCCGCAGGCGGCACCGGTTTTTTCGGTGGCTTTATCGATTACATGCAGTACATCAACGACAACGGCGGGGTAAACGGGGTCAAGCTGACCTGGTCGGAATGCGAAACCGAGTACGTGGTCGAGAAGGGCGTTGAATGCTACGAACGCCTCAAAGGTGGCCTCAATGGCGCCCCGGCCGCAGCCACTAATCCGCTGTCGGTGGGGATTGCCTACGCGACTCTGGAACGCTCGACTGCCGACAAGCTGCCATTGATCACCATCAACCACGGGCGTACCGACTCCACTGACGGCAGCGTATTTCCGTATGTTTTCCCGTTGCAGTTGAACCCGTATTCGGAAGTTTCGGCCATCGTCAATTACATCGGTCAGCGCGAAGGTGGCGTGGCATCCCTCAAAGGCAAGAAAATCGCCGTGCTTTACCACGGCTCGCCATACGGCAAGGAAACCAACGCTGTGCTGGAAACCCTGGCAAAAAACTACGGGTTTGAATTGACCGCCCTGGAAGTGCCGCATCCCGGCAACGAACAGCAATCGCAATGGCTGAACATCCGTCGTCTCAAACCAGACTGGGTGATTCTGCGTGGCTGGGGCGTGATGAATCCGGTGGCTCTCAAGTCAGCACAGAAGGTAGGTTTCCCCGCCGATCACATCATCGGCAATATCTGGAGTAACTCCGAAGAAGACGTGATCCCTGCCGGCGCCGCCGCCAAAGGCTTCATTTCCATCACGACCCACCCGTCCGGTACGAATTTCCCGGTGCTGGAAGGCATCAAGAAATCCGTGCTCGACAAGGGCCAGGGCAACCTGGCCGATGCCAAGCGGTTCGGCACCGTTTACTACAACCTCGGCGTTGTGAACGGCATTCTCAATGTCGAGGCGTTGCGTATTGCGCAAGCCAGATTCGGTAACAAGCCGCTCACCGGCGAGCAGGTACGCTGGGGCTTCGAACACCTGAATCTGGACGACGCTCGCCTGCAAGCGTTAGGCGCCCAGGGACTGGTTCAACCCTTGAAACTGTCCTGCGCCGACCATGAAGGTGGCGGTGCGGTGCGCTTTCAGCAATGGGATGGGCAGCGCTGGAACCTGATCAGCGACTGGGTGCAGGCTGACCGTGCCTTGTTGCGGCCGATCATCGAAGCCTCCGCCGCGCAGTATGCCAAGGAAAAAGGCATCACCCCTCGCGATTGCAGTAAGGAGCAATAAGTCCTGATGAGCCAGATCCCGCACGCCAGCCTGTCCGCCGAAACCATTCTGTCGGTGGAGCAGGTCGAGGTGTTTTACGAGCAATCCATCCTCGCGCTGCGCGGGATCAGCCTGCAGGTGCGCCAAGGCCAGATGGTCGCGCTGCTGGGTGCCAACGGGGCGGGCAAAAGCACGACCCTCAAGGCGATCTCCAATCTGATTCGCGCCGAACGGGGTGAAGTGGTCAGTGGCCAGATTCACTACCTTGGGCAATGCATCGCTCGCTCCGACCCGGCCGCACTGGTCAGGGCGGGGCTGGCTCAAGTGTTGGAAGGGCGACACTGCTTCACTCACTTGAGCGTCGAGCAGAATCTGCTGATCGGGGCGTTCGTGTCGCGGCCTTCACGCACTGAACTCAAGGCCAGGCTGGAGAAAGTCTACGGCTACTTTCCCCGGTTGCGTCTGCTGCGCAAGCGCTTGACGGGTTACACCTCCGGGGGCGAGCAACAAATGGTGGCGATCGGCCGGGCATTGATGTCCGAGCCGCGCCTGCTGTTGCTCGATGAACCGTCCATGGGCCTTGCGCCACAGGTGGTCGAAGAGATCTTTGACATTCTGGCCCGACTCAATCGCGACGAAGGGCTGAGCCTGTTGGTGGCTGAACAGAACATTAACCTGGCTCTGGATTACGCGCAGTTTGCCTATGTACTGGAGAACGGTCGGGTGGTCGACTCCGGCGCGGCGGCCGAGTTGGCCGGACGCGAGGACATCCAGAATTACTACCTGGGAACGGCGAACTGTTGATAGCGCAAGGTTAAATCGACAGGTGCAACATCCGGTCGCCCTGGACAGGCTGTGCAGGGCGCCGTTTGTTGACCGCCAGTTCACCGATCTTGATCAGTCGTGTACGGGTAACGTTGCGGCTCAACCCCAGCAGATTGGCGGTGTGCACCTGGTTGTAGTGGCTGAAGCGATAGGCTGCGCGCAGCAACGAGTCTTCGACCTGTTCATGCAGGGCCCCGGCCTGCTCCTCGAACAACTTCTGAAACGCCCGGTCCAGCAGGGCCTGGGCCGAGTTGTCGCTGGCAGGATTGTCGTCCTGACGTTCGATCCGCATGTTGGACATGCGCAAGTCCTGGGCCTGGATGATGCCATCGCGGCAAATCAGCAGCGTATGGTGGATCACGTTCTCCAGTTCGCGAATGTTTCCCGGCCAGCCATAGGCTTTCAGGCGTCGCTCGGCGTCTGCAGTGAGCTGGATCTGGCCATAGCCCAAACGCTGGCTGTAGGTCTGAATAAAGTGCTGGGTCAGCGGCAGAATATCCCCCGGACGCTCGCGCAGGGGGCTCAGTTCCAGGCTGACCACATCCAGACGGTAGAACAGGTCTTCGCGGAAGTGACCGGCATTAATGGCTTTCTCCAGTTGCACGTTGGTGGCGGCCAGCACGCGCACGTCGATGGGAATGCTTTTTCTCGACCCCAGGCGGACCACTTCGCGTTCCTGCAGCACTCGCAGCAGCTTGACCTGGATCGGCATCGGCAAGTCGCCGATCTCATCAAGAAACAGCGTGCCGCCGTTGGCTTCTTCAAACCAGCCCGCCTTGGCGCTCAGGGCTCCGGTGAACGCGCCTTTTTCGTGGCCGAACAGCTCGGCTTCCACCAGCGACTCGGAAAAAGCCCCGCAGTTGACCGCAATGAACGGCCGGTTCTGACGGGCACTGAGATTGTGGATATGGCGAGCCACCAGCTCTTTGCCGGTGCCGGTTTCGCCGATGATCAGCACGCTGGCTTCACTGGGCGCGATTTGTTGCAGGTGGGCCAGCAAGGCGCGTGATTTCGGGTCTTCGAATACCTGCGCGGTGGCGCGGATCGAGGTCGCCAGTGCCGGGGAAGGCGGTAGGGTAAGCAATTGCATGGCGGTTTTCCCTACGAATAGAAAGTCGGTTCGGGCAGAGCTTGATTCAATGCCCAATTGCCCAATTCATTGAGTTTGTAGTCCAGCGAGTCGTGCAGGCTCTGGGTGCGCAGATTGCGCCAGTGGCGATCCAGACCCACGGACGCATGGGTGGAGCGGGCACCGGTGACCTCGAACACCTTGTTGCAGATTTCCAGGCCGTTACGGCTGGCTGCAACCTTTACCGTAGCGATGTCTACTGCCAGTTTGCCCCGTTCAGTCACGCTCAGTTGCGAACCTTTGGCCCAGGCGGCGTCCAGGTTGTCGACAGCTCGCTCGAACAGGGCGCGGGTGCTTTCAAGACCTACCCAGAAATCACCGAAGTGGTTAAGCACGTACGGATCTTCGCTGCTCCTCGATGCGGTGGATTTGAACCATGGCCGGCTCTCTTCAAGGGTGTATTTACGCGCTTCTTCAAAGGCGCCTTCGGCGATACCCAGAAAGATATTGGCGAAGTGCAGTTGCGCGATCAGCGGTCTGAGGCAGGCAAACGGTGTGCTCAACGGACCCGGATCGAGCAGCAGTTCCGATTCCTCGACCCGGACCCGCTCAAACGTCGCGCTGCCGCTGTCGGTCTGACGCTGGCCCATGTTCTCCCAGTCGTTATGCAGGGTAATTCCCGAGCGTGCGCTGGGCAGCGCGGCGATCAGCAGCTTGCCGCCGGCTTGCGGGTCTACTGCCGAGGCAATAAGCATCTCTGAATTGTTGGCGCCGGAGCAGAAGCTTTTCTTGCCGGAAAACTCACGCCAGCCGCCCAGGTTCTTGACCACGGTGCGGGTATCAAGCGGGTTCAGCGCGTTGCCCCAGAACCAGTTTTTTCGTGCAGTGAGTTCGAACCACGGTTGCCACTGCTCGGGTTTGCCGAACAGGCGAACCGTGGCCAGCATCAGGTGATGGAACCCCAGAACGTGGGCCAACGAGCTGTCGACTCTGGCGAACTCGCGTACCACTTCGAAGGTTTCACGCCAGGTCGCACCCTGACCGCCAAATTGACGCGGGATGCTCAAGGACAAAAGACCGCTTTGGCGCAAGGCATCACGCTCGGCGACGGGGGTGCCGCCCTGATGATCACGTTCCACCGCCGTGCGAGCGAATTCGATTGCCAGTTGTCGGGCAGTTTCCAGGGGCGATACCAGGGTGTTTTGCAGTGTTGCAGTCATGGATAACCTCAAAGTTGCAGCGCCGGACGGTCGGTCTTCACGTCAGGCCTGGGGTCTGCCGGCGCGTATGGGCACACAGGCTGCGATGTCATTGTTCAATCGCAGCCTTTGTCAGCACCGGCGGGTGAGCGTGTCTCGGGTTCTACTTCTGCGGCGGCAGATCGTTGGCGATCATTTCGCCGAACGGTCCGGTCAGGTTGGTGATGCCGCGTCCGGCCAGGCTGCGATACGGTTCCGGCAGCAGCGGGAACACCAGTTCGGCGAAGCGATAGGCTTCCTCCAGATGCGGGTAGCCGGAGAAGATGAAGCTCTCGATGCCCAGGTCGGCGTATTCCTTGATGCGCTGCGCCACTTCCTGAGGGTTGCCCACCAACGCCGTGCCCGCACCGCCACGCACCAGGCCGACCCCGGCCCACAGGTTCGGGGCGATTTCCAGGTTGTCGCGACGTCCGTCGTGCAAGGCCGCCATTCGGCGCTGGCCTTCGGAATCAAAACGCGAGAAGGACTTCTGCGCCGCAGCGATGGTTTCGTCGCTGATGTGCTCGATCAGTTTGCTGGCCGCTTGCCAGGCCTCGGCGCTGGTCTCGCGCACGATCACATGCAGGCGAATGCCGAACTTCACGGTGCGGCCTTTGCGTGCCGCGCGTTCACGGACATCGGCCAGCTTTTCCGCCACCGCACCGGGCGGTTCGCCCCAGGTCAGGTAAACGTCCACTTGCTCGGCGGCCAGATCGTGGGCGGCCTCGGAAGAACCGCCGAAGTACAGCGGCGGATAAGGTTTCTGAATCGGTGGATACAGCGCTTTGGCGTTCTGTACGCGCAGGTGCTTGCCTTCGAAATCCACGGCTTCGCCTTGCAACACCCGACGCCAGATCTGCAGGAATTCGTCAGTGACTTCGTAGCGCTCGCTGTGATCGAGGAAGCTGCCGTCGCCACGGTTTTCGTCCGGGTCGCCGCCGGTCACGACATTGATCAACAGACGCCCACCCGACAAGCGATCCAGGGTCGCCGCCATGCGCGCCGACACCGTTGGGGAAATGATGCCTGGGCGGATAGCCACCAGATATTTCAGGCGTTCGGTCAGCGGCACCAGTGCCGAAGCGATCACCCATGAGTCTTCGCAGGAGCGTCCGGTGGGAATCAACACGCCGTGGTAACCGAGGTCGTCGGCAGCCTGGGCCACCTGTTTCAGGTAATTCAACGTGACCGGTCGCGCGCCTTTGCTGGTGCCTAGATAGTGGCCGTCGCCGTGGGTGGGAAGAAACCAGAAAACATCCATGACAATTCCTTCAAGCTTTGAAAGCGCAGGTTGGAAAATGCATTTCTGGAATACAACGCATGCCGTGATAAACCGCTTGGCGTGCATCACCGATCCTGAAATACCAGACCAGCACTAGAGCAAGAGATGTACCACTTCGCTTATCCGCCTGTTTGGCGGCTCGCAGGCAAGACAAACACCAGGCGGGCTGTTGTTTAATTAGCGGAATGTTGAATAAGTGTGTCTGCAGCAACAGTTGCTGGCGAGTCAGTAGCGGGTCTCAATGGCGTGCTTGATGTCGTTGTTCCATCCATCAGATCAACAACAAGTTCGGCCATGATTATGGGGATGAGACGCTGCGTTGGGTCAGCGCTCAATGACAGGTTTGTTTAAGACCCTACGACCGATTGGCGATGATCATGGATTGATCAAAACGGCACGTCACCCTGAATCGTCGTGCGGTGCATGCGTCGGCGCAAACGGCTGGGGCAGCCGGTTGCCAGGTGGATCAGCGCTCGGTTATCCCAGAACAGCATGTCATGGGCTTGCCACTGATGGCGGTAGATGAGTTCGGGCTTGATGCTGTGGGCGTACAGCTTGGCAAGGACCTGTCTGCTTTCGGACTCGGGAAGATCAAGAATGTGTGTGGTGAAGTTTTCATTGACGAACAAACCCTTGCGTCCGGTTTCCGGATGGGTCCGCACCACAGGATGTACCACGGGTTTGACTTGCGCCAACTGTGATTGCGTCAGCGTTGGTCGACGGATGCCGCTGAATACTTCGTCGGCGTAACGGGCGGTATAGGAGTGCGCGGCGCGTTTGCCATCAATGAGCCGGCGCACCTCGAGGGGAAGGGTGTCATAGGCTGATTGCTGATTGGCAAACAGCGTATCGCCACCTTCGTCCGGAAGTTCTTGCGCCAGCAGCATGGCACCCAGGCTCGGGAGCTCAACGTAGGAAAGATCGGAGTGCCAGAATTTTCCGGCATCGCCAAGACCGATGGGCTGGCCGTTTTCTACGATATTGGAAATGATGAACACTTCAGGATGGTTGGGTAGCAAGAACTGCTTAAGCACGTGCACCTGTAGCGGACCGAAGCGACGGCTGAAATCGATCTGCTGCTCGGCGGTGATCCGTTGGTCGCGAAAGATCAACAGACCGTAGTCAAGCCAAGCGCGGTGGATGCGCTTGAGGTCGGTCTCGTTCAGCGATCGGCCAAGGTCCAGTCCGAGGACCTCAGCCCCCAGTGGCGCGGCCAGGGGCCGGACATCAAAATCCTGGGACGGGGCAGGGCTGAGATCAGTACTCAGGGATACAGCGGGCATGACGGTTATTCCACACGTTCGACGCCTAAGTTGCGCCTGATTGATAATCAGCGAAACAGATCGCTTGATTGAGTCGTGCGGCGCGCCGGTTGGCCGACATGTACGCATGGAACGATCTTAAAGGCGCATTAAAAGTATGGTCAATATTGTTCGGTACAAATAGATGAATGTGCGGCATCGTGCCGCGCCTGGGCCTTGTGAACTTTTGATCGGGTGACTTCAAGATGCCAGTCATGCAGCGAAGTCATCGTGACCCACCACCCGGCGATTGCTCACTTCGGCGCTGGCTGAGATCAGCAAAACATATCATTGCCACCGCAGCCAGCCAGAACCCGCCAAATACAGCGAGCAACGGCTTGAACCTAAGCACGGTCATCGGCCCCGTTTCGCACGCTCACCGCCAATGATGTCACGATCCGCTCGATGGCATCGCGATCATCGGGATCGTTCAAGCGAAAGTTCTTGATGACGACGTATTCATGATCGGACAGCTTGGTATTGGCGAATGGCCTGCGCATGCCGGTAATGATGTACTGCACATCAAACCCGGCGGCGTGGATCAGCGACAGGTAATCGGCAGGTGAGCGTTGCCCATTTTCGTAATGTCCCTGAGTGTTAGCCTGGATGTTGCTCATCGCCGCCACCTCACGCTGCGACAGGCCCTGGGCTTGACGCTCACTTCGTAAACGGTGCCAGTGTCATGATTTCCCCCCCTTTCCTGGACGGGATAATGCCGGACCGAGAAGTGCCAATGAAGGCTCGAATGAATTCAAAAAGCATAAAAAACCATCCAACCGGATGATTTTTTTGACCTTTTGTGTTCAGCACGAAATTTGTGGCCAAAAAGCGTCTATCCCGACTCCCGCCGACCGGGTTTACGTCCCCTCTTTTTGCAGGTTCCGGGGTATCGCAAAGAATGCATGTAGCTCATGCGCCGTTGGTCTTTTGCAGGTGATCGGATTTTTTAGTACTAAAAGGATGACGCTTAGCGCACCCCCGGAATCGCTGTCTAGAATCCTGGGTACTTCGATCTGTGTGGCATCGCTTGGCTGCTTCTGGGATCGGCCAGTCAATTGCACCCATGCCCGGTCAGGAGGAGATCATGCTCAGTTATTTGTACATAGGCGCTAACGACGTCGATGCTTTCGGACGTTTCTATGACGCGATTTTTTCACCCTTGAGTTATGAGAAAGAGGTGGCGCAAGAGCAATACTGTTTCTCGCTGCCGGATGTTGCCGACAAGTCGAATGGGCCAGGAACCATCCATGTCGCCCAACCCTTTGATGGCCGGCCAGCGACGGCTGGGAATGGCGTCATGCTGGCGTTTCGGGCTGATTCCAAGGCGCAGGTAGAAGCAGCTTATAAAGGCGGTCTGGCAAACGGAGGAATGGATGAAGGTGCTCAGGGTTACCGAGATGCCTACGAAGACGATTTCTATGTCGCCTACCTTCGTGATCCATTAGGAAACAAGGTCGCTGTATTCTTCATAGGTTGACAGACCGCCTGACAATCAACGCAGGGCGGCACAGAACGTGAGGATCGCCGCGCATGCCCGGCGCAATGATGCGTCATCCAGGGCATAGGCAATGCGAATGTACGGGCCAAGACCAAAAGGCTGCCGTGCACCACGGCCACATCCGCTTCGACGAGCAGTGCATGAACGACATCTTCGTCGGTGTGCTGGCGCATTTCGATATTGAGCGCTTTCATCTGGTCGGCCACTCCATGGGCGGTCTGACTGCCTTGCTACTGGCCCATGAGTACCCGGACCGGGTGCTCAGCTTCGTCGATATCGAGGGTATCGCCTCGGAAGACTGCTTCCTCAGCCGCCAGATCGTCGACTACCCAACCAACGATCCCGAAACGTTTTCCGCCGCGTTCATCGAGCGCGCCCGACACGCGCCGGCCTATGCCAGCGCGCTCTATGCGGCGAGCCTGCGGCACAAGGTGCGAGCTGGCGCGGTGCGGGGGATTTTCCAGTCGATGGTGGACCTTTCCGATAATGCCGATCTGATGCGCAAATTCCTCGGCTTGAAGTGTCCACGAATGTTCATGTATGGCGAGCAGAACGCGTCGTTGTCTTACTTGCCGCATATCCAGGCTCAAGGCGTGCGCCTGGCACCGATTGCGCAATGCGGGCATTCCCGAGGTATTCCAACCCCACCGCGATGTGGCAACAGATCGCCGATGTCCAGTCGAGCAGCCTGAACGAGTAATGGCGCTTCTTGCCCGGCACTGAGGTTCGGGCGTAGCGGTGGCACGCTTCTATGTTTATTCCTAATCGGTATTTCACGGCTGCTGCTTAAGCTAATTACCATCAGGTCATAACTCGTTATAACAAGTGACTCTGATGACCGAAACCGCCAATGCCTTGCTGCCGTTCTCCAGCGTGCCGCTGCACACCCAGCTGCGCGATCTGCTGCGCTCGCGAATACTCGATGGGGAATATGCGCAAAATAGCCAGATGCCGTCCGAAAGCGAGCTGGGAAGCATGTTCAAGGTCAGTCGGATCACGGTGCGCCAGGCATTGGGTGATCTGCAGAAGGAAGGGCTGATCTTCAAGATCCACGGCAAAGGCACCTTTGTTGCCAAGCCCAAGGCGTTCCAGAACGTCAGCACCTTGCAAGGGCTGGCCGAATCCCTGACCGGTCGCGGCTACGAAGTGATGAACCGCCTGCGTAGCTTCCGGTTTATTCCCGCTAACAAGTTGGTTGCCGAGCGTCTGCAAATCCCGGAAGGCGAGCTTGTAACGCAGATCAAACGGGTGCGGTTGCTCAATCGCGAGCCGATTTCCCTGGAGATTACCTACCTGCCCAAGGCTATCGGCGAGCGTCTTGAAAACGCCGATCTGGTGACCCGCGACATCTTTCTGATCCTGGAGAACGACTGCGGTTTGACACTCGGTCATGCCGATCTCGCCATTGACGCGGTGCTGGCCGACGACGACCTGACCCAGGCGCTGAACGTGGAATCCGGATCGCCGATCATGCGTATCGAACGTTTGACCCACACCGCCGATTGCCAGCCGGTGGACTTCGAGCATTTGTATTACCGTGGCGATGCGTTCCAGTACCGCCTGCGAATTGACCGCCAGCGAGGTACCGCGCAATGACCCGACAGACCCTTGAGCAGGAATACGACATCGTTGTGATCGGCGGTGGCACCGCTGGGCCGATGGCGGCGATCAAGGCCAAGGAAGCGAACCGCGAGCTTCGAGTGCTGCTGGTCGACAAGGCCAATGTCAAGCGGAGCGGGGCGATCAGCATGGGCATGGACGGCTTGAACAACGCGATCATTCCCGGTCATTCGACCCCCGAGCAATACACGAAGGAAATCACTATCGCCAACGACGGTATCGTCAATCAGGCGGCAGTCTATGCCTATGCGACTCACAGCTTCGAGACCATCGAACAGCTGGATCGCTGGGGCGTGAAGTTCGAAAAGGATGAAACCGGCGACTATGCGGTGAAGAAGGTCCATCACATGGGCGCTTATGTGCTGCCGATGCCCGAAGGCCATGACATCAAGAAAGTCCTGTATCGCCAGCTCAAGCGGGCGCGGGTCTCGATCACCAATCGCCTGGTCTGCACCCGTTTGCTGACTGACGGCGACGGTACGGTGAATGGCGTCATGGGCTTTGATTGCCGCACAGCAGATTTCAGCGTGATCAGGGCCAAGGCGGTGATTCTTTGTTGCGGTGCTGCCGGACGCCTGGGTTTACCCGCGTCGGGCTACTTGATGGGAACCTATGAAAATCCCACCAATGCTGGCGATGGTTATGCCATGGCCTATCACGCCGGTGCGGAGCTGGCCAATCTGGAGTGCTTCCAGATCAACCCGCTGATCAAGGATTACAACGGTCCAGCCTGTGCCTACGTGACGGGGCCATTGGGCGGTTATACCGCCAATAACAAGGGCGAGCGTTTCATCGAGTGTGATTACTGGAGCGGCCAGATGATGTGGGAGTTCCACCAGGAACTCGAAAGCGGCAATGGTCCGGTATTCCTCAAACTCGATCACTTGGCCGAGGAAACCATCCAGAACATCGAAGAAATCCTGCACAGCAATGAGCGGCCCAGTCGTGGGCAGTTCCATGCCAATCGCGGCACCGATTACCGCAGCCAGATGGTGGAGATGCACATCTCGGAAATCGGTTTTTGCAGCGGGCACTCGGCTTCTGGCGTATGGGTCAACGAGCGTGCAGAGACGTCCGTCAAAGGCCTGTATTCCGCCGGGGATATGGCTGCAGTGCCGCACAACTACATGCTCGGGGCTTTTACCTATGGCTGGTTTGCGGGCACCAATGCCGCCGGCTACGTAGACGGGCGTGAGTTCTCGCCGCTGGATGCACAGCAGATCGAGCGGGAAAAAGCCCGGGTCTATGCGCCGCTTGACCGCGAGCACGGGCTGCCGCCAGCTCAGGTTGAATACAAACTGCGCCGCTTCGTCAACGACTACCTGCAACCGCCAAAAGTGACCAAGAAAATGCAGATTGGTCTGCAGCGTTTCGGCGAAATCGAGCACGACCTGGCACAGATGAAGGCCAGCAACGCCCATGAATTGATGCGCGCCATGGAGGTCAGCATGATTCGCGATTGTGCCGAAATGGCCGCCCGCGCTTCGCTGTATCGCGCCGAGAGTCGTTGGGGGCTTTACCACTATCGAGTCGATCATCCGCAGCGCAATGACACCGACTGGTTTTGTCACTGTCATCTGAAAAAAGGCGATGACGGGCAGATGTTCAGTTTCAAGAAACCGGTGGAACCCTACGTGATTCCCCTGGATGCGCAGGAAATGCAGGCTTACGACCGACTGCGGGTCGGTGCCGATGCGGCCTGAACCTGGCCGGTAATGCAGTTAGAGCAACACCCCCGACAGAGAGAGCTAAAAGCTCCGAGGACACCGTGCAATGGCTTATCAGCCCCAAGAAATTTTCTTTCGTTCCAACGCGCCGGTCACGGTGGATGAAGACAAATGTATCGCCCACAAGGGCTGTACGGTTTGCGTCGACGTCTGTCCGATGGACCTGTTGGCGATCAATCCCGCTACGCAGAAGGCCTACATGGCGTTCGACGAGTGCTGGTATTGCATGCCTTGCGAAAAGGATTGTCCCACCGGCGCGGTAAAGGTCGAAATCCCTTACTTGCTGCGTTGAGTCATGTTGCTCGTCCAGTCGATCCGCCTGGCCGTGCAAGAAGCTATCCGGCAACCCCCGGACGCCTGAGCAATCGCCCCCTCGTTTCCCACCGCGACCAGACCGTGGCGGAGACGAATAACTATCAAACTGATTCGAGGGGATACCCCATGTTATTGCGTGCAACGCTGGCCGGTTTTGTCCTGGCCTCATTGACCTGGTCTGTCCAGGCAGAAACCATCCGTATCGCTATTGGCACTCAGGACACCACCATCAACTGCGCCGCTGGCGGGTTGATGATTCGTGAGTTGGGGCTGTTGGAGAAATATCTGCCCCACGATGGGCAATACAAGGACGCCAAGTATGAAATCGAATGGAAAAACTTCACCAGTGGCGCGCCGCTGACCAACGAAATGGTCGCTGGAAAACTCGACTTCGGGGCCATGGCTGATTTCCCGGGATCGTTCAACGGCGTGGCATTTGAGGCTGCAGGCAAACATAGCCTGTTCATCAGCGTGTTGTCCGGTAGCACCCAGGGCAGCGGCAACGGGATCGTGGTCCCGAATAACTCTTCCGCCCAATCGCTGGCTGATCTGAAAGGCAAAAGTATCTCGGTGCCGTTCGCGTCCACCGCCCATGGCATGTTGCTGCGGGCTGTTGCCGCTCAGGGTTGGGACCCGCTCAAGGACGTGAATATCATTGCCCAGGCACCGGAAGTCGCAGGTTCCGCACTACAGGCGAACAAGATTGATGCCCACGCCGACTTCGTCCCCTTTGCCGAGCTGTTCCCGAATCGAGGGTTTGCTCGCAAGATATACGACGGCTCGCAAGCGGCTGCCCCGACCATGCATGGTGCGCTGGTGGACGAAAGCTATGCCAGGAAATATCCGGAAGTTGTCGTCGCTTATTTGCGCGCCGGTATCGAGGCCAATCGACTGCTGGCCGCTGAACCAGAGAAGTACAGCGAACTGATCGAAAAGGTTGCCGGGATTGAATCCGAAGTGAATTACTTGTTCCACGGTCCGCTGGGCGTACAGACCCGAGACCAGACCTGGAAGCCTGAATATCGTCAGGCGGTGGGCACGGCCATCGACACCTTGAAGCTGATGAAGAAGGCGGACCGTGGGCTGGACCTCGATAAGTTCATTGACGATCAGTACATCCGTGTGGCGTTCAAGGAAGCGGGTCTGGATTACAACGCTCAGCTTGCGAACTATGCCCCGTCGCCGCTTCAGGCCAACGACGCCGGGACCGGCAAGCCCATCACTGACTTTACCCGCGTGGCGCAAATCTGGGTCAAGGGTGAGCCGAAGGTCCGTCATTACGCATCCCCCGAGGCCGCGTTCAAAGCCCTTGATGAGTTGAAGAAAGGCAACCAGGAAATTCGTGCCGTGTACGCCCAGGCCCAGGACAGCGGCATCAAGCTACTCGCCAATCAAGCATGGTTTGCCAGCGACGGCCAAGGCCAACTCAACGCTTTCCTGCTCAAGGGGCAGGCGCAGCAATTCGCTCAGGCCCACGGGGGCAAGGTGGTTGACTTCAATCAGGCAATCGCTGCCCGGTAAATCGGCTGGCAGCACCTGAAAAGTCTGTTTGCTGCGAAGGTGCTGTCGGTCACAAGAAGGGGGATATATGAACGCATCACTGTTGCGCTGGATCCCGCGTGCGGGGTCTTTGCTGCTCTGTCTGGTGTTCTGGCAATTGGCAGCCAGCTACCACTGGAATTTGCTGCTGGTGACCTTCAGCAATGTGCCCACGCCATTGGCAGTCATTCAAGCCGCCGTGGGGTTGCTGGATTCCGGGAAGTTGGGCGAGCACCTGAGCGCCAGCCTGAGCCGGATTTTTGCCGGTTACGTGGCGGCACTGGTCATTGGCGTCAGTCTCGGTGTGGTGATCGGACGCTCGAAGTGGGCTGAAGATCTGTTGCTGCCACCGCTGGAAGTGCTACGGCCGATTCCGGCTGTGGCCTGGATTCCGCTGGCAATCCTGATGTTTCCGTCGTCGGAGTTGTCGATGGTGTTTATTACTTTCACTGGCGCTTTGTTCCCCATCCTGCTCAATACCATCCATGGCGTTGAAGGGGTGGACCCGCGTTTGGTTGCTTCGGCCAAAAGCCTTGGGGCAGGGCGCTGGGCCATGTTGCTTGAAGTGATTTTGCCGGGTGCTGCGCCCAGCATCATCACCGGCTTGGCGATTGGCATGGGCACGTCCTGGTTCTGTCTGGTCACTGCGGAAATGATCTCGGGTCAGTTCGGCATCGGTTACTACACCTGGGAGTCCTACACCCTCCAGAACTACGCCGATATCGTGGTCGGAATGTTGCTGATCGGCGTGCTCGGCATGGGCAGCAGCCTGCTGGTCAAACACTTGGGCGGCTTTTTTACCCCTTGGCAGCGTCCGCAAGGAAAAGCCTGATGAACTCACTGAACAATCCTGCCGGGCGGATCGATATCCGGGATTTGTCCATTGTGCTGGGCGAGCAAAAGCACGCTTTTGAAGCATTGAACGGGCTGGACTGCCAAGTCGCACCGGGCGAGTTTGTCTGCATTCTCGGGCCGTCCGGTTGTGGTAAATCGACCTTGCTGGGGGCTTTGGCCGGGCACCTGAAACCGCAGCAGGGCACCTTGCAAGTGGACGGTCAAACGGTGCTCGGGCCTTCGCCGCAAAGGGGCATGGTGTTCCAGCACCACACGCTGTTCCCCTGGCGCAGCGTGCGCGACAACATCGCTTTCGGGCTGAAAATGAGCGGTGTCAGCAAGGCCGAGCGCAGAGCCTCGGCCGATGAAATGCTCGCGCTGGTCGGGCTCGATGGATGTGGCGATCGCTGGCCCGATCAGTTGTCGGGCGGGATGCAACAGCGAGTCGAAATTGCCAGGGTGCTGATCAATCGTCCACGCCTGTTGTTGATGGACGAGCCATTCGGGGCCCTCGATGCGCTGACTCGCCTGAAGATGCAGGAATTGCTGTTGGACATCTGGTCGAGCATCCGCACCACTGTGGTATTTGTCACCCACGATATTGATGAAGCGTTGTTCCTGGCTGATCGCCTGTTGGTGATGAGCCCTCGGCCGGGGCGGATCATTGAAGATCTGCAACTGGATTTTCCGCGCCCGCGCCTCACCGAAATAGTTACCACGCCTGAATTTTCCCGCTTGAAGCGCCATTGCCTCGAGTTGCTGCGTCACGAAGAGGGCCGGGCGTTACCACGCCTGACCCCCCTCGGACTTCCCCTTGAAAACAACCGGCCGCGATTCGCCATATGACTGAACTGACTGATACACACCACATCCTTGATGATGTCGATAACCCGGATATTCAGGATCTGCGTTCGCGTCTGGAGGACCTTGATCCCGGGGTGCGGCGCATCGCATTGATCGATCTGGCAGATTTTGAGGATCCGGACGGCCTGGCCTGGCTGGTCAATCGGCTTCGTGTCGATACGGCTGCCGAAGTCCGGGGCGAAGCCGCGCGTTTGCTTGAGGCGTGGGAGGACATCGAGGTGGTCCAGGCGCTCTGCGAAGCGCTGACCGATCCAGAGCCAAGTGTCCGCGCTGCTGCTGCGCAAAGCCTGAGTGTGCTCAAGAGCGAAGATGCCGGACGGGTAATTCTGCCGTGGACAACGCATGCCGAGGCCGATGTGCGCGTCGCAGCGTTTCGTGCCTTGCGGGAGTTACGCCTGGGTGAAGCAGCGCCCGCTGCGATACAAGGCTTGCAGGATGCCGATGCCAGCGTGCGTCGTGAAGCGGTTGGCGTTCTGGGCTGGTTGAAAAATATCGACGCGTTGCAAGTGCTCGCACAACTGGCCAGCACCGATGCCGACACCGACGTACGCCGCGCCGCAACCGGCGCATTGGGGTTGGCCAGTGACGAGCGGGTTTTGCCCGCATTGCGCCAGGCCTTGCTGGACCAGGCTTGGCAGGTGCGCGAGGAAGCGGCAACGACGCTGGGCAAGGTCGGCCGACAGGAAGCGGGCCCCGCACTGGTCGCGGCCCTGACCGACGACTATTGGCAGGTGCGTTTGCGGGCGACGCGCAGCCTGGGGCGCTTGCGTTATCTCCCGGCGTTGGCGGGGCTGATCGAAAGCTTGAGCCACAGCATCAGCAATCTGCGCAAGGAAGCTGCATTGTCGTTGGGAGAACTCGGCGACAAAGGCGCGCTGGCCGCACTGCACGCGGCGCAGGAAGACGGTGATCCGGAAGTGCGCAAAGCGGTACGCATCGCGCTGGCACAACTGCAATGACCGCCGCCCCTGAAGCGATTGGCAATTCACAGCGTACTGGCCAACTGCGGCTGAACTGGCGTGAGGGTCAGGTTCAGTTGCTCGGCCATGCCCTGCTTCGACGTCACTGTCCGTGCTCGCAATGCCGGGCGTTCCGCCTCAGAGGCATGAATCCTCTGGTTTCGCCTGATATTCGTGTACTTGAGGTCAACCCCCAGGGATATGGCGTGCAACTGGTGTTCAGCGACCAACACGAGCGGGGCATCTATCCTTGGGCATATTTGCAGGCTTTGCGGCAGGAGCCAGAATGACGCGGAGTTCACTGTCGCGTTAATCAGCCAAATGGGCTTTTAACAGTTCCTCAGCCAATCAATCGCCAGCGTGACGCTGGTGTGCGCAGCACAAAGCCTGAGTGAATAGTCAAACGGCCCCGCAGAAACGACTGTAATGGTAACGATTTGCGTTTGAGGTGCGCGCGTCCGCCGCACCCGTTCATGGGTTTTTGCTTTTTGACAGTCTGAGGCGTTTCATGTTGCTCCATGAAACCGATTCGATCGTTTCTCTCGATCTTTTGTATGGCCCTCATCGCGGTTGGCCGCAGGGCTGGTTGCGACGCTCGATTGAGTGCTCCCAGCAGGCGGCGGATCTGGCCCGTCTGTTGGAGCACGGTCAGCCGATCAGCGCCCATGCACCGCGTGCGCTGTTGGTGCGTATCGCCCGGGATCTGATGATCGACCCTGGCATCGCGACGCATTGGAACGAGCCTATCTTGAGGCACTGACGCAGTTGCCCGAGGCCAGCCATCCATTACCTGAGGTCCCCATGAGGCGTTGCAGTGCGTGGAGCGCATTGCGCGTTGCTTGACGGTCTCAAGCCGGCGGTGCGCGAAGTATTTCTCCTGTATAAGCTGGGTGACCTGAGCCATGCCCAAGTGGCTCAGACGCTGGGCGTTTCCAGTCGTACCGTTGAGCGGCATGTGGCGAGCGCCCTGATGCATTGCTATCGAGTGTGCTTTGAGGCGCCGCAATGAGTGCGGCTGCCAAGCGCCTGCCGGAGGAGGGAATCATCCGCACGGCCATCGAGCGGCAGATGCGGTTGCGGGCCAACGCCAGCAGCGCCGAGTTGCATAAGCAGTTGCACGAATGGCGACGTCGCGACGCCCGGTATGAGCTGGCATGACAATGCTTGCAGCAGATTGGTGACTTGTTTCAGGGCAGCCAGTTGCCTGATGCCGCGTGCACTATTCCGCTCTTACGATGGGCCAAAGCTGATTTGACCCGTCGACACATACTGAAATTGCTCGACCTCGGTTTGGCTGCGGGTGGTACAACGCTGTTGATTACGACAGTGGCGCTGGCTTGACGCAGCGACTTTGTCACAACCACTGGCGAGCGTCGTCGGGTCGCTTTGGATGGTGCTGAGCTGGTTCTACACGCCGGCAGTGCCGTGGACGTCCCGGGGCGCGAGTGGCTGCCGCGATCGGGCAAGGTGCTGGTGAACGGCGCCGACTGGCTTGTGCGCTGTCGTTTCGCTGGGTGTCAGGCGACGCAGGCGAGGGCAGTGCCGCGTGAGCGCGATGGCTACAGTGAAATCCATGTCGAGAGCGGCTAGGTGTTGATTTCCACCCATTCGGGCAACGCCGTCGGCAGGCATGCAAAGGGTCGGCATTTAAGCAACGCAGATGACGGTGTTGGGCAAAGGGCCGCTTGGCCCTTTCGCCTGGACCCGGGGCCTGTTGCTGGTCAACGATATTCGTCTGGTCGATTTCCTCGCTGAGGCGGGTCGTTATCGCCAAGGTTGGTTGGGCTTCGATATACGCCCCTTGGTGAAAATGCAGCTGCTGCGAAAATCTCTATCTTACGAGTGACCAAGAAACATGCATGTTAGAACCGTGGTATACGATCTTATACAACAAAGAAAAGACACACATGGGCTGCTAGGCTCTGTTCACTCTGACAGTGATGTCTAGCGTCAAGATCTGGAGCAAATTTGGCACCGTCAGTAGATTTTGAACATCCGGCCAAAAGATAAATTCCAGATCACTCATATCCCCCTCGGAAGCCTCGTATTATTGAGTTTCTTCTGTTGGGAAAAAATTTCGATAACTTCCTTTTCTCTTTAGGCTTTGGATTTCCTGTCAACGGCTAATCTCGCTGCGCCTGGCACAGTCAAGGTGGATACGTTCAGTAGAACCGAAACCGAAGTAATGAGCGACTTGGCTCTCCCCCTCAGGCCAGGTTGGGTACCGACGGATCTAGCGTTTGTTCCGACGGTGAACCTCGCCGACCACGGCTCCATCTTAGAATCCCGGAGGAGTCGGCATACACCCTTCACTATTTGGCGAATCGCGGACCTGTCTCAGGCTCGACGGGGCTGCTAAGGCGAAGAACAGGATAATCTCGGACTCTATCTGCAAGCCGTCCTTAGCACGGGGGAAGTCGCGCGGACTGACGCACTGATTGCCATCTCCGGCCTGTCCGAGCCGATTGACCGCTATTACACTCCGGAGTAAGCCTGCCGAAGCCAACGCCGCTGTTACCCGACACGCTGCGTTATATGAACCTGAAGGCACAGTGCCGCCACCGGTGGACGACAGTCACTCTTACGCAGTTGGACATCGCTTTCCACGCTAGTGACAGCCTGGACGATGGGCTACTGGCGATTAAGCAGGATGTTGCGGCGAACCCGCATGATCCCAAAGCCGCGAGGGCTCGCTGTCTTCGCGACGCCCTACAGCGATAGCGTGGTGGCGTTCTATGTCTTCCGCGCATGCTCTCCAGCACGCGCAATGAAGTGGCTGGTCAGTTCGCTCAGGGCATACCGGCGCAGACTGGCAAGCCCGCTGCGTTGTCGTGAGGCGCATGATAGAAGCGTGGCAGCAGCCCTACAACTTCACCGCCATCGTGTTCCCGGGCTGAGGCCGGATTTCCCATGGGTCCAGTATGTGGGGCGGCGCGAATCAACACGCTGTAGTGGAGCGTTCAGTCGGCGTGCCAACGACTGACGTGCTTCCAGCCGTCAACCGGCAGCGGATTGACGGCCTTACCCAGCACATAGGCCGATTCGGGCAGCCGCACGATGCCGTGCCCACGAGCATCACAGCGTGCAACAATGATCGCGCCGACCTGACTTGTGGACCCGGTGGCACGTTTCGCACCATGAACCAACCCATGCTCTAAGCTGGCCGATACTGCGGCTTTGACCTTCTTTTCCTGTTCAGTGGGTGCGGATATCGACGCCGTGAGTCGGGTTCCAGCGTTGCAATCTGTCGCGGCCTTAGAGTCACCATTGATGGGTTGACTGTGGGCGCAGAACATTGCCGACACACCCGGATAGTGGCTTGGCGGCCGTAAGTATCTCTCGACGTGCATGATCAATCAGCCTGTGCGGGTCTGGACTTGAAGACGCCACTGAGGACAAAGGCATAACGTTCTGGGCGGATGTAAAAGGTCGTACGGTCACAGCAGCGGCCGTCGGCAAAGTAAGAGGTGCGCTCCATGACCAGCAGCGCGGCGCCGCGTTTGACGTTCAACGCGCTGGCCAGACTTCTGTCGGCTTCTTGCGCACGAATCGCCAGGTCAGCGCGGGTGACCGCCAGGCCGGTGGTCGATTCCAGAATCGAGTAGATCGGTTGATGTTCGACTTCAGTCCACACCACGCTGGCCAACTCGACGGGTAGATGGCTGCGTCCCAGGGCGATGGGCTCGTCATCAACGAAATGCAGTCGCTCCAGCAGCAGGCAATCGTCCGCTGCGTCAAACAAACCGCGCAATGCCTCCGGGATGGGCTGCAGCTTATGGCTGATTACCTGCATGCTCGGTTCGAGTCCTTGCAGTAACAACGCCTCATGAAAACTGCGCAACGCATCCAGGCCATGCCGAACCTGTTTGGCAGCAACGAAGGTGCCTTTGCCTTGCTTGCGCTCCACCACGCCGTCGTCGCTGAGCTTACCCACCGCCAGGCGAACCGTGACGCGGCTCACCCCAAAGCGTTGGCCTAACTCCGCTTCTGACGGCAGCTTGCCGTTGGGTTCGTAGTCGCCGCGCTGAATTTCTTCCAACAGATGATGGGCGATCTGTTCGTAAAGCGAGGTTGTGCTGTCGCGAAGAATGGACGTGGACACTGTCAGTTTTCCATGGCCTTGGAGTTGGGCGGCGCGCCTTCACTTCTAAGGTTATAAGAATAGGTTATTGGGATGACATGTATTAATACGTATTATGTCAGGCATTCCTATTGTAATCGACCTGACGACACTTGCCATGCCCGAAACCACTTCTTACGCACCGCAGCAAGCCGATGCGCTGACAGTCGATGACATCAGCTTCAGCTACCCCAACGGGCATCGGGTGTTTACCTCTTTCAGTCTGAACGCCAAGCCCGGCGAGTTCGTTGCGATCCTGGGGCCCTCCGGCTGCGGAAAAACCACCTTGCTTAATTTGTTGTCAGGCTTCCAGCAACCACAGAGCGGTCAGATCAGTATCAATCAGACGGCGGTGTGTCCGGAGCGTTCGGAGTTGGGGTATGTGTTTCAGGCGCCGCAGTTGTTTCCCTGGTTGAGCACTCTGGAAAACGTTCGTTTTGGCCTACGCATGACGGCCCGACTCAGCGAGGAGCAACAGCGTGCGCAAGCGTTGCAGTATTTGCGCCTGGTTGGTCTGGAAGGTGCGGCACAGCGCTTGCCCCATCAGCTGTCGGGCGGCATGCAGCAACGCGTCTCCCTCGCCAGGACATTGGCATTGGAGCCCAGCGTATTGCTGATGGACGAACCCTTCGCCGCGCTGGATGCCATCAGCCGCAACAGCATGAATGAAGAGACTCTGCGGATCTGGGCCGAGCTGGGCCAGACGGTGCTGTTCATCACCCACGACATCGACGAAGCGGTCTTTTTGGCCGATCGGGTCATCGTGCTCAACATCGCCCCGGGCGGTATCCATAGCGAACTGGATATTCATTTGCCGCGCCCGCGTTCCAACCTGAAGACCCGTCGCCTGCCGGCCTTTCTCGATTACCGCAATGAGCTGATGGAGCGCATTTCCCACGTCATGGGAGCGCGTGAAGCTATCGCTAACCCCACACGTCAACCCGAGTTAACCGCATGATCAAACGTTCGCTGCTTGCTCTTTCCTTGTCTGTTGCCGCATTGGCAAGCAGCACATTTGCCGTGGCCACTGAGGAGAAAACCCTGCGTGTGGGTTATGTCTTCGCCATGGCCAATGCGCCTGCGTTGATCGCCGACAAGCAGGGCTACTACCGCGAGGAAGGCTTGAATGTCGACCTCAAGGCCTTGGGCGATGGCCCGGTGATCCAGCAGGCACTGGCTGCGGGTGAATTGGATGTTGCCTATGTCGGTACGCCGCCGGTGTACCAATGGTTCTCCCGAGGCCTGCAAAGCCGGATTCTGGCCAAGGTCAATTACGGGCAAGCTGCGGTGATTGTCGACGCCAAGAGTCCGATCAACAACCTGGAGCAGCTCAAGGGCAAAAAACTCGCCGGGGTCAAGAAGGGCAGTGGCATGGACGTGCTGTTGCGCGGCTATGTGCTGAAAGAAAAAGGCGGGCTCAACCCTGACAAGGACCTGGACATCATTGACATGCCGCCCGGCAATATGAACGCGGCACTTGAGCGTGGCATTGTCGATGCGGCGTTTACCTGGGAACCCTTCGTCAGCCAGGCGTTGCTGCGTGGGTCGAGCCGGATTCTGCTCGACGTCAATCAGGCGCTGCCGAATTACCCGTGGTACGTGGTGATCGCGCTGCCCAAAACCTTGCAGGAACGACCGGACGACGTGGTCAAGCTGCTGCGTGCCCACCGCAAGGCCATCGCGTTCCTCAACGAACATCCCGACGAGTCGAATCGCATCATCGCCCAAGCATTCAAGCTTGAAGCGGTACAAGGTGCCGATGGCAAGACCATTGCCCCGGAGACCATCGTCGCCCAGGCGCGGACGCGATTGGGCTGGTCGGCTGACTTGCAGGTTGCGGACATCCAATTCATCCAGCGTCTGATGAATTACTCCCACGACCTGGGCTTTATCGACACCACGCTCAAGACCGAGCAGATCGTGGATACCTCCTACCTGGAAAAAGCCTCGCGCTGAGTCAGAGCCTGTCATGTCCTTGCCAAAACCGAATTGGGGATGGGCCTCGCTGCCAGTCCTGCTGTTGATCTGGATGGCCCTGGCCAGCCGTTTTCCCACTTACATCCTGCCGCAGCCCTGGGATGTCGCGCGCGAAGCCATGCGCTGGTTCGGCGACAGTTCGCTGTGGCAGCACCTCTGGGCGAGTGTTCTTGAAGAGGTTGGCGGTTTTTGCGCAGCGGTGATCGTCGCGATTCTGTTGGGCACGGCCGGAGGCTTGTCTTCGCGGTTTCGCGATTTCATCTCGCCGCTCAACAGCCTGTTCATGGCGATCCCTCCGATTGCCTGGGCGCCGTTGATCATGATCATTTTCGGCCTGGGTTATGTCTCCATCGTGCTGGTGATTTTCATCGCAGCGGTGTTTCCCATGGCGGTGACCATTCAGGAGGGCGTCCAGAGTATTCGCGGCGGCGAAGTCCGCGCGGCGCGCACCTTGGGCGCAAATCCCTGGCAACTGCTGGCTCACGTTTATCTACCCGCCTCACTGCCGTTCGTGACGGCGGCCTTGCGCATCGGTTTCAGCCAGGGCTGGCGGGCATTGGTCGCCGCAGAAATGATCGGCGCCTCCCAGGGCATTGGCTGGATGGTCTCCACCGGCGGGCAGATCGGCAACAGCAGCCAGGTGCTGCTGGGCATCGTGCTGATCGGCCTGATTGCCTGGCTGATGGAGAGTTTTGTGTTCCGGCGCATCGAGCGCCACTACCAGAAATGGCGCGTGCAGTAAGCATCGTCCTTTGTCTTCGATCCCTTTCAAACCTTCAGTGGACCACTGCGCGAGGTGTCATGTGAGTAACGTTTTCGATCCCCGGGAAGCCGGGTATTACATCGCCCCCCAAGGCCTCTATGAGCGCAACAAGAAACGCCCGTTCCTGGGTAGCATTGACTGTGACCGGCACACGCTGATTGCCGGGCAATGGGATGAAATTACTCTGGTCTACGAGGTCGGCGGCAGCGGTCTGGCGGATGGCGCCTGGTTGAAACTGGCGTTCAAGTTCTACTCCGATTGGGCACTGTTCCAGACTTCGAATCCGGCCGGTCCCAACTACGTCAGCGCCGAGTATCAGGCGGGTGAACTGGTGCCCGGGCAGAGCCAGGCCACCGTGCAGCACCTGAAAGTACGCTTCGACCAGAAGGGCCATGAACGGCCGTTTCAGAAAGCAATCATCATCGACATCATCGACGGCTATCTGAATCCGGGAGACAAAATCACCATTCGTTTGGGTGATCGTCGTCAGGGCGGCGCGGGGACGCGGGTGCAGAGTTTCGTCGAGAAAGACTTCCGATTCCGGCTATTCATCGACCCGCTAGGCAGCTCGAAATTTGCCGAGGTGCCAGGCGATCCGTTGCTGAATATCGTGCCGGGACCGGCACAGAGTGTGCAGCTGATTGTGCCGCGCCTGGTCAGCGCCGGTGAGGCGTTCGATGTGTTGCTGCGGGTGGACGATGCCTGGGGCAACACTTGCCGCAACCTGCCGCTCAATGGTGTCCTGACCCTGGTGGCTCCTGAAGGTGGCGAGCGACAACAACCGTTTACCCTGGCAAATGAGGGTTGGGCGACGGTGCGGCTCAAGGGTTTTGACCTGGCGGCCGTAGGTGAGTGGCGATTGTCCGCCGAGGTGCAGACGCCTGGAGTGCGTGGTGCACAGGCTTTTGTCACCGTCGATCCGGCGGGCACCGCATTGCGCCCGCTGTACGCCGACCTGCATGTGCACTCCGATGACACCGTGGGCACCAACGACACGCTCTACAACCTCAGTTATGGTCGCGATGTCGCCGGCCTCGATGTGCTTGGCTATACCGCCAACGACTTCAATATCACGGAGCAACGCTGGGGTCAGGCGGTAAATCTGATTCACGAACTCAACGAACCCGGCCGCTTCGTTTGTTATCCCGGCACCGAATGGTGCGGCAACTCCTGCGCCGGCGGCGACCGCAATGTAGTGTTCCTGCATGATCGAAAGCCCGAGTTTCCTTTCGACAATCAAGGGCGGTTGGTGCGGTCTTTTGAGTGGAACGAGTTTACTGCCGGCACCATCAAACCGGGCGCCTGGCCGGTGGACGAGTTGTACGCCGCCTATGCCAAGGACCCCGAAGGCCATCTGATGATGCCTCACGTCGGTGGGCGCCGTTGCAACCTCGACTGGCATCACCCGGAGCTGGAGCGCTTGATTGAAGTCGGCTCGGCCTGGGGGCAGTTCCATTGGGTCTACGCTGAAGCGCTGCAGCGTGGCTATCGCGTCGGTGCCGCCGCTAATAGCGATGAGCACCAAGGCCGTTGCGGCGGCGGGGTTCCCGCCACTGCCGTGTTTGGTTCTCGCGGCGGGCTGACCGGTGTCGTTGCCGATTCGTTCGATCGATCAAGTGTCGGTAAGGCACTTCGCGCACGTCGCACCTTCGCCACCACCGGCGAGCGTTCATTTGCCAGCCTGAGTCAGGGGCAGCACTTTATGGGTGAAGTCTTCACGGCCGATTCGGATGCCACGTTGGACTATCGATTGCTCGGCGAGGCGGGCTGGGAGCAGGTAGATCTGTTCGATGGCGATAAACTGCTCTGGTCGCGCAATCTGCATCAGGAGCTGGGTTTTTCCGCCCAACGCATCAGGCTGCGTCTGGGGGGCGCACGAATCAAGGACCGTTATCGCGGCGCTTACTGGACCGGCGAGATTCGGGTGACGGGCGCGGTCATCAACGGCTTTCGTGCTTTGGGTCTGGATCATCCCGAGCAAACTGTCTGGCGCAAGGACGCCACGAGCCTGGCCTTTCGCACCGACACCAACGGCGACACCGACAGTATCGAAATCGACCTGTCACAACTGGCCGGCGCGACGTTGCAGATCTGCAGCCGCATCGACAACTACATCAAGGTCGGCGACCCCTCCGAGTCGCAACCCTACGTGCACGCGCCGACGGTACTGATGGAGCTGTCCGGCGAAGAGCTGCTGGCGCAATCACAAGTGATCGAAGAGTTGCCGGGGGCCGAGTTGAAGGTTTCTCTTGAAAGAACCACCGCTGCGCCACTGCCCCGTGATCTGCAAGGGAAGATCGAACTGGCGGAGTTGAGTCTGCAACCGGGTCGCGAACATCCCTTGTTCATCTGTGCGCGTCAGCGGGATCAGTCCAGAGTATGGACTTCGGCGTTGTTCCTGACGCTTGCCTAATGTCGCAGTTGAGGAAAATACCGCCGTTGGCGGTTGCGGTTGGCGATATTCGGCGGTTGGGAGTTGGCGGGTGATTGGAGGCGGTTGAAAGTAACCGTCCAGCCAGCACGCCATCGATGAAGCAGTCGAAGCCGATAGGCTCCGAATACCCTGGGTATAAGCCTGAAGACCTTCCTGCTGAGTTTGCCAAACACCATGTACACGTCAAAGTCAGCCTCACGCTGCACCTTGCTTCCAGGGATGCAGCGTGATTTATCAGGCGCGATCTCAAGACTTGAAATAGATCTCGGCCGCGTTGCTTCCCAAACCTTCGGCGCCGACAAAAAAACTGTTCACGCGCTTATCGTGGACTATCGGGTTGACCACAGTCGAGATGCCCAGATCCGGCAGATCCTCCACAATGATTTTTTGAAACTCGGCGAACAGTGCAAAGCGCTGCTGCACATCGGTCTCCACCGCAGCGGCTTCCAGCAACTGGTCCACCTTTGGATTGCTGTAATGAGCGCCGTTGGAGAACGGTACGCCTGGCTGGAAATTCTTCGACCAGTACAGACGCTGCACACCCACCGTTGGATCGAACAGATTGCTCATGCCATTGAGGGTGAAGTCGAAATCGCGGTCGGTGTAGACGCGTTTGACGTAGGTCGCGAAGTCCTGCGAACGCAGGGTGACTTGAATCCCGATTTTGGCCAGTGCCTGCTTGATGTAGTCAGCGGTACGCCGGTAAGTTTCCGGACCGGGCAGCGGGTCGAGTGTCAGTTTGAAGCGAGTCCCGTTGCTGTCGCGTGGCAGGCCTGCGTCGTCGAGAAGTTGATTGGCCTTGGCAACGTCGAACGCATAGCGCGGCAGGTCGGCGACGTGGAAGTTTTTCATCTCCGGGCTGATCGGCCCGTACAGGGGTTGGCCATAGCCGAGGAAGATGGTCTTGCGAATGAACTCCAGGTTGATCGCGTGGGCGATGGCGGCGCGTACCGGTTGCTTTTGCAGATACTGATTGTCGAGGTTGAATTCCACGCGGGTAATGCCGTTGGTATACGGTTCGCCGCGATCTTCGATGGCCAGGCGCGGGTTGGTTTTGATCCGCTCGATGTCGCCGAGCGGAACGCCCCCGGTGGAGATGTCGATTTCTCCGGCTTCCAGGGCGGCCACGGTCGCTGCCGAGTCGGCGATGAAGCGCACGATGATGCGGTCCAGGTAGGGCTTTGGCGCGTCCCAGTAATGAGGATTGCGTTCGAGTATCACATGGCTGCCGCGCACCCATTCCTTGAACACGAAAGGCCCCGTGCCAATGGGCGCGGTGGCATTGGGGTGAGTTTCCGGACGTGCATCGCCATAGATGTGTCTGGCGACAATGGGTGATTCGCAGGCCGCCAGTGCGGTGAGCAGGTAGGGCGCTGGTTTGCTTAGCTTCAGCTGCACCAGATAGGGGTTGATGGCAGTCACGCTGGCGAGGTTGGCAAAGGTCGCCCGACCTCTGGGGTTCGAGGCCTTGAGTGTCTGCAACGAGTACACAACGTCATCGGCAGTGAAGTCCTTGCCATCGTGCCATTTCACGCCCTGGCGCAGGCTGAACGTGTATTCCAGGCCGTCGTCGCTCTCGGTCCAGGCGGTGGCGAGTTGTGGCTTGGGCTTGAGGTCCAGATCGTAAGTCAGCAGGCCCTCGGTGACTTTGCCGGTGATGTACACCGCCGCTCCGGCGGTATGGGTCAGGTTGACCAGGATCGGCGGCTCGATGGCGATGTGCAGTTTCAGCGTGCCGCCGCGCACCGGCGGCTCGTCGGCGAAGGAGAATCCTGGGGTCAGTTGCAAAAGCGTAGTAGTGGCGCTGGCGTAGACCAGCAGCTGGCGTCGGGTCAGGCTCATGACAGGTTCCGGTTCAGTTATGGGGCCGGGAGCCGGACCCATGGTGCGAGAAAGAGGGTTAGCGCGGGGTGCGGCCTTCCACCGGGTGGCCCGGGTCGGTGAAACCCAGAGTCGAGGTGTGGCCGGGGCTGACCAGACTGTCGACGAAAGCCTCGTCTTCGGCGCCGATTTTTACTTGAAGCGCACGTAGATACTGGTCCCAATGGGCTTCGGTCCTCGGTCCTGCAATGGCCGAGGTCACCTGCTGATTATTGAGTACCCACGCCAGGGCGAAGTCCGCCGGGGTAATGTCACGTCCGTTCAGGTGTTCCTGAATTCGTTGCGCCACGACCAACGATTCAGGCCGCCATTCGGTTTCCAGTACGCGCTTGTCGCTGCGACCGACCCGTGAGTCTGCGGACGGCGCCACATCGGGCTGGTACTTGGCGGTCAGCACGCCACGGGCCAGCGGGCTGTAGGTCACCACGCCAAGGCCGAAGTGATTTGCCGCCGGAATCTGCTCGGCTTCGGCGGTGCGGTTGACGATGTTGTACAGCGGCTGGCTGGCCACCGGGCGGTCGATCCCCAGTTCATCCGCCAGTTGCGCGACTTCGGCAATGCGCCAGCCGCGAAAGTTTGATACGCCGAAGTGGCGCAGTTTGCCTTGATGGATCAGATCGGCGATGGCACGTACGCCTTCGCCTAAGGGGGCATCAAAGGTGGCGTGATGAAAGTACAGCACGTCGATGTAATCAGTACCCAATCGACGCAGACTGTCCTCAACCGACTGAATGATCCATTTGCGTGACTGGCCGCCGACATTCGGCCGTCCTGCGCGGGAGTAACCGAATTTGGTGGCCACCACCCAGTCGTGACGATTGGCCTGGATGGCCCGGCCCACTACGCTTTCTGACTGGCCGTCGTGATACACGTCAGCGGTGTCGATGAAGTTGATCCCTTGATCGAAGGCCTTGGCGATGATGCGATGTGAGGTTGCTTCATCGGTCGGGCCACCGAACATCATGCTGCCCAGCGTAAGGGGGGAAACCTTCAGGGCGCTGCGGCCCAGATAGCGATATTGCATGTCGTGCACTCCTTGAAAAGCGGGATTACTTGCGGCCTTGGGCCTGGGTGGGATTGAACGCGTCGGTCAGGCCGTCGCCGATCAGATTGAAAGCCAACACGGTGAGAAAGATCGCCAGGCCTGGAATGGCGGTCAGGTACCACGCGGTGCGTATCTGCTCGCGGCCGCTGCCGATCATGCTGCCCCAGCTCACCTGATTCGGATCGCCCAGGCCCATGAATGAAAGTGCCGACTCCATCAACACCGCCGAAGCCACCATGATCGAGGCAGTGACGATCAAGGTTGGCAAGATGTTGGGCAGCACCTCGCGCAGGATGATGCGCACATGGGTATAGCCGACGCTGCGAGCCGCGAGAATGTATTCACGTTCGCGGATCGAGCGCACTTCGGCCCGCACCAGTCGCGCGACCGTGGGCCAGGAAATGATGCCGATGGCGAAAATCAGGGTCGGCACCGATGGTTGGGCAATAGCCACCAACGCCACCAGCAGCACAAAGCTGGGCATGGTCTGGAAAATCTCGATTAAACGTTGCAGCAAATAGTCGATCCTGCCACCGAAGTAACCGGCTGCCGCACCAATGGCCAGCCCAAGGCTGACTCCGAACAGGCTGGCGAGAATCCCCACTTGCAAGGAAACACGGCCGCCATGCACCACGCCTGCCATGACGTCGCGGCCCAAGGCGTCGGTGCCCAGCGGGTAATGCCAGTCCTGTCCCGGCCATAACAGCGCATCGGCTTCCATGCCCAGTGGATCGCCGGGATAGAACAGCGGAGCGGTCAGGGCCAACAAGACGATGGCGATCAGGAAAATCAACCCGCCCAGCGCAGTCCGATTGCGTAAGAAGCGTCGCAGCGCCTGGCTGCGGCTCGCGCTCATCGACGGCTCCGGATGCGCGGATCGAGCCCGGCTTGCAGCAGGTCCACCAGAATGTTGGTAATGATCACCAGCAACGAAGAAATCAGCAGAATTCCCAGCAACACGTTGTAGTCCCGGGCCATCACCGCGTCATACGCCAGCCGGCCCAGGCCTGGCAGACTGAACACGGTTTCGATGACCACCGCGCCCCCGAGCATGCCGCCAAAGTGCAGGCCGGCCATGGTGGTGATGGGCAGCAAGGCATTGCGCAGCACATGCTTGAAGGTGATGACCCAGGGCGACAGGCCTTTGGCGGCTGCCGTGCGCACGTAGTCCTGCGCACCTGCTTCGAGCATCGATGCGCGTGTCAGGCGTGCATAGATCGCAATGTAGATCAGCGCCAGCGAGCTTGCCGGAAGCGCCATGTAGCGTAGGGTGTCGAGCAGCGCGGGCCAGCCCTGCAAGTCCGAGCCAATGGTCCCCGCGCCCCCCGTCGGCAACCAGCCAAGCTTGACCGAAAACACCACGATCAGCATCAGTCCAATCCAGAAACCAGGGACCGAATAGAAAAACTGGGAACACACCGACAGCACGCGATCCGGCCAGCGTCCGTGCCAGTTGGCCATCATCATGCCCAAGGCGATACCCACCACCAGCGAGAAAAACAGCGCGAGCAGCATCAGCGTCAGAGTGGTACCCAGCCGTTGCGAGATAAGCGCTTCCACGCTGGAGCCGTAGCGCGGTGAGTAACCCAGATTGAAGTGCGCCAGATTATTCAGATAGGTCCAGAGCTGCACCGGTATCGATTGGTCCAGGCCAAACTGCGAACGCAGGGCTGCGAGGCTTTCCTGGGTTGCCGAGCCTGATTCACCCGCCATTACATCGGCGGCATCGCCTGGGGCCAGTTGCAGCAGGAGAAAGTTGATCAGGAGAATACCGAGCATGGTCGGCAAAGTATGCAACAGCGTGCGCCAGAGTGCGCCGCCGAATGTCAGCAAAGTCTTCATTGAGTATTTCCATCAAGTGCGACGCTATTAACCGATTGCTTATAACCTTTGTCAATAAGCGAAGAAGTTATAAGCTTATGCGCACCTGGGTATATATGCATAGATAAAAAAGATATACGCCGCGAAAGTCTCCGTGATTGACGGCTCGGGGGCGGATGATTACTGTCGCTACCACGTTGATGGCAAATGTGTAGTTGTGTGCGTTTATATCCGATGGTTATAGCGACTGCCCGAAAGGGCGAGGCGATTTATTTGATTAGTTAGATGAGGCAAGTGTGGCGCTCAATCAGGTTATTAATATCGGCTCTTCTGCAATCGACACGTCAGATGTTTTAGGCGTGCTGCTGGCGCGTATTCCTGCTTTGGTCAAGGAAATTGCCAGAGACGCCTCCAGACGCGATCTGGAGCGTGAGTTACCATTTGCCGCATTCGCCCTGATCCGCGAGGCCGGTCTTGGCGCCTTGCGCATTCCACGTCAATGGGGCGGGCCGGGTGGCAGTGTTGTCGATTACATCGAGCTGATCGCGACACTGGCCAGCGCCGATCCCAATGTCGCCCATGCACTGCGTTCGCATTTCAATTTCACCGAAGCGGTAATCCACAGCGCGGACAGTGCGGAAAAGCGCGATTACATCAGCAAGATTCTCGATGGCAAGCTGTTCGCCGGGGCCCACACCGAAGTGGGTGCGCCGCTGGGCACAATCCTTACCCGTCTGACACGCGTCGGCGATCATTACCGTTTGAGCGGCAAGAAGTGGTATGCCACCGGCTCCGCTTACTCTGACTTTCTGTCTTTTTCCGCCACCGATGACGACGGCAAGATGGTCTCTGTGCTGTTGCCCGCCGACCGTCCGGGGATCAATGTGCTCGATGATTGGGACGGCATGGGTCAACGCCTGACCGCCAGCGGCGGTATTTTGCTGGACAACGTCGAAGTGCTCGCCAGTGAACTCAAGACCCGCAGCACTAACGCCGATGTCGGGCGACATTGCTCAAGCCTGCGCCAGTTGCATCTGGCGGCTTGTGCGGCCGGTGTGGTGCGTAATATTCGCGAGGACGCTATCGGTTACGTGCGCAAACAAGCGAGAGCGGCGATGCACAGTTCTGCGGAAATTGCCCGGGATGATCAGTTCGTCCAGCAAGTGGTGGGGGAAATCGCCGCCAACGCTTATGCCATTGATGCGTTGATCGCTACGACTTCACGTATTCTCGACGACAGCTCACAAGCGCTGATTGCGACTGCCGAAAACCTGGATCAGCAACTGATTGATGCCTCGATCAGTAATGCGCAAATGCAAGTGGTCATTGCAAAACTTGCGCTGCGCTCGGCGGAGATATTGTTTGAAGTTGGCGGTGGTTCTGCCACTTCCCGAAAATATAATTTTGACCGTCACTGGCGAAATATTCGCACCGTACTGAACCACAATCCGTTATTGCATAAAGCCCGTGTGGTGGGTGACTTCTATCTGAACGAAACCACTACACACCTTCGAGAAGGACTGGTGTTTTAAGTCCCTGTCGTACAATGAGTAACACCGGCACTATTACGCGCAAGGCCTTACACGGTAGCGCTTTTCATAATCCTTGTTCAATGGCCAGGAACAACCACCACGCCAGCAATAATTAGATTTTTGCAGGTAGTCGCATGAATGCTCGTTTGAATACCCCACGTTCGCCCCTCGCTTCAATGGTGTCGATTGGCGTGATGACGCTGTGCGCAAGTGCAGCAGTGCATGCCGAAGATTCAACGGCCGTGCCCAACACCGCGCAAGCCAACCAGAGCACCGATGCGCTGGAAACAGTGGTGGTGACCGGATCACGTGCCGAAAAACGCACCGTTGCGCAAAGCCTGGCGCCGATCGATGTGATCAGCGCCGACGACCTGGCGCGCTCAGGCAAGCAGAACTTGCGCGATGCGCTGGCGGCGCAAGTACCTTCCTACACCAACGACGCAGGCTTTACCGGCGCTACGGGCATTGCGGTGAAGTCGGCCACCCTGCGTGGCTTGGGTGGTAATGCCGTGCTGGTGCTGGTCAACGGCAAACGCCGGCATAACACGGCGCAAATTTTCCACCAGTCGTCTTCGACCTCCAATGGCCAGTCCCCGGTGGACCTCGATCTGATCCCGGTCAGTGCCGTTGACCACATCGAGGTACTGCGCGACGGCGCCGCCGCGCAGTACGGGTCCGACGCCATTGCCGGGGTGATCAACATCATCCTCAAACGCAATAAAACGGGTGGCCAGGCGACTGCAATCTACGGTCAATACGGCCAGCGTGAAGGAGGCAAGGGCAACTTCGGTGCTACGGGTGAAACCTTGATCAACCAGGGCTTCGAGTTGCCAAATGATGGCTTCTTCACCCTCAGCGGAGATGTCAAGGTTCAGGAGACCAGCAACGTCGCCGGCGCGGTGCCTGATCGGACCAAGATATATTCCGGCAACGACCCTCGGGAATACGGTGAAAGTCGTAATCGGCAAATCATGGGCCAGCCCCGTGCCCAGACTTACAACTTTGCTTACAACGCCGAGTTGCCGCTCAACGATGAGCTCGACTTCTACTCCTTTTCCACGTTCAGCCATCGCGACTCGACAGGCTTCGGCACCTACCGTACGGCCAACTCGGCACAGAACATTCCGGAAATCTATCCGGACGGTTTTCTACCCAAGTTCCGTTCAGTGGAAGATGACCTGCAAGGTGTATTCGGGATCAAAGGCAAGGACGTATTGGGTTGGGATTGGGATCTGTCCACCAGTTATGGCCGCAACGACGTCCAGTACCACAATGACGACTCGCTGAACGCTTCTTTCGGTCCCGCCAGCCCTACGGACATCGACAACGGTCAGGCGGTTTTCACCCAGTGGACTAACAACCTCGACATCAACCGCGCATTTGATACCGGTCTGTTTGACAACCCGCTGCATGTGGCCAGCGGTCTCGAATACCGGGTCGACGGCTACCAGATCCGCAAAGGCGAGTACGCTTCTTACGCCGACGGCGGCTACGTCTACCCCGTGGGTTCGCCCAATGCGGGCAAGCGGCCAAGTTCGGGATCGGCCGGGTGGGGCGGTTTCAGTCCTCAGGCAGCAGGCAGCTGGGATCGCAGCAACACCGCGGGTTATGTCGACTTTACGCAAAAACTGACTGACAAATGGGAGTTGAGCCTGGCCGGGCGTTTCGAGCACTACAGTGATGTCGGTGACACCACCAGCGGCAAGCTGTCCACCCGTTATCAACTGACACCGACCTTCGCGCTGCGCGGCGCCATCAACAATGGCTTCCGCGCGCCGTCGCTACAGCAACAGTACTTTTCGTCGAGCACATCGGCCTGGAGCGCCAACCCGGTTACCGGCGTGCTGAGCCAGAACATCACTACCTACGCACCGCCAGGTTCGGCAGCGGCCACGGCGCTGGGTTCCAAGGATCTGAAACCGGAGAAGTCGCGCAACTACAGCGTTGGCTTTGTCGCCACGCCGGCGAAGAATCTCGACGTTACGGTCGACTTCTATCAGATCGACATCAAGGACCGCATCCTGCAGACCAGCGCCTTGAGCGGGGTGAATGACGCCAGTATCGCGCGGCTGCTGGCCAACGCTGGGTTGGACACCAACCAGAGCGTCGCCTACTACGGCAACCTCGCCGATACCCGTACACGCGGTATCGACCTGGTGGCCGACTACCGTACCGCCTACGGCGCTTATGGTCGTGGAAAATGGACCCTGACCAGTACCCAGAGCCTGCAGGAAATCAAAGGCATCAAGGAACCCGATTCACTGGCTGGCACCGGAGTGCAGGTGCTGGGTCGCGACAAGCAGGGCAACCTGACCAGCGCGTTTCCGAAGAACAAGACTGCGTTATCCCACACTTGGTATATCGACGATTTCGAAGTCTCGCTCAAGGAAACCCGCTACTCGGCAGTCACCGGCAAGAGCTACTACAACGCCAATCGTGACGAGAAGGTCAAGGCTGCGTTCATCACCGACCTGGACGTTGGCTACAACGTCACCGATCAGCTCAAGGTTTCGGTGGGTGGCTTGAACATTTTCAACGAGCGTCCGGAACAACTGAGCGAGCAGGCCAAGCTGTACTACTTCATGCCGGTGGATAACCCGGCGTTGAGTTGGTACTCGCCCTACGGCGTAGACGGTGGCTACTACTACGCCCGGCTGGATTATTTCTGGTAAGTGCGGTTCTCGTAAGCGCGGCGGCGGGCAGCCATTTCAAATGGCTGTGCGCCCAGCCTTTCATTCGCCTGACAACAAGGACACCGAAATGGCTCAGCCACACCTCAACCCTGAATTCGAACGCTCGGCATTTCCCACCCCTCTGGACTTCGCCGACAGCCCATTGAGCAAGGCTCTCAAGCAACCCTTGTTGCTGGGGGTGTTTCTCAACATGCAGGACATTCGCCTGACTAACCACCCGACGTCCAATACCTGGACCTTCGATTACAACGCCAGGATTGTGCAACAAGCCGAAGCCTTGGGTTTCGAGCTGGCGTTCAGCCGAACCCAGTGGCTGCCCAAAGGCGGCTACGACGGCGAAGCTTCACTGGATTCGTTCATTGCGTTGGGCGCCATGGCGGCGATCACCAAAAGCATCATGTTGGTGTCCACCATCCACGTACTGTACGGGCCTCTCCATCCGCTGCACATTGCCAAGTACGGCGCCACGCTGGACCACATCGCCAAGGGCCGATGGGGTATCAATATCGTGACCGGTCACCGTCCCGTCGAGCATGAGATGTTCGGTCGGCCACAGATCGAACACGACGAGCGCTATCGACTGGCGGGTGAGCTGTTTGACGTGCTCAACACCCTCTGGAGCAGCCGCGAGAATTTCACCTACGAAGGCCAACACGGCTGGAAGATCAAGGATGGCTACATCACGCCCAAACCCTTGTACGGACGTCCGGTGCTGGTGACTGCCACGGGTTCCGAAGCGGGTATCGATTTTGCGGCCAGTCAGTCCGATCTGATCTTCATCACTAATTCATCGGGCGCCGGCATTCGCGAAACACTGGAAGACATCCCGGCCCACGTCCAGAAGATAAAGGCGCGCGCCAGTCAATTTGGTCGTGATGTGCGCACCATCATCAATCCGATCATTGTCAGCCGCGATACCGAAGAAGAGACCCGGCAATACCTGGAAGCCATCGTCGGCAACAAGGTCCCCGGCACTTTTGGCAACCATAAGGCCTATGCCAGTGACGCCCATGCCTGGCGTGGCCGCGCAGAAGGTTCGCGCAACACCGGACTGGGCCTGGGCGGCAACATCGAAATCATCGGCACCCCCGAACAAGTGGTCGAGCAACTGGTGGCGCTCAAGGCCGCAGGTATTGATGGTGTGCAACTTAACTTTCACGATTTCGCCGTGGACCTTGCACATTTCGGCGAACGCATCTTGCCGCTGTTAAAAGAAGCCGGCCTGCGCGTCTGACGCGCTCCATAACAACATCAGGAGCAGACATGAGTCTGGAATTCATTGGCCACACCAGTAGCCGCAGTGGCGCCGAAGTGATCGAAGCCAGTGGCCCGATCATCGACAAAGCCTATATCAAACACATGGCCCATACCGCTGAAGCCAACGGTTTTGACCGGCTGTTGATTGGTAGCTTCGCCACCTGGCCGGACAACAATCAGGTAGCCGCTTATGTGCTGCACAACACCGAGCGCCTGGGCGTCATGCTTGCCCACCGTCCCGGATTTGTCGCGCCCACGGTGGCGGCCCGGCAGCTGGCAACCCTGGATCAGTTCAGCGACGGGCGTCTGGCCGTGCATATCATCAGTGGCGGCACCGATGCCGACCAGCAGCGTGATGGTGATTTCCTCGCCCATGACGAACGCTATGCACGCACCGCCGAATACCTGACGGTGGTTAAAAAGGTCTGGAATAGCGATGAGCCCTTCGATCATCAGGGCGACTATTACCGGGTAAAAGGCGCGCAGTCCTCGGTCAAGCCGTGGCGGGCGTCAGGTGTGCCGATTTTCTTTGGTGGATCGTCGGCCGCAGCCTTCGAGGTCGCAGGACAACATGCCGAGGTTTATGCCTTGTGGGGCGAGTCCCTGGCGCAGACCGCTGAAACCATCGCCAATGTGCGCAAGGCGGCGGCCAGATATGGGCGGGAAGAGCAAATCAAATTCCTGCTGGCATTCAGGCCGTTGGTGGCAGACACCGAAGAGGCAGCGTGGGCTCGCAGCCGTGACCTGCTCGCGGCAGCCAAGGCCAAGTACCCGGCGACGCCAGCCCTGAATGAAAACGTCGGCTCTCAGCGTCTGCGTGAGGCAGCAGCCCAGGGCGCGGTTCTGGATCAGCGTCTGTGGACCGAGTTTGCTGCGGTCACTGGCGCCCATGGAAATTCCACGGCTTTGGTCGGCACCCCGCAGCAGGTGGCTGATGCGTTACTTGAGTACCACAAGCTGGGTGTCGACAAGTTCCTCATTCGCGGTTTCGATCCGGTGCCGGACACGCTGATTTTCGGCCGTGATGTGATTCCGCTGGTGCGTGCCGCCGTGGCCCGCGATGCCTGATCCACGTCTGATCGAGCAGTTGTTCGGCGTAGGTGGCTTGCAAGTCGACAGCGCTGGCTTCCCGTCGCAGATCAGGGTCGAACATGGTCCTCTGAGCCGGCTACCGGGGCTGTTTCGGCAAGCCCTGCTGCAGGATGTCGGGCAACTGGCCGATCGCTATCGCGGACCTTTGTCCTTCGGGCGTGGGTTACGCTCGCCCCAGACATTCGACAGTCAGGCCAATGCTGCGGGCTTGTTACAGTTGGGGCTGACGGTATTCTTTCAGGATGTCAGCGGCACCTTGCCGGGCGCAGTACCTTTTTTGCGCGAGTTGGAGTGCGAGTTGGGGGTGGTGGAGGGCAGCGCCAGGCTCAGCGCCTTTGCTTCGCCCGAAGATGACGGCGTGTCCTGCCACTACGATGCCGAGGAGGTTATCTCCATTCAACTGCTGGGCAAAAAAACCTTTTATATCGCGCCCATGACCGAGATTGAACGGCCTTACGGTGCGCAGTTCGGCCCAGACATGGTGGCGGTAGAAAACCTCTTCGAGCAGGCCCGGCAGGGTTTTCCTGATGCCTGCGGGGTTACCTTCGAGCGCCATGAAATGCTTGCGGGCTCTGTGCTGTTCCTGCCCCGTGGAACCTGGCACCGCACCGAAGCGCTGGAGCCCTCGCTGGCGTTGAGCATTGTGATCCGCCCGCCGGTGCTGGCCGACGCGTTGTTGCGCTGGCTGAAACCCTGGCTGTTGGGCGATGCACGCTGGCGCTTGCCCTTGTACGGCAAGGCCGATCCACAGGACACCGGGTTGAACGCCTTGTTAGGCGAATTGGCGACACGCCTCAGCCAGGAAGCCGACACGCCGTCCCTGAGTTGGAACTCGGCACCGTCGGTAGACACCACCGAGCTGCTGCGGATTCCAGGCTCGGGCCTGACCTGGCAGGAGCTGCCAACGTCCGGGCAATCGGCGCCGCGTCTGCGTCTGCAAGGCACGGCGCTGGATCAGGACTGGCGCGAGCGCCTTACTCTGGACACTGAAATACCTGGGCTTCTGTTGCCTGCCCTCGGCTGGTTGCAACAGTGCAGCCGCGCGTTTGATCTGGACGCTATCAGCGAGCATCTGCCGCACATCGCCAGGAGCGATCTTCGGCAGTTGCTGGATTTGCTGGTCAAGTCCCATGTGTTGCGCCAGTTGGTGCAGCGTTAGCCCAAACGAACTTCTGACAGATTGCCGATGAAACCGCCAGCGGTGGAATCGGTGAGGTTGAGGACGTTGCTGCGGGACAGCAGCGCGTCTTCGCTGGAAATTATCGGGATGCGCGGCAAGTCCTCCAATACTTTGCTCTGGACCTTCTGATACAGATCCCAGCGGCGTTGCGGGTCGTTGTCCACTTGGGCCTGTTCCAGCAGGGCATCGACTTCGGGACTGATGTAATGGGTGGCGTTGGAATAGGCGACGCCGGCATGGATGTTCTTTGACCAGTAAAAACGCTGCAGGCCGATTGCCGGGTCCGGCGCGGTGGAGGCAGGCGACAGGTTGGTGTCGAAGTCATAGCGACCGTAGATGCGGTCGATGAACTGCGCGTAGTCCTGATTGCGGATTTCCAGTTTCACACCGATCTTGGCGAATGTGCTGCGCAAGAAATTGGCGGTTTGCTGGTACACCGCTGACGGACTTGGATCGTTCTTGATCCGCAACCGAATGCCGTCCTTGTCCTTCTTGAGGCCTGCCGCTTCCAGCAGCGCTTCGGCGCGTTTCAGATCGAAGGGGTACTGCGGCACATCGGCGCTGTAGAACTGCGGGAAGTTCTTCGGGATCGGTGAGTCGGCCGTTGTGCCCTGGCCGAGGAGAATGTTCTTGAGGATAAATTCCTTGTCGATGGCATGGGCGAACGCCTGGCGCACCCGCACGTCCTGAAACTCGGCACGCTGCAGGTTGAATTCCAGAGCCATGATGCCAGTGCCGCCATAGGTATTGAGGCGGTCGTGGACGGTCAAGGCTGGATTGTTTCTCAGCCGTTTGATTTCGCTGTTGGACAGCGTATCGGCGTAGGCAACGTGTACCGCGCCGGTCTCCAGCGCCGCCGATACCGAAGACGGATCAGCGATGAAGCGGTACACCACTTGATCCAGCAGCGGCTTGCCGGTCTGCCAGTAATCGGGGTTGCGTTCCAGGGTCAGGTAGTTGCCGCGCACCCATTCCTTGAGGCGAAAGGGACCGGTTCCCACCGGCGCGGTATTGGCCGGGTTATTGAGGATGTCAGTACCCGCATAAAGGTGGCGCGGCAGTACCTGGGAGTCGCGGGCATTCAGAGCGCTGAGCAGATAGGGTGTGGGCCTGGACAGGTTCCATACTGCCGTCAGCGGATCCGGCGTATCGACGCTTTCCACGTTGGGAAACGCCGAACGACCTCGGGAGCTGTATTTTTTCCATACCTCCATTACCGAAAACGCAACGTCCGCGGAGGTGAACGGTTTGCCATCGTGCCATTTCACCCCGGGGCGCAGCTTGAACGTGACCTGCAGGCCATCGGGGCTGAAAACCCAGCTTTCGGCCAGCTGTGGTTGCGGACCATTGGTGGGGCTGAGGTAGAGCAGGCCGTCAAAGATTTTCGGCGAGATGAGTTGCGTGGCCGGTGCCGTGGTCAGGCCGGTGGTCAACACCGTGGGCTCGGGGTTTTGCGCAATAATCAGCGTCCCGCCGGTGCTGCCGGCAAAGGCCGGGCGCTGGCCAGTCAGGCCGTAGGCGGCGGTGGCCGCCAGTGAGTAGCCGATAAATGTACGCCGCGTAACCATGTCGGTTTGTTCCTTTTCAAAGTCAGTGCGCAGACAGTTGGCTGAAATCCGTTGCAGTGAGACACGCCCGCGATTAGGTAGATGCAACAAGGCAGACCTACCGTGCTATCGGTCTTCGCGGGCAAGCCTCAGTCCAACAGTGGGGCGACCGCGCGGCCTTACCAGTCGTAACTCATCCGCGCGTAATAGAACCCGCCGCCGATGCCATAAGGCGTGTTGCGGTTGGCGTAAGGGTCTTCATGGTTGATGGTGGAAGCCAGGCTGTCGGGCTGATCCGGCGCGCGTTTATTGAACAGGTTGTTGGCCCCCAGCGTCGCCTTGAGGTTGTCGGTCACCAGATAACTGAGGGCGGCATCGGTGATGAACGAGTCGCTGGTGGTCGAGTCTTGCGCGCTATTGAGCACGTTGTTCACGGCACGGGTCTTGGAGTAGTAGTGCTGAGTCAGTTGCACACCGAATTTGCCCAGTTGCCAGTCCAGCGCGCCGCGCACAATGTTTTGCGGCAACGCCTCTTCCAGCAGCGTAATGCGTTCGCGATCGAGCAGGCTCAGCCCGGCATTGCTCAACACCGCCGGGTTGTCGACACTTTTGACTTCGTTCTTGTTGCGCGCATATGACAAGCCCCAATGGGCGCGGCCGAACTGGTTGTAGTTGGCGTCATAGTCGAGCTTGAACTCGACGCCTCGGGTCTGGGTGTCACCGAAATTGGTGAAGTAGCGCACTTGTTGCTGACTGGTCAGTCCTGCACTGGTCAGCGCTCGTGCAACGGCTGCGTTGTTGAAGCCGTTGAAGGCTCCGGTGAGAAAGATCCGGTCACGAATGTCGATCTGGTACACATCGATCGATGCGGACAGACGATCAGTTGGCGTAAACACCAGTCCGAAGCTGACGTTGGTGGATTTCTCGGCCTTGAGTTTCTTCGCCCCCAATGCCTGTGCGGCGGGTGAATCCGGTCGCAAGGTGTCGTAGTAGTAGGAAATGTATGAAGTGTTGGTAATCGGGTCGTTGACCGGCTGCACCGTTGCGCTTTGGTAATTCTGTTCGGCCAGGGACGGGGCGCGGAATCCGTTGCTGAACGTACCGCGCAGCGCCACCAGATCATTGAACTGGTAGCGGTTCGAGAACTTACCCGCGACCGCCGAGCCGAAGTCCGAATAGTCTTCGTAACGAATGGCCAGGCCGCTGTCCCATTTGTCGGTGACCTTCTGGGCAAAATCGATGTAGAACGCAGTATTGTGCCGCGACTCGTCGAACTCGAATTGCGGGCTGAACCCGGTCAGAAACGCTGAACCTGCCCCGGCCAGGGTGCCGCGCAAGTTGGGCGCCGGATAGTCCGCTGGATAGCGATAGCCGCCGCCCGCGTACGAATAGTATTCGCCAGAGCCCAGTTCCAGGCTGTTGTAGCGATATTCGGTGCCCACCGTCACGTTCAGCGGCGAGGCGAACAGGCCTGTGTCGAAGGCATGCTGGCCGGAAAGCGAAAGGATGCTTTCGGCAAACTTCAGATCCCCCGCATGTAGATTTTGCAATGGCAGCAGGGCGCCGAACGACGGGTTAGTGGTGTTGAGAATGTTAATGTCGGCGCGGTTTTGGCCGTAGCTCAGGCCAGCGTCCCAACTCCAGCCGAGAATGTCTTCGGCCTTGATACCCAGGTTGAGTTGCAGGTCTTGTTCCTTGGTCTGCAGTCGCGAACTGTAGCCGCCCGGTGTGGTGATCACGTTGGAAGTAGCGTTGGTTTCCGAGCGAAACGAGCCTTTGGCCTCCGAAGTGCGCGGGCTGTAGGTGGCGAAGGAATACAGGGACAGGTTGTCGTTGAGCGGCAAGCCGAGGTTGTAGGCAAAGCTGGTGCTTTCCTGGATCGGCACCACCTCATAGTTTTCCGGTACGTTGCGGTCGGCCGAAGCTTCGCGCGGATCGTTAGGGGCCGCATAGATTTGCCAGATCGACCGCGAAGGATTCTTCCAGGGTCCGACGGTGTGGCTGTCGCCGGTTTTCAGGTACGACAGGCTGAGGTTGGCAAAACCACCGTTCTCACCCAGCGCGAACCCTGAGTTGAGGCCGCCGGTATAAGTGGCACCAGCGTCACCCAGATTGCCGACTTTGGAAACGTCATGATTGTATTCACCGTAGGACACGTCTGCCGAACCGCCGGAGGAGGCCGATTTCAGGATCACGTTGATCACACCCGCAATAGCGTCCGAGCCATATTGCGCTGCGGCACCATCGGTCAGCACCTCGACGCGTTCGACCGCCGAAATCGGAATCAGGCCCAGGTCTGCCGCGGACGATCCCAACGTGGCGCCGCCACTGTTGTTGATCATCGAAGTGCCGTGGCGCCGTTTACCGTTGACCAGCACCAACACCTGGTTGCCTGACAGGCCGCGCAGTGAAGAACCGCCCACGTTTTTCGACAGGGCGCCGCCGTTGCTGTTGATATTGATGTAAGACGGAGCGACTTGTGACAGCGCGCGGCGCAGATCGCTGGCGCCGGTTGCGCGCAGGGTCTCGCCCTTGATCAACTGGACCGGAGCCAGGGCTTTGAGGGCTGTGGTCTCGACCCGCGACCCGGTCACGATCACGGTTTCAAGACGGTCTTTTTCGTAGTCGGTTTCAGCTTTGAGCGCCTCCACGGGCGCAAGGCTGACGGTGCCCATGGAAAACATTAGACCGAGGGTATGGCGTCGGGACTGAAGTGATGACATGCGTGAATGCCTGGTAATGCCTCTGCAATCTTCGAAGTGTGTGCAGGAGTGATTGGTCGCTGGCTGGTTCTAGCCTGGCAGATGGGGTACAGCTGCTTTGCCCGTGTTCATGTGTGTTTTCCGGTGATTGTTTACCTCCCTGGATTGAAGCGCCGATCCGCAAGTTGTGATCCCCAATGAAACCGGACTTTATTCCCCTCCCAGTAAATGAAACTTGCCGATCAGGTTGAACTTCCAGGCCACCGGGTCGTGCACCGTGTGCGTCCGGGCGTTGCGCCAGTGGCGGTCGAAACCGTATTCCAGGCGCGTGGAGCTCGCGCCGCCGAGCTGGAATAGTTTGTTGCTGGCCAGCAGCGCCGCTTCGGTGGTGAGGATCTTGGCCGTGGCCAGTGCCGAGGAGACTTTCGCCGAGGGCCCCGGTCCGTTTTCAGCGGTGACTTGGTCAAACAGCGAAGCCGCGCGTTCCAGCACCGCTTCCCCGGCATGAATGCGCGTGTGCAAATCGCCGATGATCTCCAGTGTGTAAGGGTCTTCGGTCACGTCGGTGACCCCGTTGCGGGCGTATGGCCGAGCATGATTGCGCACGTACTCCAGCGTGTCGTTGAATGCTGCACGAGCGATGCCCAAGTCCAGAGCGCTGTGGAACAAGTCCGGAATGCCGTAGCTGTTGGCGGTGTTTTTACCCAGTTCAGAGTTCAGCACATGACTGTTTTCGACCCGCACATTGTCCAGCAGCAGCGTGCCGCTGGCCGTGGTGCGCTGGCCGAATCCGTCCCAGTCATCAATGATGGTCAGACCCGGCGCATGACGGTCCAGTACTGCGGTTTTATAGAGGCCGTCTTCGTCCACACAGCCGATGGAAATCAGCTGCGAAAACAGCGCCCCGGTGGAGTAGGCCTTGGAACCGTTGACCCGGTAGTGATCGCCTTCTCGGGTGATCTGCGTGCGGGTGGTACCTGCGGGCAGGCTGCCACCTTCCGCGTGGCCGTTGCCCCAGCGGTAGCCCTGCAGAATCTTGCCGAAGAACAGCTGCTTCTGTTCCTCGCGACCCACCGCCTCGATAACGCTGCAAGCCAGAATGATGCTCAGCAGTAACTGTCCGATGGAGGCGTCGGCTTCACCGATGATCGCCACCACCCGGGTCAAGGTCAGGTAGGAAATCTCGGCGCCGCCGTAGGCGCGGGGCACCCTGACAGCCAGCAACCCGCTGCGGGCGCAGTCTTCCAGTTCCTGCCACGGCAACTGCCGTTCGACGTCCCGCCGTTGGGCGCTGGCCTTGAATATCACCGCCAGCCGCGTGGCCACGTCAATGGCTTGCTGGTCGCTGGCAATCACATGGGCCGCGCTGGTGGGCGCCGCTACGGTTCGATGCGGCGGGGTTAGTGTGGTATCGGTCATGGATAAGTCCTTTTCCTTGGGAGCGAGGTTAATTTCGCCTGGTCAATCTCAGGCCTGATAAACCGCATCAGCGAAATTGCCGTAGAGCGCTTCTGAGGAATTGAAGAAATTCTTCAGCTGTTTTTGCGTGACCACGACCACCGTGGGCGAAACGATGGGGATCTTCGGCAGATCAGTCAGCACAATCTGCTGGAATTGCGCATACCAGGCCTTGCGCTTGACCGGATCGACTTCGCCCTGGCCAAGGTCCAGCAGCTCGTCGACTCGGGGGTTGGCGTAGCGCGCACCGTTGGAGAACGCAATGCCCGGTTTGAAGTTGGCAGAATAGTAGAAACGCTGGGTGCCCATCACCGGATCTGGGCCGGCGGTGGCGCTGATCAGTGTGGTGTCGAAGTCGCGGCGGGTGTAGACCCGGTTGACGTACTCCGGGAAATCCTGCGAGCGAATCACCAGCTTCACCCCGATTTTCGCCAGATTGCTGCGCAGATAATGCGCGATCTGCAAGGTCTCATTGGCCGGGTTGGGGTCGTTGAACAGGGTCAGACGCAGGCCGTCGGCTCCCTTCTTCAGGCCGGCTTCCTCAAGCAATGCTTCTGCTTTGGCCAGATCGAAGGGGTAACGCGGAACGCTGTCGTCGTAGAAATCGCTCATGCTCGCGGGGATTGCACTGAAAGCCGGTTGGGCGAAGCCGAAGTAGATATTTTTGACGATGAAGTCACGGTCAATGGCGTGGGCAAAGGCCTGGCGCACGCGCACGTCCTGAAACACCGGCTTTTCCAGGTTGAACTCAAAACCCACCAGGCCGGGGGAGTAGGGCGCGCTTATTTCGCTCACCTGTAACTGCGGTACGCCGCGCAGGCGCTTGACGTTGCTCAGGGCCACGGACGCCAACTGGACGGCCTGGGTTTCCAGCGCTGCGGACGCTGCGGTGAGGTCAGGAATGATGCGAAAGATCAGCGAGTCCAGATGCGGCTTGCCAGCGTCCCAGTACTGCTCGTTCCTGACCAGGTTGATCGATACGCCACGGTCCCATCGATCAAACTTGAAAGGGCCGGTACCGATGGGCTTGATGTTGTGCGAGTTGGTTAGCGGGTTACCGCTGTCATACAAGTGCCGCGGCAGAACCTGAGCGTCGGTGGAAGACAGCGCGCTGAGCAGATACGGCGCAGGTGTCGACAGGGTCAGCACCACTTGCAGCGGCGTCGGGGTTTCAACCTTGCTCACCGGGGCGAAGGTGGTAATACCCCGCGAGTTGAATTTGCGCCAGATGCTTTGCAGTGAAAACGCCACATCTTCAGCGCCGAATGGATGGCCGTCATGCCAGGTAACGCCCTGGCGCAGGTTGAAGGTGTAGACCAGGCCGTTGTCGCTGACGTGCCAATCCGTCGCCAGGCGCGGCACCGGTTTGCGTTGCGCGTCGTAAGACAGCAGGCCGTCGAACAGTTTGCTGGTGACGGTGTAGATGGTCCCGTCGGTGGTCAGCGCGTTGGTCAGAATCGTCGGTTCCGGGAATTGGGATACGACCAGTGTCTGCTTGCCATCGACGGCGGCGAATATCCCGGATGCATTGCCCGCCAATCCGGCGCCTGCGGCCAGGATCATGGAGTCTTTGATAAACGTCCTTCGGCTTAACGGCATGCTGCACCTTTGCTGTTTAAAAAATAACAGATTCAGAAAATAACTGCGCGCTGACAATGGGTTCTAGAGTTAGAACTCATGAGGCGTTTTTTTAATAGGGGTTCAAAGGTGTTCTGTTGGGGGGCAGAACAGAACCACGAGCCTAGCGGAAATTTTCTCAAATGTTCAAGTGCGCACTTATAACGTTAAACGCAGTTGCAATTACCGGCGTGATAATAAGTTTAGAACGTTTTCGTCGGTGTTTACCCAGAACAATTGCTGTATTAGTAATCGCCCTTGAAACAGCACTCGTTCAATCCGATTGTTTGCAGAGAACCCGATGCCGGTCAGCACTTTCTATCAGCGTATTACTCAGCTCCTGCATTCAGGATTTCGTGGCCCCCTCATTCGTGCCGTCCCGACCGCCGTCGGGGTGATCGTCCTCAACTTCGTTTTGCTGCAAATGGTGCCGGGCGATGCTGTCGATGCCTTGGTGGCAGAAGCAGGCTCGGCCACGGCCGAAACCACGGCCCTGCTGCGTCAGCAATACGGGTTGGATAAGTCTTCTCTGGCACAGTTTGGCGATTACATTGGGCAACTCGCCCATTTGAGCCTCGGCGACTCGCCGCGCTATGGCATCCCGGTTCTGGATGTCATCACTCAGCGCCTGCCTAACACGCTGTTGTTGATGGGGCTGGCGCTGGGGATCTCGCTGGTGGTTGGGGTTGGCTTGGGTGTGGTAATGGCATTGTGGAAAGGCAAATGGCCTGATCGTGTGCTGTCTTCTGTCGCCTTTGTGCTGTATTCCACTCCCGGATTCTGGATCGGTCTGATGGCCATTGTGCTATTCGCGGTCAAGCTCGAATGGCTTCCCAGCGGCGGCGATGGCACCATCGGAGCGGGTTTGACTGGCGCTGACAAATTCTTCGACAAACTGCAGTACGCGATTTTGCCGGCCCTGACGCTGGCCAGTTTTTTCATCGCCATCTATGCCCGGCTCACTCGCGCATCGGTTCTTGAAGTGCTGACCCAGGATTATGTCCGCACCGCCCGGGCTAAAGGTTTGTCGCCCTGGCGGATTACTTGGCGGCATGTGCTGCGCAATGCACTTTTGCCTCTGACCACCGTCGCCGGTGCGCACCTTGGCGGTCTGCTTGGCGGCGCAGCGGTGGCGGAAACAGTGTTTGGCTGGCCTGGTATCGGCCGTCTGACCCTCGAAGCCGTCCAGGCTCGGGAGTACAAAGTGCTTCTGGGCATTCTGTTGATGTCGTCTTTCATTGTCATCGCGGCCAATATTCTGGTGGACTTGCTGCATGCCAGACTCGATCCGCGGATCGCCGCTCGTGCCAAGGGGCGCTGAAACATGAGCGTCCAAGCCTCCGATTCAACTTCGACTGTTCATCCTGTGCGTCCGGTGCTGCCTGAATCTTCCTGGCGCCAGCAATTGGGCGTCGCGCTGCTGGGACGTTTCAGCTCGGCGGTCAAACCCTTGGCCGCGGACGATCCAGCGCTGCCGGAAACCTCATTGGCCCCCCGCAGCCGCTGGCCGGTTACCCGAGCGCTGTTGAGTTCGCCCGGCGCCGTTACTGGTATCAGCGTATTGCTGTTGATTGTGCTGGTGGCGCTCGGCGCCGGTTATCTTTATCCGGGCGATCCTCTGGATATGGTGGCCCAGCCGCTGCTGGCGCCGGGTGAAGACTGGCAATTCCCGTTAGGAACCGACGCTTTGGGTCGGGATCTGGCTGCGGGGCTTGCCCACGGCGCTCGGGTGTCATTGCTGGTGGGCATCACCGCTGCGCTCGTCAGTGTGTTGATCGGTACGCTGATCGGCGCGCTGGCCGGTTACTTTGGCGGCCGCATTGATCGCGCGCTGACGTGGCTGATCGAGATTTTCCAGACCACCCCTTCATTTCTGCTGGTGGTCGTGGTGGTGTCCATTACCCAATCCACGGTGACGATCATCGCCGTGGTCATCGGGCTGACGTCCTGGGATACCGTAGCGCGACTGGTCCGGGCCGAGTTTCGTGCATTGCTCAGTGCCGATTTCGTTCTGGCTGCACGCAGTGTCGGCTACAGCACGCGCTGGATCATCTTTCGTGAAGTACTGCCCAACGCCTTGCCCCCCATCATCATCACCGCGTCGGTAATAGTAGCCTCGGCAATTCTTACCGAATCCTCGTTGTCGTTTCTTGGCGTCGGCGACCCAAACAAAGTCAGTTGGGGCAGCATGATCGGCACAGGCCGCGACATGCTGCGCAGCGCGCTTTACCTGACCGCGATCCCTGGCCTGACGCTGGTGATTACCGTTTTTAGCCTGAACCTGGTAGGCGACGCCTTGATCAGTGCCCTGAACCCAAGATTGCGCGGGAGAACAGCATGAACGCTGTAGCCAATATCGATGACTCCAGTCAACCATTGCTGAATGTCTCAGACCTGCGGGTCAACTACGGCGATTATCAGGCGGTCAAGGGCGTGAATTTCACCGTCGCCCGTGGGGAAACCCTGGCGTTGGTGGGGGAGTCCGGTTGTGGTAAATCCACCACCGCCATGGCCATCATGCGCCTGCTCGGCGGCCAGGCCGACATTGGCGGGCAAGTAGCTTTCGACGGGCTGGATCTCTCGAAAATCAGCGATCCGGTGATGCGCGGGCTGCGTGGCAATGACATCTCCATGGTGTTTCAGGATCCTATGACCTCACTCAACCCGGTGCTCAGCGTCGGCGAACAGATCGGCGAGGTGCTGCGCCGACATCGTGGCCTGTCGCGCAAGGATGCCCGGTTCGAAGCGTTGAATCTGCTGAAGAAGGTGCGCATTCCCAATGCGGCGGCACGTCTGGACGACTTTCCCCATAACCTGTCCGGCGGCCAGCGGCAGCGGGTGATGATCGCCATCGCCGTAGCCTGTAACCCACGGTTACTGATCGCTGATGAACCGACCACTGCGTTGGATGTGACGGTGCAGGCGCACATTCTGCAGTTGCTCAAAGATCTGAGCGAAGAATACGCCATGGGTTTGCTGTTGATTACCCACGACCTGGGGGTGGTTGGGCAGTGGGCGGATCGTGTGGCGGTGATGTACGACGGGCTCATTGTCGAGTCGGGCACCACCGAAGCCATTTTCACCGCGCCGCAGCATCCTTATACCCAAGGCTTGTTGGGTGCTTCGCTGCGCATGGATACACCTTTGCATTACGCGAACGCCTCTCTGCCGGAAATCAATGTGCGCCGGGCGTCCAACGGCATCATAGAGTTTGATCTGCAGAGCCATGCACGTAACCGGACCGCCCGCGAGGCCAATGTCGGCGCTCCCGATCAGCCGATTCTCGAGGTGCGTAATCTGCGCGCAGAGTACAAGACCAGCCGGGGGCCGGTGACTGCCGTTGACGACGTGTCATTTCAGATCCTGCCAGGTGAAACCTTGGGCCTGGTGGGTGAGTCCGGCTGCGGCAAATCCACGCTGAGTAAAACCATTTTGCGGCTGATCAAGTCCAGCTCCGGGCAGATCCTGCTCAATGGCACCGATATCGCCGCACTGGATGAAAAACAACTGCGCGTCCACCGGCCTTTCGTTCAGATGGTCTTTCAGGACCCATACGGCTCACTCAATCCCAAGCACAGCGTGTACCGGATTCTCGAAGGCGTGCTGAAAAACCACGGGGAAAAAGACGCCCAGGCGCGCAGTAAGCGAATATTCGACATCATTCATCGCGTCGGCCTGCCGCAATCGGCGGTGTGGAAATACCCCCACCAATTTTCCGGCGGCCAGCGTCAGCGCATCGGGGTCGCGCGGGCGTTGATCCTGCGACCTTCGCTGGTGATCCTCGACGAAGCCGTGTCCTCGCTGGACGTGTCCGTACGGGCGCAGATCCTCAATCTGCTGGCTGATTTGAAAGAAGAGTTCGGCCTGTCTTACCTGTTCATTTCCCACGACCTGTCGGTGGTCAAGTACATGGCCGACCGGGTGTTGGTGATGCATGACGGCAAAATAGTTGAAGAGGGCGCCCACGACTCGATCTGGAAGAACGCGCGTCATGACTACACCCGAAAGCTCATCGGCTCGGTGCCGGTCCCGCGCTACGCGGCGGCCGACGACGAGTCGGTGCCCTATGCCGATTCGGCCTGGCAGGAGTTGCCAGTCGCCATGTTGTTATCGCGCTTTGCCATCTAGCGGCGCTGTATAAATACCAAGAGGAGTGAAATATGAGCAGCATTGAATACCGCAATCTGGGCCGCAATGGAATCAAGGTTTCACCCATTACGTTGGGCACCATGATGTTCGGCGGGCAGACCGATGACAGCGTCGCCCGGCGCATCGTCGACAAAGCCTTCGAGCAGGGGATCAACTTCATCGACACCGCTAACGGCTACAACGGCGGCAAGTCCGAGGAGACTGTCGGTCGTCTGATTGCCGAACAGCGTTCGCAGTGGGTGCTGTCGACCAAGTTCGTCAACCCCAACCCTGGCGCGCAAGGCCCCAATGATCGCGGTGCATCGCGGCACAATGTGATCCAGTCGGTGGAGGCCAGCCTCAAGCGCTTGAATACCGATTACATCGACCTGTTCTATCTTCATCGCGAGGATCACACCACACCCGTTGAAGAAACCCTGCGCGCGCTGTCGGATTTGATTCGCGCCGGCAAGATCCGTTCTTACGGGCTGTCCAACCATCGCGGCTGGAAACTCGCCGAATTCAGCCGCACGGCAGATCTGCTGGGCATCGAGCGCCCGGCTGCCAGTCAGCCGCTGTATAACCTCGCCAACCGTCAGATTGAAGTCGAGCACCTGCCAGCCGCCGAGTATTACGGGATTGGTGTTGTTTCCTACAGTCCGTTGGCTCGTGGCGTACTCACCGCCAAGTACGATCCTACGCAGCCGCCTTCGGAAGGCACCCGGGCAGGTCGCAATGACAAGCGTTTACAGCAGACCGAGTGGCGTCCTGAGTCGTTGAACCTCGCTCAGCGTGTCAAGGAGCACGCTGAGGCGCGTGGTATCACCCCAGGGCAGTTTGCTCTGGCCTGGGTGCTCAACAATCGCCTGATCATCTCGGCTATCGCCGGACCGCGTACCGAGGAGCAGTGGAACGACTACGTGCCTGCGCTCAACTATGCGTTTACTGCCGAAGACGAAGCCTTCATTGATGACCTGGTCATCACCGGCCACTCTTCGACGCCGGGTTACAACGACCCAAGCCATCCATTCGCCGGCCGTAAGTCTCGCGTGTGACCTGCCGCGCTGTTCGCTTGCCGGTCAGCGCGTTGCCGCGTTCAGTTCAGGTTTTCAGTTTTTTGCCAGATTCCAGCCGCGCCACTGCGGTTGTGCCAAAAGCACGCTGGCGATCGTGACCGCCACCAGACCCCACAAGGCAATGGTGGTGGACACACCCAGGCGGTCGGCAATGTAGCCGCCGAGCAGGGTAATCAGGGGCTGCAAGCCAAATCCGATAATGCTGAACAGTCCCATCAGACGCCCGCGCATGGCTGGCGGTGAAAGAATCTGCACCATGCTGGTACAGGTCACCATGGCTTGTGAGGTCGCCAATCCGAACAAGAACAGCGCGACCAGTTGCAGCGCCAGCCAATGGGTCAGCGCCGACACTACCAGCCAGCCGCCCATCCAGATCAGGGTCAACGACAGGGTCAGGCCCATACGCTTGATGTGGCTGATGACCGGCGACAGGAAAAACGCATAGACCAGCGATCCCGCAGCGGCGGCGCCCAGCAGCAGGCCGGTGCGTTGCGGATCTCCGTGAGCCACTGCTGGCAGCAACGCCAAAGTGCCAAGGCCGAACATGGTCAGCGCTGCGCAACAAATGTAGAGGTTGCGTAAGGTAGGCGTGCTGCGGATATAGCCAATAGCTTCGGCCAGCGACACCTGTTCCCCGGCGTTGGGGCGCTTTTGCTCGATGGCATGCAGCGACAGCAGAGAGAAAATCACCACCCAATACGACATGCCGTTAGCCCAAAAGGCCGCTGACATGCCGACCTGCGCCACCAGATAACCGGCCAATGTAGGGCCCAGCGTCCGGCACACGTTGAGGATCATCGAGTTGATGCTGATCAGCTTGCGGATGTTATCCATGCCCGCTAGATCGAACAGAAAGGCTTGCTGTGTCGGGAAATACACCGAGTTGACGCAGCCCATCAAGAAGGCAAACACGTAGATGTGCGCCAGTTGCACCTGTTCTGTGTGGATCAGCGCAGCAATGACAAGCGTCAGGGCGATTTCCACCAAGTGGCAACCGATCAGCAGTTTACGCCGATCATAGCGGTCGGCCAGGCCACCGGCGAACATACTCAACAACAGGATCGGAACGCTGGAACATAAGGCACTGACCCCCAACGCAAATGCCTGTCCTCCGGACAATTGGTAAACGAGCAAGGCCATCGCCGTTTGCTGCAACCAGATGCCGATCATGGACACGGCCTGGCCCGAAAGGTAGATGCGTGTATGGGAAGAACGTAGCGGGGAAAAATTATTCAGCCACACAGACAGGGCAGACATAAATAGAAGAGATCCGGCTATTGTGAATTATTGGAAGTCGCCCAAGGTCGGCAGCGGTATCAATTGACGGATAAGTGCACCAAAACGCGCGGCACAGATTGATCATTACGCTGGATACTGTCAAACGGCGCTCAGTCATAAACTCAGAACTTAATGATCTATAAGCTGGACACTGTTTGCATTACACTCGACGAACCTCGCACGGGGTCTTTTAAATCTATATATTTGTTTTATCCTATTGAATGTCGTGCGACCACGTCCGCCATTAATAAAGTTTCTAAAGTTTGAGAGCGCCTTCATTGACGGCGTGATGTCATCTTTACGCACTCGTTTTTAATTAATGGCGAACTCATGACCGACTTGAGTCTTTGGTACACCCGCTGCCCGACACCGACACCTCTTGGATTGGCGGTGAAACTGGGCTATCTGGAATCGGCGCTGGCGCAATCGTCGGTACGGGTTCAAGCGTTGCAAAGTTCCCCGGACGAAAAAGTTCGTGCCAGTCATTTCGATCATTCGCAACCCTGGTCCTTTCGCCAGGGCGGTAATATCCCGCCGATCCATGCCAGGGCCAGCGGTCGCGACACGCGGCTGGTGGGCATCACCTGGATTGACGAATTTCAGGCGGTGATTACCCTGCCGTCATCGGGTGTACGGGATGTTTCGCAACTGGTGGGCAAACGCCTGGGATTGCCGAGGCAACAGCCAGGAACCATTGATTTCCAGCGCGCGACCTCGCTCAAAGGCCTGTTGTCGACGCTTGAAGTGGCGGGCATTTCACGTGATCAAGTGCTCTTCGTGGATGTGGTGACGCCGGCGCCGCAACTGGGCGGCGCGACTCCAGGTTACCCGGCCGAACTTAAACGCCGGTTGCCCTACGCTGCCGAGTTCACCCAATTGATCAAAGGTGATATCGACGCGTTTTTCGTCAAGGGTGCAGAGGGGCTCAGCGTCGCCCACCAGTTCGGCGCGGTGATTCTCAGTGAGACCGGAAGCCACAGCGATCCGGCGATTCGCATCAATAACGGCACGCCGCGCCTGTTAACAGTCGACGGCACCCTCGCAGACCAACGTCCGGACCTGGTGAAAACCCTGCTGGACTCCGTGCATGAGGCCGGTCACTGGGCTGCGCAGAATCCCGATCTGACCAGACGTTTCGTCGCTCAGGAGATTGGCGTGTCGGAAGAGTCGGTGGAAGCGGCGTTCGGACCCGAACTGCACCTGAAATTCACCACCGCACTGGACGCGCCGGGCCTGCAGGCCATTGATTCATTCAAGGCGTTCCTGCTCGCTGAAGGTTTCATCGACGCCGACTTCTCCCTGAAGGCCTGGCTGCATGTCTGAGCAAACCGGGGTTTGGGACGTTATCGTGTTGGGCGGTGGCGCGGCGGGTCTGGTGGCGGCGTTTCATGCGCGACAGGCCGGGGCTTCGGTGCTGGTAGTCAACAAAGGTCTGGTGGGCCGTAGCGGCGCGACCATCACGTCCGGTGGTGGCGTGTCAGTGGCGGGTGAAAGTCTGCGGGCGATAGGCCTTGATGCTGACGCCAGCGACACCGAGGAACGCTTCCTCAGTGACACCATCAGTGCCGGCTCCTGGCTCAACGATCAGCACCTGGTGCAAAGCATGGTCAGCGGCATCGGCACGGAATTGAGCCGGCTGGTGGACTGGGGGATCAAATTCACAGTCAACAAGCGCGCTCCAGGTCACAGCAGCGGACGCGGCGTACACATCAGCGGCGTCGATATGCAGCGCGCGTTAACCCGGATCGCCGTGCAGGCGGGAGTCAGCTTTCGCGAGGATTTTCAATCCAGCCAGTTGCTGAAAAGAGGCAATGAAGTGGTCGGGGTGCTCGGTCTGGACCGACGTGGCGGCACAGTCGACAGCATTTATGCACACAGCACCGTGCTGGCCACCGGCGGCGCCACCTCCAATTGGAGTCTGCGCACGGCGCCCGAAGAGTTGTCGGGGGAAGGCCAGCGCATGGCAGTGGAGGCAGGCGCCACCTTGATCGATATGGAAATGATGCAGTTTTTGCCGTGCTGCCTGGCTGCTCCTGCCATCTGGCGCGGCCTGCAATTCCCGTGGATTCTCGGCCCGCAAAGTGGCGTGCACGCCTGGCTGATGAACCGTTTTGGCGAGCGCTTCATGGCGCGCTGGGACCCGGTCCGTATGGAGCTGGCTACTCGCGATATGGTCTCGGCGGCCTGTGCGACCGAAGTCTATGAAGGGCGCGGCAGCCCCAACGGCGGGGTTTACCTGTCGTGGAAGCATCTGCCTAACGACATTATCGATAACTTTCCGGCGACCTCGCGCGCCATCAGTGCCGGTTGGAAGTGGGAGGGCTTCGACATGACGCCGCTGGTTGAGCGAATCAAACAGGGCTATGCCATTGAAGTAGCACCCGCTGCGCATTTTTCCCTTGGTGGAGTGCGTGTCGATGCACAGGCTGGCACCGGAGTTGCCGGGCTGTTCGCCTGCGGTGAAGTCACCGGGGCCATGCATGGCGCCAATCGCTTGTCCGGCAACGCCGGTGCGCAAGTGCTGGTCCAGGGGCGCATTGCCGGTCAGGCTGCTGCGGCCGACGCTGGTATTCGACGCGCCCGTGACCGCATTGCCGACAACTACGGATTTGCCCTCGCGCAGACCGAGGCACCTTTTCGCCGTAGCAGCGGCATCGCACCGTTCGAACTAAAGGAAAGTCTGTCGCAGCTGGCGGAGAAATCCCTCGGGCCAGTGCGCACCGCTGCCGCCTTGCAGGAAGGGCTCACTTCGTTGGCAGACTTGAAAGACAACGTTTTGCCGCAGCTGGCCTGCCGCACTCAGGATCGTATGTGGAATCGTGACTGGAGCGATGCGTTGGAGTGTCAGGCCGCATTCAGCGTTATCGAGTCAGCATTGCTCGGTGCAGCCGGACGCGAGCATTCCATTGGTGCCCATCAGCGTCATGATCACAAGGCCGGTATCAGTGGCGAGTTGACCCATTCGCTGGTCAGCCTCAACGCCGGGGTGCTGGTACGACACACCACGCCGGTGGCCTTTCCGTTTTTGGCGCGTCCATGAACCAGTGCCCGATGGGGACCTTTAAATGCTGATCCACCTGACGTTGTTCCGGGATGGCGAATTCCGTCAGCTGGATATCCGGCTGCCACCCCCGACCGGGCTGGGGTTGGGTATCGACCATTGGGAGGGCGCTTCGGTCAGCACCGCGTTGCAATATGCGCAACGCGTGTTTGAGCCCAATCTCGGTTATTCGCTGTCCTGCCGCCGCGGGCTTTGCAAGCTCTGCGCGATGCGCATCGATGGCGAGGTCAAACTGGCCTGCACCGTCGCGCTGCATGACGGAATTCGTATTGAACCCGCCAAGCCCAAACTGGCCCTGCACGACACCGTGGTGGAGCTCAGTCTGGTTCGGGTCAAAACCGACAAAACCAAGCCCCAGCGAGCCTGACTGTGAACATCCAACCTGATCCAGCCATCGGCTTGCCCGACCAGCGTCTAACCACAACAACCACCTGACTGCTTGTCGGGCTTGCCTTTCCAATCGCCAAGCGAATCCATTCAGGAGTTTTTGATCATGTCTGAAGCACTGTTGAAACAAGCACCACAGACCTCAAGCAACACCACGCCCTCGGCGATCTGGTACACCCGTTGCCCGGTGCCGACCACTTCCGGTATCGCCCAGCACAAGCAGTGGTTGCAAAACGAATTTGCTCGTCACGGCATTACCCTGGATTCGATCCGGGCATCCCAGGATCGCGCGGTGCGGGAGTCGCACTTTCGCCACAGTCTGGCCGGCAGCTTCCGGGAGGGTGGCAATGTGCCGCCGATCTGGGCCAAGGCGCAGGGGCAGGACACCGTGGTCGTCGGCATAACCTGGGTCGATGAAGAACAACTGGTATTCGTGCGTGGCGACAGCGATATCCACGCCGTCGCCGACCTTCGTGGACGCAAGCTTGGCGTAGTCCGTAAGGCCGCCAGTGATCTGGTGGACGTCGGCCGTGCCGAAGGCCTGCGCGGATTGCTGACCGCATTGCACCTGGGCGGCGTGCCACGCGAGACCGTCGAGTTCGTAGATATCGCCGCACCCGAGTGGGATCTCAAGGAGGTTTCCAGGACCCGTGAGGATCATCATGCCATTCCAACCCTGGCGTTGCTCAACGGCACCGTCGACGCCATTTTTATCAAAGGCGCAGGCAGCGCACGCGCCTTGGCCCAGGGACTGCGGCCAATCATCAACATCAACGATCAGGAAGACCCATTGCTGCGCCTCAGTGCCGGTTCGCCGCGACCCATCACGGTTGACCGGAAGACTCTGCTCGAGTCACCCGAAATCGTAGTGCGCTACCTTGCAGTGCTGTTGAAAACCTTTGAATGGGCAAAAGACCATCCAGAAGAGGTCCTGAGCATCATTGCCGCCGAAACCGCGACCGACGAAGACAGCGTCTTGCTGGCGTTCGGTAACAAACTGCATTTGTCGTTTGAACCTAAGCTTTCCGATATCTACGTCGAAGGTTTGCGTCGGCAAAAAAACTTCCTACTGGCGGAGGGTTTTATTGATATAGATTTTGATGTAGATACCTGGATCGATCCCTCGCCGTTGCAAAAAGCGTGGTTGCTCAAAGACCAGATCGTTCTTGGCTGAACATTCGAAAAGCCGACACCGCCAGGGCATTGGTCGGCCGAATCCATAATCGGAACCACGCTCACCGATTATGTCGTTCGCGAGGTTGTAACCAATGCCCGGCAACCTTTCCCTATCTGTTGTCTGAGAAGCCATGAACAACGTGGAATCCGATCAGCTCAGCTTGAACACAGTTTCGAAGTAACGCGGCGACATCCCTCACACTCATAAAAGCAGCGACGTCCTTGGGGCTGTGAACTTCAACCCGGATGAAATTCGTTTACGTTGGCAATGCGCACGGCGATGGTCGTCATCTCACCCTCGTTCGCATACAACGATGCCAGTGCTTCACCAAACGCTTTGCCCACACCGTAGAGGTTACAGGGTAAATCGACAGTCCCGGGCCGACCAGGACAGCGCGTTCGTGGACCGGCATCGCCACGGAATGATCGTCGGGCCCGGGCGGGCTATTTGAATGCTCCACATTGACGGTGGGGCTGGCGCTCATGATGCCCGAGACCTGTTACCCCTATCACCAACACCCGCCTGCCGAGTTCTATCTAGCTCTGTCGCCGGGCGGATGGTATCGGGAGGACGTGGGGTGGTGGAGTCCTGGGGCAGGGGGCTTGGTTTTCAACTCCCCATCCTGCGTCCATGCAATGAAGTCGCCGGGTGTCCCGCTTTTGGCACTGTGGGGGCTGATGCTTTAGCGCCTCGTTATAAGAGTACAGGTGCTTGCCGTCCGATGGCCTGCGGCCTTCCTCTTCTGCCGTCGTACATCAATCTGTCGTTACTCGCGCAGCATTTTGCCGCAACTGATCTAGGTAGTTCGCCCATTGTTGGGCGGCCTCTCGGCGTTGCGCCAGCAATTGAGCCCGTGCATACACTGCCCCTAGCGCACCAGGCATTCGGTGGGATAAAGACAGTTCAAGCACGATAGGATCAATACCCAAATGCTCATGTGCGATCGTCCTGTAGGTGGCGCGAAAGCCGTGAGCAGTGATGTCATACTCCGGCCAGATACGCTGAAAGGACTTGAGCATGGAGGTCGGATTGATGGGGCGACCCGGATAGACCGGCGAGACGAACACCCAGCCTTTGCCTTCGTCATCAACCACGCGGGTTTTCCGTAGCTCGCGTAACAGAACCAAGGCTTGCTCAGGCAACGGCACGATGTGTTTGCTCTTGTCCAAATGCTTGGTCTTGCTCACCACATAACGCCAATCGGCGCCCACCAGGTCGACATCTTCCCAGCGCATCTGCACCAGTTCGCCTGGGCGGACCGGCAACATGACCAGCAGGCGCATTGCGCTGGCAACGCTGCCGTCGTTGCAGTCATCAAGGCGTAGAAGAAACCTGCCCAGGTCGGATGGCCTTTCGATCGCCGGGTTGCTGGTCACGATGTGGCGAATCTTCAACTCCTCAATGTTGCTGAGCGCCACGTTGCGCTCCACCCAGCCGCGACCTTCGGCAAAGCCCAGAACGGCACGTATGATGGTGCGCACCCGCCGGGCCATGGCCATGGTGCGCTTGCGGCGCAACTCAGTGATGATCGTAGTGATGTGCTCCAACTTGATCTCGCTGATCGGTTTTTTGCCAATGGCAGGCAAGATGTGGTTGTTCAGCGCTCCGGTAAAGCCCGAGATGGATTTGGTCACCAGTTCGGCAGACTTGAATGCCAACCATTGCTCGGCCACGTAAGCGAAGGTGCGCTCTTCATTGAGCAACTGTGCCTCGATCTTGGCGGTCTTGGCCTTGAGCGGAGCGGTGTGGTTAGCCACGTCGCGGCGTGCGCCGCGGGCAATGTCGCGCGCCTCCTTGAGGCTAATGTCGGGGTAAGCGCCGATGGAGAAGCGGTTTTCCTTCCCATGCAGCCGATACTTCAATCGCCAAACCTTGGAAGGGGATTTGCCGGCCTTACTCGACGCCCTCACCTCCAAGTAGAGGCCAGGAACTTCGCCATCGGCGTGTTTGCCAGGTTCGGTCAGTGAGCGGATCAAGGCATCACTGAGTTTTCGTTTGAAAACAACCGCATTATCTGGGGGCATCGGTGGGGGCATCCTCTTTAAGGAGCCGGAATTTGCCCCCAATTATGCCCCCATGGGTCGTGGAATCCATTGGATTTAGACAGACGGCCATGGACGTAATTGGCAAATAACTTGTTGTTATTAAACGGTTTTATGGAATTTAGTGGAATTCCATTACAGGCTATCGGGGTCCCCGAAAAACATCTGAATCCGAGACCTGAGCCAGCGCTCCCCCGGATCATTGTCTTGTGAGCCGCGCCAGGCCATGTGCAGCTCGAAGGTCTGCGATTCGATCGGCAGTTCCTCGGCGCGTACGCCGCCTGCCGCCGTCAATACTGCGGCGGCATAATCCGGTACGGTGGCAATGATATCGGTGCCCGCCAGCAATGTTGCCAGGCCGTTGAACTGCGGTACCGCCAGCACGACATGCCGTTTGCGGTCGACTTTTTCCAGGATGCCATCGATGAAGCCACTCAAGTCCCCCGCGAAGGACACCAGTGCGTGCGGGCGTGAGCAGAAATCTTCCAGGCTCAACGCGCCGGGCATTGAGTCGGCACGCAGCAACATCGGCTTGCTACGGCGCAGCACTTTGCGCTTGGCGTTGGCGGGCAGGTCGTTGGTGTAGCTGACGCCGATGGAAATTTCACCGGAGGCCAGCAGTGCCGGCATCAATATATAGTTGACGCGACGCACCACCAGCACGATGCCGGGCGCTTCGGAGCGCAGCCGCTTGAGCAGCGCGGGCAGCAGGGCGAATTCCGCATCATCGGAAAGCCCGATGCGAAAAACGGCGGTGCTGGTTGCCGGGTCGAACTCGGAAGCACGGCTGACAGCGGTGGAAATCGAATCCAGGGCAGGTGAGAGCAGGCCGAAGATTTCCGTCGCCCGGGCGGTTGGCTCCATGCTGCGACCCGTGCGCACGAACAGCGGATCATCAAACAGCCCGCGCAGCCGCGACAGGGCGGCACTGATTGCCGGTTGCCCCAGGAACAGCTTCTCTGCGGCGCGTGTCACGCTGCGTTCATGCATCAGGGTTTCGAAAACAATCAGCAAATTGAGGTCGACGCGACGCAGGTCGTTGCGATTCATGGCAGGTGATCTCGGGGCATTTGTCGAAGCAGCGGGCAGCCAGCAGAAAGCCGGTGTGTTCAACGCTGGCGTGAATAGTACGAGCAAATACGCAGTTTGCGCATGCATAAATTCATCGCGAGATCAGATACCTGCAATCGTACGCGCGAAAAAGCCTGCAAATTCATTGAACGTGCGGCCATGCCCGGTGGCCCAATACCCAGCAGCGCAGCGCAATTTTGCGTCTGCCTGTCCGAAGGGCGGAAGATGAAACATTCCATGGGTTGCAATGTACGTGCGACATGCGAACAATGGCCGCCCATGACCACAGAGGCAGTCTGTGATTTGTCACAAGGCGATAAGCCTACGGAATGTGATGACAATCGATGACAGACATGTCGACTATTAATAGCCACTGATAGTGTTCCCGGCAGCGTCCGGATAGAGTTCATGGCATCAAGGTTCATTAGGCGAGGTTCGAAATGTCCCGCACGATTCGTTTTCATCAGTTTGGCCCAGCAGAGGTGCTCAAGATTGAAGAGCATCCTGCCGCGTTGCCTGGACCCGGTGAGGTACAAGTACGTGTCCAGGCGATAGGCATCAGCTGGTATGACGTCCTCTGGCGGCAAAACCTGGCGTCTTCCCAGGCGCGACTCCCTGCGGGCATGGGCCATGAAATGGCTGGCGTTGTCACCGCATTGGGTGAAGGCGTCGATGATTTTGCTGTGGGCGACAAGGTTGCCAGCTTCCCGTCGGCAGATCCGAATCAGCATCCGGTATACGGCGAAGTTGTGGTGCTGCCACAGTCTGCGTTGACCCGTTACCCCGACGTGTTGACGCCACTGGAAGCGAGCGTGCATTACACGCCACTGCTGGTTGCCTATTTTGCCTATATGGACCTGGCGCGTATCAAACCCGGGCAGACCGCGTTGGTGACTGATGCCAGTCACTGCGCCGGCCCGGCGTTTGTCCAGTTGGGCAAAGCATTGGGTGTGCGAGTCATCGCTGCCACCAAGACTGACGATGCACGGGATTACCTGTTGTCGCTGGGAGCCGATAAAGTCGTGGTCACCGAAGAGCAGGACTTGCTCATGGCGATCAATAAATACACTGAAAACCGTGGTGTCGATGCCGTGTTCGACGGTCTCGGCGGTCCGCAGATGTCAATCATGGGCGACGTCCTGGCGCCACGCGGCAGCCTGATACTTTATGGTCTGCAAGGTGGCAATCAGACTCCGTTCCCGGCATGTGCCGCTTTCCAGAAGAACATTCAGTTCTTTGTGCATTGCCTGGGTAACTTTACCGGCAAGCCGGAATTGGGCATCTCTCAGGATGAAGCTGCGCTGCAGCGTGCGCTGCGCGACATCAATCAGTTGACCGCAGATCGGGTGCTGGTGCCGCTGAAAATGCGAGTATTCCCGTTCAGCGAAGTGGTCCAGGCTCACCGCTATATGGATGGCTGCCCGATTGGCGGGCGAGCAGTCCTTGAAGTGGAGCCTGTCTGATCAACCCCTGAGAAGTGCTGCGACAGCACTTCCGTCTCCTCGACGCCTCCAGCCAGGCGTCGACGTAACTTCCCACTTTTCAGTTTCAAACTTCGTTAGCTGATCGGCATTCGACTGCTCAGCATTGCGGATATAAACCTGCGGCGCATTATAGCCTCAAATGATAAGTGTGAACGCTCGCAAAGTTCAATCCTCGGCATTTAACAGGTTTGAAGTTGAAACGATACAGTTTTACAAAAATATGAATAAACGTAGCTTGATATTTCTCGGAAGTATCGCCTGAGCAGGTTTATTATCACTCCGCTCTCAGGGATTTATAACCAACAGCGCGTCCGTACTGCGTGCTGTGAAATACAGTCCTTTCTTGCGCTCGCGCCGAAAATCTCCCAGCAGGCCGAGCAGGGCCATGTGCTGCGGGCCTGGCCGGTAAAAATGCACTCGGAAACGCCATCCACTTAAACAACAAAATTAAACCGGCGTGTTTAGTTGTTTATGTTTAAAGCTACTTTGGTGCGCCGCATTTCACGACTTATCTGTACCTTGTAATTGCTGGATTAATCTTGATAATAGTTGGGTAATTATTACTCAGGGAATGAGTCATGGTCGATTATTCATCCAGATGGCTGCACGATGTAAATACAATCTGCACATCCTCGCACGCTCATACGCAGGCAGGTGAAACACGATGAGCTCTATACACGAGCAAGCGATGAGTTATGTGTATCAGCAAGTGCTGCAACGCTTGCTGGGTCACTTCACACGCGCCGAGCGGACCGCCTTGCAGTTATTGATTCAGCGTTTGATCGTGGCCGCAGGTGGCATCGAGCGGATTGCCAGCTTCAAGGTCATGGTGGCATTCAGCGGTGGCAAGGACAGTGCCTATACAGTCGCGTTCCTGCGCGCCGCGCAGCTGAGCATTGCTGGCAGATCACCCGCGACATTCAATCTGCGCATTGCCACCATGCGTCATGCGGGCATGACGCCCGCGGTCATGGGCAACATTCAGCGCACCTATTCGGGACTGTTCCTCCACGACGACCCCCGAGTCGAATTGTTGGTGGTGGATAACCAGTACGTGCAGGTCTTCGAGCCTGATCTGCCATTTTCCCAGGCGGGGCGCGAGCAAAATCGGTCTGACATGCTGCTCAGTGGACACCTGTCGGCAGGGGATGGACGAACCACCTTCTGCAACAGCTGCTATTTGGGGATCGCGGAGTTTTTCGGGCGTGCCGCCGCTTGGGGCACTGGTGTGGATGCCCTGGTCAGCGGCGACTCACGCAAGGAACAAAAGCAATATATCGCCTGGATCATGCGTCTGGTGCCACGCAACGCACAGCGTTTCAGTGATTGGGGCAATCAGAATTTCAACGGGGTATTGCGCACCATCGACAGTATTGGTCAGGCGTACTATCAGGAATTGTACGGCGATGGCAGCGAAACGGCTGGACGCGTTGTTCGTCCGCTGGGCTTTCCAAATAAATCCGTGGTCCCGTCCTACATCACCATTTCTGATCTGATGCACAGCAACGTGGAAGAGCACTGGAATTTGCTCACCGAATTTCTTGGCTTTCGTTTCGATGATCTGGCGTTCAGCTTCAGTGAGTCAGACTGCGCCAATCCGTTGCTGATGGCACATATGCGCGGCCTGAAAGCCCAATACGTGCAAGGCCGCGCCTATGCCGATGGCATTGCCGAATACCTTGAACTGGCCAAGACAATGATGCGCAGGAAACAAATGCCTCAGCGCTTGATCGATCAGGCGTTGGGCGCATATGTCGGCGAGGCGCGATTGCAGGCCCGTCGGGAGTTGGCTGCAGCCTTTGCTCTGGAGGGGTTCGGCCTGAATGAAGCGCAACTGGTGTGTCTGCTCTTTTCACCCTTCGTCGATGAAGGGCGAGACCTGGAGATCTTCCTTCGCCGCTGTCATCCGGGGATGTTGGTCGCACTGCCGGACCTGCATAAGGCTCTGGCAGGCGTTAGCGCCCCCGAGCAAGTCATTCAGTGGTTGATCGATATCAGCGGTTTGAGTATCAAAGGCCTGCAGAATCTCTATCTGAAACAGCGGGTTGATTTCAGCCAGCAACATTCGATCATTGCCCGGGTGCGCGCCGCCGATCCTGATAAACGAAAGATCTCGACGGTCGACTCAGTCACTGGCGAAGCGGTTACGGAAATGATATCCGGCCGCTGATCCATCATCTGGATCGGCAGCGGCCTGGTCCGCCATGTCATGCACATCATCAGTCAACGAGAAATTTTGGCCCCAGCGTTTTGCGCATGGGCGGGTGTCGCTCATGAAAAATAAACCTGATTTCGCCTATCACACGGTGTACCGCTACCTGGTGGGACTGATCAATGATGCGCCGGGCGGGCCTCCTACCCGGCTGCCATCGCTGCGGCAACTGGCGGTGCGTTTGAAGGTTTCGATTTCGACGGTGCAGAACGCCTATTCATTGCTGGAAAAGGAAGGGCGGGTCTGCTCTGTGCCCAAGTCGGGCTACTTCGCCCAACCCAATGGACGCAGCGACTGCACGCCGGAAAGATCGGAAGAATCGAAAGGCCTGCTGGAAGCCTTGTATAACAGCGCTCGCCGACCCGGCATGCTGGTGCTGGGCAACGATCAGCCCACCCAGGCGGAGTCGTTGGAGAGCCCGCTTTTGCTCATTGAGCGTGAGCTGGTCCGTCAGTATCCCGGGCCACTGGATCCGAACTTCCAGCCCTTTGGTGACGTAGAGCTTCGATCGGCGTTGGCAGCCCATTACACGGTATCGACCCAACGCAGCTGGCTGCCAGAAGATGCCTTTGTCGGGCCTGATCTGTTGGCCATGATGAAAGTCGTCCTTGAAACCCTGGCGCTTCGCGGCAGTACGGTGCTGGTTGAATCACCCTGCACCTGGACGCTTTTGCGGCTCTTGCAGTCATTCAACATCCGGGTTATCGAGTTGCCCGTGGATCAGGCCGGTTGTATCAATATCCCCGCACTGGATCAGATCTTGCTAAATGAGGGTGTGGGACTCGCCTTGCTGCCCTCGTTCCTCAACGCGGTAAGAGGCAGTGGTTTGCCTGCTCATAATCGTCAGGCGGTCGCCGATCTGTTGAACCGTTACCGAGTCTGGGTCCTGGAGAATGACAGCCATGGCGAACTCAGCTTCGAGGCGCCCCTTTGCAGGTTGCGGGACTTGATCGATCCCGAACGCCTGCTGATCATCGGGTCGTTCGAGAAAATACTGGGCGCGGAGGCACCCTATGGCTACCTGCTGAGCAGGTCTTTCCATCCACAATGGCAGCAATATTTCCTGCTGCAGGCGTTCAACCTGCCACCACTGCGGCAAAAGGCTATTGCGCGACTCTACAGTAGCGGGCGACTGGATCAGCATCTGGGCGAACTGCGCCGGGTTCTGGAGCAGCGGATGCTGGCAATGACATCGCTGATCGATCAACACCTTGGACGCTTGCTGCACTATGAAACGCCCCAGGGCGGAGCGGTTATCTGGGCCCAAAGCGCCTATTGCGTTGACATGCGCCAGGTATTCGATCAGTTGTTGCAGGAACGCATTGTCATCGCTCCCGGCGAACTGTTCAGCCTGCAGGGTTTGCATCGCCAAAACCTGCGCATCAGTTATGCCATCGGCGAACATTTGCCCATCGAGACTACACTCGCGACATTGCGTCGCGCTTTGTCCGAAGCCCGTTGCGCTTGAGGCCCGGGACATTCGGGCCGTCGATCCATTTAGATTTGCCAGACTGGCGACAGACTGATATCTGTACACCCATCCAGTATTGGCAATCGATGGTTCGTCCCGGCAGTGACTTCAGTTCCTGATTCAACCCCTCTCAGCGATGCGCTCGTGCCCGATGGCGCGTCGACCTCGGTCTATGTCGTGGCGGTCCGCGCGCTGTGCGAGTTTACGGCGAAGGCCGGCGACCTCGACCTGCGTTTCACTCCGGCGCCGACGGCTCAACAAGGTATTGCCGGGCATCGTACCGTTGCGGCGCGGCGCGGGCCGGATTACCAGTCTGAAGTACCGCTATCGGGTGAGTACCAACAGTTGAAAGTCCGGGGCAGGGCGGACGGTTATGATCCGCAGCGCAATCAGCTTGAAGAGGTGAAGACTTACCGTGGCGATTTTGCCGCCATTCCCGACAACCATCGGCAGCTGCATTGGGCCCAGGCAAAAATTTACGGTTGGTTGTTGTGCCAGCAATTGCAGCTGAGTGAAGTGAATCTGGCGCTGGTGTATTTCAACATCATCAGCGAAGAGGAGACACTGATTCGTGAACGGCACACTGCTGATGAACTGCGGGCATTTTTCGACAAGCATTGCGGGATATTCCTGCAGTGGGCGCGCCAGGAATTGGCTCACAGTCACCAGCGCAATGACGTGCTGCGGGGCTTGCAATTCCCCCACGCAGGCTTTCGTATTGGCCAGCGGCATCTGGCCGAATCCGTCTACAAAGCGGTCAGCACCGGTCGCTGCCTGATGGCCCAGGCACCCACCGGCATCGGCAAAACCATCGGCACCTTGTTCCCCATGCTCAAGGCCGCGCCGAGCCAGCAACTCGACAAGTTATTCTTCCTGACCGCCAAAACACCGGGGCGCAAGCTGGCCCTGGACGCACTGGGAGTGATCCGGCACAGCGCCCCGGAGCTTGGATTGCGCGTGCTGGAACTGGTGGCTCGTGACAAGGCCTGTGAGCATCCGGACAAAGCCTGCAATGGCGACTCATGCCCGCTGGCCCGGGGTTTTTATGATCGACTCCCGGCCGCGCGCAGTGCCGCGTTGACCGCGCCGTGGCTGGATCAGGCCGGTTTGCGCCAGGTGGCGCTGGAGCATCAAGTCTGTCCGTACTACCTCAGTCAGGAAATGGCGCGCTGGTCGGACGTGGTGATCGCCGACTACAACTACTATTTCGACCTGAGCGCCTTGCTGTTTGGTCTGGCGCAGTTCAATCAATGGCGCGTCGCGGTGCTGGTTGATGAGGCGCACAACATGGTCGAGCGCGCCCGGCAGATGTACAGCGCCAGCCTTGACCAGCAGGGCATGAACGCCATCCGCGACGTTGCCCCCGCGCCTTTGAAAAAATCACTGCAACGGCTGAATCGCGACTGGAATGCGTTGCACAAGGAGCAAATCGCGGCGTATCAAGCCTATCCCGGTACACCGGGCAAGCTGCTGCAAAGTCTCAACCTGTGCGTAACGGCCATGGGCGATTACTTCAATGAGCATCCCGACGCCATCGATGGCCCCCTGCAAAACTTTTATTTCGAAGCGATTGCCTTTGTTCGCATCGCTGAACTGTTCGACGAGCATTTCGTCTTCGACATCAGCAAGCGCGAACCAAGGGGCAAGCGCAGCAGCTTGTCCCGGCTCTGCCTGCGCAACGTGGTGCCAGCCAATTTCATTCGTCCGAGGTTGACCGCCGCGCGCAGCAGCGTGCTGTTTTCCGCCACCCTCAGCCCTCGGCACTACTACGCCGACTTGCTCGGTTTGCCTGTCGATACGGCATGGATCGATGTCGAATCGCCCTTTAATCGCCAGCAACTGGACGTGCGGATCGTCAGCCAGATATCCACCCGTTTTACTCATCGCCAGGCTTCCCTGGCGCCCATCGTCGAGTTGATGGCCGAGCAGTTTGCATCGCGCCCGGGCAATTATCTGGCCTTCTTCAGCAGCTTCGATTATCTGCAACAAGTCGCACAGTTGATGCAGGCCTGCCATCCACAGGTGCCGATCTGGCAGCAGGCGCGCGGCATGAGCGAAGCTGACCGCCACGGCTTTCTTGCGCGCTTTACCCTTGAAAGCCAGGGCATTGGCTTTGCGGTACTGGGCGGCGCATTCGGTGAGGGGATCGATTTGCCCGGCGCGCGGCTGATCGGTGCGTTCATTGCGACGTTGGGCCTGGCTCAGCTGAACCCGGTCAATGAACAACTTAAACAGCGCATGGCTGCGCTGTTTGGCGCAGGCTACGATTACACCTACCTTTATCCAGGGCTGCAAAAAGTCGTGCAGGCCGCAGGCCGGGTGATCCGCAGCCAGGACGACCGTGGCGTCGTGATGCTGATCGATGACCGTTTCGCCGAGCGCAAGGTGCAACAGTTGCTTCCAAAATGGTGGCAGCTTTGATGCTCAAGGGTTTAGGGATCGATAGCCGAGCGCAGTGGTCAAACTGCCAGTAAACTGCCGCGCCGCTGCTATTTTTTATTCAAGCCCTACAGCTGCCTGCGTTATTTCCATTTCCTGTCTCCATGGAGGTTGTATGAGTCTGAGTCCTTTCGCCGGCAAGCTGGCACCCGCCGAATTGCTGGTCGATGTTCCCCGATTGGTAACCGCCTATTACACTGGCCAGCCGGACGCTTCTGTCGCGACCCAACGGGTCGCGTTCGGCACCTCCGGGCACCGTGGCAGTTCTTTTGATTTGAGTTTCAACGAATGGCACGTTCTGGCCATCAGCCAGGCCATCTGCCTGTACCGTCAGCTGAACGGCATCGACGGCCCGCTGTTTCTCGGCGCCGACACCCACGCCTTGTCGACGCCCGCCAGTGCCACCGCCCTGGAAGTCCTGGCCGCCAATGGCGTGCACGTGATGATTTCCGAAGGCGACGAATACACACCGACCCCAGCGATTTCCCACGCGATCATCTGCTACAACCGGGGCCGCACGTCGGGCCTGGCCGATGGCATTGTCATCACGCCTTCGCACAACCCGCCGGAAAGCGGCGGCTTCAAATACAACCCGCCCAATGGCGGCCCGGCTGACAGCCACATCACCAAGTGGATTGAGGCCAAGGCCAACGAACTGCTGGCCGAGAAGATTCTGGGCGTGACGCGCATGAGTCACGACCGAGCGTTGCGCGCTGACACGACCCATCGCCATGACTACCTCAACACTTACGTCGCGGACCTGAAAAACGTCATCGACATGGATGCCATCCGCAACGCCAATCTGCGCCTGGGCGTCGATCCGCTGGGCGGAGCAGGGGTGCGCTACTGGTCGGCGATTGGCGAGCACTACGGCCTGAATCTGGATGTGGTGAACAAGTTCGTCGATCCAACGTTCCGCTTCATGAGCGTCGACTGGGACGGCCGGATCCGCATGGACCCGTCGTCCAATTTCGCCATGCAGGGCCTGATCGGTCTCAAGGACAAATATCAGGTCGCCTTTGCCTGCGACCCGGACCATGACCGCCACGGCATCGTCACGCCGAGCGGTGGCCTGCTCGCGCCGAACAATTACCTGGCAGTGTCCATCGATTATCTGTTCCAGAACCGTCCGGACTGGCGTGCCGATGCGGCCGTAGGCAAGACCGTGGTCAGCAGCGGCATGATTGATCGGGTTGCCGCGCGTCTGGGGCGTCGTTTGTATGAAGTGCCAGTGGGCTTCAAGTTCTTCGCCGAAGGGCTGTTCGACGGTTCCCTGGGTTTTGGTGGCGAAGAAAGTGCCGGCGCGTCGTTCCTGCGCAGGGATGGCACGGTCTGGACCACCGACAAGGATGGGCTGATTCCGGCCTTGCTGGCGGCTGAGATCACGGCGCGAAAAGGCCGTGATCCGAGTGAGATCTATCAGGCGTTGACCGAGGAATTGGGCGAACCGTTTTCGACGCGCGTTGAAGCCAAGGCCAATCCTGAACAGAAAGCGTTACTCGGCAAGCTGTCGCCCGATCAGGTGAAGTCCACCGAATTGGCCGGCGAACCGATCCTCAACGTGCTCAGTCATGCGCCGGGGAACAATCAGGCTATCGGCGGCCTCAAGGTCATGACCGAGAATGGCTGGTTCGCGGCGCGCCCATCCGGTACCGAAGACATCTACAAGATCTACGCCGAAAGTTTCGTGGGCGAAGATCACCTCAAGCGACTGGTCGCTGAAGCGCAGGTTCTGGTGGATGCGGCGATCGCGCCTGACTGATCCTCTTCTCTGCTAATCAAAAAAGCCCCGACTCTTGCGAGCCGGGGCTTTTGTGTATCTGCATGAAGTAGCTTGTTACGCGACGTCTACCAGCACGATTTCACTGTCTTCGATGGCAGTGACGCGCAGTACTTGCTCATCTTCAACGGCGATGCCGTCGCGGGCCACAGCGTGCAGGCCGTTGACCTCGATGCTGCCGTTCGCCGGGACCAGATACGCACGACGACCTGCGTCCAGACGGTATTCCGCAGTTTCACCGGCTTTCAGGTTGGCCGCTACCAGGCGGGCATCGGCGCGGATGCGCAGGCTCACGTCATCGCCATTCTTGCCGCTGGCCAGGGTCACAAAGCCTTCCCGATCACCTTTTGGAAAGGGTTTGGCGCCCCATGAAGGTGCCGAGCCGGTTTCGTTGGGCATGATCCAGATCTGGAAGATCCGGGTAGCGGTGGATTCCATGTTGTATTCGCTGTGGGCAATCCCGGTGCCTGCACTCATTACCTGTACGTCGCCTGCTTCGGTACGGCCCTTGTTACCCAGATTGTCTTCATGGGTAATCGCGCCTTCACGAACGTAGGTGATGATTTCCATGTCGCGGTGCGAGTGTTTAGGGAAACCGGTGCCGGCTTCGATCACGTCGTCGTTCCAGACCCGCAGCTGACCCCAGTTCATGCGTTTCGGGTCGTAGTAGTCAGCGAACGAGAAGTGGTGGTGTGCGTCCAGCCAGCCGTGGTTGGCGCCGCCCAAAGTGTTGAAAGGTCGTAATTGCAGCATGGTGTGGCCTCCTGAGCAGTGCCGGGCAATGTGCGAACGTCCGGGCTGCTGAACGATGATTCGTGGTTGATGGAGCAATGATCTATCAAATACACATCGGTAAAAAGCGACTATTTTGGCTAGTTACTATCTGATTAATTGATGTATCGAGCGGTTCCAATTCTCCAATTCACCTGCAATTGATCGGCTAATGGCTTGATCGCCAAGCTTTTCACTGGAGCTCAAGCACGAATAGCGCGACCATGGCGCCTTCGCTCATCTGTTTACTGCTGGAGCCTGCGTGCCGGACACCGATCTTCATCCCCATGCCGAGCTGGAACTGACGCCAGCGGATCATCTGCCTTTCTTCAAACGCCTGATGGCCCGGCTGCTGGGCAAATCCCTGACACGATTGGGCTCGCAACACAGCCCTTCCTGGTCCCAGGGCCATGCAGACGGCTATCTGAATGGCCATTTGCAAGGCGTTGACGAGGGTTACGCCGAAGGGCATCTCGACGGCATTGAGCAAGGTCGGCAGGTGCTGGTGATCCGCGACACGCGCCCCAGCGAACATCGCGGGCCGAAAGTGGACGATCATCTGTTCGACGATTGGCGCCTGCCGCTGAGCGCTGAATTGAAGAAAACGATCAAGACCGATGTCGCCCTCAAGCTGCCGCCGCATGCGCAGCCCAGTGCGGCGCAGTGGAAGATGATCTTCAGCGACACGCCCTCAACCTACGTGATTGCCGGCGCAGGCGCGGGTAAATCCACTTCGTTGGTACTGCGGGTGCTGGTCCTCAGTCATTACCTGGGGTTCGAGCTGGACTCGATGACCGTAGTGACCTTCACCCGCGAGTCGCGCAAGGACTTCGTCAACAAACTGATCGAGATTTTCGGCTTCTGGGGCCATGACCTGAGTCAGAAGCAGGCGCGCGAACTGGTGCGAACCTTCCATTCGCGGATCTTGCCCCTGGTGCGCAGCCTGCCGGGTTTCGAACAGCTGGCAGCGTTCGAGAATCTCGGTAGCCAGTCGAGCGTCGGCCTGGAAGAGGGCGCTGACAGCAACCCTTTCGATTTGCGCATCAATGACGCGCAACGTCAGCAACTCAACCTGTGTTATCGCGACCTGTACGCCAGCAACGAGCGGTTTCGCGAAGTCATGGCGCCGCTGTATCGCCAGGCGTTGCAACTCAAGGAGCTGGAACGCGACCATCCGGATGTGCAGAAACGTGTCACCGTCACCGAGCTGTCGGCCAAGCGCGATGAAGAATTGTGCGACACCATTGAAGACCTGTGGATTCGCGCCAAGGCATGGCCGATCAAAGGCATCGAGCCCATGCGCCAGACGGTCGAGATCAACGGTTTCGGTTTTCACCTGCACGGGTATATCGCCGAACTGGACGCTTGGGTGGTGCTGGGCTTCGATCCATCGGAAGATCAGCAGCTCAAACGTGCCGGGGCTAAATTGCCGGTCTGGGCCGAATGGGTTATCAAACGCACCCTGTTTCAAGCTTTCTGCCGTAAGCCCTTGATCTGGCTGGAAAGCTATGAGGCTGGAGGCCGGGTTTTGCAGTCGCTTTCCGGAGCCGCTGTTGCCGGGCCGGGCTTTGATTACAAGGTCAAAGGCGAGCTTGGCGCTGCGCCGCTGCTGGACAGTTTCGTGGCGGCGGCGAGTTTTATCGAAAACCTGGCGCTCGACGTTCCGGCTGCTGTGGCAGAAATGAGCTTTGCCAACGACGACCCGGATCGATATTTCTTCGAGGCACTGAGCCTGTTCTGGAAAGCCTTCGAAAACCACCTGCTGGCGCAGACGCCGCCGGTCATGACCTATAACCGGATGTTTGCCCTGTTTGGCGAGAATTCTCCGGAAAACCTGAAAGTGGTGGGTGATGCGCAGCTCAGGCCCCTGTCGCACTTGATGATCGATGAATTTCAGGACGTATCGCCACAGATCGTTTCCTGGGTTCGGGCAAGCCTGCGGGAAATTCGCCGAAGAGGACCGGCATTGCATATCGGCCGAAAGGCACAGCACGGCTCACTGTTGTGTGTCGGCGACGACTGGCAATCCATCTACGGCTGGCGCGGCAGCTCACCCAAGTTCTTCATGGAATTCCCCAAAGAGTTTTCCTCGCCGGCGACCACCAAGGTGATGCTCAGCGAGAACTATCGTAGCCACCAGCACATCATCGATGCTGCCGAGCATATCGTCCGCGCCGCGCCAGCCATCCCCGGCAAAAAAGCCCGCGCCTGCGGTGCTGCTCAGGAACTGCTGCCGGTCACTGTGCTGAATCGGGAAGATCAGGCCCTTGAAGAACGGCTGATGGAGCATTACCAGGACGGCGATACGATTTTATTGCTTTATAGAAAAAGCAGTGAAAAAGCGTCTTTATCCAAAGGCTTACAGGCACTTATTAATGCAGATTATGCGCAATCGCCCGAGAAGCGTCGCTTCAAGCAATTGACCTATCACAGCGCAAAAGGGCTACAAGCCGATGCGGTGTTTCTGCTGGGCGATTGCCAGCATCTGACCCATTCGCCTTACAAAAATCAGCTGTATCGCCTGGCCGGGCTGGGTAATGCCGGGGATACAGATGCATTTGATAATGCACAAAAAGATGAAGTCATGCGTCTGGCCTATGTCGCGATCACCCGCGCTGTCCGGCATTGCTACTGGTTTATCGATGGCAGCGGGAAAGAGGGCGTGAACGTGACCAGAGCGTCGGATCGGATCGACGCTGGAAAGGTCTTTTTCGAGGATTTGCGCCACAACACCTAAGGCTCAGGACGCATTCAACACTCTGGGTGGGCGGAACGACTCCAGTTCCGCTTCGATGGCCTCGATAATCAGTTCCACCTCCGTTGCATTCATCACCGTTGCGCAAGGCAGGCCTGCGATGGCAATGACTGTTTCGCCGCTGGCCCGATCGAACAATCGGGCAACCATGCTGCTGGGTGCGTCCATGGTGGCTTCGAAGCCGACCGGGTGGAAGTACCAGCGCATCAGCTGGCAAGCGTTGGGGAACGTGACTTTGTTCATTCAGCCCACCTCGTCTACATCGGCACTGGCGATAGCTCCAATGGGTAGGGAAGGACCGGTCGAGATGGCCAGCGAAAGCACTGGTGGACCTGGAGGTGGGGTCTTGGGGAAGATTCCCACGATGGTCGGGGCGCTTTCCTGATAAGAAATCTGAACAGTCCTATCGAGAAACAAAAATAGCACTGCATCGGTTACAAACAGAAAACTTTTTTCCCAAAAGGGCGAAGTTTTGTATTTTTATGATCCAGGTCATGTTGGTTATTCCTTAAACATCTTTCAGAACGGGGCAATGCCCCATTCTGGCTTGAAGCCTTGCTCCAGTTCGTTGGAGCGATGCTTGCCTGGAACCAGAAGCCTCGGTGGCCCAGATACACCGCGTCATCGTTCTTCGGCGCCGCGTGTCGAATCGGGTGGCACCAACGGCATTCGCGGTGCGGCTTATTGAGGTTTCGCCCTGACGGTCGAGTCCTTTTGTTACGGCAAAAGGACGAAACCACTTGCGCTGACGTCCGGCCCGACTTCGTCGGGTTCCTTCGCTCCGGTGCCGTGGTGTGGGTACGCGCCGACGCGCCATCCCTGGCGCAACGGCGCTCGACCGGCATCCATGCCGGTCGCCCCACTCCACGACACCTCTACTCAGCCTCCCGACGCGCGTTAGGCGGCGCCTGTCAGATCGCAGCACGAAAGCGAACATCAAAAGCCGGGTTGGCCACAAGCCCGTTGGAGGCTTGCCCGCGAAGAGGTCTTTAGCGACGAGCCTCCCAACCCTTCGGATTAACCAGATTCGTCGGCCTCTCGCCCTTGAGCACACTGATGAGATTGTCCACTGCGCAGCGGGCCATGGCCTCACGGGTTTCGTGGGTTGCCGAGCCCATGTGCGGCGTCGCCACGACATTCTTCAGCCTGAGCAATGGCGAATCGGTGGCCAGCGGTTCACGCTCGAACACATCGAGTCCCGCCCCGCGTATCCGGCCGCTCTGCAGCGCCTCGATGAGCGCCTGCTCGTCTACCACCTTGCCCCGGGCGATATTGATCAGGATGCTTTGCGGGCGCATCAACGCCAGTTGCTCCTTGCCGATCAAGCCCTCGGTTTCAGCGGTCAGCGGCACCGTCAGGCAAACAAAGTCGGCTTCACGCAACAACGCCTCAAGGCTGCGATAGCCCGCATTGAAACGGGCTTCCACGGCCGGTTTTGCCGAGTGACTGTGATACAGCACCGGCATGCCAAAACCAAAATGGCCGCGTTGGGCCAGTGCCTCACCGATCCGGCCCATGCCGATGATGCCTAGCGTCTTGCCATGCACATCGCTGCCGAAATGCGCCGCGCCGATGTTCTGCCTCCAGTCGCCATTGCGCACCATATTGGCCAGTTCGACCACCCGCCGAGCCGTGGCCATGATCAGGGCAAAGCCGGTGTCGGCGGTGGTTTCCGTCAGCACGTCCGGGGTGTTGCACAGCGCAATACCACGCCGGTCCAGATCCTCGATGTCGTAATTGTCCACGCCCACCGAAACAGTGGCGATCGCCTCCAGTTGCGGCGCGAGGTCCAGCAAAGTTGCATCCAGCTTGATGCTCGCGCCCAACAGCCCCTGCGCATCAGGCAAGGCCGCGCGCAATCGGGCGAAATCGTCACGCTTGGGATCGTCGATAAAGGTGACTTCAGCGTGAGCCTGCAAACGCTCCATGAGCGCAGGCGAGAGTTGCTTGTAGAGAACGACATGCTTTTTCATCGTAGACATTTTCCCTTTCAAGGATGGGCCGGGGCGCGGGGTGTATTGCGCTGGTCAGCGACAGGCTTGGTTTTGTTGTCTGGTTTGAGCATCAGGGTCAGGAATACCGACAGCAACAGCGAGCCGCTCATGAACAGATACGAAGCGCTCAGGGTTCCGGTCACGCCATTGAGGTATCCCACCAGATACGAGCCGGCAAAAGAACCCAAGGCGCCGAGACTGTTGATCAGCGCCATGGCGCCACCGGCCACATTCGACGGCAGGATTTCCGGAACGATGGCAAAGAACGGCCCGTAGGGCGCATACATACAGGCACCGGCAATCACCAGCAGGGAATAGGACCACCAGAAATGTTCAGTGCCCAAGGCATAGGAACCGTAGAAGGCAATCGCGGCCAGCAGCAGCGGCGGCCAGACAAACAACTTACGTTTTTGCAGTTTGTCCGACGCCCAGGACACCACAATCATGCCGATCACCGCAGCCAGATAAGGCAAGGCCGACAACCAACCGGCCTCGACCATGTCCATCTGCATGCCTTTTTTCAGGATGGTCGGCAGCCACAGCACGAAGCCGTACACGCCGATGCTCCAGCAGAAATACTGCGCGGCGAGCAGCAACACTTTTGGCGAGCGAAACGCCTCGGCGTAGTTCTTCACCGGTTTGATGCCGACTTGCTCGGCGTCCAGGCGCGCCTGCAGTTCGGTTTTCTCGGCTTCGCTCAGCCACTTGGCCTGGGCAGGGCGCTCGTCCACCAGACGCCACCAGATAAACGCCCAGATAACGGCTGGCAAGCCTTCGACGATAAACATCCAGCGCCAGCTGAAATGGGCTACGAGATAACCGGAAACCACTGACATCCAGAGCATGGTCACCGGGTTGCCGAGAATCAGCACGGTATTGGCCCGGGAGCGCTCGGCGCGAGTGAACCAGTAGCAGAGATAGACCAGCATGGCGGGCATTACCGCAGCTTCAACCACGCCGAGCATGAAGCGGATGCCGATCAGCATGTAGGCATTGGAAACAATGCCGGTCAGCGTCGCGAGGCTGCCCCATAGGATCAGGCTGACAAAGATCAGCTTTTTAACGCTTTTCTTCTGTGCGTAGATTGCACCGGGAACCTGAAAGAAGAAGTAGCCGAGAAAAAACAGGGCGCCCAGCAACGACGACATGCCTGGGGTGATGTGCAGGTCTTCGGCCATGCCCGAGGCGGCGGCAAAACCATAGTTGGCCCGATCCAGATAGGCCAGGCTGTAGGTGATGAAGACGATGGGCATGATCAACAGCCAGCGACGTTTCAAACCGCTGGTTTTAACGCTATCGAGTAACTTTTCCATTTCGATCTCCTGAGCTTTTTGTTGTTGTCGCAGCAGGTACTGTTATTCAGTGGAGCAGGGGTGGTTCAGGCCAGTTCCGTCAGTTTTCGGCTGATGGGCAGCGCCGCGTCGAGGGCCGCGCGCGATGGCAGGCCTTCCATATCGCCACGGCTTTGCACGGCCTGACTGCCGATCCAGTTGCCCCGGGCCACGGCCTGGGCAAAACCCTGGTTTTCCAGCAGGGCGCTGATCACGCCGACGGCGAAACCATCTCCGGCGCCGACGGTGTCAACCACTTGGCTGACCGGTACGCCAGCGACAAACCCCTGGTCGTTTTGCGTGCGGTAATACGCGCCGTTAGCCCCGAGTTTGATCACCACCGCTTCGACGCCCTGGTCCAGGTAGAACGCGGCAATGTCCGGTGGGTCTTCATAGCCGGTAAGCACCAGACCTTCGGCCAGACCTGGAAACACCCAGTGCGCCAGGCTGGCGAGGTAATTGATCTCGTTGACCATGCGCGCCTGATTCGGCCACAGGGATGGGCGCAAGTTAGGGTCGAACGACACACTGCGTCCGGCGCTATGCATGCAGGTCATCAATTCCCGGGACAGGTCACGGCAGCTGTTCGACAGCGCAGCCGGGATGCCGGTGGCGTGCAAATGCCGCGCGGTGAGCAGGCGCGGATCGATGTCCTTGAGCGACAGGCGACTGGCCGCCGAACCCTTGCGGAAATACTCAACAACAGGATCTGCGCCCTCCAGCTCCCGGGACTTGAGCTGAAAACCGGTGGGGTGCAGCGGATCCACGGTCACGTGCTGACAACTCACGCCTGCGCGTTGCAGGCTGTCAACGACGAAACGGCCCAGGGAGTCATCGCCGACGCGGCTCAACCATTCAACCTTGAACCCCAGCCGCGCCAGGCCGATGGCAACATTGCTGTCGGCACCGGCAATGCGTTTCTCAAAATGACTGACCTGTGCCAGGTCGCCGGGCTGCTCGGCGACGAACATCGCCATGGTTTCGCCAAATGAAAGGATATCGATCTCAGACATGGCTCAATGCCTCCCGCGGCTGAATCTGCGAATCCGCAACGAGGCGCGCCAGGATGTCCACCTGCTGGCGGGTGATCGCCAGCAGATCTTCGCCTTGCAACGGGTATTCGATGGCACGCGGGACGGCGTCCGGCATATACGCCAGCAGTTGACGCCAGGCGGGCAGGTCAGCCTCGGTCGGCGGGATCGCAACCAGCTTGTCACTGGCGTTGCGGGTCACGGCCTTGAAATGCACGTACTGCACAAAGCGGCCCAGCTGCTGCGCGGCACTGAGCACATTCTGGTCCTGCCATTGCCAATTGCCGACGTCGAAGGTCATGCCAATGTTCAGTTCCAGGGCCTCTACCTGCGCGAAGAAACCGCAGAAGGGCGCGATTATTCCGCCGTGGGCCGTCTGGTCGTTTTCCACCAGCAGTTGCACATCGTGGTGACCCAGTTCTTCGCTCAGCGCCTGTAGACCACAGGCTTGAGTGAAATGGCCGAGGGAAACTTTCAGCCACTTCGCGCCGCAGGCATGGGCTCGTTGCAGGGTGACTGCCAGCTCGGGATTGGGCTGCGTCTGATCAGCCAGCCACAATTCCAGCGGCGCCGAATACAGGCACTCCAGGCCTTGGACCTGAATCGCCAGGGCCAGGGCGGAAAAATCCTCAAACGTGAACAGCTCTTCGCGCAACTCGATGCGCGAAACATGGCTATCAACCAGCAATGGAATAAAGGCGGCTTGCCCGCGCTGGCGAACCAGATCGGCGCCGAAGCTGGAAAGACTGATGGAGACGGGATTCATGTGCATTATTTTTATCCTCTGAAACCGGTTTCATTTTTACGTAAAAGTTGAATCGAACAGCGGTCGTTCGTGTCAGGAGCGCAGTCGAGTCGAGCCGCGCACAATCAATTTGGCTGGAAAGTCGAACAGCCTGCTGGGTGCCTGATCGCCACGCAGCCGGTTGAGCAGGCATTCGAATGCGGTAATGCCGATGTCATGGGTGGGTTGGGCGAGGGAAGTGATGCCACTGCCCACCAAGGGATACCAGTCCAGTTCATCCAGGGCGATCAGGCCGATATCGTCGAAAAGATCACAACCAAGTTCACGAAGCAGTCGGGTGGATGTCAGCGTCGCCACGCCATTGGCAGTGAACAGCGCCTTGGGGCCGGGGCCCGGTGCGGCGAGAAAGGTGCGCAGACTGTCGGCCAATTGCTCGTCGGTTTGCGTGACCTGGCCACGAAGCCCGGGTCGCTGCTCTATCAGGCGGGTGAAGGCTTCAGTTCGTTCAAGGCGGGTGCTGGTGCCGTCCTGCTGTTCGCTGACCAGCAGAATGTCGCGGTAGCCGCAGCTTTGAAGATGATCGATGGCTTGCTGCACCGCTGCGCTGTTGTCCAGTCCGACCAGATCGCTGTCCAGTTGGTCAACCCGGCGATCCACCAGAACCATGGGCAATTCGCGATGCAGATCGCGCAGTTCATCCAGATGATGCCCGAGGGTATTCACGATCAAACCCTCGATGTTGTAGGAACGCAGCGCCGCCAGATGCAGGCGTTCCTGCTCGTCATCGCGATCGGTATTGCACACCACAAGGCTGTAACCGTGCCGTCGGCAGGCGGTTTCGACACCGTGCATGACTGCGATGGAATAGGGGTTGCGAATATCAGCGACGAGCATGCCGATCAATCGCGTACGACCGCGTTTCAGGCCACGGGCCATTTGATTGGGGCGATAACCGAGGGTTTCGATGGCTTGTTCGATGCGCAAGGCGATGGCATCGGAGAGTAATTGCCGGTCGTCGCCGATAAAACGCGAGACGCTGGCCTTGGATACACCGGCCAGATCAGCAACATCATTCATGGTCACGCGCGCACGCGCCGACGGAGGAAAACTACTCACATTGAACACCCTGTTGGATTTATTGGCGGGCTGTTTTTACGGGCTATATTCGGGCTCTGAAAACGGTTTCAGAAGACACCAAAGCCGCGCTCACGTCAACACAGCGCCGGATGAAAGGCATTATTTGTGGGTTTTCCGCCGAAGTGTAAATGGCCTTTTTATCGCTCAACCCCCATTCCTGCCCGGACCCGTGCCGTGACAGTTTTATGAAAGAAGGGTTGTCAGGCCGCATTCCAGAGCCTCATGCTGCACGTCCGTTTTGTAACCGGCTGTTTCTCGAAATGTCTGCGGTTAAACCTTCCGTTGATGCTGCCTCCCGTCGTTCGGCAATAGTCCTGGCGTTGTGTTTACCCAGTGACGTGTTGTTGTACCTGCTGTTACCCATGCATGTGCAGGCATTTGGAATCAGCCTGGCCCAGGCCGGAGTGCTGCTGGCGGCCAATCGGTTGGTGAGGATTTTTGGTTACAGCTACGTGGTGCGGTACTACGCACGCCATGGTGATCGTCCTACAGTCATGCTGGCTGCGGCGACAGCGACGGTATGCGCACTGGGCAATGCAGTCCTTTCCGGATTCTGGTTGCTGTTGGTCCTGCGCCTGGGTTGGGGATTGGCCTATGCGGCGCTCAATTTGTCGACTCAGGTTCTGGCCACCTCGGAACCAGCAGGGGCAGCGCATCGCTCAGGTCGTTCTCGGGCCTATATCGCGATCGGCCCAATGCTGGCCTTGCCGCTGGGGGCATTGCTCAGTATCCAGTTCGGCCCCCGGCCGGTGTTTATTGTGCTGGCCCTGGCGGCGCTGCTCGGTTGCTGGGTGGCCCGTGGCTTGCCAGGCCTCGCACATGTCATGCCCACCGCTTCGGGCCGCCGTTTCAAGGTGCCGGACAGTGTTGCCATCTGGTCATTTGTTGAAGGCGTCGCGCTGGACGGGCTGTTCATTTTTGGCTTGTCGCTGCAGGCGCAAGCCGTGATGGGCACCAATGCCGTTCTGGTTGCGGGTGTGTTACTGGCCTTGCGTTATGTCTCGGAAATGCTCTTGAGCCCATTGGGCGGTCGCCTTGCAGATCATGTCGGCGCGGTGAACATGCTGGTGGTGTGCTCGGTGCTGACCTGCATCGCACTCACGGCGTTTGGTTCCCATTGGTTGATTCTCGGGGCGGCCAGCGTGTTGATCTTGCGCGCGGTGCAACTGCCCTTGGTGACCACGCTGGTTGCGCAACGCAACCCTGGACCGGGTCGAGTGCAGGCCTTGGCCGCCAACGCTGTCTGGCGAGACATCGGTGCCGGACTCGGCCCATTGTTGGCGGGGGTGTTATTGCCGGTGGCGTCTGCCACATGGGTGTATGCTGGCGCCGGTCTTGCGATCGCGATAAGCGCCATTATCTGCGGGCTTCGCAAGTAGCTTTCGAGTCATTGTCGTCAGGTCTCTCTCTTACGAGACAATTCTTTAGTCATTGATAGTTCGAGTATTTATGCGCCTGAATGCAACCTTCAGGCCTTATTCGACTCTTATCGTCACATTCTTTAAATCGACACATTGGACAACTAGCCTGTGAGCAGTCATCACAGCCAGCCGGATGCTGATCGAAACATGGAGTTGCGGGGTGCGAACCCAGTCAGGGAAGCATATTCGCAGTAGCGATCGGCGCTATATCTCCAACAATGCGTACCAGAATCCGAGAATAATGAAAATTTTCAAAGCGCCCCTCATCAGCCGATTCCAGCGTCGCTGTGCATTCTTCGTTCTCCCTGTCTTGCTTGTAGCGTCCTCGGCGGTTTTGTTCAGCGTGGGCAAAGGCGTGCATGCCGAACCCAAAAACGGTACCCAAACGCTGGTCTTCATGCGCCACGCGGAAAAGCCGTCCATGGGCCTGGGGCAGTTGAACTGTCAGGGCCTGAATCGCGCCATCGATCTGTCGGAACTGCTGCCCAAGGAATTCGGCAAGGCCAATTTCATCTTTGCCGCCAACCCCAGCCGTCATGTTGAAGAAGGCGAGGGCGATCATTCCTACAGCTATCTGCGTCCCTTGATGACGGTTGGGCCCAGCGCGATAAAGCTTGGCCTGCCCATCAATATCGACTTCGCCGCCAATGACACCAGCGATCTGGCCGACGAGTTGATGAATGACAAGTACCGCGATGCGACTATTTATACGGCCTGGTCCCACGGCTATCTGCCTGAGTTGATCAACAAGGTGGCAGAGGAAGCGTCCGGGCAAAAAATGAAACTTGTAGACGACTGGACGGGCGATGATTTTGACTCGTTATCCGTGCTGACCCTCAAGTGGACCAACGGCAAAGCGACGCTCGAGTACGAGAACTACAAGCAAGGGCTGAACGACGGTGCCGAAGGCTGTCCGACCTGATTCAGCCTTAACCGGTCGCTGATTTCGAGTCTGGCGACCAAATGCTCTAGGCAACAAAAGCGCAGAGGAGTACAAATGTACTCCATGAGCACATTATCTCCCCGCCGTAGCGCAATTCTTACCTTCATTCGCGATCGCATCGCGCAGCAGGGCCAATCACCGAGCCTTGCGGAAATCTCCGAAGCCTTCGGTTTTGCCTCGCGCAGCGTGGCACGCAAACACATTCTGGCCTTGACCGAGGCTGGTCTGATCGAAGTCATGCCCAATCAGGCCAGAGGCATTCGCCTCATACAGACCGCCCCGCGTCCCGAGCTGCTGGAAATTCCGGTCATGGGCCGCGTGGCCGCTGGCATGCCGATCGGTCCGGATGTCGGCACCCACGATACCCTGCTGCTCGACCGCGCCACGTTTTCCCGCGTGCCGGACTATCTTCTGCGGGTGCAGGGCGACTCGATGATCGAGGACGGCATCCTTGATGGTGATCTGGTCGGCGTCCATCGAAGCAGCGAAGCACATGACGGACAGATCGTGGTTGCGCGGCTGGACGGCGAAGTCACCATCAAACGCCTGCAAACCGGGCAGAACCAATTTCTCCTGCTGCCGCGTAACCCGGCTTATGCGCCGATTGTGGTCGAGCCTCATCAGGATTTCGCCATCGAAGGCGTGTTCTGCGGCCTGGTCAGGCGTGAATGATGGGCACCGTGGTCAGCCTCGATGCGTTGCTGGACGAGCGACGAGTCTGGAAAGGCCGGCAAAGTACGCCTCCGGTCAGTCCCCAGCCCACCGGCCATTCAGCCCTGGATGCCGCGCTGCCTAGCGGTGGCTGGCCCGCCTCGGCGCTCAGTGAAATCCTGATCCCGGCCGATGGCAGTGGCGAGTTGCGTCTGTTATGGCCAACCCTGGCGCGGCTGGCTGACAAGGGTGAGCGTATCGTTCTGGTTGCACCGCCGTTCATTCCTTATCCCCAGGCGTGGGAAGCGGCCGGCGTCGATCTACGCTGGCTGGCGGTGATTCAGGCCAGCGAGCGCGACGGTTTGTGGGCGGTCGAGCAATGCTTGCGCTCCGGCAGTTGTGGTGCGGTGGTGTGCTGGCCCCGGCAAGCAGATGACCGGGCGCTGCGTCGTTTGCAAGTGGCCGCTGAAACCGGGCAGACCCTGGCCTTTGCCTGCCGCCCCATATTGGCCGCAGCCAATCCGTCGCCCGCTGCGCTGCGCATTGCCATTGACACCCGGCCCCTGCAATTGCGGGTGCTCAAATGTCGGGGCGGTATGGCGCCGGCAGTTCCCATCCCTTTCACGACAGACGCTTGAGGTTCTTATGTTGTGGGCCTGTGTCTTGCTGCCGCAACTGGCGCTCGACGGCGTTATGCGTCGTCGCACCAATGCCGATGAACCGCTGGCACTGCTGAGCGGTACGCCGCAAAGACGGATATTGCAGGCGGTCAATCCGGCTGCCCGAGCCTTGGGGCTGCGGCCCGGTCAATCCTTGACCAGTGCCCATGCCATGGTCCGGGATTTCGCTACCGCTGAATTCGACCCGGCGGAAACCGAGCGCTGGCATCGTCTGCTGGCAGCCTGGGCGTATCGCTTCAGTTCGCAAGTCAGTCTGAAATACCCGCGCGTATTGATGATGGAAGTCGAATCAAGCCTGGGGTTGTTCGGACCGTGGCCAGTGTTCGAGGCCCGGCTGCGTGCCGAGTTGAACGCCTTGGGGTTTTCCCACCGAATCGTCGTGGCGCCCAATCCGGTGGCTGCGCGCATGCTGGCCAATGTCCATGACGGACTGGCGGTCACCTGCAGCGACAGCTTGAAACGGGTTCTGGAGCAGATGCCAGTAGATCGCATCGGCCTGACCCGCGAGACGGCAACGGCCTTCACGCGCATGGGCCTGCGCAATCTGCAGCAGGTTCTCGGACTGCAACGTAACAGCCTGGCCCGGCGTTTTCCGGCGCAGGTCCTGCAGCATCTGGATACCTTGCTCGGTGAGCGGCCCGTGGCGCTGGAGTTTTATACGCCGCCGGACTATTTCGATGTGCGTATCGAGCTCAATTTTGACGTCGAGTCGCATCAGGCCTTGCTGTTTCCCCTGAAACGGTTGGTTTCCGATCTGGCGATGTTTCTTGGCGGACGGGACAGTGGCGTCCAGCGCTTCAACCTGCATCTGGAACATGTCGAAGGCGCTGACACGCTGGTGCCGGTCGGGCTGCTCAGCGCAGAACGCGATAGCGCCATGTTGTTTGAACTGGCGCGTGGCCGCCTGGAGCAGATTCAGGTGCCTTCCCCGGTGCGGGCAGTGCGCTTGCACGCCCGGGATTTGCCGCCATTTGTCCCGGCTCATCGGGAGCTGTTTGATGAGCGCCCCCAGCAATCACTGCCGTGGGAACAATTACGCGAACGGCTGCGCGCCCGGTTGGGGGACGAGTCAGTCAGTGGCTTGCGCCTGCGCGCCGATCACCGGCCTGAATGTGCCTGGCAAACGGACCCTGAAACCAGAGTCAGGCCTTCTGCGCCTAAAGTGCCGCGTCCTGGTTGGCTGTTGAGTCAGCCATCGCCGCTGCCGGAGGCGGGTACGCGAATCCTCGCCGGGCCTGAGCGCATCGAGTCGGGTTGGTGGGACGGCGGCGACGTTCGGCGCGACTATTTCCTGGTGGAAACCCGCACCGGTCAACGCGGCTGGGCCTATCGAACAGTGGGTGAGGGCGGCGACCTGTTGCTGCATGGCTGGTTCGCATGAGCAGCCCTTATGCTGAACTGCATTGCCTGTCGAATTTCAGCTTCCAGCGCGGGGCCTCCAGCGCAGCAGAGTTGTTCAAGCGCGCCAAGGAGCACGAATACCAGGCTTTGGCGATCACAGACGAATGCACATTGGCTGGCATCGTACGCGCCTGGCAGGCGGCGATGGATAACGATCTTGCGCTGATCATCGGCAGTGAGATCAGCGTCGTCGATGGCCCCAAAGTCGTGCTGCTGGTGGAAAACCTCAGTGGCTATCAGGCGCTGTGCCGGTTGATAACCCTGGCCCGGCGCAGGGCCAAGAAAGGTGAATACCTGTCGTTGCGTGAAGATTTCCCGGAGGCGGGCAGCGGCCTGTTGGCGTTATGGCTGCCGGATCCCGAATTGCCAGCGGCAACGCTTGAGAACCACGGGCAGTGGCTGGCAAAACTATTTCCCGATGCAACGTGGCTGGCGGTTGAACTGCATCGTGGTCCGGATGATCGACGGCGACTCGATCAACTCCAGGCACTGGCGCACACATTGAATATCCCGCTGGTCGCCAGTGGCGATGTGCACATGCATGCCCGCGGACGTCGTGCCCTGCAAGACACCATGACCGCCATCCGCTATCACACCACCGTGGCTGAGGCCGGGCATCGGCTGTTCGCCAATGGTGAGCGCTACCTGCGTCCGCGCAGCGCCTTGCTTGAGCTGTATCCCGAGCAGCTATTGGCGCAAACGCTGTTAATCGCTGCGCGCTGCACCTTCGACTTGAGCCAGTTACGTTATGAATACCCCCACGAGTTGGTGCCAGCAGCACATACGCCGGGCTCATGGCTGCGGGAAATGACTGAGCAAGGCGTGCGCAAGCGCTGGCCTCAAGGGCTGAAGCCAGCGACCCGGATGCAGATCGAAAAGGAATTGCAGCTGATTGGCGAGATGAAGTTCGAGAGTTATTTCCTCACGGTCCACGACATCGTCTGCTTTGCCCGCAGTCGCGACATTTTGTGTCAGGGCCGGGGTTCTGCGGCCAATTCGGTGGTCTGTTTCGCCCTGGGCATCACCGAATTGAATCCCGAAAAAAGCAATCTGCTATTCGAGCGGTTCATTTCCAGGGAACGCAACGAGCCGCCGGATATTGACGTGGATTTCGAGCATGAGCGCCGCGAGGAGGTTTTGCAGTACGTTTTCAAACGTTATGGCCGGGGTAGGGCGGCACTGACGGCCGTTGCCAGTACCTATCACGGCACTGGAGCGGTGCGCGATGTGGCCAAGGTGCTGGGCTTGCCGTCGGACCAGATCAACGCACTCGCGGAATGTTTCAGCCGCTGGAGCGATGAAATGCCTCCTGTGGAACGTCTGCGCGAAAACGGCTTTGACCCCGAGGCGCCGATTCTACGCCGGGTGCTGGCGTTGACGGACACGCTGGTCGGTTTTCCCCGGCATTTGTCCCAGCATCCTGGCGGTTTTGTCATTTCCGAGCATCCGCTGGAGACACTGGTGCCGGTGGAAAATGCGGCAATGGCCGAACGCACCATTATTCAGTGGGACAAGAATGATCTGGATCTGGTGGGCCTGCTCAAGGTCGACATCCTCGCCCTCGGCATGCTCAGTGCGTTGCGTCGTACTTTCGATCTGGTGCGTACTTATCGAGGCCAGCAATGGACCCTGGCGTCAGTGCCGGAAGAAGATCCTGCCACTTATGAAATGATCGGCCGGGCAGACACAATCGGGGTCTTCCAGATCGAATCCCGAGCGCAGATGGCCATGTTGCCGCGTCTCCAACCCAAGACTTTTTACGATCTGGTCATCGAAGTGGCCATCGTCCGGCCGGGGCCGATTCAGGGTGACATGGTTCATCCCTACCTGCGCAGGCGCAACAATGAGGAAGCGGTCACTTACCCGCCAAGGCTGAAAAAGGTGTTCGAGCGCACCCTTGGCGTCCCTCTGTTCCAGGAACAGGTGATGGAAGTCGCGATCCTGGCGGCCGATTACACCCCCGGTGAAGCCGATGAGCTGCGCCGCTCCATGGCTGCCTGGAAACGTCATGGCGGGCTGGAGCCGCACCGCCTGCGTCTGGCGCAGCGCATGAAGGCCAATGGGTATGAGCAAGAGTTCATCACCCGGATTTTCGAGCAGATCAAGGGTTTCGGCAGTTATGGTTTTCCGGAATCCCATGCGGCCAGCTTCGCCTTGCTGACGTACGCCAGTTGCTGGCTCAAATGCCACGAGCCAGCGGCCTTTGCCTGCGCGCTGATCAACAGCTGGCCCATGGGGTTTTACAGCCCCGACCAGATACTTCAGGACGCGCGGCGTCACCACATCGAAATTCGCCCCGTGGATGTGCGCTACAGCGATTGGGATTGCTCACTGGAGCCTGTCGAACATCAGGAGCGCCACCGAACCCTTGCGATTCGCATGGGCCTGCGCATGATTCGCGGTTTTCGTGAAGAGGATGCCCGGCAAATCGAGTCCGCCAGGGTGAACAGGACATTTGTCGATGCCACCGACCTGAGCCTGCGCGCAGCGCTGGACAACCGTGCACTGGAGTCATTGGCCGATGCGGGTGCGTTGCGCGGGCTGATCGGTCATCGTCATCGGGCACGCTGGGAAGTCGCCGGCGTCGAAGCGCAACGTCCGCTGTTTGGCCCGGAGCACACTGTAGAAGAGGCACAAATCGCCTTGCCTTTACCGACAGTGGCGCAGGATGTGTTCACAGATTACGCCATGACCGGAACCACATTGGGCCCTCATCCACTGGCCATGTTGCGCCGCCAACTGGCCGCCAAACGCTTTCGCAGTTCACACGATCTACTCGATATCGAGCATGGGTGCATGATCAGTGTCGCCGGGCTGGTAGTGGGACGCCAACGTCCGGGTACTGCCAGTGGCGTGACCTTTGTGACTCTGGAAGATGAGTTCGGCATGATCAATGTCGTGGTCTGGCTCGACCTGGCTCAACGTCAACGCAAGGTTCTGGTGGGGTCCCGGTTGATGCAGGTGTTCGGACGGTTGGAGTCGCAGAAAGGCGTACGGCATGTGATCGCGCAGCGCCTGTTCGATTTGACTCCGCTGCTCGCCGGACTGGATGTTCGCAGTCGTGACTTTAAATGAGGAGGCGGGAAGCAAAGCCTGGCAGCAGACAAGTACCTGTCGGTAGTGGGCGCACAGGCTTAAGGCATTAGCGGGGGATGTTGCTCATCGATTCCAGTGGGCTGTTGACCCGGTCAAGTTGCGCCATTACACCGTTGAGCAGCTGGGTAATTGTCCAGGGCTTGGCGATAAACAGCACGTCAGGCTTGATCTGATCGCTGCCAGGCGTACCGTGCCCGGACATGATCACGACGGGTATGTCGACCCATTTCTCAGCCACCAGATTAGCCAGGGCGATGCCATCCATAGTGCCAGGCATACGTACGTCGGTCAGCAGCAAGGCGACTTCGTTGCCATGCGCATTGAGGTAGTCGACAGCCTTGTCAGCGTTCTCGACGGCTTTGGTTTTAAGCCCTTCTTCAGTCAGGATTTCGCACACGAAGTCCCGAATCATTGGCTCATCTTCAACAACAAGCACCAGACTCATTGTGGTTCGGGCCTCTTCGTACTGCGGTGATTGAGTCATTTTTGGTTCCCTCAGCCTGCACATTAAAAATCCGGGAGCACTGCAACGTTGGATCCATTTTTGTTGTTCCCACACATCTGAGCGAAATCAAACGGAAAAAATTCATTTTTAAATAAAAAGCGATGAGTTCCAGACGACCGGCACTAAGCCCCGGACCGCACGTCATCCGGTCCTGAGCATTGATTCAGATCAATTCCCGAGTTTGCAACTCTGCAAAAATAGCTGTCTGCCAGCCTCAATCCAGCCCTATGGCCACTTACTTCTTAAATCTGTGCTTCAACGGCTCGTTCAAAAGAGGCACGGCGTCAGTGAAAGTTTTAATAACCCGGCTACGCTTGTTTATCACCTCTGCGTCACTGCTAGTTCTGATCGCTGTACACGTCGTCACTCAACAACTCAACTTCCCCAATACTTCGCCAAGACGGTTTTCAGATTGCCTATAGCAATCGATAGCGATGTGATGCGCTCTTAGAACAGGAAGTTTTAATATGCCTCGTAAACAGCAAGCCCGCTTGGGCATGAAAGCCCTGCTCATTCATGAAGATCTCACGGCGTTGACGGCGGCTGGCAGGGCCGTCAGAGAAATGGCTGAGGTGCTGGAGCAGCGCCAGGTTGAAGTGATTCTCGCGCAAAGTGCGCTGGATGCCATAGCCATTATCAACGCCGATCCCATGGTGCAATGCGTCCTGCTGGACTGGGACCTCGACCTGGACGATGGCCATGAAAAGGCAATGACTGTGCTGGATGCCGTCCGCGCCCGCAGTGAAGCTTTGCCTATTTTCCTGTTGGCTGATCGCAGCAGTGCCGCCACTGTTCCATTGGAAGCCATGCAGAAGTCCGATGACTTTATCTGGCTACTCGAAGACACCATCGCCTTTATTGGCGGGCGTATCGTCGCGGCCATCCAGCGTTATCGGGAAGCGGTCCTGCCGCCCATGTTCTCGGCATTGGTAAAGTTTTCCCAGATATATGAGTACTCGTGGCACACGCCGGGGCATACCGGCGGTACTGCATTCCTGAAATCCACCGCCGGGCGGGCCTTTTTCGATTATTTCGGCGAAAACCTGTTCCGCTCCGATCTGTCGATTTCCGTCGGCGAGCTGGGGTCGCTGCTCGATCATTCCGGCCCCATCGGCGCCAGCGAAGTGTATGCGGCACGCGTCTTCGGCGCCCATCGCACGTACCACGTCACCAACGGTTCATCGACCTCCAATCGAGTGATTCTGATGGCCAGCGTCACCCGCGATCAGGTGACGCTGTGTGATCGCAATTGCCACAAGTCGGTCGAACACGCCATGACTATGTCTGGCGCCATCCCGACCTACCTGATCCCGTCGCGCAACCATTACGGCCTGATCGGGCCGATTCCGCCAGAACGCCTGAGCGCCAGTTACATCAGCGAATCCATCGCCAATAATCCGCTGGTACACAGCGGGATCGATCCGACGCCGATGCACGCGATCATCACCAACTCAACCTACGACGGGCTTTGCTACAACGTGCGGCGGGTCGAAGAGCTGCTGGGTGAGAGCGTCGACCGGTTGCATTTTGATGAGGCCTGGTTTGGTTACGCGCGTTTCAACCCGATGTACCACGAGCGTTTTGCCATGCATGGCGAACCGGCCAGTCACACCCCGGATCGGCCGACGGTTTTCGCCACCCAGTCCACTCACAAACTGCTCGCCGCGTTGTCCCAGGCGTCGATGATTCACATCCGCGATGGCCGTCGCCCGATTGATCACGCCCGTTTCAACGAGGCGTTCATGATGCATGCCTCGACGTCGCCCAATTACGCGATCATCGCCTCCAATGATGTCAGCGCCGCCATGATGGAAGGCCCGGGCGGCAAAGCGTTGACCGACGATTCGATCCGCGAGGCGGTCTCGTTCCGGCGCATGCTGGCGCGCCTCAATGCTGAGTTCCTGGAGAAGGGCGAGTGGTTCTTCAGTGTCTGGCAGCCGGATACTGTATTCGATCCGGAGCAAGGCAAAGACATTGCGTTTCATACTGCCAGCGATGATCTGCTGGCCAGCGAACCTGCCTGCTGGGTACTCAAGCCCAATGCAGCCTGGCACGGATTTGGTGACATCGAGGACGGTTATTGCCTGCTGGACCCGATCAAGGTCTCGATCACTTCGCCTGGCATTCTCGCCGGCGGCGGCATGAGCGGGCAGGGTATTCCTGCCCAGGTGTTGACGGCTTATCTGGATCGGCAAGGCATCGTCGCCGAGAAAACCACTGATTTCACCATTCTGTTCCTGTTCTCCATCGGCGTGACCAAAGGCAAGTGGGGCACGCTGGTCAATGCATTGCTCGACTTCAAGCGTGACTTCGACAGCAACGCACCGCTGGAAATGGTGCTGCCAGCCTTGATGGCCGCCCATGGCGCGCGCTATCGCGGTCTGGGCCTGCGCGATCTGTGCGAAACCATGTTCGCCAGCATGGCGCAACTGGACACCACCGCCGCAATGTCCCGGGGTTTCTCGACCTTGCCGGTTCCAGACTTGAGCCCGGTGCGCGCTTACGAGCAGCTGGTTCGCGGCAACGTCGAAGTCGTGAGCCTTGAGCAAATGGCGGGGCGCACTGTGGCCACTGGCGTGGTGCCCTATCCACCTGGCATTCCGTTACTGATGCCCGGCGAAAACGCCGGCCCCGCAGACGGCCCGCTGCTCGGTTATCTCAAGGCGCTGGAAGCCTTTGATCATCGATTCCCGGGCTTCACCCACGACACCCATGGCGTGGAAGTGGAGGACGGTCTTTACAAAGTTCGCTGCCTGACAACGCCCAGCGCCACCCCATCCGTAGCAGAGGTTACCCAGTGAATCGTTTGAAAATTGCGGCCAGTCTCGCCAGCCGCAGCAGTTTCGCCACCTCGCGAACAGTTTTGGAGTTCAACGAAACCGACCTGACGGACATTGCAGCAGCGGTCATCAGTGCCGACGATGTGCGCAACGGGCTGCTGGAAGTCATCCGCACCTCGGGGTTCGATATCCCGATTTTCTTCGCGGTCACCGCCAAAGACCAACTGACCCCGGAGAACTTGCCGAGCATTGAACATGTGCTGCTGCAAATCAGCGGCGTGTTTGACCTTGGCGTCGATGATGCGCAATTCTACGGCGACAAACTCGAAACCGCCGCAGCCCAGTATGAAGAAGCCTTGTTGCCGCCGTTCTTCGGGGCGTTGAAGCACTATGTGGAGCGCGGCAATTCGACGTTTGCTTGTCCGGGCCACCAAGGCGGTCAGTTCTTTCGCAAACATCCGGCCGGTCGCCAGTTCGTCGAGTTTTTCGGCCCGACCCTGTTCCGCGCCGACCGCTGCAATGCCGATGTCGAGATGGGTGACCTGCTGATCCACGAAGGCGCCCCGCTGGAAGCACAGAAACGCGCGGCCAAGGTGTACAACGCCGACAAGACCTACTTCGTGCTCAACGGCACCTCGGCGTCGAACAAGGTGGTGACCAATGCCTTGCTGACCCCTGGCGACGTGGTGCTGTTCGACCGCAACAACCACAAGTCAGTGCATCAGGGAGCCTTGTTTCAGGCTGGCGCGACACCGTTGTATCTGGAAACCGCGCGCAATCCCTACGGTTTTATCGGCGGTATCGACGCCCACTGCTTTAACGAAGACTATTTGCGCGAACAACTGCGCACCGTAGCGCCGCATAAAGCCGATCAGCCTCGGCCGTTCCGCCTCGCGGTCATCCAATTGGGCACCTACGACGGCACGATCTATAACGCCCGGCAGGTGGTGGATCGCATCGGGCATTTGTGTGACTACATTTTGTTCGACTCCGCCTGGGTCGGGTACGAGCAGTTCATCCCGATGATGAAAGACTGCTCACCGATGCTGCTGGAGCTGGGCCCGGAAGATCCTGGCATTTTCGTGACCCAGTCGATCCACAAGCAACAAGCCGGCTTTTCCCAGGCATCGCAGATCCATAAGAAAGACCGGCACATCAAGGGCCAGGATCGCTACTGCAATCACCATCGCCTGAACAATGCCTTCATGGCTCAAGCGTCAACCAGCCCGTTTTACCCGCTGTTCGCCTCGCTGGACGTCAACGCCCGCATGCACAGCGGACGCAGCGGCCTGCGTCTGTGGAGCGAGTGCGTTCATGCTGGCATCGAGGCGCGCAAGCTGGTCATGGACAACTGCACCTTGATTCGGCCGTTCGTGCCGCCAACCATCGACGGTCGTTATTGGCAGGACTACCCGACGGACGTGATTGCCAACGACCTGCGCTTTTTCAAGTTTCACCCCGATGAGCGTTGGCACGCATTCGAGGGCTATACCGACGATCAATACTTCATCGATCCGTGCAAGCTGCTGTTCACCACGCCGGGTATCGACGCCGTGACCGGCGCCTATACCGAGTTCGGCGTGCATGCCGGGATATTGGCGACTTTCCTGCGCCAGTACGGCATCGTGCCGGAAAAAAGCGACCTGAACTCCATTCTGTTCCTGCTAACGCCCGCTGAAGGCAAAGCGAAGATGCAGCATCTGGTGGCGCAGATCGCGCGTTTCGAGCGCTTTATTCATGACGATGCGCTCCTCTCTGAAGTGCTGCCCAATCTGTATCAGGCCAATCAGGTGCGTTACCACGACTACACCATCGGCCAACTGTGTCGCGAAATGCACCAGCTGTACGTGCGCCATGACGTCAAGCGTTTGCAGAAGGAGATGTTCCGCAAGGTCAGCATGCCGCCGATTGAGCTCAACCCACGGGATGCTCACCTGGAATTTGTGCGCGGGCATTGCGAATTGATCGCCTTGCAAGACGCCAAGGGCCGGATCGCGGCCGAAGGCGCCTTGCCGTATCCGCCGGGTTTGCTCTGCGTGGTGCCCGGCGAGGTCTGGCAAGGCCCGGTCCTGAAATACTTCCTGGCCCTCGAAGACGCAATCAATCACTTCCCTGGCTTCAACCCCGAGTTGCAAGGTGTGTATCTGCGCGTCGAAGACGACGGCCGAACTCGCGCCTACGGTTACGTCATCAAGCAGTGATCCATCTTGAGGGGCGCCGGCAAACCCTTGTCGGCGTTTTCACTGGAATACCGCGCTTTGTAGAAGGCGCAGGAGTGCAACATGGTTAGCGCAGTCAAGAAAATGAACGTGGTCCAGCTGACGGTGCTGACGGCGATCAACATGCTGGGCTCGGGGATTGTCCTGTTGCCGTCCAAGCTGGCGCAGGTGGGGACGATCTCGATTTTTTCCTGGATCGTCACCGCGCTGGGTTCCCTGGCGCTGGCCTATGCCTTTGCCAAGTGCGGACGGTTCAGCCGCAAGCCTGGCGGCATGGGCGGCTATGCCGAATATGCGTTTGGCCGGTCCGGCAACTTCATGTCCAACTATACCTATGGCGTATCGTTGCTGATTGCCAACGTGGCCATTGCGATCACCGCCGTGGGCTACGCAACGGTGCTGTTCAACATGACGCTGACCCCGATTGGCGTCGCAATGGCTACCGCAGGCCTTCTGGTGTTGACCACCGTGGCCAACTTCGGTGGCGCGCGGATTACCGGCCAAATCGGCAACGTGACGATTTGGGGCGTAGTCATTCCGGTCCTGGGCGTTTCGGTGCTGGGTTGGTTCTGGTTCGATAAATCGCTATACGTTGCAGCCTGGAACCCCCATGACATGCCGCTCTTTGAAGCCGTGGGCGCCTCGATTTCAATCACCCTGTGGGCGTTTCTCGGTCTGGAATCTGCGTGTGCCAACACCGACGCGGTGGAGAACCCCGAGCGCAATGTGCCAATCGCCGTATTGGGTGGCACCCTTGGGTCGGCGGTGATTTACATCGTGTCCACCAACGTGATCGCCGGGATCGTCCCCAACATGGACCTGGCTGCCTCCAATGCGCCGTTTGGCCTGGCGTTCGCCACCATGTTCACCCCCATCGTGGGGCAGATCATCATGGGCTTGATGGTGATCGCCTGCATCGGTTCGCTGCTGGGTTGGCAGTTCACCATCGCCCAGGTGTTCAAGAGCTCTGCAGATGTGGGCTACTTCCTCAAGCTGTTCGCCAAAACCACTGCCAAAGACGTGCCTATTGTCGGCATGTTGGTGCTGTTGGCCTGCCAGGTGGCACTGACCCTCATGACCATCAGCCCGGACCTGAGCAAGCAGTTCGACATGATCGTCAATCTGGCGGTGGTCACCAACCTGGTTCCCTATCTGATGTCCATGGCCGCACTGATGACCATGCAGAAAGTCGCGGGTGTGACGCCGCGCGATGCCATGTTCACCAATGCAATTGCCTACATCGCCGCAGCGTATAGCTATTACGCGTTGTACAGCGCGGGCGCCAACGCAATGATGCTGGGCGGGATCGTCACCATGCTGGGCTGGACGCTTTATGGCACGGTCAGCCGCCGGTTTATGACGATTGACGCCATTGTGGTGTCAGATCCGGTGATAAACGCGGATGCGGGGACGGCAAGAGGCCAGTAGACTGAGCGCCGGATAATCCACGGCGATCAACGTCGGTCACTCGGACAACAGCAGATCAATGAGACGTATCGTCAACGCTTTAACCGGGCTCGCCATGCTGGCGAGCCTCGCCGGTTGTATTTCCGCGCCGATTCCGTTGACCGCAGAGACGTCCCAGCGTCTCCAGTCACAAGCCCCGATCCGGTTTTTGCTGACCTTTGACGATGGTCCAAGCGCGTCGGGATTCGCCAATCCAACCCTGACGGTTCTGGACAGCCTGAAGAGCAATCCAGTGCAGCCGAACATAAAGGCCCTGTTTTTTGTGCAAACCGGCGCGGCGCGAGCAGGCGGCAGCGAGCGCGGCCAGCGGGTGATGCGTCGGGAAAACGCGGCAGGGCATATCCTGGCGTTCCATACCGCAACGCCCAGGCACACCAATCATCGATCCTTGTCGCCTGAAGCCCTTGAGCAATCCCTGAGCGCTGGCAGTGCTGCCATCGCTGCGATCACGGGTGCGCCGCCTGCGCTGGTTCGCCCGCCGTTCTGGAATTACGACAAACGCACCTTTGCCGCTTATCAGCGTCACGGCCTGCAGGTTTTGCTGACCGACGTAAGCGCCAATGACGGAAAAATCTGGGGTTTCAATGCCAGCCCGCGCAGGCGCGCCAATATGCTCAGGCAACTTTCCGAAGTTCGCCAGCGCATCGCAGCCGGTGAGCTGCCCACGGTGGATGGCGTGGTTCCGGTAGTAGTGACCTTCCATGACCTGAATCGCTATTCAGCCCGGCACGCTCGGGAATACCTGCAGATTTTGCTCGACAGCGCCAAGGCAACAGGGGTGAGGACTGCCGACAAGCCGTTTTACGATGAACAGTCGGGATTGTTGCGCGCAGCACTGGCGCGCACCGTTCAGAACGGCGACGAGCCGGTGCATTTGCCTGGGATGTGGAACTGGATCTGGGGCGCCAATTCGCAGTGATGCAAAGATTACAGCTGTGAAAAAGGCGACCTGTTCAGACTGTGTGAAAACCTAGCAATCTGCGCAGCGCTCAAAGAAAATGCTCCGTATCGAAAGATACGGAGCATTTTTCGTTATGGCCTACATCCAAGGTGAGTCCCG
>Ga0247814_10000062_pt1 | contig 105157 bp, 80 predicted proteins | sample UWRJL179409R1_FD_179947 | JGI IMG/M metagenome (GOLD analysis project Ga0247814, IMG submission 179947) | Plant litter microbial communities from Arlington Agricultural Research Station in Wisconsin, United States - UWRJ-L179-409R-1 | ecosystem: Environmental > Terrestrial > Plant litter >... | reverse complement strand
AATCGTCGCGCTGTCTCTTACCGTTTGGCATATGGACTGTGCGTCAACCCAATATATACCGGGCTGGTTCACTTGGTAATATCTTCCCGTTGAACCATCTTGCCATACGAAGTTAGAATAATTTGGTCCTGCATCTAGCTGGTATGGCAATGTATTGTTGCATATGGGTGGTATGTAAGCCGGCAATGTAAGGGCGGGCACCGGATGGTAACCCACCGTAATAAGGTCGGTTTGCCAACGGTGACAGATGGAATCCTGGTATTGTACCCAGTACATTCCCGACTGGTATACCGTAAACGATTCTCCGGTAGAACCATCGGACCATCTGAATGCTTCGTAGTTTTGGGGCGAATTAATATTCAGTACCACCAATTCGCCCGGACACATCAACGTGTCATTTCCTAAGTTTAGCGAGGGAAAAGACGTCACTTTTTCAATCACGAACGTATCCCTATCGGCACAGCCTTGATTATTATAATATATGATTGGCACACGGGTAATGGCAGATGTTAGGCTAGCATTGTATGAATTTCCGACGGATTGCGAAGAGCCCCAGATATGTGTGAAGTTGCCTTGTGCGGCACTCAACGTGTACGATGTAACGTCCGGCACACCACATATACGGATGGGCAGTTCGTCTGGCACATTGAATGAAGAAGTAAAAGTGGTTACGTGTATCGTATCTCTATCTACACAGCCGCCTAGCCCTGTTACCTGTGCCCAGTAAGTGCCGGCTTGGCTAACCGTGATGGTTGGCGTGTTGGCCCCGGTGCTCCACAAAGTGGAAATAAAGCCCGAACCCGGACTCAGTACCAAAGAACCGGATGAACAAAGGGAGATATCGTTACCCAAATGCGCAAAATTATTGCCTACCTGAATGTATAACGTATCCGATCCCGGCCCGCCACAGGTATTGTTTCTGTGGCAAATGAGCGTATCCACGCCGGCCACCGAAAAATTGATGGCTACTTCTTTGTTTGAAATCGTGCTGAAGGCATTATGCCCATGGTATTCCCAAGTGTTGCTTCCGCAGCCGGTTTTGTAACGTACGTTGTTATTTCCCAAGCATACATTGACCGGACCCAATATTTGTGGGCCATTATATTTAGGCGGTACCAAGGTGTTCGTGAGGCCGTACATTCCGTGTCTCGGTAACAGCAAGGCATTCGTTTCAAAATTACAGTCGGTGGCAGTTCCGTTGGGGTTGTGGATTACGTCCAAATACCTATCTCCGGCACGCGCAATGTATATTTTCCCGTCAGGCGCCATCTGAAAACTACCCAAATAATTTGGCACGTTTGAAACGCCCACAACCGAAATGGAATTGGTGATGGCTTGTGCATTTCCCGAAGATATATCACAACGATAAATATTTTTCTCCTGATCCTTAGCGTAGTATAACTTGGTACCATCCAGAGAAAATTCTGCGGAATAGATATGGCCTGGTGCCGGAAACGTGTATGGGTTACTTACGACGCCAGTGCTGTTGTCAAAATCAAACAATTCCGAAAAATATAAGGTAGGCGTTGAACTGAAAAGCTTGTTTCCGTCCGGAGAAAATTTGTGCATTCCCACGGCCTGTGAACCGATTTGGTTGTTGCTCGAATATTGTGATGCCCCAACGGCTGTTATCACAGGCGCCTGTAACCCGGCGGCAGTAATGAGGTATGAATAGAATTTATTGTCGTTGAAACCATGTGCCACCACCCATATATCCGTGCCGTTGCAATGTGTGGTAGCGCTTAACTTTTCGCCACATTTGGGCAAAAGCGTAATATATTGTGACGAAACACCACCCAAGCCGCCGTTCATGGCCATATTTACTTTTAAATAGGATAAGCCTCTGTTTGTGATGTAGGCCATTCCACCAAAATTTTCGGCGGTAAATACATAATAGCTTTGGGTGTTTGCGGGATCTGGAACAATAAGTACACCTTGGGCTGATGAACCTCCGGCGCCCATGCCATAGAAAAACCGTTCATGGTTTTTGTTGTAAAGATGGTCTCCGTCACTATAAAACAACAGGTTACCGTTACGGTCGGATACGGAAGCCACACCCTCGATGGTATTTAGCGGGTTATCCCCATTATCCGGAACGGCAGAGACTACGGGCGATCCGCCACTAAAATCAATATGGTTACCCGAACCCGTACCCATGATCCAATGGTTGTTTGCACCGCTTCCACATGAACCCACGCCTAAATATTGCACGTTGGAAGTATCTACACATTGACCGTTTCCGGTTACCAGATAAATATGGTTTGCGCCACTACCGGTAAATGTATGCGTAAAGGTTGAAGACGATCCTACGGGTTGCGAATTGAGGTACCAAGCATATGTGGTAGCCAACGGATTAGTTCCGTTAAACGTAACGGGAACACCTGGTTCAATAATATAAGGAGAGAACGTGAACGATGCCGGCGGGTTACAACTTACGTTGATCATGATGCTGTCTTTCAAACTACAATTATCTGCGGCGTTAATCCAGTATAGGTAGAGATAATGTTGGCCGATATTGACGTTGGTGAAGGTGTATGAAAGTTGTGGATTGGTAGAAATAACGGAACCATTGAATACCCATTCAAAAGTAACGGGCACAGTGGCGGTATACTGGTTGCCTACCTGAAATAATGTGCCGGCTGCAATATTAATCACGTCTGTGGTGTCTATATCCACGTTGCCAATTCCACAGGATGATTGACAAACCTGGGACTCCAACAAACTATGGCGGATAGATTGCAATGCGGCATGCATCCTTTCGCCCTGTCCGTCGGTAAACAGTTTTTGGCAGCTAGACAAACCGTAATCCATGTAATCTTCCAGTAAATCGTTTTGGTTTCCCAAACCGCCCAATGCCACTGAACGGAATGGATTGTTGGGCGAAGTATCGTTTTCGTCCGTATTACACGAATTGGGAGGCGTATTGCACGGAGCCGGACCCGAAGAACCATCCGGTGGTGTATCACACACTTTATCGCCATCTGTTTGGCAATTGCTGTTGGTACAGCCTCCTTCGAACGTATGGTAAAGACCTAAATAGTGGCCCATTTCATGTATATGTACCTTAGAATCGTCGGTAGTGTTTCCAAACCAACGCGCCTCGTTCACTATACCGTCCTCAGGTGTTCCGTGGGCATTGGGTAAAAATGCATAACCAGCCACACCAGAACCCATAGACACAGATGTAATTTCTTTCACTAACCAAATGTTCACATACTTCAAGGGATCCCAGCGGATAATATCTTTCAGTTGTAAATCCTGTCCGTTATCTGCCGTTACGTTGGTGAGCGGGCTTACGTGCCGGGTAATTCCGTTGGTCGGTAAACCGTTAGGATCCTGTAGGGCCAAACAGAAACGGATTTCCATATCAAAACCGTCTGGGGAATAGAAGGCCCCTGCATTGGCAAAAGCATCGTTCATATCCTGGATACCTTGCAGCACCATCTGGTCGCTGATGTTTTCTACCCCATTGTCGTGTATGATATGAACCACCACCGGAATATAAACCGGACCGCTACGCCCATTCCTGTTCTGTAGCTTCGAGAAAATCATCTCATCCATCTGTGTTTCCGAGTATATGCCCCCGCCTGAACGCCCGGCCATATTTTGCCGCAATATATCAACCGCACAATTTCCCCCACCCGCGTTGGGCAAGTAGTTGGAAGACAGGTTCGGAGATGGAATTACGGTAGAGATTCCAGAAACTGGCTGCTGGGAAAATACGACACAGCAGAAGAAGAGAAGGGATAATGTGAAAATTGATTTCATCGATTGAAGGATATTAAGGCATCTAATTGGCTAACAAAGTTAACAAAAGTTAAATGTGCATGGTTTTTTCCATGTCATAATGGGGGCCAATTATTCAGCTAATAAAATTACAATAATATGAAAATCAGATATATAAATGTTTTAAGTTGTGAAATAAACCTTGTGAAAATAATTAGGTCCGATTTATTTAGGTGAATAAAAGTTCCAAAGTACCTTTACCTCTACCCGGCGGTTACGCTGCCTGCCTTCATCGGTCTCATTGGTCGATTTTGGTATTTTTTCCCCAAATCCTTTTGTTACCACAATATTGGGTCTTGGATAGCCCAATTTAATCAAATAGTTTACCACAGCCTTTACGCGGTTTTCCGAAAGTTGTTGGTTGAAGCCATCCGACCCCTTATAATCCGTATGCCCTTTTACTTCCAATTTAGCTTCCCTATAATCACGGATATCCTTATACATGAAATAGAGTTTGTTTTTCGATGTGTCCGGAATCACATAAGAATCGAAATCAAACTCCACCAGTATATCCCTCGGTAATGGCTTCCGCTTGCCATCCGAACCAGATCCGGCATGCTTTGTTCCCGGAGGGGCCGGCAATATGTCACCAACGGCCCTAAAACTCTTTGCCTTCAGGTATACGCCGCTGTCTACCACACCATCCCCGGCATCGGCAATGGCCAGTTTGATGTGGTATTTTTTATAGGCAGTTACTTGATGCGAAGCCGTGAGCACGGTCGTAAATCCGTCCCACTGCAAATTGTTGTCGTATACCTTGGATCGGTAGGTTCCGGTTTTATCCCGCGGATCGAGCGTAGAACCGTTGTCGATAAAATATTGTGGGTTTTTCCGGTCGTTGATGGAGTTTACCGAAACAATTTCCTTCGTATCGGGCAGTATGGCGAGGTTCGTCGTTCCCTCAATTCCGGGACCCGACAGAAAAAAGCCGAACACGTCATTGTATCCACGGTTTACGTATTCCAGGTATTCTTCGCTGGCAAAAACATACTTAAATTCGATTTTGTTGGATACGGGAATAAAATCAAACTCCAATACCACGGCGTCGTAGGTAGTTTTGCCGGCCATCCTGGTTAAATCTTGGTAGCCAGGACGGTTGTTGTCGATCCCCATGATGGGCGAATTGTTTGGGCCACGGGTCCCGTACGCGCTTCCGGTCGTTAATATCAACCCGTCGTTCATCTTCAGTTTTCCGTTGGGATATGTAAAATATCCGATGGAATGGTTGGCGCCGGTATAGGTAATATTGGAAACCTGGATTTCGCTCGAGCCCAAAAACACGGTCTTGATGAGGTATTCTATGCGGTGGTTGAGCGTAACGTCATACTGGGCAAATGCGCCCATGTAAGTGCACCCAAGCAAAACCAATAGATACAATCGTTTTTCCAATAGTGATTTCATTTTCTACCGCTTGTATTAAAACGGTGGTTTTGGACGGTTTGGTTTATCTACGCGACCAAATATTGTATTTCATGATGCAATAAATGGCGCGGAAACCATCTTTCCAGTTAATTTTTTTTCCTTCGGCATATGTCCTTCCATAATATGAAATACCTACCTCATAAATTCTTACATCCGGAACCCGGGAAACTTTGGCGGTTACTTCGGGCTCAAAACCAAAACGGTTTTCTTTCAAGCGGAGGCCCTGCACTATATCCGCACGGAACAGCTTGTAACACGTTTCCATATCCGTGAGGTTGAGGTTCGTCAGCATATTCGATGCGGACGTCAACATTTTGTTTCCTATGCTATGCCAAAAAAATAGGATGCGGTGCGGTCTTCCGCCCATGAAGCGGGAACCATATACAACATCCGCAAAACCGTCGATGACAGGCTTGAGTAATAAATTGAATTCGTTGGGGTCATATTCCAAATCGGCATCCTGGATAATGATATAATCGCCGTTTGCCTCGCGGATTCCGGTATGGAGTGCGGCACCTTTGCCTTTGTTTACTTCGTGCGAAACCAGTTTGATGTGTACATCCGGGTTTTGGGACCGGAAAGCTTCCACTGAACCGATGGTATTGTCTTTTGAACAATCGTTTACGACCACGATCTGCTTATCAAACCCGCCGATGAGTTGTACTTCTGCCACCTTCTTTAGGATAACGGCAATCGTTTTTTCTTCGTTATATGCGGGAATAATAATGGAAAGTGTGCTCAAAGTCTTGATTTTATTCGACAAAAATGTAAAAAAAAGCCGGGTTATTCGTAAAGAAAACTATTTACCACGGTTTCTGAATCCTTCACGGCCGTTTCCAAATCCTCGTTGCGGATGATGACGTCGAAATCCAAAGCATAATTCAGCTCATCCACCGCCTTAGCCAATCGCATCATGATGGTTTCATTTGTTTCCGAGCCACGGCCACGTAAACGTTCTTCCAATATTTCTACCGAAGGAACCATCACAAAAACGGCCAAGGCCAAATCGCCAAACCTTTCCTTCAGGTTAAGGCCGCCTTCTACGTCCACATCAAAAATAACGTGTTTACCTTCCGACCAGATCCTTTCTATCTCCGAACGCAAAGTGCCGTAATACCGCCCTTCGTAAACCATTTCCCACTCGGCGAATTCATCGTTTTCGATGCGGTTGATGAAATCTTCTACCGTAAGGAAATAATAATCCTTGCCATGGACTTCATCTTCCCGTTTTTCTCGCGTACAGGCGGAAACCGAAAAGGCCAGGTCCGGAAAGCGGGCCAACATTTTTTTTACAATGGTGGTTTTTCCTGAACCGCTCGGCGCTGAAAAAATAATAAGTTTACCTTGAGCCAAAACGAGTAATTTCGAACAAAATTCATAATTTTATTTCATGGGTAAGGTATTTCAGCGAATTTTAAGTGTGCCATATAGCATATATTCATATACGATATATTTCTCTTCACTGGTTATCATGTTCATAGCCAGCCTGTTTATATCCGTTGCATTCTCCAAAAGAAAAGCAGAATATTATTTTTTGAGAACCTTAAAAATGTGGTCGGATACGTGGATGTTCCTCTCGGGTATCCGAATAAAGTTTGTGGGGAGAGAAAATTACGAACCCGCCCGAAGCTACGTGATGGTGAGTAACCATTACAGCCTATTGGACATGATGACGGGTGCCTCCAGCGTGAGGCCGAACGTAAAGGTATTAGCCAAGGCAGAGATAAAAAAAGTGCCCCTGTTCAACAAACTATTTGCCATGGGTGGTGTGTTTGTTGACCGCCGCAGTAAGGAAAGCCGCGAATTGAGCAAGCAAAAACTGACGGCAGCCATACAACGTGGTATGAGTATTTTCCTATACCCGGAAGGTACGCGGAACCGCACCCAAAATCCATTGAAAGAATTCTATGACGGCGCCTTCAAGATTGCCGTGGAACAACAGACGCCCATAATGCCCATGGTTACCATCAACTCCAGGTTCATTAACCGGCTGGATTCATTCTGGTTATGGCCGGGCACATATCACGTACATTTCTTGCCCGCCGTAGAAACGGTAGGCCTTAACGAAGAGGATGTGCCTGCGCTCCGGGAGAAAGTGTACCGGTTGATGGAGGAAACCATCCTGAAGTTTGACCGTTGGTTTTCGAAGAAAGGGAAATAAAAATTTGTCTTTTTCATCATAAATCATTCATGTTTCATAACTTCGGATAAATCTTCGACCCATGAAGCACAAGGCGATTTATTATAAAGGTTATTTTCTGTTGGCATTTACGTTTGTGTTTATTGCAGCCATCCTGGGCACATGGAACCAAGTAGAACCCATGCCGTTTTTTGCCGTGGGTATCTTGTTTCTCATCATAGGTTGTGTAAAAACGGCCATGCGCAACGCTTCTTTAAATACCAACGACAATTCTTGATGTCCGCTACGGTAGCTACTTTTTACAATGTATTGGATGCACAATTATTTAGGGCTTTTCTAGAAAGTCGCAACATTACCTGCTTTTTGGCCGATGAACATCTGATTTCCGTGCAACCGTTTTATTCTTCCGCTATCGGCGGCGTAAAGGTGAATGTTCACCCGGCACAATATGAACAGGCCGTTCGCCTGTATGAAGAGTTTCAGGCCGGCGTTTCCGAAGAAAACCACAAACTGCCCGATTGCCCAGAATGTGGTTCGGGGCAGGTATTGCTACTCCCACCAAAAAATAACATCTATTACAATGAGTTCCGGTGTTTTGATTGTGACCACGAGTGGGATGACCGCCTTTTGCATAACATAAACCCGGGCCATATAGAATAAGCATTTCGAAGCAAATAGGTATATTCGCCGCATGGCTTGCGTTTACTCTCCCCAGATTGGTATTGCCGACTTTATCATCTCCATCGCTCTGGTGATTGTTTTTTTAATTCAGGCCGCACAAAAAAAGAAACGTTTTCCCGATACCGAGAGTTACCGGTATTATTTTCTTGGTTTCCTGTTCAAGCTGTTTTCGGTCTGCTCCTTTATCTTCATTTTTATTTTTTACTACGGTGGAGGCGATACCGTAGATTATCATGAAGGCGCCATCGCCATGAGGAATTTGTTTTACCAATCGCCCTTCAAATATATTGACCTGATGGTCAATAAGATCACTTGGGAAAAATACATCAACTATTTTAATAGCGAAACTTGTTATCCGCCTACATGGATGATCAAAAAGGAATCCAATTTTACGGTTATACGTGTCGCATCCTTTATCCAATTGTTCCTACCCAATGCTATTTTGGCAACGAACATCGTTTTTGCGCGTATTGCTTACGGAGGCATATTTAGGTTATATCTTTTGTTCTGTACTTATTTTCCGGGTAAGGAAAAATATCTGGCCATCGCTTTCTTATTCATGCCTTCCGTATCATTCTGGGGATCGGGCATCATGAAAGATACACTCGCATTAACGGGAATATGTTGGTTGATTATCCTTTCCCATAAAATGTTTATAAAAAATAAGCTTTCCGTCATTAATTTTTTAGGATTCGGCCTTTCCATATACATCATATTTACGGTCAAAACATACCTATTATTGGCCTTGCTTCCGGGGCTAGTGATATGGTTTAATTTTCAAGGCATTACTGCCATAAAAAGCACTTTCGTCAAAGTCATTATTTTTCCGGCCATATTCATAGGGTCAACTCTCGGATTATCGGCATTTTATTTTGCCAATAGTATGCTCTTTGGTGTATACGGAGCCGAAAGTATTTTACAGGAAGCCGCCAAAGTACAGCAGGATTTGGTGCGCGAAGAATCATACGGAAGCAACAATTTTGATATAGGCACTTTTGAACCCAATATTGCCGGCATATCTTCCAAAATTGTACCGGCGATAAATGCCGGGTTATTCAGGCCATTCATATTGGAATCAGGCGGAAGCCCTACAATGATTTTGGCGGGCATTGAAAACCTGGTTCTTTTAATGCTGTTTGTTTGGGCTTTATTTAAAACCCGGTTTTTAGGGTTTCTGCCCTATATTTTTTCTCACCCTTTGCTTATTTTAGGATTTGTATTCTCGCTCCTGCTGGCGTTTAGTATTGGACTTACTTCTGCCAACTTTGGCGCCTTGGTTCGTTATAAGGTACCTTTGGTTCCTTTTTTTACGAGTATCCTGCTGTTATCCATTCAATCGCGTAATAAGGAAACATAAATTTTATTATACTTATCGATTCCGTCCGTCAATCCATAATACGAAATGCCTAACTCGCGTATTTGTTTTTTATCGGCGGTGGATGAAATACATTTTTCGGCGGCTGATTCATAATCGTTTGCCGTAAATGATTGAACCACTATCCCTCCGGATGATTTTTTTACTATTTCTTCGGTATCGCCCACGTTGGCATTACAGACCACCGGAATGCCCAAACCCATCAATTCTCCCTGTTTGGTGGGCGATGACGCCTGTTTTGAGAATGTGGGAAGAATAAAGAAAATGGAATAATCAAACACCGAAAGCCATACCGGCATTTCGACACGGTTTACGGGTATAACCTTCATTTTATCGGATGAAATTCCTTTGGCAATTGCCGCATCCTTTATTTCTTGTGCATTGTCTCGCGAGAGAATTAAAAATATGCTGTCGGCTTTTTTTTCTAATAATACGTTGAAAAAATCCAACATCTCGGGTAACATGTACCAAGTACCCACAGAGCCGGAATAACCCAGCACAAAGGTTTCTGGTGTTATATTTAATTTATTCCAGAGATGGAGTTTATCCGCTTCTTGTATATTTTCGTAATTAAAATGTGCCATATCCGCACAGCACGGAATAACCGACAATTTCCCTTGGAATGGCATTCCGGTAAGCTTTCCATCACGCATGATTTTAGCTCCGGCCTGGGTCAAAACCACCGTATGGTCGGCGTTTTGTAAAAAATCATTTTCTTTCTTTTTGAAAAAACGGTAGACACGCCCAAACAAAGCATGATTCTTGGGCCATAAACCCGCATCCGCACGCTCGTCTGGATAAAAGGCGCGCATATCGAACAGGAATGGTATGTTATATTTTTTCTTGAACGATAACCCGGCCAGCGATGTGATATAACTGCGGCAATGCATCAAATGGAAAGGATCGGTACGGTGAAGTTTTTCCATTTCCTTTTTTAACAGATCCACGTCCCACAAAGTGGATAAGACTGGCGGACTTTTATGGTACACCAACGGCACCCAACGGATATTTTTGCCTTTCAATATTTCGCGGATGGCAGTTTCTCCTTCTGCAAAACGACCGGTTTTTTCAAAACTGATGATGGAAAAACGGTGACCCAATGCCTCCAAACCCAAAATGTAGGGTAATACCTGACTGGATCCCAAAGGATCGGTGATGCCATCGTAAGTGAGATAGAGAATGTGTTTAGCCATGTGAGGCAAAGGACGAAATTTTATGCCTTATTTTTTTCCTTTTTTGTTTCCGTCTTTGGCTTTGGCGTTTTTTTCCTGAACTTACTTCCAAATCCCCAAGTGCGGGTAATGTTGAACCCGAGATGAATATCGCCTTTCAATATATCGCCCGTGGTTTGGCGCAAGAATCCGCTTTCGAACATCGATTGCGAATTGGTGAGCTGGATCTGGAATACGTGCCCGCCCGTGTTGATATCTACCCCAATCGCTCCGCTATTGTGGTAGCCATTATTTCGCCTTTCGCCCACGCGGTAGTAATATTCCGCCATGATGGCCACCGATGGGCTTACCTTAAACCGTGCGCCGATTCCGGGAACGAATACCAAGTTTTTATCCGCTTTTGTTTCCACGAAGTTTCTATGTACTACCGTCGGCATTACCTGCACGGATAGCCATTTGGTAAATTTTCGTGCGATCATCAATTGGTATGTATAGGCCATTCTTTGGCTGAACGGCGTTTTACGTTTGTCGGCATACAAAAATTTACGCCCATCCAACGAAGCGCTGGCAAACAGTGCCATCGACAAAGGAATTTGTCGCGGGCCTTTGGTTTGCTCCAGAAAACGGTATTTCACAAAACCGTCCCACATGGCGCCGTTACTGCTTCTGCCGAAGCCTAACATCAATTTATCTAAAATAGCATATTCAAAGCCAAAGCGAACCGTAGACTGGTCCAACCCGAAAAATTCATAAAAACCACTGTTTACACGACCGAAACGGTGCGAAATAATGAACACGAACGAACCCTTGGGATTCGTTTCAATCGTATGCCCGTTAATCATCCGTGTGCCGTAAAAGGTTTCGTAAACCTTTTCGCGTTTCGGCTTTTCATATGCGGATGAATCCGCTTGTTCCACCTCATCCAACAGTCCTTGTGAGAAGATGGGCGCGGAACAGAGAATGAATGCCAGGGCGGTAAAGTGTTTTCTCATATAATTTTTTTGCTTCTCTTATCGTGTATATGGCGCCAACGTACAATCAACGGTAATTTCAACGGTTTCCGAGATTTTTTTGCTGAAATCCGACGGCACCTTTACCTCATAATCTGCCAATTTGATGGAAAATTTAGCGTTGGTAACCACATTTCCGCCCTTTACCACAATGGTTCCCCTTTGCTCAATGTTCTTTGTTATCCCATGGATGGTCAGTTTTCCTTCTATTTGCGCTGGATATGAACCGTCTTTTTTCAGGTTTACGGATGATATGTTCGTTATTTTTCCCTCAAACTTGGCTTCGGGGTATTTGTCCGTATGCAGGTATTGTTTATTGAAATGTTCCTGCATGGCCGCTTTCTCAAAATCAAAACTTTTCATGATGACCTTGAAAGCGATTTCGCCGTTGGCATCCACCACCGCGGTTACTTGGTGGTTGTGGGCCTCAATGTTTTCCATGGGGGCGGCCGAAAAAAACTTGATATGTCCCGCCCTCGTCAAAAAACGCTCCTGGGCTTGGCTTACGGAAGCCGCCGTAAATAAAATGACGATTAAAAATAACTTTTTCATGCTTTCAATATGTTAATTTTAAACTACTTAATTGTCAGGATATCCGTCGGCAATCCATAATTCGATTTTACGGATATCGCAAAGCGGCAATTTATTTCCTCCTTGCGGCATCGGAGCCACGCCTTCCACAAAGTTGATGCGGGACGAGATTTCGTTTGGGCTTTGGTCTATATAATCCTTGATGGACGCATAACTATCCAAAAAAGGAAATGTGTCACCAGCCTGCGAATGGCAAGAAATACAGGCCTGGGTGAATACCGGCGCCACGGAAGCCGAATAGGTAACCGCGGAAGTATCACAGCCATTACTGGCATAAAACTCCTCTTCATTATCAAATGAACAGCCCGTACTTGTAGTGCCTATAAATACAAGTGATGCAGCAAAAGCTATGGCAAAAAATCCTTTTTTCATTTTACGGGTGAGCATTTGTTGAGTAAGATGTTCCCCGGCAAATCGAACGAGGGATCGCCGGTGATGTATCCATTGTATAATCCTTTGAGTGTAATCGGGGTGCCGGGGTTTAATGCCTGCACTTCATTTTTGTATTTCGGAAGCACTTGTGCGCTGATGATATTTTTGCCCCCAAAGTCGAAAACCACGGAAACGGTGGTATCGGCCGATTCTATTTTGTTGAAGTTGCCCGAAAACTGGATCACCTTTTCGTCATATTTCCTGCTGGCGGCAGTATCATTTGTTTCAAATTCCTGGATGAGGCTTTCCGCAGTTACCGTAAAATCGGGTTTGGTATTTTCGATATCCTTGTGGGGTTTATTATAAACGAAAAACCATACATAAGCCGCTACCAGTATGCCTGCCGCAATGGCAAATGCAACGGTATATAAAATCCATTTTTTCATCTTGGGTAGCCTAGTTTCTATCAAAACTATAAATAATATGATGCTTGGCGAAGCCCCAACGAATAAAACCGTGATATTTCGCTATTCATTATATAGATGTGCTAAAAATATAGTCTTAAGATTTTATGGAAAATAAAAGGGTGGGAAATAGCGTATTTCCCACCCTTTTTTCGTTTATAGTGTCTATTTTAGATCAATTCGGCCGCTTTTGCGAATGCCTGATCCATGCCGTCAGGATTTTTACCGCCGGCCGTAGCAAAGAATGGCTGTCCGCCGCCGCCGCCTTGGATTTCCTTACCGATTTCCAAAATCAGTTTTTTCGCGTCCAATCCTTTTTCTACCAAATCTTCGGATACGAAAATGGATAACAAGGCTTTGCCGTCGATGACGTTACCTAAAACGGCCACCAAGTTTTGCTGTGTACGCTTCCACTCGAAGGATACATTTTTCATGGCGTCGGCATCTAAATTTACTTTGGCCGTCAACAAACGGGTTCCGTTTATTTCACGCGTGTTTTGCAACAAGTCTTTCACCGCAGCGGATGCTTCCTTGGCTTTATAACTTTCTACCATCTTACGTAATTCGGACAGTTCCTTTTGTAGGTTTTCTACCTGTTTTAAAGGATTTCCGGTGCTTTTGAGGGCAGATTTCAGTTCATTCAATAATTCCGTTTCCTCCAATACCACGGCTTCCGCCCCGTCGGCTGTTACGGCCTCAATCCTGCGGATACCGGCCGCTACCGATGCCTCGGAAGTAATTTTGAAAAAGCCGATTTCGCCCGTATGGCCTACATGGATTCCCCCACAGAGTTCCACCGAATAGTTCGGATCGAAGGTAATGACACGTACCTCATCGCCATATTTTTCTCCAAACAGGGCCATGGCTCCCATTTGTTGCGCTTCCTTAATCGGCACGTTGCGTTTTTCTCCGCGTAGGATGTTTTCGCGAATTTTTTGGTTCACCATTTTTTCCACGGTGGCCAATTCTTCCGTCGTCAGTTTTGCCGGATGTGAAAAATCGAAACGCAAAGCCTGCGGGTTCACCAATGAACCGCGTTGCTCTACGTGCGTACCCAATACGGTGCGCAAAGCGGCGTGTAGCAGGTGGGTGGCGCTATGGTTATTTGATGTAAGTTGACGTTTATAAGCATCCGGGCGGGCAATGAATACCGCTTCCGGGTTCTCCGGCACCTGTGCCGTAATATGGACGATGAGTTCGTTCTCTTTCTGTGTATCCAAAATCTGGATGCGCTCGTTAGGCGATTCAATGGTCCCGGTATCGCCTACCTGACCACCACTTTCGGCGTAGAATGGGGTTTTATCCAATACGATGTGGAATAAATCTTTGCCTTTCACATTTACCTTGCGGTAACGCGTAATGTTCGATTCGCTTTCCAGATGATCGTAACCCGTAAATTCCGGTTGCACGTAAGGTCGAACCTCAATCCAATCTCCGGCTTTGATTTGTGTAGCTTTTCGGGAACGGTCTTTTTGTTCGGCCAACGATTTTTCGAATCCGGCCTCGTCAATATTTACGCCTTGTTCGGCGGCAATCAAACGGGTTAAATCTACTGGGAATCCGAAGGTATCATATAGTTCGAATACTTCCGTTCCGGCGATGGTTTTATTGGTTGCCTTTTCGATCAAAACGGCCAAACGGGTCAATCCTTTATCCAACGTACGAAGGAAACTGGCTTCTTCCTCGCGGATCACCTTTTCGATAAAATCGCGCTGTTTGATTAGCTCGGGAAAGGTTTGTCCCATATTTTCGGCCATCACCGGAACCAATTTCCAGATGAACGGCTCGCGGAAATTCAAATAGCTGTATCCGTAACGGATGGCACGGCGCAAGATCCTACGGATAACGTAACCTGCCCCCGTATGTGACGGCAATTGACCGTCGGCAATGGCAAAGGCCACGGCACGGACGTGATCGGCCACTACGCGGAAAGCGATGTCGTTTTTCTCGCTTTCGCCATAATGCAAGCCAGCGTGTTTTTCAGTTTCGCGAATATATGGGGTGAATACATCCGTATCATAATTGGAGTTTTTGCCTTCGATCGCACGCACCAAACGCTCGAAACCCATCCCCGTGTCCACATGTTGGGACGGCAATAAGCTCAATGAGCCGTCGGCACTGCGGTTGTATTGCATAAATACGTTGTTCCAAACCTCGATTACCTGCGGATGGTCGTTGTTTACCAACGTTTTCCCGTCTACTTGGGCACGTTCTTCGGCAGAACGTAAATCGATGTGTATTTCGGAACAAGGCCCGCACGGACCCTGGTCGCCCATTTCCCAAAAATTGTCTTTTTTGTTTCCTTTCAGGATGCGGTCTTCCGTTATATGTCGTTTCCAGAAGTCGTACGCTTCTTGGTCGAATTCGAGGTTCTCACCGGCATCGCCTTCAAAAACCGTTACGTAAATGCGGTCTTTGTCCAGTTTGAATACTTCCGTCAGCAATTCCCAAGCCCAAGCGATGGCTTCCTCTTTAAAATAATCTCCGAAGGACCAGTTTCCCAGCATTTCGAACATGGTGTGGTGGTAGGTGTCGTGTCCCACTTCATCCAAATCGTTGTGTTTTCCGCTTACGCGAAGACATTTCTGCGTGTCGGCCACACGGGCGTGTTCAGCCGGGGCATTGCCGAGGAAAATATCCTTGAAGGGGTTCATGCCGGCATTGGTAAACATTAACGTGGGGTCATTCTTCAACACCATAGGTGCGGACGGAACAATGGTATGTCCTTTGGATGCAAAAAAATCTAAAAACGCCTGACGGATTTGGTTGGATGTCATTGTATACTGAAATTCAAGGGTGCAAAAGTAGGGATTCGATTTTTGATTTACGATTTGCGAATTACGATTTGTAGCCCTTACCAATCTTAATTCTGCAATCCAAACCGTAATACGGTTATTGGTTGAATTTATTCATGGCATTTTGTAAACCCGCCAAGCCGAACTCCTCGATTGCCTCAACCGCTTTATCCGTACTGAGTGCAATCGTTATTTCTTCATCGGGTTTCCATTTTCCCAATACGTAATCGGACTGGCGGCCTTTGGAAAAATCGCTGCCTATCCCTATCCGCATCCGCGGATAATCGGTGGACGCCAGGTGTTCATTAATGCTTTTGAGTCCGTTGTGGCCGCCGTCACTCCCTTTGGGCTTGATTCTGATTTTGCCCACGGGGAGCGCCAGATCATCCGTAACGATTAGGATTTGGGATGCATCCAACTTTTCGTTTTGCAAATGATGTTTTACCGCTTTTCCGCTTAAATTCATATAAGTTACCGGTTTTAACAGAACAAAGGTTTTTCCCTTGATTTTTACTTCTGCCCTGTATGCATGGCGGTCAACGGTAAATGTGACACCAAATTTTTTTGCCAAAGCGTCCACCACATCAAAGCCTATATTATGGCGGGTATGTTCATACTCAGCACCTATATTACCTAACCCTACGACAAGAAATTTCATTGTAACTTAACTGTGCGTCAAAAGTGGCAAAAATAAGATTCCCATAATCTTTTTCTTAAAAACTATGGATTGAAAATGTTAAATTATTAGGTATTTTTTAACATAATTTTGACAATTCGTTCTTATTAAATTAAGTTTGTCCTGTTTTGCCCTACTCACCCCTAAGTCTTTAGCGCAATCCACATTTTAATTCAAATTAATTAAGAATGAAAAGAATTTCACCTCTTCTGGGTTCGCATGCACGAACGGAAAGTAATAACTTCTGGATGATCCCCGTCCTGATTTTATTTGCATTTATTGCCCCCCAAGCATTACGTGCGCAAGTTTCAAACTACACATTTGCCCAAAGTCCCGGCACTTACACCGAGATTACCGGGGGAACTGTGTTGGCAACAGCCACAAGCAATGCCACATATGCGGAAAGTATCGACGACGTGATCTTTAATGTTGCCTTGCTTCCATTTTCTTATACATATAATGGGGTAGGCTATACTGCGTTGAATGTATCGACAAATGGATTTATTACATTGGGTGCTACCGCACCTGGAACTACCTCTTACACCCCGATAAGTGGCGCCACCGGATATGCCGGTGCAATTTCCGCTTGGGGAAGGGATATCAACGGATTTTTTAATATCGCGGGAAGAACTGCGGAAATTCGTTGGGAAACCGTTGGAACCACACCTAATCGTGAAATAGTTTTCCAGTGGAAAAACTTTAGACCAAACAGTAGCTCTTCTGCCACTGAGGTTGGTTTTTTTAATTTCCAGATTCGCCTAGTAGAGACGACAAACCAAATTAAAATTGTCTATGGTGCTTCAGGAATGGCTGCGAGTACAACAAATATTACCTCGGCTGCCGAGGTTGGCTTAAGGGGTGCTAGCGGAGATTATAATAACCGTACAAACCCAGTAACCGTTTCAATTGATGCATCTACAGCTGGCGGAACGGCTGGCGCCGTTCAAAACTATTCATCCGTAGCCGCCCTTCCCGGTGCACACGGCTTAGGTAAAACCTATACTTGGACACCTCCACCTGCCTGTGTCATCCCAACATCACTAGCTGCCACAGCAACTGCTACTCCTGCATCAATTTCTTCTATTTCAGGAAGTTTCACTGCTGCTCCAGTTGCTCCAAGCGGCTATTTGGTTGTGAGAACAACCACTAACGTGGCTCCAGTTCCTGCAGATGGTACATCTTATACAGTAGGTACAAATGCTATCGGATATATTGAGTCCGTAGGTGCGGTACCAGCTTCATGGACATCAACCGCTTTAACTCCCAACACCCAATATTACTACTGGGTGTTTTCATACAATAATACGGTATGTTCTGGAGGCCCTAAATATTCTGCTACTGCCGCTACCGCAACCGCAACCACACCGGCATGCGCTTTCCCTCCGGGCACTTATACCGTTGGGGCGACAGGAAACCTGCCTTCATTGACAAGCGCGGTGCTGAATCTTACATCTTGTATGCAAGCCGGGGCTTATGTTTTTGAATTGTTGAGCGATTATTCGCCTGCATCTGAGACCTATCCTATTACGTTCCCGAATTTGGCACTTTCATCTGCCACGAATACAGTTACCATTCGTCCGGCAGCCGGATCAACGGCAAGCATTACGAGCGCCAATACAGCCGGTACTTTAAGATTAGATGGTATGGATTATCTAATTTTAGATGGCCGCCCGGGAGGAATTGGCACACCAAAAACATTGGTGGTTGAAAACACCAGTACTTCTGGCTATGCCATCCAATTCATCAATGATGCCACCAACAACTTAGTTCAGCATGCCACGTTGAGAAGTACCAATACAGGTACCACCAGCGGAACTGTATTTTTCAGCACCACAACAGGAACTGTTGGTAATGATAATAATACCATTACCAATTCTGATATAAAGGATGGGGCAACACTTCCTACAAATGCCATTTATTCCGTGGGTTCTACTACTACGGCAGCTACAAACAATAGCAACAACACTGTATCAAATACCAACATTTATAACTTCTTTTCGGCGGCTAATGCCTCCAATGGAATGTCTATCGGGACCGGCAATACCGATTGGTCTATTACTGGAAACCATTTTTACCAAACGGCCAACAGAACGGCTACTTCCGGGTCGACGCATAGTGCGATCACCATTTCTGCGGGAAATAACCATACGGTAAGTAATAACTTTATCGGTGGCGCCACGGCTAACGCCGGTGGTGCTGCATGGACCGTAAATGGTGCTTTTGCTAACCGTTTCATCGGTATCAATGCCGCTGTTGGTTCAACAACGGCTAGCAACATACAAGGCAATACCATTGCCAACTTTAACTGGTCTTCTACCAGCGGAATCGCGACCACTTTTGGGGTTTGGGGTGCTATTTATACCTCTGCGGGTTCTGTTAATATCACAGGAAATACCATTGGCGCAACGACAGGTATAGGTTCTATTGCTGTTTCTTCTAGCACATCGGGGGCTTTAAGTACGGGTATCGTTTCGGCGTCTTCCAATACAGTTGATATATCTACCAACACGGTAGGGGCAATTAACATAATAGGGTCTTCCGCTACAGTATCCCATAGCTTTAATGCTATCTCAAACACAGGTGGCGCTACTTCCATCGTTATAAACAACAACACGGTCGGTAGTACATCAACGGCAAATAGCATTAATGCTTCCACAGCCGCAACAGGATCAGGGGCACAAGTAATTAACGGCATCATAAACAGTGGTGCCGCTACTGCGATTGCGATTACTAATAACACGGTTGCCAATATCAATAATGCCTACGTACCTACTGCAGCCAACACTGCTTCTTTACTTAGAGGTATTGTTTCTTCGAGTGGCGTAAATACCATTACAGGAAATACCGTCAGAAACTTAAGTACCGCAGCCAATGGATCAGGGTCTGGTGCAACAGCTTCTGTAATCGGTATTTCACAAACCTCTACCACGGCCGGACAAACGGTTTCACAGAATACCGTGTATGCGTTAAACAACTCAAATGCCACAAATGCTGTGGCTGTATTGGGTATTAACTATGGCGGTGGAACTTCGGGCACCAACTTGGTAGCCAGAAACTTTGTTTATGGTTTATCTGCCGTTAGCTCAAGCGCGACCGCAGAAATTAGAGGTATCAACGTTACAGCTGGACTTACCACATTCCAAAACAACATTGTTGATTTGGGTATTGATGCTTTAGGTGCCCCGCTAACAGCCGGAATAGTACTTAACGGCATATATGATGGTGCAGGAACCAATAACTTTTACCACAATACTGTATACGTAGGTGGAGCGGGTGTCGCCGGAACTGCCAATACCCACGCTTTTAGAAGCGAGGTAACTACGAATACACGTGCATTCCAAAACAACATTTTTAACAATTCCAGAGCAAATGGCACGGGCACGGGCAAACACTACGCCATTAGATTGGCAGGAACGGCAGTTAATCCAACCGGGTTGACATCCAATTACAACTTATACCAATCCAATGGTACCGGTGGGGTATTTGGTTATTTCAACGGTGCAGATGTTGCTTCGTTGGCCGCATGGCAAACAGCTGTTGGAAAAGATGCAAATAGTATCGTCGGTGACCCTTGTTTTGTTTCCCCAGCGGCAGCTACACCAAATTTACATTTAACAGATTGTGCCGGTGTGGGTAACCCGGCAAATGCTACGGGAACTTTAATTTCAAGTATACTAACTGATTTTGATGGTGAAACAAGAAGTACACTGAGCCCTGTGGATATTGGCGCAGATGCCGGTAACTTCGGTGCAACCGGTATTGACTTGGCAGCCGGTACTTTAATTACACCTATATTATCTGGTTGTAGGACAAATGCTGAAGTTGTATCTGTTTCTATAACGAATAACTCCATTTCACCTATCGATTTCGCAACCAACAACGCTACAGTAACCGTAACAACTACTGGTGGTTATACCAGTTCTATTGTTTTAAATTCGGGTATTTTAGCCGGTAACGGCGCTTCACAAACAGTAACCGTACCAGCAACACTGGACATGACAGTAAATGGTATATATACATTTAATGCCAACGTATCTGTGGTGGGTGATGTAAATGCAGGAAACAACAACATGTTTCCTGTAAATAGAACGGCTTTGTCGTTAGGTGGACCTTACACCGTTGGTGTAGGTGGAAACTTTACAACGTTAACGGCCGCAGTAACGGCTTATAATACGGCAACCTGCATTACAGGTCCTATTATATTCAATTTAACGGATGCCTCTTATTCTACGGGAGAAACGTTCCCGATATCCATCAATTTTCAACCTTTAGGTAGCGCAATAAATACTTTGACCATTAAGCCAAATGCTGGGGTTTCCAGCTTATTGGTCGGTGCCAATGCCACCTCATTGGTATCATTCAATGGTGCGAAATATGTTACCATCGATGGTTCAAATGATGGTAGCGCTTCTAAAAACCTTGTCATCAGAAATAAATCTGTGGCCCCTACGGTGTTATTCATAAATGATGCAACGAATGAGGTAGTTAAAAATACAATTGTTGAAGGTATCAACACCAGTACAACAAGTGGTGTCATCACTTTCAGCACATCAACGGGAACTACCGGTAACAGCAATAACATCATATCGGGATGTAACATCTCTCAACGCGCCGATTCCACAATCGTTCCGGCTAACGCAATTTATTCTAGTGGATCTGCTGCCGCACCGAATGCCAATAACACCATCACGGGTTGTAATATATTCAATTTTACAGCCATGGGCATAAACGTGACAGGCACGGGCGTGGGTGACAACTGGACCATCAGCAACAACAACATTTACCAAACTACCGCAAGAACAACAGCCTTAACGGGTATTTCTGTGTTGGGTTCCAGAAATGGACATACAATCAATGGAAATAATATTGGCGGTACCGATGTAAATGCCGGTGGTAGCCATTTAGCCACTTCAACATCGTTTACCGGTATAGCGGCAAACGTAGGTACCGTAACGGCATCTACTATTCAAGGTAATACGATTAAGAACATTCGCTCGACAACTACAGCATTTACAGCCAACTATGGTATCTATCTATTGGCGGGTACTGCTAACATTGCCAACAATACTGTCGGTTCGGCTAACGTGGCTGAACGCATTGAAGCAAATGGCGATAATTACGGTTACCGCATTGTGAGTAGTTCAACCGTAATTTTTAATAATAATATCCTCAATAATATGACGACAGCACCTGTTGCCCCTACAGGTCAATATTATTTTGGCGTGTCTGTGGAAGGTGCTGGTGCACACACCATTACAAACAACACCATCACAAACTTTACAAATACTTCTGCCCCTGATCTGCTTGGGGAGTACGACACCCAAACCATTGGAATACTTATCCAAGCAACGGGCGTACAGACTATTAGAGGAAATACCGTTAGTAACATCGGTACCATATCAACCGTAGCTAACACATCAACCCTATATACCAATAGGGTTTGGGGAGTTATTCTTTCTGGAACAGCCGTAAATAGTGTGTTTGACAAAAACCGTATCGAGAATATCTACGGCTCGGCACCTGCAGTAGGAACAAGATCTGATGTAGTAACCGCTTTACAGTTGCAAACAACAGCAAACGCTACCGTATCCAACAACATGATCAATACTACCGGAGGAAATACTTCTGATAGGTCGATATATGGTATCTTGGATATTTCCGGCGGCGCGATAAACTATTACTTTAATACAGTAAATATTGGAGGAACTGCCACGACAGCCAACAATACGTATGCCTTTAATAGAAACTCAACGACTGCGGTCAATCTGAAAAACAACATCTTTACCAACGAAAGAACCGGTGGTACAGGATTTAAAGTAGCCATGGCCAATACGAATGCATCAGCTGCGGGTTGGTCTGTTACGGCTTCTGACTATAATGTTGTGCATAATGCCGATAGTACCCATGTTACCCAATGGTTGGGTGCCGCAGCAGGGAATAATAAAACATTGTCCGGCTTTAAAACGATTACTTCCGGAGACGCTCACTCTAAAAATCGTCTTCCGGTGTATACTTCCGCCACGGATTTACACCTGCCTTATATAGTAGCCAATGCATCTTTCATTAATGCAGGCGTTGCCATTGCGGGAATCACGACAGACATCGATAACCAAACGAGAAGTTCGTTACCAGATATCGGTGCCGACGAATTCGGTGATGGTCCGGCCGTTCCTCCTACACCTACACAAGACCCTGCCACGCCATCATGTACTGGCGGATCCGCGCTTTCTGTAGCAGGAACGCCACCGGCAGGAATACAGTGGTACTGGCAGACCAATGCCACAGATACAAGTTTTGCAAATCCTGTTTCTGGACCATATGTAGTGTATGTGAATGGTACTTATTATGTAAGGGCCTACGATCCTGTATTTATGTTGTGGTCTGCAAGTGCTTCCATTACCGTTACAAATATCCCGGTAGCACCATTGCCACCTTCGCCGGTAGCTGACCAATCTCCTGCATGTTTGACAACAAACATCACCGTACCGCCTTCGGGCTCTCCATCGGTTACTTATTACTGGCAAGGAACAACCATAAATGGTACAAGTAATACACAAGATGCATCAACGCCTTATGTTGTTACTGCTTCAGGAACATACTATGTAGCCGCATTTGATGCCACATCTAATTGTTGGTCTAATACCAATGGTGTAGCGGTAGTCATTGAGACCCAAGTGCCGGCAGCTCCAACAGTAACACCGGCAGCTCCAATCTTGTGCGTAGGGAACGGCATTGCATTAAACGCCGCTGTTAACGCATTATCCACGGCCTCAGGTATCGGAACGGCGACAACTTCTGGGGGGGTTACCACTTCCCTGCTAGGTCCAAATCCATTCCAAACATTCTACGGCGGAACAAAGCAACAAATGTTGTTTACGGCGGCCGAGTTAACCGCTATGGGTATTCAACCTAATGTCGGTATTACTTCGATGGCTATCGAAATGGCATCTGTCACGGCGACAAATTTGGGTGGTCTCAGCGTTAAAATGGGACATACTTCAGTAACGGCATTGTCAACATGGATTACTGGCTTAAATACAGTAAGACCCGCACAGACACATACGCCTACGGTAGGATATAATACACTTACTTTTAGTACTCCTTTCGTGTGGAACGGTACAAGTAACGTTGTGGTGGAAATAAACTACTCCAACAACAACGGTGGTGGCACAAGTCCATACAACACTGCCACGTATAGCACCACTACGAATGTGAGTACATTGTTTTACCGCGTAGACAATCAAACCCCTACGACCCTAGATCAGTATACCGGTACACCAAGCTTTACGTATACCTCTCGTAATAACGTCAAGTTCTCTCCTTCGGTTCCTGCAGGATATACTTTCACTTGGACACCAACCACGAGTTTGTATACTGACAATACGGCCGCCACTCCGATTACAAATCCAACAAATGGTGTTTATGCAAAACCAACGGCGACCACGCCATATACGGTTAGTAGCCATTTAGGAACTTGCTCGTCAACACCAACAACAGTAACGGTAACGGTTAATCCATTGCCTGTTGTTGATGCCGGTGCGACACAAACGGTTTGCCCAGGCGCAAGCGTAACACTGAGTGGAAGTGGTGCCAGTACCTATACTTGGAATAATGGCGTAACGAATAGCGTTGCATTCACGGCCTCTAATACGACTACCTTATATACGGTTACCGGAACGGATGTAAATGGTTGTATAAATACAGATACAGTTTCCGTTATTGCATTGCCGACAACACCATTGTCTATCTCTCCAGCCGGCCCAATCGTAACTTGCCAAAACGAGCCGGTTACATTAACGGCAAACGGTCCGGTTGCTGGTCCTGCCAATCCATTTATCCGATGGAACTTTAACGCGAGCAACTTAACTCCTTCTTTGGGAACAGGGACAGCTTTATTGATTGGTGGAACTACTGAGACTTTTGCTTCTGGTTCAGGATCTACCGATCCAGTACAGCCAGGCCAAGGATGGAACACTACTTCTTATCCAAATAACACAACACCAAATCCTAGGACTGCCGGAGCCCAATTCAACGTAAGTACAGTTGGCTACGAAAACATTGTGTTTACGTACGATGTTCGTCACTCTGGTTCAGCCGCCAATAGATATGCGGTACAATATACCCCAGATGCTACCAATGGTTTGATTCCATGGACGACTGTTGAGGTTATAAATTATAACGTTAACAATACATTCCAACCAGAGTTGATTGACCTAAGTACCTTCCCCGGTACCAGCAACAACCCGGCATTGGGTATCAGGATTGTAAGTGATACTGCGTCAAATGGTCAATATGTTGGTACTACAGCCGCCTATGGAACAAGCGGAACTGTCCGTTATGACATGGTAACATTTACCGGAAACCCAATTGTAGCCACATACTTGTGGAACACAGGCGCTACAACGCAAAGTATCGTACCAACCGTTTCTGGCACATACGTAGTTACCGTAACGGAAACTGGCGTTTGTTCCGGGAAAGATTCTGTTGCCGTAACGATTAACCCGGTAAATACAACGATACTTAATCCGGTTATCTGCTCCGGCGAAAGTTATACTTTGGTCGACGGCGATGTGGTTAATACGACAGGTATATATACCAAAGATACCCTTTCGGTAATTACGGGTTGCGATAGCGTCATCGTGGTAAACCTTACGGTTAATCCAGTATATAACACATCTGTTCCTACGGTGACCATCTGTAACAACGAAACTTATGAGTTGGCTGACGGAACAGAAGTAAATACCGCCAATACTTATGTAACCACAGTACCTTCAATCAATGGCTGCGATAGCACGGTAACGGTCCAAGTTTTCGTTATACCGGCGCAATCTGTTACCGTCAATACATCTATCTGTGCGGATGAGGATTATACATTGCCGAACGGAACCGTGGTAACCGCGGCTGGTTCATATACAAACGTCTTTCCATCCATCAATGGTTGCGATAGTACCATTATTACCGTATTGACAGTAAAACCTATATTTACATCAACACAAAACCCGGTTATCTGTAGCGGCCAAACGCAAACCATGCCTGACGGAACACAACAAGGCGTGGCAGGTACCTACACATTCCCGTATACATCTGCAGTTAACGGTTGCGACAGTACCATTACTGTAAACCTGACGGTAAATCCGATTTATACAACCAATGTAACAGTTAACCTATGTCCTGGTGATGATTATACCTTGGTTGACAATACAGTTGTATCTACGAACGGTGTATTTACTGCCGTAACCGATTCTTATAACGGTTGTGACAGTACGGTAATTGTAACGGTGATCTTGAGACCAGTATACAACACCGCCGTAAATGCAGCGATTTGCCAAGGAGGTTCATACACATTGGTAAACGGAGCTATCGTGACTACTGCGGGTATACATACAGCAGCTACCCAGTCGGTATATGGATGTGATAGCCTTGTGGTGGTAACTTTGGCCGTGAACAGTATTTCCAGTACGCCTGTAGCCGCGTCAATTTGCCAAGGCGATACCTATGCTTTACCAAACGGTACATCCGTATCCACGCAAGGTGTATATACAACCGTATTACAAAGTTCAGCAGGATGCGACAGTACCATCGTAACTACGTTAACGGTAAATCCAACACCTAATCTAAACTTGGGTAACGATATCGTTGTACCTAATGCTCCGGTTACATTAGATGCGGGTCTTGGTTTTGCTTCGTACCTGTGGAACACAGGTGCCACAACAACTACTTTGCAAGTAACCCAGAACGGAACGTATAGCGTGACGGTTACAAACCAATTTGGTTGTGAAGCGACAGACGAAGTACAAGTTAACTTTACTTCATCCATCGTAACCTTGGGAGACAATGGCGGAACCATCACATTGTTCCCTAACCCGACTACGGACAGGTTCACATTAAACGTGAAAGGTTATACCGGTGCGGGCGATATCAAAATAGATTTGATAAACGCTGTGGGCCAAGTAGTGAAAACCGAATTCGTAAGTAATGCCACGGAATCTTTCATGAAAGAAATGGACGTAACAACATTGGCTACCGGAACTTACACCTTACGCGTAAAAGGAAACAATGGAGAAGCCAATCTTCGTGTAGTGATCGCGAGATAATTTTTAAAAGAATAATTGAAAAGAGCCGTTACTTTCGTAACGGCTCTTTTTATGTTGGTTTATATGGTGGGTTTCAAAATATTCTTGTTAGCGGTCATGGTAACGCCCATAGAAACATTAGAGCTTAACATTTAACAACAGAAATATTGAACAACAAGCAAGTAATGACACAAAGCAAAATCATTTTATTGGTATTAGGTTTTATATTGACTGTTTCTTGCGGTCCCAAAATCCAAACTAAGAAATCTGATGAAGAAATAAAGTCAGATAATTCAAATATTATAGGTAAATGGATTAGTACAAGAACAGAAACAGAAGACGGAAATAATATTGCATACAATGGAGTTCCGTATGCACATTCCATCGACTTATTATATACAAAAGATTCAGTTACACAATATTTGTTTGGAATTAAAAATAGAACTATCCAATATCATATTTCGCGAGATACTTTATTTACAAAGTATAATGAGTACAACGTAGGTGTGGAATTAATCGAACAACTTTCTGAAAGCGAATTAATTTTACTTGACACATTAAATCAACCAGATATTGGGCGATTAAGAAGTTATTACAAAAAGGAAAGATAATAAACTGACGAAAAACCACGAACCGCTAACACTCGTTTGGCACAACGGTGGCATCGCGTTTCGTGTCGCTATCATGTACAGATATGTTTCTTATGTACACTAATGGTCGAATTTTTCCAAACGGGAGATTTCGCATATTATCCCCCTATGTCTGTAAAGACATAAACACTGGGTGACAGCGACACAATAAAACAAGGAAGGGGATTCGACTTTCATCAAACCCCCTTAAACATATGCGAATAAACAATCTAATCTACCACCACCACATTTACGCCTCTATAAGTAAAATTCACGTTCCTTCCCAAGGATAGAATCTCCTTGGTTTCGGGCATGGTTTGGATGAGGGCGAAATATTCGGTAGAACCGAATTTGATGATTTTTTTAGTAGTGGTTTTGGACGGTTCGGCTTCATTCCAGGCTTTTCCGTCGTAATAAAATCCGCGACCCGAAGCATTACGGAAATTGAGATCGGAGGAATTAATTTCCGCTGATTTACCGGCTACCACACGGTTGTAGCCTTGGTTGGATACCGAAACAGCTTCTGCATTATTCATGTTGCGCAATTCATTTCCCGAGCGTGTGCTTCCGCTGCCCGATATCGTTTTCATGTCTTCGTACTCTTTCTTGGCCATACTTTTTTCTTCCATCGATTCAAACATGATGGGCCGTGGCGTTGGCATAGGACGGTCCCTTCTCACCGTTTGCTGCTGCTCGTCTTCAATAATCAGGTAGCTGGTGTAAGGTGTGATTATTCCATATTTGCGGGCCAGCAATACGATTTCAGATTTCAGTTCTTCGCTTTCTCCACGCAGACGGATTTCTTCCAGCATCCACCCTATTTTACGTGTGGCCCAAAGCGACGGAATAAAATCGTGCTGTACTTTTTCCGTCGGAATTACCCCGCCCTTGGTAAACGAAAACGGCATACCACGCACCTTCCCTGTCACCGTAATTTTTACCGAACCCGGTTTGTCAAAACGACCGAATAGCGTGAGTGATGAACCGGCAAATAAATCAGGCAATTCCTTGGGATAAATCTGCGAAACGTGCACATCGCCTTCGGCCTTAATCTTGATGTCAGTCAATACCGGACGACTCAGTTTTTTATAGATGTCGGCCACCTTCAGTTCCAAATCTTCTTCAGGCGAAATATAGGTATGGTACCCTTTGGTTTCCAGACTGATTTTTTCCAATAATTTGGTATGCAAATCGTGTCCGATGCCCACGGAAAAAATACGGGCTTCTTTATTGGATTGGGCTTTGATTTCAGTTGCCAGCGCATCCCCATCCGTTTGCCCGATAGTCGGCTTTCCGTCGGTAAGGAAGAGAACTATGTGTGGACGCGTGGGATCGGCCTTCTCCGCCAAAGCCAAATCAAAGGCTTCATCAATGTTCGTGCCGCCCAATTCCTGTAGATTTTTGACAAAATTTTGGGCTTTTAGGTTGTTTTCCTTCGTATTCAATACCCGCTTCCCGAATAAGGCTTCCGCATCTGTCGAAAAACGCACCACTTCGAACTTATCTCCCGGTTGCAGTTTTTGCAGACAAAACAACAAAGCATTTTTAGCCTGCTTGATCTTATCGCCTGCCATGCTTCCCGACACATCGATGATGAATGTGATGTCTTTCTCAAAATCCTCCCCCGTTTCTTCCAAATAACCGGGATTCAGGTCCAAAAAGAAAAAACCGTCTTCCCCCGTTTCTTGATGTGTCAACAAACTCACGCCCAATTTATCGGCCGTGGAGGAAACGTATAGTTTGAAATCGTTTTCGGGTTTGTGGTTCTTTTCGGTAAAACGTACTTCGGTTTTCTTATCGTTTTTTCTGTCGGATGTGATGACGTGCGACGGGGAATACACCGTTTTTAACGGAGACGAAGATTCTACCGTGGCGTGGATGTCCATCAATTGCATTTGTGAGCCTGCTTTCCTTTGGGATGAAATGGGCAATGTATATTCCCATAAATCACCCATTTTCGTCAAAATTTGGGTAATGGTGATGCTGGTGCGTTTTTCGGTCCGTGGCTCAATCGGGAAAATCCGTACGCGAAACATATCCGCCCCGGCGTACTCCAACAAAGCCGGATCCTGCTGACGGCGTACGATATCCTCATAAATGGTTTTGGCCTTGGTGGCATCCAAGAGTTCGGCGCGGGTCATGGTTCCGTTTACATCCATCATAAACTCTTTGATGCCCGAACCTTTCGGCACCGGAAAGATGAACCAACCTTCCAAACGGGCAGACGAAGTATTGTAAAACACTTGGTCTATCACGGTAGTAGCCGTTCCGTCCTTGATTTTGATTTCAGCTTTCAGCGAACGGCTTTCCAACATATATTGTGCAGAACCCGGCGCTCCCGGCTGCGGATTGGTGATAATGATTCCTCCCGGAAACACGCGACCTACGGAAATAAAAAGAATGAGGACGACCTGAATAATCTTTTTCATAACGATCATTTTAAAGGTGAAAAGAGGCGCGAAGTTTCGCGCCGCAGGAGATTAAAAGGTGAATCCCAGTTGTTGGGCACGGTCACGCATGCTTTTTTTCATGGCAGAATTGAGGGTATTGTCTTTCCCGATTTTCTTTTGTTCGGCGGTGATGTGTTCGGTACGTTTTTTATTCAGTTCCTGAATTTTCGCTTGGATGGCCGTTCTTTCAGCGGCTTTTTTATCTACGTAGGCTTTAATCTCCGTGCTAGATTTCCCTTTCAGTTCGGCCGGTAATTGTTCGTCCTTCATTTCGGCCACTTTCACCTTTTCGTTTTTTACCGCGTCCACCAAATCCCAATCATCCGCACGGTAAGCCGGAGAACTTTTGCTTACGGCCCGCTCCGCCTCATTAGCCACGGAATATTTGGCTGCATTTTTGTCCTGCGTGGTTTGGTTTGCTTTCTTCTCATGGCCCAAGGCACCATACCCGATATATGTTTCATTTAACTTGCCATTCAGTTCGTTAATGGCTTTGTCGTAAGGCGTTTCTATGTATACAGTGGCCTCGTTCTGGTTGATGTTGAAGTACTTACCTTCGGATATATCGGCACCGTCTTTCCAGAATGAATTGACGCCTTCGTTGTAATCGCCACAAAAAATAGTGTTTACCACAATTCCGTTTGTGATGGCGATTTTGCAGGCCTGTTTATAATCTACTTTCCCTTGGTTGAATGGTTCGTTTCCGCAGATATAAATCAGTTTCATGTCTTTATTTGATTTACTCCAAGCCAAATCTTTCAGGCTGGTACCGATTACTTCTCCACAATATTCATCGCCGCCGCGGATACTGAGCCCGAAAAGAGATTCCGAGATTTTATCCAGATCTTTCGTCAGTGGCATAATCTGTACCACGTGGTCGCCGTACTCATATAGCGCGATTTCAATTTCGGGTACTTTCCCGTCGGCCTTGGCTAGGGCCATTTCGTTTACGATGGTCCACAATTGGGATTTTGCCTGGTCTATCAAACCTTGCATACTGCCACTGTTGTCCAACAAAATGGCCACTTGTATCTTACGCTGTGCGGATGCGGATATACTCAGGAGCAAAACAGCCAACACGGTAAATAATCTGATCGCTTTCATGATTTTAAATTTTTGATGTTTGAAATGGATACACGAGGAAATAAAATCGGTTCAAACAAGCAACCATTCTTTTCGTGAAAAATGCTTGAAAGCGGCACCATAATTGGATAAAAAATATGGCATAAAAGCCGGCTCAATGGAAAAAGAGCGGAACTTTGCGCCATCATTTATATAAAAAATATAACATGAACCTAAACGTACCAGAAAGCCGGTTTCCCACGGTAGTGATCGTGGGTGGAGGGTTTGCCGGGCTACACACTGCTGCCGTGCTCGAGAAAGCCAACTTTAGGGTGATTATGATTGACCGCCATAACTACCATACATTCCAACCATTGCTCTACCAAGTGGCTACGGCCGGTCTTGAGCCGGATAGCGTAGCTTATCCGCTACGCCGTTCTTTACAAAATACACGGAATTTCTTTTTCCGCATGGCGGATGTAAAACAGGTGATTCCCGAACAACAAATACTGCAAACGAACCGTGGCGACCTAAGATACGATTACCTGATTCTGGCCACGGGTTCCACCACCAATTTTTTTGGCAATGCCAACCTGGAGCGCTTCTCCTATCCGATGAAGTCGATTCCCGAAGCTTTGAACCTACGGAGCCTCATTCTGCAACAATTTGAAAAAGCCACCTTGCTGCGCGACGAGCAACAGAAAAATGCGTTGATGAACTTCGTGATCGTAGGCGCGGGACCCACCGGCGTAGAATTGGCCGGGGCCTTGGCAGAATTGAAACAGAATGCCCTGCCGATCGATTATCCAGACTTGGATGTGGAAAAAATGAACATTACGTTGATTGAAGCCATGCCGAAAGTGTTGGGTGTGATGTCGGAAAAATCGTCCTCCAACGCAAAGAAGTATTTAGAAAACTTGGGCGTGAATGTGATGTTGAACACTGCCGTTTCCGATTACGACGGGGAAAAATTGACTTACGCCAACGGAGAGGTTGCCTATACAAAAACCGTCATCTGGACAGCAGGTGTGAAAGGCGCTTCCGTGAAAGGGCCGGATACGGCCATCAATGCCAGAAACGGACGCATAAAAACCGATTCGTACAACCGTGTGGAAGGTTACGAGAATATTTTTGCCATCGGCGATGTGGCCGAGATGACGAGCGATCAATTGCCCAAAGGACACCCTATGGTGGCCCAGGTAGCCATACAACAAGGCACCAATTTGGGCAAAAACCTCATCCGTATGCAATCCGGAAAAACGTTGGTTCCATTCGTGTATAACGACAAAGGTTCCATGGCCACCGTTGGAAAAAACAAAGCCGTGGTAGACATAGGTAAAATACATTTCTCAGGCCGATTTGCCTGGTTTATCTGGATGTTCATTCACCTGTTGGCGTTGGTAGGCTTCCGAAACAAAATGGTTACTTTCTTCAATTGGGTGTACAATTACTTTAAATATGATAAAGGCATCCGTTTGATTATCAGCCCGGCGGAAGAAAAAGTGTAAGGCATGGAACCAAGGTTTGAGGTGTTGACCGAAAAAAAATTCATCGGAATAAGCATAACCACTTCGTTTACTGATAATAAAACATCAACCCTTTGGCGGACGTTTATGCCCCGTAGAAACGAAATCCAAAACGGGTTGACGCCCGACTTGGTTTCATTGCAGGTTTACGGTGCGGCTTTTGATTTTACCAGGTTCAATCCCGATACGGAATTCAAAAAATGGGCGTTGAAGGAAGTATCGGATTTTAATTCCGTGCCCGCAGGCATGGAAACTTTCATTCTATCCGGCGGGCTTTATGCCATATTTCTGCATCGTGGAAGTGCATCCGAAGCGGAAAAAATATTCGGTTATATCTTCGGTAAATGGTTGCCGCAATCAAGATATGCATTGGATGATAGACTCCATTTTGAAATATTGGGCGCGAAATATAAAAACAACGACCCTAACTCTGAAGAAGAGATTTGGATTCCGGTTAAGCCAAAAATATAGTTAGGCTTTTTGCCAAGCCTTGCCATAATTTGGCGTGGTATAGGCAATATCGTCAAACTGTTTTTCTACCCACCTTTTATGGGCGATGGGTAATAAATTGACGGCTGAAATGAATGGATTTCCATCGGCCTGTACGTCATAGGCAGATAACCCTTCCACCATTTTTTCGGCACCCGAACCAAATAGCCAAACTTTGCCTTTCGGCGCTTCGTGGAACAATCCTTCGTTTCCGGAAATGTATGGCATCTGAGCAGCCACGGCTTTTCCCGATGAACCGAATACTTGCGTATAAACTTCCATCCGGCGCGCATCAATCATCGGAACCAACAAATCTTCGTTTGCTACGGTATTGTTTTGTAGGAACGACTGCACCATGCCTTCAAAAGTCGAAATGGAAATCAACGGTTTTTCTGATGCGTAGCAAAGTCCTTTCGCGGTAGACATGCCAATCCGTAAACCCGTATAAGATCCAGGCCCTGAACTTACCGCCACGGCATCCAAATCTTTGAATGATATACCATTTTTGCGCATAAGCTCATCTACCATCACCGTCAATAAACGGGAATGTCCGTTGGGCTCGTCGGAGATGGATTCGTCCACACATACCGCCCCCCTGCCCAAAGCTACCGAGCAGATGGGTGACGAGGTTTCGATACACACAAAAAGAGGTTGCGTTTCCATGGCGCAAAGATAAGCGTTGCTTTTTAGCGCATCGCCTTACTTCAGCAAGTGTTATTGTTTAATCACCTTTACGGAAAAAAAGCGGTCGCGGTAAGAAAGACGAATTACATACATGCCCGCCCTTATGTCGGAAATATCTGTGGTAAAGCTACCAAAACCCGACCCCACGTGTTGGTTCGTGAATAGATTTTTGATCACCTTGCCATCAACCTCACATAACGTGGCCGAAAATTTATCGGCAAACGGAAAAATATAATCCACCGTCACTACACCATTCGTAGGCGTGGGATATGCCGCGGAGAACCAAGCCTGTTCCGTCAACGGTAAACAGATTTCATTATCGGGTGGCTGTACTTTCAGTGAGTCGTTAAATGCATCGATCCGAACACAACAGAAATCGGCGGAGGTATAATATTTAGAAGACGATTTCAGCGGATAATCCAATATCTGGCCCGGCAATAGGGAACCTGTCCATACTTCCTGGATTACGGAATTATAGTCCGTATTGGCGCCAAACGTAATTTCGTTTACCTCCAATGCTCCCTTATTGAACACGCGGGCAGCATATTTCATGAAACCTTCATTGGGCGTACAAGTGGCTTCTATGAGTTGCAAAGTTCTGTCTCCGGTATATATCACGAAAGATTTTTCGGCTTCGCTACTGCAACCTTGTGCATTTTCTACCACAAGCGTCACGGTATGTGTTCCCGTATCGGCATAGGAAGGAAAAACAGGGGTAAACTCGTTGCTGAAAAGGGCACCGTCGATATACCAAGCATAGGAAGTGGCGGTGTTCGTCAGGTTGGTTACTTCTGGCCTAAACGGTGGCGTTCCCCCATTGACGGCTAATGCAAAATTCGCGGAAGCCGCAGGTTTTACGAAAACGTTTTGTTGTATGGAATCCATACAACCGGCAGATGTAACCGTGGTAAGCCTCACAATTCTACTGCCCGTATTTTGGAAAGCGAACGATGGTGACTGACCGGAAACCGGTGTATTGCTCCCAAATCTCCAAACCCAACTCACGATATTGTCGTTCACACCCTCACTTTGGTCCAACACGTTAATATTTTGGTTGGCACAAAGGGAATCGGCCAAATCAAAGGCTGCATTTACGCCCTTGTTTACGGGTACTTGCCGGATTATGGTTTCGTTACAACCAGAAGCCGTAAATATCTTTAATGAGACAGGATATGTGTTGGCTGTATCATAAACTACGGCTGGGTTTACGAATGACGAATTGATGCCCGGACCAAAATTCCATTGGTAACCCGTTACCTGTGTCCCGCTTTCGGGAGTGGATTGGTCAAAAAATTGGGTGGGCTTACCGTAGCATAAGCCTTGCCAGTTAAAATTAGGCGTGGCAGAAGGTTTTACGAGCAAATTTTTGGTAATGCTATCCGCACAACCGTCGGATGTGGTTACCTTTAGGTATACTGTATAATTACCGCTATTGGCATAATTCCATACCCCATTTGTATCGGAAGATATGTCTGTATTTGTGGCAGGATCGCCAAAATTCCAGCTCCAGGAATTGACGGTATCCCCGGCAAGGTCGAGCGACAAATCCTGTAAAAGTACGTTTACACCGGGGCATACCGCCGGGTTGGCAAAATCGGCTTTGGTTTTGTGGGTAAGCAATATCGTATCCGAAGAAACAAAACAGCCCGAAGGGGGATCAAAGGCCGTAATAAATACTTCTGAGCCTGAAATAACCGATATGCTATCGTCTATAGATCCATTTTGCCAAGTATAAGTTACACCGGGCGTATTACTTACTTTTCTGAATACGATGGTATCGCGGTTAAAACAGAAGGTCTGGTTTAGGTCGGGTGTGATTTCGGGTTTGGAAAAAATACCTTTTACCCGTATCGTGTCAGATGTTTGGTATCCACCTAAGCGAGAAATGCCCCGAACCCAATATGTACCGTTTGAAGTGATGTTTATGGATGGCGTGGTAGCACCGTTTGACCATGTAATGCTGGCGTATTCATCCGTCCCTCCCGGTAATGAAAGAACGAGGCCAGGTCCGCAAACGTTTGTATCGTAGGGCAGTTGTACGGGCCGCGCGTATTTTGATTGTAAATATGTTTGGCCCAATAGCCTGTCTGGATTCGGTAAATCTCCTTGAAAAATAACGACTTCAGGTAAAAGTGCGTGCATAAACAGAATCCCCGGCAAATCTGGTCTTGCACCCAATGCATTAATATTTAATGAATTGATGGGTGTTCCAGAAATGGGCAAAGACAATCCGTCGCGCCATACGGCATTTCTTTTTAATGTAGTTTGGTTCAGGGCTAAATTTATGCCGCCCGTTGCCTGATAATTCGTTGTCCCATCAAAGGCGCCTGTATTGTTTAAACCACTGACTGTTCCCCCGGCAAATATGCCTTGGTTTGTTCCACCAAAGGCATATTGTAGCAGTGGGTTATTGCTTATGAGATCCCAAACCGATAGCATGGTAAAAGTCCCACCGGGAAAGCTTTGTGACGGAAAGGTGAGATAGGTGGCATCGGGCAAGGCATTTGCTTTTCCAAACCTTACCGCGGGCAAGCCATTAAACGAATTAGCCACGTAAGTCGGTTGTAAAGACGCTGTCGGTTGTGTGGCTGCGGTACTTCCCGATGTCATATTTTGCCATTGCGAAACCTGCCCATTTTGTGCCGTGATGCCGGAATCTGCCCGGAACCAAAAAGCCAAGCCAGGCCAATTCTGTAAATCTATCGTTTGTAATGTCCTTACTTCGCCCCAAGGCCCATTATCTCCCTTAACTCTCCACCAATAAAATGCGGCGGCATTTAAATTATCTACCGTTATCTGCGTCTGTGCGCTCATATATTCCTGCGGTGCGGTAAAGAGGTTGTCTGAAGAGAGTTGCAATGTATATTGTGATACGCTTGGGTTACGTTTCCATTTAAAGTTTACATGATTATCTGCCGATACTGCTCCCGAATGGGGTAAATAGTACGTGATTTGTTGAGCTGAGCTGCCGATTCCAAAAAATAAAAAGAGTAATAAAAGAGTAGGTCTCAAAACGCTGGTGTGTTATACCTTGCGAAGGTATGGAATATAAATATATTCTTCCAAAAGACCTTTTGCGGGAAAGCACCCAAATAATTGATAAAATCTCCTGCAAACAGAAAGCGGATTCATTAATTGAGTACTTTTGTTACTCGATTAAAATGATAGAAGCGTTAATCACATCCAAAACTCGTATTCGCCTACTGGTCAAATTCTTTTTGAATCCGGCCATGAGCGCATATTTAAGGGAGCTGTCGGACGAGTTTGGGGAAAGTAGCAATGGCGTGCGGGTTGAACTCAACCGAATGGCCAAGGCCGGAATCCTGGAAACCGAAAACAAAGGCAAAACCGTGTTATACCGTGCCCAAAAAAACCATCCGCTGTATAAGGAAATCAGCGGGCTCGTGGCAAAATACATGGGGCTGGATAAAATAGTGGAAGATGTTGTCCGTAAATTAGGAAACCTGGAGGCTGCCTATATTACGGGCGATTACGCCAAAGGAAAAGATACCGGCATCGTAGATTTGGTGCTGGTAGGAAATATAGATAAGGCTTACCTGCTTTTGTTGATTGACAAAGCAGAGGCCATCATCCATAGAAAAATTCGTTTTTTGGCATTGGAGGCCGAAGAAGCAGAAAACATGTTAAACAAACCAGGTTCCGTGCTGATTTGGAAATCATAATATTGTATTAAGCCGTAAATAGCAAACAGGTCTGATAAAAATGGCAAAGCAAACCGATTGGGATTTAATTATAGAACCAACACAACCCTGGTGGAAACTCAACCTAAGGGATATTTGGCAATACCGAGATTTATTTTGGCTTTTTGTAAAGCGTGAAATCGTTACGACCTACAAGCAAACGTTATTGGGTCCATTGTGGTTTTTCATACAACCGGCCCTTACCACCGCCATGTTCACTTTTGTTTTTGGGCGTATCGCCAATCTAAATCCACCCAATATACCTGCCCCGCTCTTTTTTGTATGCGGTATCGTCATCTGGAATTATTTTGCCGAAAGCTTAACCAGCACCGCCAATACCTTCCAAACCAACGCCTCCGTGTATGGTAAGGTCTATTTCCCCAGAATTATTTCTCCTCTCTCGAAAGTGTTTGCGGGCCTTATCCGGTTTGGCATACAGTTTTTGCTCATTCTCCTCCTGCTGTTCTATTTTGTTTCGGAGGGTCAGTTCTCGCCCCATTTTGGTTGGTCCGTTTTGTGGGTTTTTCCCCTTACGTTCCTGATGCTCTTCATTGGCTTGGGCTTGGGTATGGTTATTTCTTCGCTTACCACAAAATATCGCGACCTGAGTTATCTACTCACTTTTGGTATACAGTTACTGATGTATGCCAGCGCCGTCGTTTTTTCCATCAATACATTGCCACAGGACGGCCCTTTTTACCAATTCATCAAATGGAATCCGCTGGCACAGATTGTGGATGGTTTCCGTACCGCCTTATTGGAAGGCCAATCTCCCGATTTAATGATGGTCTTATACTGTCTTGCTTTTGCCGTCGTGAGTATGTTGGTAGGTATGTTTATTTTTAACAAGGTGGAAAAATCATTTATAGACGTTGTATAATGGATACGGTAATCGAAGCAGAAAACATCTCTAAACTATACCGCCTAGGAAACGTCGGTACGGGAACAATTTCTCATGATTTAAACCGGTTTTGGCATACCGTGAGGGGAAAGGAAGACCCATACCTAAAAATTGGCCAAACCAATGACCGCGCCCAGAAAGCGGACGGACAATATGTTTGGGCGCTTAAGGATGTCAACTTTTCAGTGCAAAAAGGGGACGTTTTAGGAATTGTAGGCCGTAATGGTGCCGGTAAGAGTACACTCCTGAAAATTTTGAGCCGCGTTACGGCGCCCACTTCCGGTTCCATAAAACTTAAAGGTCGAATAGCCAGCCTATTGGAAGTAGGCACGGGGTTCCACCCGGAACTTACGGGTCGGGAAAATATATTCCAAAACGGTGCCCTGCTTGGTATGCGTAGGCACGAAATCGTAACCAAATTGGACGAAATCGTTTCTTTTTCGGGTGTAGAAAAATATATCGACACACCGGTGAAAAGATATTCGAGCGGTATGTACGTTCGCCTGGCTTTTGCTGTAGCCGCGCACCTAGAACCCGAAATACTCATCGTGGATGAAGTATTGGCTGTGGGTGATGCCGACTTCCAAAAGAAGTGCATAGGCAAAATGAAAGATGTAAGCAACAATGAAGGCCGCACGGTGATATTCGTAAGCCATAACATGGCTGCCGTAAAAAGCCTATGTACCAAAGGCATCCTGATGGAACACGGAACCATCACCTTCACGGGCACACAAGACGAAACCATCGACCGTTACCTCGCCGGTGCTGCCCAAAGCGAATGGTGTGTGGAATATGAATATGCAGATGCTCCCGGCAACGAATGGGTAAAAATGAAACGGATCGAAATTTCTCCGCAACGGGTTGACCAAAAGCCTATCATTACCGTAAAAAGCCCCTTGCTACTTGATTTTGAATTTTGGCTTGAGCAGGATGATGTTCCCACGAACCTAAGTTTCCATTTATATGCGGCTACCGGCGAATGCGTATTCAACATCATTACCCAATTGCCGGTTCCCGTTTTAAAAAAGGGGCTCCATAAAGGAACTTGCCAAATTCCCGCTAGTTTCTTAAACACGGGGATGTTCTCTATTTCCATGATGGTCGTACGAAACACGTCGGTTCCAATCTATAACTGGGAAAATGCCATTTCGTTTGAGGTGGAAGAAGAACGGGAAAACACAAACTGGCACGGACGGTTTCCCGGGTTTGTCCGTCCCGATTTTGACTTTAAACTCTTATCCAAATGATTGCCGTAACACAAACTTTTCTTCCGCCCATCGAAGAATACCAAACCATACTAAAAAGGGCTTGGGATGCGAAATGGATTACAAACCGCGGTTCACTCGTTGTAGAACTGGAAGAAAAGCTAAAAACTTATCTGGATATCCCATTCCTTACGCTGACTACCAACGGTACGTTGCCCTTACAAATTAGCCTAAAGGCTTTGGGAATGGGTGGAGAAATCATTACCACGCCGTTTAGTTACGTGGCCACCGTTTCTTCCATCGTGTGGGAGAATTGTAAGCCCGTTTTTGTTGATATCCACCCTTCGCACCTTACGATTGACGAAACAAAAATTGAAGCGGCCATTACTTCCAAAACTACCGCTATATTGGCCACACACGTTTTTGGTAATCCTTGCGCCGTAGAGGCGATAGAGGCTTTAGCCCAAAAATATGGGTTAAAGGTTATTTATGACGCAGCACATTCTTTTGGCGTAAATTATAAAGGCAAATCGGTTTTCGCTTATGGGGACGTAAGTACCTGTAGCTTTCATGCCACCAAAATATTCCATACCGGCGAGGGCGGGTGTATGGTTAGCCGAAACCAAGAAATCCACGATAAACTTTTCTATCATCACAACTTCGGGCATGATGGCCCATTGGCTTTCCAAGGCTTGGGCATAAATGCCAAAATGAGTGAATTACAGGCCGCCATGGGACTTTCGGTATTTCCTTATTTTACAGAAATCCTGGCCCAACGGAAACGATGTGTCGAGTTGTATATCTCTCTTTTAAAAGATGCGCCCCTTTCTTTTTTGGAGATCCGCGAAAATACGGACTGGAACTATAGTTATTTTCCTGTTTTATTTCCATCCGAAACGGCATTATTGAGAACGATGGAAGCATTAGCATCAGAAAATATTTTCCCCCGGCGATATTTTTATCCATCCCTGCACCATCTTCCTTATGTAGATAAGCAAGATGTTCCCGTTTCAGAATCCACATCTCACCGCATTGCCTGTCTTCCCCTTTTCCATTTGTTGGAAAATAGTACCATCGAACAGATTTGTACAACCATAAAAAACAATATTCTATGATTATTGTGGGTGCAAAGGGATTTTCAAAAGATGTTCTGGAGGTTTTCCGTACTAAAGATGCGCTTCATGAAATCGCTTTTTATGATGACATCAACGTCCATTCCCAACAATGGGTATTCGACCGCTTTCCCTTGCTATGTTCCGAACAGGAGGTAAGGCAACATTTCACGAATTACGGAAACGGCTTTGTTCTTGGTGTTGGCAAACCCTCCGTCAGAAGAAAACTGTCGTTAAAATTCAGGTCTTGGGGAGGAATAAACCATACCCTTATTTGCCCAACTTCAAACATTGGCCATTTCAATACGACCATAGGTGCCGGATCAAACATCATGGCGGGTAGCATCATCGCGAACAACGTAACGGTCTCGGAAGGCTGCCTAATCAATATGGGATCAATTATTAGCCATGATTGTTTTATTGGCGAATACAGCGAAATTTGTCCCGGCGTAAAAATGTCCGGTAATTGCCATATCGGAAAAGATGTTTTCGTCGGTATCGGTGCCGTTATTTTACCCGGCATACGCATTGGCGACGGGGCCCTTATTGGTGCCGGGTCTGTTGTTACCAAGGATATCCCTCCTTATAAAACGGCTGTGGGCGTTCCCGCAAGATATAAATAGATGTTTTCCCGAGGCAAGAAAAAAATACTGTTGATTGGTGATATGCCCGGCTGGGCATTCCACAATATCATCCTTTTCGTCATGAAGTCGCTGAAGGATGAGTATGGCCTTTATTATGATTTTTGTATCTATAATCCACTGAGGGCTAACACGGAAAATTCCGATTTTAAAAAAACGGAATCCAACCAGGCTGATAACTTGATATATAAAAGAGAATTTTTCGCACTTAAAATCCCTATCGTGCGGGGTATATTTTACCGCTTTTTAAAAGTCGCCAATAAAATGGGTTGGACCCTTGTAGATGAGGAGGGAAAGTTTCGTCGGGTTAACGCAAACAAACAGTACGATGCCGTGGTGTACTTGGATTACTACATGGATAAGGTAGCTGATTTTTCGTCCATCAAAACAAAAAAAACAATCCGGGGTATTTATACCGCCGGTTTTCCTCCAAAAGGAATTTCCTTGGATGAAGGGATAACACCGGCCCTTTTCTGTGAAAAATACTTGGCCGATGCCGACGCGCTCATTGTGGGCTCTCCCAACATGAAAGAAATATACGACCCATATCTGGGTTCCGTCTATTTTGCCAATCTAGCTTATGACGAAAAGATTTTTTCTCCTAAAAAGGGGGGAGAGAAAAAGAAGGGAAAACTGGTTTTGGGCTGGACCGGGAACCCAAACCGGGAATTCAAGGGTTACCACGAAATCATCGTTCCGGCCATCGAACAACTCAAACAAGAAGGCTATGAGGTGGAACTAAGAACCCAATTTTCCGGCACATTAAACTCGTTGGCCAGTTTTTGGCAAGACGTAGATCTGGCATTGATTGCCTCCGAGGCAGATGCCGGCCCCTCACTGTTCATAGAAGCATCGCTTTGCGGAGTCCCGTCAGTGAGTACTCGTATCGGTATGCCCAGTGTTGTCATACAGGATGGCGTGAATGGTATCTTTTGCGAGCGCAGCATAAATGATATGGTAAAAAAAATCAAGTGGGTGTACGATTCCGAAAAACTTCCTGAAATGAAAAAATCTATTCGTCAGGATTGTATACGTGTTTTGGGTGTAGAACAACAAAAGAAAAATTGGAGAAAAATCTTTGCCGATATCCTGGATGAATAACAAAAAAAACATATTCTTTTTTATGCCGCTCGCCTCCATCGGAGGTACGGAAACGGTGCATACAGATGTGTTGGAGGTTCTGAAAAGCAACTATTTAAATATATATATACGATATAGGACAAATATCTGGAAAGGACGTGGATGGGCGAAAACGCCTGAGGCGAAATCAGAAGGCAAAATGATGGTAGATACCTGGAGAAATTTAGGGGCACGTGTTTCATTTATGTCCCCATATCTGGAAGCAATCCGTCTTGGCCGTATCGTTCGTTATATATACATCCGTTTTCTTTCTTATAAAATAAACCGTTCACCCAACCCGGTGGTTATATTTTGGCACAGGGATTCCATTCGGGATGTCCTTCCCTATATCAAGCCCAATATCCCTATCATTGACATTGTGCATAATAACTCCAACTCGGTCAAACCAGACCCTGATTATTTATTGGTTGATATGGCCCCGCGCATCAATCAACGCATCGTGGTGAGCCCGTTCCTAAAGCAAATGCTTCACGGGCTTTACGAGCAGATGGAATATCCCGGGAGTTTTTTAGAAAGGATATCTATTATTCCCCACAAGGTCCATATTCCTCCGGCAATAACGCCTAAACAGCCGTTGGAAGTAATGCAAGTTTTATTCGCCGGCAGGTTTGCCGTGGAAAAAAGATTCCACCTCTTTTTGCGTATCGTGAAGCAAATTGCCCAATCGGACCAGCAGAAAAATTTCCATTTCCACATTGCCGGGCCCGAACAAAAAAACTTTCCCGAGTTTGCAAACATAACCGGGATTACTTGGCACGGGATGGTTTCCGATCCTCTTAAAATGAGCCAGATTTATGCGCAGGCACACGCACTCGTCCTTACATCTTCCAGCGAAGGTTTTCCTAAAGTAATTGCAGAAGCCGGTGCTTATGGCGTAGTGCCCATCAGTACAAAAGTGGGTGGAATCGGCGATTTCGTCATAAACGACCAAAACGGAATCCTCATCGATTCCTTAAACGAGGAACACATCCAACAAGAAACCGTGGATGCCTTGATTCATATAAGAAATAATCCAACGATATTTAAAACCCTCAGCAACAGTATGTATAACTGTTGCAAAGAAAATTTTTCGGCTGGTTCTTTTAAAAATAATTGGCTAAAAACGATTTCGAATGCCTAAAGTTTCTGTGATTATACCGAATTACAACCATGCATCCTTTCTGGCCGAAAGGATTGATTCGGTATTGAACCAGACTTTTCAAGATTTTGAGTTGATTATTTTGGATGACTGTTCTGCGGACAACAGCCAAGAAATCATAGAATCCTACCGAAAAAACCCGTTGGTAAGCCATATTGTATACAATAAACAGAATAGCGGAAGTCCTTTTAAACAATGGGAAAAAGGGATATCTTTAGCCAAAAGTGACTGGATTTGGTTGGCGGAGAGTGATGATTTTGCCGATACGCAGTTCCTACATCAAATGATTCGCTTTAAGGAGGAAAACCTTATTGAAACCGGCCTTATTTTTTGTGGCTCCATATATGTTGATGGACGATCGCAAGTAATCGACGATTCCGAGGCTCCCCAGGATATGCCAAAAAAAGCCTTCGGGAAGGATGCCTTGGATTTATTTATGACGCAAAATTGCGTGCCCAACGCCAGCGCCGTAATTTTTAATAAACAGGCATTCCATCCTTTTATAAATGCCTGTACAGACTTCCGCCTCAATGGCGATTGGTGGCTCTGGTCGGCTATTTCCTATACGCATGGCATCCATTATCTTCCCGAAAAATTAAATTCCTTCCGTTTCCATACGCATACTGCCAGAAGCAAGCATTCGGCCTCGGGATTAAATATCCTAGAGTACGGAAAACTGATACGCCTATGGATGGAAAAAGGTTGGCCCAGCCCCGATGGACTCCAAAAGTCAATCGCTTTTTACCATTCGCTTTGGATTGGCAGTTCATCATTGACCACCAAAGCATCTTTGGGTATTTTTTCCCTCGGCAGGGAATTGGAAAGAAAAGTATTTGGCAAAATCCGTTTATTCACGAACCTTCTTTTTATTAAAAGTAGGTTACATGTTTTTTTTAAGAATGAGTGAAGTATCTGTCGTTATACCCATTTACAAAAGCGCTCCGGATAAACAGGACGTAGCGGCTATAGTACAGTGCCAAAAAATATTGGGTGCATATCCCATTGTTTTTGTGTGTGCCGAAGGTTTTTTGGCCGATGCATACCTCTCCCTCATCCCAGCCGCATCCATAGAGCGTTTTCCCAAACACTATTTTGAGGATGTGGCCGGATATAACAAACTCATGCTATCGCTTGATTTTTATCAAAGATTTTCGAAATATCCATATATTTTAATACACCAAACGGATGCTTGGGTATTCAGGGATGAACTAAAGGACTGGTGCAGTAAAGGCTATGATTATATCGGCGCGCCTGTGCATAAATTTCGGCTAGACAATTTTACCCCAGAAATTAAAATAGCCACACTCAACGGCGGGTTTTCCCTTCGTAAAACGGCTAGTTGCATCAGGCTATTAAAGTCTTTTCATTTTATATATAAATTCGGCGACATACTTCAGGCGAACCAAAAACAGGCAGGGCCTCTTCTGGGATTTCTCAAGGCCGTTTCCTTTTATTTTCGGGGGAACAACACCTATTATGCCTGGAATAAATACGACCGGAACGAAGATTATTTCTTTGCCCTGATTGCGCCGGCGAAAGATTCTCGTTTTAAGGTCGCCCCTCCCGAAGAATCTGCCTATTTTAGCTTTGATAAGATGCCTGAGCTAAGCTTTGAAATGACAAACCGCACGCTACCCTTTGGGGCACATGCCATTGAAAAATATATGTACTTCTGGAAAGATAAAATTTAACGAATATGAGCTTTTTTGAAAAAATAATCTACAGCCTGCACTATCGGCTCAATAGCCTGAATAAAGTTCGCATTGCGGGACAAAACAACCGTGTGGAACGGAATGGGCAGTTGGAGGGCGTAAGGATCCTGATCCAGGGAAACAACAATGAAATCATTATTTCACCAGGGGCCATCCTTCGTTTTTCTGACATCAGGATATTGGGCAATAACCATAAAATACTGATTGGGGAAAACTGCGACGTGCAAAAAAACGAAATTTGGTTGCAGGGCGAAGGCTGTTTATTATCCATCGGTAAAAATACCATGGTGGTGCATTCGGACATCGCCGTGGGGGAAACCGGAAGCAAACTCATCATCGGCGAAAATTGTATGGTGGCGGGCGAAATCAGGACTTCGGACGGACATAGCATATTAAACCCGGAAATGCAGCGGGTCAATTTCGCCAAAGACATCATTATCGAAGATCAGGTATGGGTGTGTAAGGGCTCCATGGTACTCAAGGGCGTCCGTATAGGCAAAGGAAGTATGGTGGCCGCACGCTCCATGGTTACCTGCGACATCCCGGCATACTCCCTGGCCGCCGGAACACCCGCCAAAGTAATCAGAACTCCCGTAGCCTGGGATAGAAATCTTATCTAATAAAATGGGGATTTATCCAAAAATAACAATCATAACGCCTACGCTAAACCAGGCTGAATACATCGAACAATGTATACTCAGTATAATAGACCAACATTATCCCAACCTTCAATACATTATTATTGATGGGGGTAGCACAGATGGTTCCGTCGAAATCATAAAGAAATATTCGGATCGGATTTCATATTGGATTTCGGAAAAAGACACCGGACAAAGTGATGCCATCACAAAAGGGATCCTGAAAAGTGATGGTGACATCATTCACTGGGTAAACAGCGACGATTATATGGAGCCGCAAGCACTATTTAGGATAGCGGAAGCCTTTAAACCAGGAATCTCTTGCATTTGCGCCCAATCCAGGATATTTGGCCATGGTAAGGAAATTTTTTCCCAAACCCCTTGGGGGGCGGATTTCTACACTTTTTCCAAATCCAGGATTGACCAACCGGCCACTATTTTTTCGGGAGATTTCATGAAAAATAACCTCCCCGATAAGAATTTACATTTGGCCATGGACCTTGATTTATGGTATTGTTTCTTATTGTCTTTTCCTGCTTCATCCATTGCAACGATTAGTGATCTCGTCATAAATTTTAGGGAACACGAAAATTCGAAAACGATGCAACTTTCAGAAAAAATGTTGTTTGAGAGGGCTTCGCTAAGCCAAGAGCTGGCTTCGGGAATTTTGGCCGGCCAGGGAAGATACGTCGGTTTGTTGCACGTTATTCAACCTTCTCGAAAAACAGACATTTTAAACGGGTGCGTAGATTTTTTATTTAATGCATATAGGACACTGAAAAAAGGCAACAGCAAATGGACCGGCCGCTTGGAGACCCAAATAAAAAAACTTCCCCTGAATTGGAAGCATCGCATCACTTTCTATAAAATTAAATCCTTGGGACTGTAGCCTATGTTTTTTTCTGTCATCATACCATGTTTCAACCGTGCTTCGTTCCTTCCCGATTTATTAAAAAAGCTTGATTTACAAACATTCCAAGATTTTGAAATCGTTTTGGTCGATGACGGAAGTACGGACGGGACGGGTGATTATATTCAATCCCTGCACCACCCAAAACTGGTTTATGTGTACCAAAAAAATGCGGAACGCAGCGTGGCCAGAAACAATGGAATCCTACACTCGACCGGGCAGTATTTACTTTTTTTGGATAGCGATGACACCTTAGACCAAGAAGCCCTTTTTCATCTGCACCAAACCATTTTATTGGCCGGCTGCCCGGTGGCCGTATTTGGCACAAAAAATATTTACCTCATAAATGGCCAAACATTTTCGCATGAACAATTTGTTCTACATACGGGCCGTACATCATATCATATTTTATCAGAATTTGGTACCATACCCGTAAGCCAGTGCGCACACCGCACCTGTTTTGAAAACAACCTGTTTGATGCCCGCTTTACCCTATGGGAAGATACGCATCTTTGGCTGCGGATCTTACGTCAATTCCCCTGTTATGGTGTGGAAAATGCACACATTCTTGTAAACATACACGAAGAATCCTCGGTATCGAAAGGACTAAAGGATGTAAACATAAAAGACGTACACCGTTACCGCGATGCGGTGTTAGACCTCTTATCATACACCCATGTTTTTCCATCTTTGGAGTTTAATCCCCTTATCAAGGAATACATATTCGCTAAATACCAGATGTATATATATCAGGCTCGAATAAACCGCCAGTATGGGTTGGCCAATCGTTTATTAAGGGAGTCCTCCCAATACGGCAATAAAAATATCTACTTTTACACCACGCTATTTAAGTTATTTTTAGGTCGTTTTCTCAGAATTGAAATAAAATAATGCACGTTTTAATTGTAAGCAGCTGGTTTCCCTCTAAAAAATATCCGCTGGATGGCTGCTTTGTAATAGAACAGGCCGAACTCTTAAGGGACAGCGGACACCAGGTAACTGTTCTTGTCCCGCAGCTCAGTGGCTCCTCCTTACAAACATGGACAGGATCCGCACTCCGAAAAAAGCGTTTGCTGCTTGAGGGGATGGCCGTTTATTTCTGCCCCGTGAATGTTTGGGTACCTTACCAAAAGGGACATTACGTTAAAAAATTGTTGGCTAAATCTTCCCGGATGATGCGTAAGATCATTGATCGGGAAGGCACACCCGACATCATCCATAGCCATGCCGCCTTAATGGGTGGTTTTGTTTCTTCTTCCCTACAATCCGCTTTTTCAATACCACATGTGCATACGGAACACATGTCTTCCTTAATTTTCAATTCTGAACAGTTGGATGTATTGGATTTAAAACAATTACGTCACTTAAGCGAAAATGCCGACCGCTTTCTTTTCGTCAGCAATTTTGCGCTGGAAAAAACATCCGAAAACCTATCGTTACAAATAAAAAACCCGGGGGTAATACACAACCTGGTAGATTCTCCCTTTTTTGAAATCCAGCCTCTTCCTTCCAAATTTTCCGCATTATGTATTGGTGATTTTAAGGAAATAAAAAACCAAAAATACTTGGTGGCCGCATGGAAGAAAGTGGCGGAAGCCATTCCCGATGCAGAGTTGGTTTTGGCCGGCAATGGAGACAAAACGCTGCTCGAAGAGCAGGCCAAGGAACTGGGCATACTTAACAACATCACGTTTTTGTCCGGCTTAAGCCGCAAGGAAGTGTTGCAAAGAATGTCGCAGGCATATGTTGTCATATCTTCCTCAATCGTAGAAACGTTTGGCCTTACCGTAGCAGAGGGATTGGCTATTGGACGTCCCGTGGTGGCAACCGATTCCGGCGGTGTAAGAGATATCATACAACCTGGCGATGGATACATAGTGCCACAAAACGATATCGACAGCTTTTCAGACGCTATCATAAACATATCAAATGGAATGCACGATTCCCCGACTACGATTTCGGCCCGGTGTTGGGCTAAATTTGGGGCGGATGCATTCTCTAAAAGACTGTTTGATATCTACAGCGAATTAAAAAAATAGTCCTTGCTTGGTTAGAAAATAATTTGGTTCTTTGCGCTCTAATTTTGAAGTCTTCCCCTAGTCTTTAATATTTATCAAAACTTGCTCGGGCCTAAACATTTTTACTGCATCGTTATTTATTATATAAACTGATTACAATGTTAGGCGTTATTGACTACGGTTATGGTAATGTGGGTTCTGTACTCAATATGTTCTCCAAGGTTGGCGTTTGGGCCGAAATAGTAGATTCGCCAGAAAAAATAAAACAGATGAAAGCCATCATCCTTCCTGGTGTAGGCGCATTCGATACCGGCGTAAAGGAATTGAAGGAGAGGGGGTTTTGGGATGCCATTAAGTATCATGTGGAAGTAGACAAAAAAAACATCTTGGGCGTGTGTTTGGGTATGCAGCTTCTTTTTGAAGGCAGCGAAGAAGGCGAATTGCCGGGTTTTGGTTGGCTGCCCGGAAAAGTAGAACGGTTTGATGCATCCGTGGTTCCCCGCATCCCCCACATCGGTTGGCAACCTTTGCAAATACAGCCTTTAGGCGAATCCCTTTTTGAAGATATCCAAAACCCCGAATATTACTTTGTGCACGCATACCATGCCCCCAGGGATTTAGATGTAAAACATGTAGCCGCATATTGCCATTATGGTTATTCTTTTCCCGCTTCTGTAAAAAACAATAACGTGCTCGGCATGCAATTTCACCCAGAGAAAAGCCTGGGTGCCGGCATGTCTCTTCTTAAGAACTTTTACACCTCAATCACATAAACATTTTTTAATTCACAGATGCGCGTTATCCCTCTATTAATGTTGCACCAACAGCAGTTATACAAAAGTATTGCTTTTGGAAAACGTACATATATCGGCGATCCTTTGGTTGCCGTAAAAATTTTTAACGAAAAAGAAGCCCAAGAAATTTGTTTGGTCGACATAGACCCGTGTAGGGATGGCAAATCTCCCAACTTTGGTTTACTAAAAGACATTGCCGGCGAATGCTTTATGCCCCTCAGCTATGGGGGCGGGATCACTTCCGTGGAAACCGCAAAAAAAATTCTTTATTCCGGTTTCGAAAAAATCGTCGTGAATTCCGAACTGCACCGCAACTTCAACATTCTCTCCGAACTCACAACCGATTTTGGTTCTTCATCCGTCGTGGTTTCCGTCGATTACAAAAACGTCAATGGCATTCCAACCGTATTTTCCAACGGAGGAAAAAAAAACACGGAAAAAAATGTTTTTGACTTTCTTAAACAAATAGAAGATGCCGGAGCCGGAGAAATCCTGCTAACCAGTATTGACAGGGATGGTTCCAGGTCAGGTGTTGATATAGAATTGTTGAAGCGCCTGAAAGATAAGCATGGCATCCCACTCATCATATCCGGGGGTATCGGTAAAATGGCACATATAGAAGATGCCCTTGCTCATGGGGCAGATGCCGTAGCCGCAGGTTCACTTTTTGTGTATAAAGGCTCATTAAATGCGGTACTTATCAACTATCCTGAAAAGGCGGAGTTAAAAAAATTGGTCCACTTTATTCCCCAAAACCATGAAGTGCTGTAATCAGTGTGTACTAACCGAGGCCGATTATCCAAATATTGTTCTGGATGCCGATGGGGTCTGTGATATCTGCCTCGTAAACAAAAAAAAGATTGAAGAAGTGGAAGTCCTCAAAAATGGAGGCGCACTTCAAAACCTTTTATCCGAAATCAAGAAAAACAAAAAGGGTAAATACGACTGTCTGATAGGAATCAGCGGCGGTACAGACAGTTCTTATATGGTGCATTTGGCAAAGTCATGGGGGCTGAATCCGTTGCTCTTCCATGTCGATGGTGGATGGAACTCCGAAAAGGCCGTCATCAACGTAGAGCGCATCGTAGACAAAAGTGGTTTCGACTTCGTGACAAAAGTATTGCCCTGGCACGAAATGCGCGATCTCCAACAGGCATTCATCAAGGCCAATGTGATCGATATCGACCTGCCGTTCGATAATGCCTTGATGGCTGAAATTTTTAACCTGGCCACACAATACAAAATCAAATATATCCTGTATGGTTACAACAATTTAACGGAGGGCATCATGCCATCTAATTTTACCCACTATAAATTTGATAAAAGAAATATCTACGATATCCATAAAACCTTTGGCAAAATACCGCTCAAACATCTAAATATTTTGGGCACTTTCGATTTTTTCTACTATACCCGATATAAAAAAGTACAGTTCGTTTTTCCGTTGAATTATATCGATTATAACAAAGAAGAAGCCAAAAGGATCATAGAAAAGAATTATGATTGGGTAGACTATGGCGGCAAACATTACGAAAGCGTATTTACCCGTTTCTATCAAGGTTATATTTTACCTAAAAAATTCAATGTAGATAAGCGAAAATCACATCTCTCCATGCTCATTTGCAGCAAACAATTGACGAGGGAAGAGGCCCTAGCCGAACTAAACTCCCAGACACCTTATCCAAACAAAATCCTGGAACGCGACGATTTGCGTTTCTTTCAGAAGAAACTCAACCTCAAGGAAGAGGAATTTAAGCTTTACATGCAATCTGCCGGCGTTTCGCACCGCGCGTATAAATCAGATTTGGATTATTATGATGCGCTCAGACCGGTATATCGCTTCCTCAAAAAAACCTTGGGATTAAATTGGTTTGGATAAACACACAAAATATTTAGTGTGATATTTGTGGTGATGCAGAAAATAATCATCATCTCCTATTTTTTTCCCCCATGTAACCTCACTGCGGGCCAAAGGTCCTATTCGTGGTACAGATATTTACATGGCTTTGGTTATTACCCCATCGTCATAACGCGTAAATGGGAAAAGCAGATCCATACGTACTCCGACGTAAACCAAATTTCATCCCCGGGAATCATCATAGAAAAACAGGCATGGGGAGAAGTACACTATCTACCCTATTCCGGAAACCTTCGCGACCGAATCATTTCTGAATATGGTATGGGACGGTTTTCTTTCCTGCGTAAAATATTATCGATGTTTGAATTGATTATTGAAAATTTCTGGTCGGGTATCATTCCCTATCACGGATTTTACAAACATGCCGTTTCGGTAATCAAGGAACAGAAAACGAAAGGGACCATTATTTCGGCGGGGCCATTTCCGCAGTTTTTCTTCGGTTTTCTGCTCAATAAAAACGTTTCACAAAAATGGATTGCCGATTACAGGGACGACTGGTCTACGGACGAGGTAAACAAAAACAACGGAATGATCCAAGGTTTAATCAGAAAGTTGAACCACATATCAGAAAAAAAGTGGTTGCGCTCTGCCGTGGCGTTTACCACCATCAGCCCACATTACCGCCGTAAGATTGAAGACTTCACTGGCATTACGGGATATGTGGTCCAAAACGGCTTTTCTGAAATTATTCCCGTAAAAGAAAATGACTTGGATAGCTTTACACTGGTGTATAACGGAACCCTATATCCGACACAGCCGGTGGAAGATTTGCTGAAAGACTTGGCCCGATTCAACCTGGTTGGCAATCAAAAAATAAGGATAGACTTTCCGGGTTTGGGTATAGATGATGCCCAAAAAAGACGCGTAGCATCTTTTGCCCAATCGTTGGGTATTCTTTCCGAAGTAGATATTACGCCCAGGATCCCGAAAAAAGAAGTCATAGAAAAACAGGAAAACGCTATGGCCCTAATCATGTTTGGGCACAAAGGCCTAAAAGGAATTCCCAGCTCCAAAATATATGAGTATTTGAGTTTGGGAAAACCCATCATCCTCTTTGAGCCCGACGGGGATATATTGGAAGAAATCGTAAGCGGATATAATTTAGGGTTTGTTATAGGTAAACCACACACGTTTGAGTCCGCCATACATGAAATTCGGTCTTTAAGGCAACAAAACAAACTTGTTCCCGATACGGATTATGTAATGTCTTTTAGCCGGTTAAGCCAAGTAAAAGTATTGGCCGATATCATGGACACTCATTTTTAATCGTCGTTTGTAAATTGCTACAAATGCTCTCCCTATCTTCGTGCCCATGTGTGGAATAGCCGGTTATATATCGTCCCGTTTTTCTGGCCTGGAACTCAAATCCATGTCGGATGCCATCGCACACCGCGGACCCGACGCCGAAGGTTTTTACCAAGATAAGGATGCCCATGTAGGCCTTGCCCACCGCAGGCTTTCCATTATCGATTTGTCGGGGGCCGCCAACCAACCTTTCCATAGTTCATGCGGTCGTTTTATAATGGTTTTCAACGGCGAGGTATATAATTTTGAGGAGGTGGCCTCCCAGCTTTTTCCTTTCGAAAGAAAAACATCTTCGGATACCGAAATCATTCTGGAAGCCTTCAAACAACGGGGTCCTTCTTGTGCCCACCTCTTCAACGGAATGTTTGCATTGGCCATTTGGGATGTGGAACAAAAACAACTGTTTCTCCTCCGTGATCGATTGGGAATTAAACCGTTGTACGTTTATCTCCGAGGAAACGATTTTGCCTTTTCTTCCGAACTTAAATCGCTGAAAAAGCTGCCTGTAGCCAAAGAATACAACAAACAGGCCATAGCCGCCTATCTAAGGTTGGGTTATGTTCCGGGGCATACTACCGTCTATAAAAATATAACACCTTTCCCCGCCGGGCACTTTGGTTTCTATAAAAATGGAAAACTTACTACGGAGCCGTATTGGGAGATTTCCAAAAAGATAAAACCAGCCGTCCTTTCAGACGAACGTGAGGCGAAAGAACAATTACACCAATTGCTGCTTTCTTCCGTAAAATACCGGTTGATTGCGGATGTTCCCGTAGGGTGTTTTCTCAGCGGGGGAACGGACAGTTCGTTGGTGGCAGCACTTGCACAACAGGTCGGGGAGAAAACCATCCATACTTTTTCCATCGGGTTCGACGAGGCCAAATTCAATGAAAGCGAACATGCCGGCAAGGTGGCGGAATCTATCGGTACACAGCATACCGAATACATCCTTTCCGAAAAAGATGCGTTGGATCTAATTCCCGGTTTGCACCAATGGTACGACCAGCCTTACGCAGATAGTTCGGCCGTGCCCACCATGTTGGTTTCTAAACTGGCCCGAAAAGATGTAACGGTGGCTCTTTCCGGCGATGGCGGCGACGAGTTTTTCTTGGGCTACGGTATGTATACTTGGGCCAAAAGGCTGGCCGAAAATAAATGGTGGCATCCTTTGGCGGCGGAATTGTTGCCCTTCGGGCCATCCAAATATCGCCGTGCCGCGGAATTGTTCCGCCAATCCAAAACCCATCCGCGGGCACAACTTTTTTCGCAGGAACAATACCTCTTCAGCGAACGTGAATTGGCGGATATCGTATTGGATGGCCCAAACAATATAACAACCGATTTACCCCGGGAAAATTGGGATACGGCCCGCGTATTAACCGCCGAAGAATCCCAGGCATTATACGATATCCACCAATACCTGAAGGATGACCTACTGGTGAAGGTAGATGTGGCCAGCATGCGTTATGCCTTGGAAATCCGTGTTCCGTTGCTGGATTATCGCATCGCGGAATTTGCCGAAAACCTGGATCCGGCCCTCAAACGAAAAAACGGGGTGGATAAATACTTGCTGAAGCAGGTACTGTACGATTACTTACCGAAAGAAATCATGGAACGTCCGAAATGGGGATTTGCCGTGCCCATCAGCCGTTGGCTTTCAAAAGAACTAAAACCTTTGATGTTGGAATATACATCCACCGACATGTGCCGAAAACACGGTTTCGTAAAGGCGGAAAAAATACAAACATTGGTACAGAAATATCTGAACGGCGAAGAGTGGCTCTATAACAGAATCTGGGTGGTGATGCAACTGCACCTTTGGGCCGAAAATGATGTGTAGTCTTGCCTCGGCTCCGCTCGGCATGACATGGTTTTTTAACTTTCTGTGTGAAAACTCTGTGTAATTTACCTATTCTTTCAATATCGCCTTATACAGTTCCTCTATGTTTTTTTCTTCCTTAAATTCCTCATTCAGCTTAAAGTAACTGCCTTTGTCTATCGTATATTCATAAGCAAATTTGGCCACGATTACCTTGTTCGCTTCATTGGTAAACATCTGTAATATGGGTTTTATCTGGCTCGTCGTTACGCAGTTGGATGAAATAATCTGCTTCGCCAATACCAACTTGGCTTCATCCGTGTCCAATTCCCCGATACTTCTGATGGCGGAGGAAAATTCTGTTTCTGTCCATGTTTTTCCTTCACACGGTATGTTTTTTTGCCCAGGCTTTACGGTCGTACCTTTATTCGTGGCGGCACCTTTTATCGGTTTAATGAGACCCGGATAAATCCGTTGTTCCATAAAATGGATTTTGTATTCCCCTTTTTTCGATTTAGATATGGAATACGTCACGTCCACCGGATAACCGTTGTTATCCTGTAACGGAAATGCTTTTTTGATGATTGGCCCGTATGCACTGTCCGCAAAAACGATTTTCAGTTTAAAATGTGGCTCCGTCAGGTTAATGGATCTCACCCGCGTCTGCGGTTCGGCATTCTGTTTTTCACCATCCAGAAAAACGGTAAATTTCATGCCATCCTCCGTATAAAATGTGCAATGCGAAATAAACTGCGCCTGCGCAACAATTCCATTGAACACAACGAGCCAACATATGATGATTGGGGAAATCCACTTCATGGGCGTATTGTTATATTTTGGACAGCATCCAATTCGTGGCATACTTGAGCACCTGTTCCTTTTCGGGTTCGTTGTGCGTTTCGTGGTATAGGGCACCCCATAGCTTCAGTTCCGCCTTGCCGTTTGATTTTTCCGAAAATTCTTGTGTGGCTTCGTGTGAAGTAATCGCATCACCCGTACCGTGGAAAACCAAGGCCGGAACCTTCAATTCTGCCGCATGTTCGATAGCCCACTGCCCGGCATTTTCAATACCCAGATAATACGAAATCGTAATTTTATCATGCACCAACGGATCGGCCTTGTATTTTTTCACCTCGTTTTGGTCGCGGCTGATTTTCGATGCATCCAAACCCGTCGGCTGTTGCAATCCCGGTAGGATACTTCCCATGATATTGGCCATTGTCGTTTTCCAAGCCGGCGGCACGAAAGACAACCTCAAATAGGGAGACGAGGCCACCACGGCCTTAATGCCCCCCCCGTTACGGATGGAATAATTCAATACCAAATTTCCGCCCATGCTGTGTCCGTAAAGAATCAGCGGCACGTTCGGATATTTCTCCGAAGCCGTTTTTACCAATTGTGCCACGCCATCCATCAACAAATCGTAAGATGGCGTATGCCCACGTTTTCCGCCCGATTTTCCGTGGCCACGTTGGTCAAAGCCCATGGTGGCCATGCCATGTTCCTTAAAATATTCGCCCACGTGCGTAAACCTTCCCGTGTGTTCGCCCATGCCATGCACCAAGCAAATTACGGCACGGGGGTTTTCCACCGGTTGTTCGTAATATTGCAAATCTATTCCGTCGGGCGTTTTGAGGATGAAACTCGGCTTCATGTCGTGTAAATTTTTCTTGAAGGTGCATTTTTTCGGGATACAAACAAAATATCGCAACATGCGCACGGCACTTTTTTTTGGTTCGTTCAATCCCGTACACATAGGCCATTTGGCCATCGCCAACCACATAGCGGAGTTTGGCGGCGTGGACGAAGTTTGGTTCGTGGTATCGCCACACAACCCGCATAAAGACAAAGGAACCCTACTGGCAGAACGCGAGCGGTATAACATGATTTACCAATCCATCGGCGATTATCCGAAATTCCGGGTGAGCGACATCGAGTTTAAGTTGCCGCAACCCTCGTACACCATCCACACGCTCACGCACCTGAAGGAAAAATTCCCGACGCGCCAGTTTTCGTTGATCCTCGGTAGCGACAACCTCATCAACTTCCACAAATGGAAAAACGGCGACCAAATCCTCGCTCATTATCCGCTGATCGTATACCCACGTCCAGACACGCCGAAAGAAATATTCGATAAATATCCACAGATCCAATTGGTACATGCGCCACAGATGGACATATCTTCGTCATTCATCCGGCAGGCATTGAAGGATGGAAAAGACATCCGGTTTTTTGTGCCCAACGGGGCATGGGAAATTTTATCGGAGATGAAACATTACCAAAAATAACCTTGTAGGGTGCGATCGCGACCATCCCCCCACAATGTTATTTTTTTGGTCTGCTTGTTGGAAAATTTTATATTTATCCTAATTAAACCATCATCCTATGTTACCCGCCAATCCCGAACAAATCCTTTTTTTGGACATTGAAACCGTTCCGCAATTTCCCACTTACGATGCCGTGCCCGAAACCTGGCAGCACCTATGGAACAAAAAGGCCAACCTCATCCGCCGCAAGGACGATGACGCCGACGACAACCTATACGACCGGGCTGGCATCTACGCCGAGTTCGGTAAAATCATCTGTATTTCCTTAGGGTATATCACCGGCGCGGGTGCCGAAATCCGCATCAAATCCTTTTCCGGCGACGATGAAAAAACGCTGTTGCAGGAATTTGCCGACGTATTCGAAAAAAGCAGCCGCTTCGCATTCCTCTGCGCGCACAACGGCAAAGAATTCGATTTTCCGTATATCTGCCGCCGCATGTTGGTGAATGGTTTGGCCATTCCAAAAATCCTGAACCTCAGCGGCAAAAAACCTTGGGAAGTGGCCCATTTCGACACCATGGAACTCTGGAAATTCGGCGATTACAAAAGTTTTGTTTCGCTCGATCTGCTCTCCGCCATTTTCGGCATCCCTACGCCTAAAGATGATATCGACGGCAGTGAGGTATATGGTGTATATTATAAAGACCATAACCTGCCACGCATCGTTTCGTATTGCGAAAAGGATGTGCTGACGCTGATGAAGGTGTTTTATAAATTGCACGGGGAGACGTTGCCAGAAAGTGCGAAGACTTTATTTGTATAATTAAACGTTTGTAAGTATTTGCAAACGGGTGAGTTGTGTATATTTATAAGTTAGCGGCAAGTACTGTATTAAGCTGTGTAATTAATCTAAGAAAATTATGAATAAGCTTTACATTCTATAAGAAAAAATTACATTAAAGAAAAAACAACTATGATGGATTTTAATACCATAAAACAATTGATATTATCGGCTGATACAAAAGGAACATTGATAACATCTAAACATGACCCGCACAAGGTCCCTACTATATACTCTTCATTTCGAACAGTTGTAAGTGAGCAGGTTGCAAATAATTTAATACAGTTTATTAATGACGAAGATTATATAATGAAAGAGTACCAAAATTCTGACTATCCTTTATCTCCATTATATTACACAATAACACCTAAATCAAGTTCTGCGTTTACTATTCCATCGTCTGGCGTAACTGGAAATATTGCAACATCGGCACTTGACACATTAATTGTAGTATCAGGAGGCACAGCAGGATTACACATGTATGGCAATAGTTCAATTGACATACAAAACAAAATAACTAACGGAAAATTGACAAATGAACGTATACTAAACCAGTAAAGAAAAATACCTATTACTAAAACGAATTTTACAGCAAGTACTAAATAAGACCATTATGATAAAACCTTTTGATGAATTAGCTTGGACAATGGATTTCTTTGATAACTCAATTGATTTAAATATTGGGGGCATGGATCGTGTAAGGAATTTCGTCTTTCTATGGAACATTTTTGAAACATTTGGTTGTAATAAAAATGCAGACATTAATTCAATAAAAAATCTTGTTGACGAAATCAATAATAGAGAAGTAATTACTCTTGAAGAGTTTGGAGAGTATGTTGATTATTTCTCAAATCGTTACTATAACCCAAATGGTGACACAACTTATAGTATTGAAGGACTATTATTCAGAAATTATAGAAATGATCAAATTGCAAAAAATGAAGTCGCAGCGGTTTTGACCAGACAAGAAGTTGAGCCAAAAAAAATTTTAAAATCATTATTAATCATTCTTTATAGATTTAGGAATAACTTATTTCACGGTGGAAAACAAATTGTTAATCTTGATACACAAATTGACAATTTCATTTGTGCAAATAATATTCTAATTAACGTTTTGACAAAAATGAAACGAAACTATATGACGGCATAATACCAGCCGCTAACAGTGGTTTGGCAAAATGGCGGTTTCTCGTTAAATTCGTAATACTAACAACATCCTACACAGCTTGAAGCATTCGAATACTAATCCGCCACTTCGCTAAGCCCCAAAACGTTGTGGACAACCGTAAGACGACCCAATAACAAACTACAGTTAGATGAAATGAAAACAGATAAAATATTGCTATAGAAGAATGAGCGATTTCCATTGTTTAGAAATAGAATTTCCGAATATTGATTTTAGCAAGTATGCTTATCCAAACCGAGAAGCTAAAATAAGCAAGGTTCATCACGCCCATCTATACACAAAGCAAGACGAAATTGAATTACGAATTTTATTTGACGACAAAACAGGTTTTGGCGAAGCTTTAATGAATTGGTCAAGCAAAATTGATTGGCGAAAATTCGGTTCGTTTTTGAAAGTTGAAGTAAGTAAAAATCTTACAAACGAACGCTTACAAAAAGTTGATTTATCAGAAGCTAAATTAGTTGGCTCTACAAATAGTACGAATTTTTACGAACAAGGCAAAAAATACATTAGTGTAAGAATTGACACAGTAAAATTTTATTGGCAAGAAAACGAAGAAGAAAAAAATACAGCAGAGTTTTACTTAGATCACAAAGGTTTTAGAGTTGTAGAGCCTTTTTATTCTTTTTTGTCGCCTAAAAAATGGTTTGTAAATGATGGAAACTTTAACATTGTACGAATGAACGATTCAACCAAATTTTACAAACTTGGAATTTCAAAATTTCGTCCAGAGTTCAATTTAGTTTCCAAAGACGACAGAAAAAACAGAGTAGCCACAGTAACGAAAGAACCAAAAATTCAATTCAAATACAACAGCGGAATTACCGAAGAAAAAGCCGTTTTTTATGGCGATGTGGTTTTGATGTTGGCTTCGTTTTATCATCATATAAAAATTGACTACTTACTTCGTAGAATACACTTACCCGAAAACACAATCACGATAAAAAAACTTGAACAAAAAAAATTTGTTGATAGAAGTGGAAATCTTTGGGGCTTTGGAATTTATTGGGACTTCAACAAGTTTTTACAATCAAGTTGGCAAAAAGAAACATTGAAGAATGTTGAGTTGCTTTCAAAAGCAATTACATTGTTTAATCAATCCCATATTGTTGACGACTATTCTACGTTTCTAATTCGTTACAACATCATTGAAATTTGCGACAAACAAAAGCAAGACAATGTAAAATTTACGCTTGCGTTAAAACCAAAACAGACAAAAGCCAAACAAGACGAAGCATTAGCAAAACTCTTGGAAACGATAGATAAAAAAGAACACGAAGAATTTAAAAAGCGTTGGCACAATGTGCAGACACTTTTACAAAACAAACCAATGAAAAATCAATTGGTTTCGTTTTTAGAAAGTCAAAACTTAGATCCCAAAATTTTCCCTGTAAAACTTAACGACTTAAAAAAACTTCGAGACAACATTACACACGGGAGCATTGACAAAGTAAACGCTGAACAACTTAGACTAGCAAACATTTTGCTTTACAGAATTAGTGGAATACTTATTTTGAACTTAATGGGAATTAGGGAATGGAAATTAAACACAGAAATAAACTAAAAAAAAGACCAGCAGCCCCTAACAGCCGCTTGCCGCAATGGAGGGTGACGTGGTTAAATCAAATGCAGTACATCTATCAAAATTTGTGCTTAGTTAACAGTGAAGTGCTCCAAAATCCCCCACTGCGCCAAGCGTGGGAATGTTATATAATACCACTTAACAACATTCGAAAATGCAATTAGACAAAATACAAGCGACCATTAAATCAGGACAGGAACAACTGACGTATAATGACAAAGCATTAGATTTTTCATTACTGGATTTTTGGCGTTGGAGCGTTTCGGATATTCTTTCCAATGCGACAAGGGGACGTTTTGCAGAATTCATTGTTGCCACGGCTATAAGTATTGACAAGACTGCATTGAGAGAAGAATGGAGTGCTTATGATCTAGAAACTCCAGATGGAATAAAACTTGAAATAAAATCTGCCGCTTATATTCAGTCATGGTTCCAAAGAACACTTTCCAAGATTTCGTTTAGCATAAAACCCGCTTTATACTGGGACAGTTTAACTAACAAGCAATCATCTGAAAAGAAACGTCATGCTGACGTTTACGTTTTTTGTTTATTGCACCATGACAATAAGTTGACTACTGATCCACTCAATTTGAACCATTGGGAATTCTATGTTTTGGCAACAAAAGAACTTGGTTGCTATACAAGAAGCCAGCACTCCATCACACTGAAATCATTACAAGGGCTGACTAATTCTGTTTCTTATGACAAATTGTATGAGACAATTAAAGCAAAACATACATTGAATGGAATTTGAAACCCGCCGCCTCACCAAGCCCCGAAACCGTTATCATCAATTTCTCAACGCACACAATCAACATGACCGGAAAAGAAATAATTGAACGACTTCATTTGGAAGCACATCCGGAAGGCGGATTTTATAAAGAAACATACAGATCTGATTTTCTTATCAAAACAGATCAACAACAAACGCGCAATATAAGCACAGCCATATATTTTCTACTTAAAGATGATGACAAGTCCTTGTTTCATCGCATCCAATCTGATGAATTATGGTTTTTCCACCAAGGCGAAGCATTAGAAATCGTCTGTATAGAAAACAATGAATTAAGAACAATCATTTTGGGAAATGACATCGCAAACGGAGAGGTTCCACAAGCAAAAATTCCGGCCAATGTTTGGTTCGGCTCAAGAATTAAAAATGCAATCGGATATTCTTTGGTTAGCTGCACCGTAGCACCCGGTTTTGACTTTTTGGATTTTGAAATGGCCGACAGAGAAATGCTCACGCTTGAATTTCCACATTTAAAAGAAATTATACAGGACTTCACCAAACAATCATGACTAAATTTCGTAACAATTTTATTAGTCGATTTTATAAATATAGGTTTCTCTAATTTTCTTCCTATATTTAAATTTCGCGGCGGATGTATTGGAAGAATACATCCGCTTATAATAAAAACATCATGAATCTGGTAAGCCTTCCCCATCCAAATAATTTTTTAATCGTTGAATCGCTGGACTATCCCAATCCCTACGATTTTAAAACACCACATAGGCACGACTATTTTGAAATCATCCTCATCAAACATGGCGGCGGCGAACAATTGATTGACTTTAATAGAACCGAACTCACTTCCCATCATATCTATACCATCTATCCGCGCCAAATACATTTGCTGCAAAGGGAAAATGCGGAAGGTTTGATTTTGCAGTTTCGCAAAGACATTTTCGATTTTATTTTCCCTATACAGCACCACTTTTTATATTTCCACGATGCGGCCATCCGGCTCAATGAAACAGATTTCCTGCACCTTTACCACATAGCGGAACAAATACAATCGCTCAACAGCAGCGAACAACTTTCGCCATTATCTATTTACAAATCATACAATTATCTGCAAATTATTTTAATTACGTTAATAGAATTGCAGCAGCAATCGCATAACCGCCACAACAGTTTTGCAGGAAAATTTTTGCCTTTGGTGAGCCAACACATCAAAGACAAACGCAAGGTGGCAGACTATGCCGACATGATGAACATAAGCACGGATAAACTTACCACGTTGTGCAAAGAAACCTTGGGAACCACGCCCCTAAAACTGATTCACGAAGAATTGCTGTTGGAGATAAAACGGATGATGGTATTGGGCAAATTATCGCTCAAAGAAATAGCGTATGAACTTAATTTTGAAAATACAGCCAACTTCAGTTCGTTCATCAAAACCGCCACCACGCTAACGCCGACCGAATTGCAGGAGCAACTGAACCGTACGCTGAAATAAAACACCGCTTCGGAAATTCACAAGTATTTACAGCTTTTTTGTAACAGCGGTAGCGGCTTGTGCGGGTAGCTTTGTAACAATTAATTGAATGTCATGAAAAAACTATCCTTTTTGCTCGCAAGCGCCATACTTTCTTTGGCAGCCAGTGCACAGCTCCAAAATCTGGATTTTGAAAACTGGAACCGACCCGTTTCCGAAAATTTACCGAACACACCCACGGGGTGGACATGGACCAACGGACTCGTTATTGACTCCTTAAACAATTTTTACTATCCACCGGCTACCTATGCGCAACAAAACAATTATGCACTATACTTGAGTGTATGGTACAATTACACCAAAGATGCGGCTATCCAGCGGGCCCCGATCTCGGCAAGGCCCGGATTTTTGAGCGGTTGGTATAACTACAAACACAATATAATTGGAGGTCCCAATGGCTTGCAAAGGGATATCGCCATGGTGAGTGTATATTTAACCAAGCACAACCATAACACAAACGCCACAGACACCATAGGAAAAGGTATCATGGAAATTGGTGATTCAACCGACGTTTACACCGGGTTTTTATTGGAAATCAATTATACAAGTGCCGAAATGCCTGATTCCATCACCATTATCTTGGATCCATCGCTTGTAAATAGGTACAGAAATGGGCCTGGTTTTGCATTTGTCGGAGACGAAAATTGGGGTTGCTGTACTTCTTTCTTTCTGGTGGATAACCTATCGTTACATGGCAGCGTAATGGGTTTGGATGATGCAAATAAATCGGAACAACTCGCGGTTTATCCCAACCCGGCAACGAACGAAATCCGACTTAATTTAAATGGCGAAATTAATATCTGGGATGCATTAGGCAGAAAAGTGGCATTTAACTATAACAACAATAACGGCACTATTGATGTGAGCTCTTTCAATAGCGGACAATATTTTATTCAGATAAAAAATGGACAGAATATTTATAAAGGTAAGTTTATCAAGCTGTAAACATCCATTAAATATGCATCATATAAAAAGCGGTTCCGTTTTATCGTAGGATTGGCATTTACCATTTCTGGCCAAGCGCAAAATTAAACTTACCTCTCAACGATTAACAGGATGATGGGATAATTTACGGAAGTATACTTGTGAAACTATTGCATCCAAATACCCTACGCTGCGATAAACAAAGTTGAAATTGCTACTTTTGATACTATCAAAACCCGTAGTTTTCATTCCATAATCAAACCACATGTTCCACATAAAACATCGCATAGGCATAAAAAGTCCAGCCGACAGGGTTTACGGAGCGCTATCCTCCACGCAGGGCATATCCAATTGGTGGACAAAAGACACTACGGGCGAATCTTCCGTCGGTTCCATCGTCACCACACGATTTAATTCGCCGGACGGGGCGGAAGTAGGCAGTATGAAATTTGAAATCCTGGAATTGGCGCCGGCGAAGAAAGTGCGTTGGAAATTTATCGAAGGCCCAAAAGAATGGATCGGAACGGAAGTCGTTTTTGGTATCTCTCAGGACGGAGAGTTCACCATCGTGCTATTTAGCCATTTGAATTGGGCGGAAGAGGTAGAATTTAAGGCGCATTGCAGCATGAAATGGGCCGTTTTCCTGTTGAGCTTAAAACAATTGGTGGAACAGGGCCAAGGCAATCCGTCTCCCGGCGATTTTAAGATTGATAACTGGAATTAAAACAGATCATGGGCCATCATTCCGAACGTGAAATTTATAGCTCCCGGATATTACATTTTCCGATAGAAAAAGTATACGAAGCTTTTGCCGATCCATCGCAACTAAAAACCTGGTGGGGACCGGAAGGTTTTACCAACACCATACACGAATTTGACCTACAACCCGGCGGAAAATGGCGCCTGACCATGCACGGCCCGGAAAAAGGAAACTACGAAAACGAATCCGTATTCAAAACGGTGAAACCGTTGGCACTTGTTGCCTGGACAAGGATTTCACAACCCTTGTTTGATATGGAGGTGGCATTTAAAAATGTAGGCGAAGACAAAACAGAAATATCATTCCGGATGATTTTGGAACGGAAAAGGAATGCGAAAAGATTAAACCTTTTGCCGACCCAAAAAACGAGGAAAATTTTGACCGGCTGGAGCGACATTTGTTAAGTGTGGGTGCTTGATTTCGTTTTAAACCATGCCTAAAATAACACTCAAAACCCACATCAAAGCCGCTCCACAAATCGTGTTCGATTTGTCGCGGAGCATCGATTTGCATAAAATATCTACGCAACATACCCATGAAGAGGCCGTAGCGGGTAGAACCAGCGGTTTGATTGAGCTACATGAAACCGTGACTTGGCGGGCAAAACATTTCGGTATCTATCAATTGCTCACATCCAAAATAACGTCGTTTGACCGTCCGAATTTATTTGTGGACGAAATGGAAAAAGGCGCGTTCAAATGGTTTAGGCACGAACACTTATTTACCAAAACGGATGATGGTACCGTAATGACGGACGTATTTGAATACGAATCGCCATTCGGGATTTTAGGAAAACTTGCGGATCGCTTATTCCTAAAAAAATACATGACGGATTTACTCACGAAGCGAAACGAAACCGTAAAAGAATTTGCAGAAACGGATAAATGGAAAAAGGTGGTTAAGTAGTTTTTGCGAAATCTGCGGGAATATTTCCACTCTCCGCGAAACTCCGCGTTTGTCTCTGCGCGCCTCTGCGGTTTGTTTTTTTTCTGCGTATTTCTGCGAGGTCAGCGGGAATTTAAAACAACTCCTGCTGTGTAATCACCCCTTCATGCCGCAGCAACCATTTTTTTCGGTGCATGCCCCCGGCATATCCCGTCAAACTACCATCCGAACCGATAACGCGGTGGCAAGGCACGATAATCCCAATCGGGTTTTTGCCGTTGGCAGATCCTACGGCGCGGGTCAGTTTTTCGTCGCCCAATATGTTGGAAATGTCGAGGTAACTCGCCGATTGTCCAAAACCTACATCCTGCAATACTTTCCAAACCCGCTTTTGGAATGGCGTCCCTTCCGGATTCAAGGGAACCGTGAAAACCTTTCTTCCACCTAGAAAATATTCCCGCAGTTCCTGCTCACATTGTTCGGTGATGGCATTCGGACGGTTTTCTCCTTTTTGTTCGGCCTCGCAAAACCAAAGCGATGTCAAACCCAAATCATCAGCCTTGATCTCCATCCACCCGATAGGACTTTCCATCCAGGTAAAATATAAGTTATTGGTAGATGCTTCTTCTTTCATGGTTTCTCATTTTGGGGATTGTATCCCCGTTTCCACAACTCACCGGTAAAATTATTTGCCCTTTTTTAATTTTGCGAAAATATTTTAGTCGAAAGATTGGGTCGGATTCGCGGCAGTTTTTGTGATTTTCATGTATTCCTCGGGCGTCAGGTTAGCCAAGAAATAAGCGATCGGATTCACGGGCTCGCCATTTCTATGCACTTCGTAGTGGCAGTGCGGTCCCGTGCTCAAACCCGTATTTCCCAACAGACCGATTACCTGCCCGCGGCGCACCTTCTGTCCCGGCGTCACCAATATTTTCGACATGTGTGCATACAAGGTCATATAACCAAAGTTATGGTTGATGCGTACACAAAGCCCATAACCGCTGGATTCCGCATCAGCCTGTTCCACCACTCCGTTGCCCGTGGCATAAATGGGTGTACCGATGGCGGAAGTAAAATCGATTCCTGCATGGAAACGTTCCGTCTTAAACACCGGATGTACGCGATAGCCAAAGCCCGAAGCAATTTGCCCAGGATCATTTATTTTGATGGGAACGATGGCCGGCATGGCTTGTAGCAGGTCTTCCTTGCTCTTGGCCATCTCAAAAATTTGGTCGTACGATTTGGATTGTACCACCAAGCCTTTGGAAAGCCGATCCAACCGCTCGGCGGTTTTCGTCATCAGTTCCGCATTGTCGTAATGTTCGTATTTTTCATAACGGTCCGTTCCGCCAACGCCCGCATTTCGTATTTCTGCGGGAATCGGTTCGGCTTCAAACACGGCTCGGTACACGTCATTATCCCGCCTTGTCAAGTCTTCCAACACACGTTCGGAGAGTTCCATCCGCTTCTGCAGGATTTCGTAATTCAGTTTCAACGCATCAATCTCGCGGGTATATTTCTGCTCCTTGGGCGAACTAAAGAAGCGCCAAGCTACAATAATCACCACCGCAGAAAAGGCCAACCCGGTTGCCAAAATCCACAACAAACGCTTCAGCCTTTCGGCCCAAGTAGGTTTGGCAGGTTCATATTGCAGGTTTTTGGGGTTGTATACGTACTTTATTTTCGACATAATCCTGGCGGCAAGAAATGCGAATGTAATAAAAACGATAGTGAATTCCTCCGCCGAGGAAACCGTCAGGCCGGTTCCCAAACATATTCGGTAAGCAATTTGCTAATAATGTCGCGAACGCTTAAATATTAATTACCTTTCGTTCCATGACTGAAACTAAATCTAACTCGGCCACCGTAAGGGCAGCACTTGCCTTTATCATTATCGCGGGCATCGTGCTTTTGCTCGTGTATGCCAAATCGTTGCTCATTCCCATTGTGGTAAGTTCGTACTTCGCCATGCTGATGTTTCCGCTGGTATCCTGGTTTGAACGGAAGAAGGTTCCTCGCGTCTTAGCCATTACCATTACCATGCTCATCGGCTTGGGCGTCGTGGTGGGCGTCAGCTGGTTCTTTGCACAACAAATCGGAAGTTTCGGTGCAGATTTGGGTGGAATACAAGTACGGCTGGACGAAGTAACCGGCGAACTCTCCACCTGGTTGCGGAAAAATTTGGGCATCAAGCAAAAATTAAGTTTTAACGATTTAGATAAAAAAGCCATCGCCTATCTGCAAAACAATGCAGAGAAGGTAGGCGGCATGGCATTTAGTACACTAGGCAGCCTCACGATTGCCATCCTGATTCCGGTGTATCTGTTCATGTTCCTGTTATATCGCGACCATTTTACACAGTTCATCATCCGCCTGTTCGATAATCAGGATCCACAGCGTGTGATTGAAATCGTTACCGACCTCAGACAGGTTATCCAAAAATACATATCGGGCATGCTGAAGGTGATGCTGATTTTGGCCGTCATGAATTCCATTGCCTTTTTCTCCCTGGGTATTAAACATGCGCTTTTCTTCGCCGTTTTTGCCGCCATTCTCAACGTAGTTCCTTATGTGGGTCCTTTGGTGGGTTCAATCATTCCCATTACGTATGCTTTGCTCACCAAGGATAGCATCTGGTATCCCATCGGCGTGTTTCTCTCATTCCATGTCATCCAAACCATCGAAGGCAACTTCCTTACGCCTAAAATTGTCGGCTCCAACGTGAGTCTCAATCCCGTCACCTCCTTGGTTGCCCTGTTGCTGGGAGGTTATATTTGGGGCGTAGCGGGCATGGTGATCTTTATTCCGGCGGCAGCCATCCTCAAGAAAATATTGGAATTGCATCCGTCCACCAAAGATTATGGCTTTCTCATGGGCGAGGAAGACACGGAATTTAGACGTAAACACGGAATCCTTGTTCGGTTCATGCGCCGAAAGAAGGGACAACCTAATTAAGTACACTTTTTTTAATTATTTGATTTACATTATAATTAAAAGATAAGCGCTCCTTTAAAATCACTTTTTTAGGTGATTTTTTCTCCAAAAATTTGGCTATAATCCAAAAATGTTTTTTACATTTGCTATGGTTAATTTTCATAGTTGGTTTTTAGGGTTAGCATCCTGTTCACGCCCGTGAACAGGATGTTTTGTTTTATACCGATGCAGTAGGAAGTTAAGTAAGGCAAGAATTTCTTTTTTACTTTCTTTTTGTTGTTGTGAAAACAAACCGTACTTTTGCAATCCTTTTTGCGGGCGTGGCGAAATTGGCAGACGTGCCAGACTTAGGATCTGGTGCCGCAAGGCGTGTGGGTTCGAGTCCCTCCGCCCGCACTTAATGAAGGCTCTCTCGGGAGCCTTTTTTTTAATCATAAAACCCGGGAGCTACGTTCCCCTGGCTCAATGTTACAATTCGGCAGAAAAGCTGCCATTGTTTCCGATTCTGCGCCCGGGATATCTTACTGCCCGATTTTTGAATAACGAGTTTTTACATTTACGGATATAATATCAAAGATGAACGTTACAAAGGAAAACATTGACGGACTGAATGCAGTCATTACTGTGACCGTTAATTCTTCAGACATCAAAGAACCTGTTGATGCAGCAATCAAAAAATTAGGAAAAACAATGAATTTGCCAGGCTTCCGTCCGGGTATGATTCCTGCCGGCATCGTGAAACAACGCTTCGGTAAAGCTGTTTTGGCCGAAGAATTGAACAAAATTGCCAACAAAGGCCTTTTCGATTATATCCAGGCCAATAACATCCGTTTCTTGGGTGAGCCGATGATTTCCGAAGAACGCCAAGTGCCTATCGATTTGGAAGGCGGCGCGGAAGAGTTTAACTTCCACTACGATTTGGGCCTTGTTCCTTCCGTTACGGTGGATGCTTCCAAATTGGGTACTTTCAGCAAACAAACCATTACGGTGGATGATGATACGTTGAACGAAAACATCGAAAACCTACGCAAACGCTACGGTAAAGAAGGCAAAGGCGAATCTGTGGCCGAAGGCGACATGATTTCCGGCGAATTCATTGAAACCGATGCGGACGGAAACGAATTGGAGAACGGTTTTAAAAAGCAAACCTTCTTTGTATTCGACAGAATAGAGAAAGATGAAGTAAAAGCTTTGTTGAAGGGCGCCAAAACCGGTGAAGAATTAAACATCCACCCGACCGGCCTTTTCAACGATGCATCCAAGACAGCCGTTTACTTAGGAATAAAAGAAGAAGATGCCCAAAACCTGGGTGCAAACTTCAAATTCCGTTTGGGCGATATCAACCGAATTGAGGAAGCGGAATTGAATACCGAATTCTACGACCGTTTGTTCGGTGCCGGTAAAATTACCACCGACGAAGAATTTAAGGCCGAATTGATCAACATCCTTCAACGTGACGCACAAAACGAAAGCGACGTACGGTTGTTGAATGATATCCGTGCGGCGGTATTGGCTAACACATCATTCGAGTTGCCGGAGAATTTCCTGAAACGTTGGATGATGACCGTTGACAAAAACATCACATCTGCAGAAGCGGCCGACGAGCACGTGGAGAAAAACCGCGAAGGTATCCGTTGGGAAGTGTTGCGCATGATCTTGGCCGAAGAAAACCAAGTGGAAGCCACCGAAGAGGAAATCTACAACAGCGCACGCAGCATGGTCATCGGTAAATTGAACGAAATGGGCATGCCGGCCGACGATGAGGATCGTTTGAAAAAAATCGTATTCAACGTATTGGAAAACCAAGACGAATACAATAAAATCCGTTCTTTCATCATAGAACAAAAAGTATTGTCCATCTTGCGTGACAAGGTTCAGGTAACCGAAACACCGGTGGATTACAAAGCGTTCTGGAAACAACAATCGTAATATCGGATTACTGCAGTAACGGTGTGTCAATGCCCCAAACTGCCGCATCATCCGGTGTTATGCTGAATTTGGTTTAAGAATTTTAGAAGCATAATTTAAAGATTTCAATATGGACTTTGGAAGTGAATTCAGAAAATACGCCGTGAAACATCGCGGTATGTCGGGGGCATTTCTCGACAATTATTTAGACCACACCATCACGAACCTAACGCCGAACATCATTGAGGAGCGCCGTTTGAACGCCGTATCCATGGACGTGTTTTCGCGTTTGATGATGGACCGTATCATTTTCCTGGGAACGGGAATCGATGATTACGTGGCCAACGTGGTGCAGGCTCAGTTGCTTTTCTTGGAAAGTGCCGATGCCAAAAAAGACATCCAGATTTACATGAACTCTCCGGGTGGTTCGGTTTATGCCGGTTTGGGCATTTACGATACCATGCAATACATTAACCCGGACGTGGCTACCATCTGTACCGGATTGGCCGCTTCCATGGGTGCGGTGCTATTGTGTGCCGGGCAGACGGGAAAACGTTCCGCGCTGAAACACGCCCGTATCATGATCCACCAGCCATTGGGCGGTGCACAAGGTCAGGCGTCGGACATCGAAATCACGGCACGTGAGATCCAAAAACTGAAAAAAGAATTGTACGATATCATCGCACACCATACCGGTAAAACTTATGAGCAAGTTTGGGCCGATAGCGACCGCGACTATTGGATGCGCGCCGACGAAGCCAAAGAATATGGCATGGTAGATGAAGTATTATTGAGAAAAACCGAGTAAATTCGGTTTTTCTTTCCCTTGTTTCTTTACCTCCACTCACCTAATTTTTTAATATGGCAAAATCCACGAAAGATGAACACTGTTCATTCTGCGGCGCACCCAAGGCAAAGACGGAAATTTTGGTTTCCGGTCTGGAGGCCCTGATTTGCGAAAAATGCATCGAACAAGCCGAACATATCCGTGCGGAAGCGTTAGGCCCAAAAGCCCCACAAACCAGCGGCGGAAACATGAGCGGTTCAAAAACCGATTTCAACCAGTTTAATTTGTTGAAACCGGCCGAAATAAAAACCTTTTTGGACGAGTATATCATCGGCCAGGACGACGCAAAGAAGTCTTTGGCCGTAGCGGTATACAACCATTACAAACGTATCAAATACGAAAGTGCCAAGAATAAGGGCGATGATTTTGTGGAAATCGAAAAATCGAACCTCATCATGGTGGGCGAAACCGGTTCCGGAAAAACCTTGTTGGCCCGTACCATCGCCAAAATCCTCAACGTTCCTTTCTGCATAGCCGATGCCACGGTATTAACCGAAGCCGGTTATGTTGGCGAAGACGTGGAAAGCGTGTTGAGTCGTTTGCTACAAGCCTGCGACTTTGATGTGAAAGCCGCCGAACGCGGTATCGTTTTCATTGACGAGATCGACAAGATTGCCCGTAAAGGCGGGGACAATCCATCCATTACGCGCGACGTTTCCGGCGAAGGCGTTCAGCAAGGTTTGTTGAAATTGTTGGAAGGTTCGGAAGTAAACGTACCGCCTTATGGTGGCCGTAAACACCCAGAGCAAAAAATGTTGAAGGTAGATACCAAAAACATCTTGTTCATCTGTGGTGGTGCGTTCGACGGCATTGAGCGAATTATCGCCAATCGTCTGGATAAACAGCCCCTCGGTTTCAAAAATGCCGCAAATTTAGCAGACAAGGTAGACCGTAAAAATCTATTGAAATATGTCACGTCCCCGGATATGCGTACGTTCGGTTTGATTCCTGAATTATTGGGTCGCTTACCGGTGATTACACACCTGGATCCATTGGATGAGGATACGTTGAAATTGATTTTGACGACACCGAAAAACGCATTGATCCGCCAATACATGAAACTGTTTGAAATGGACGGCGTAGCATTGGATTTTGAACCGGAAGCTTTGACCTACATAGTACAAAAGGCGGTTGAGTTTAAACTGGGCGCACGTGGTTTACGTACCATCTGCGAAGAAGTAATGACGGACGCCATGTTCGATATTCCTTCCGGCGACGATATCAAAACATTTACGATTACGGCCGACTACGCCAAAACGCGCGTGGAAAAAATATCCATCAAAAATTTGAAGGCCGCTTAATAACAGTCATACATTACAAAGAAAACGCAGACCAAATGGTCTGCGTTTTTTGTTTTATAAATTCAATATCATTCGTTAAATCGGTTAATCCCTTTCTTCGTGCTGCCCCATGTTTCTGCCTTTTTGCTTCACCCATTTGGAAATTTGCGGTACGGACAATATCGCAAAAATCAACACGCCAGTTAATGCTCCCAAGATGAACATGCCATAAGCCACGGCCAATCCCATGGCGGCTGTGGCCCAAATGGTGGCGGCGGTCGTCAACCCCTGTATCCTGTCTTCGTGTTTGATGATCATTCCCGCTCCCAGAAAACCGATACCCACCACGATATTAGATGCGATCCGGCTTTGAGAAAAGGCATCCACATGGCCGGAAATGATGCCGAATGTACATGCACCCAGCGCAACGGCCGCATACGTACGTATACCAGCTTCTTTTCCGCGAAATTCCCGCTCCAGACCAATGGCCGCTCCCAATATGGTAGCCACCAATGTTCTCAATATCAGCGTAAGCTCGAAATGTAAGTCAAATTCTTCCATACCGAAATATATTATTTTTTCGGTGTAAAGCGCATCAAGTCTTCGCTGTCCAACATCAACACCAAGTTGTTGTTCTCCATTTTGTAGCCGTTCGCCATTTTAAGCGTGGTCATAAACAACGACTCTTTCACACCTTCGCAATACATGCGGGTCGACATCATGTCACCGATTTTCAATATGCCGTTTTTCAACTCAAACGGACCGTTGTATGAGTTACAACCGTTGTTTCCGTTCAGCGAATTGGTTTTTAAGTCAAAGGTGATATCCGGAATTTTATTGGGGAACAAAATCTTGAATGGTTCTTTGGCGCCATAAACCTTATCCAAGGTCCATGAACCGTGCAAGGTCGGTTTGCCTGGTTTGGTAGCCGCTTTGGGTTCGTTATTTTTTGTTGGTAAGGCGGCTTTATTTTCTTTCTCCACCACTTTTTCTTCCGCGGCAGCAATTTCTGCTTTCGGCAACGTGTCCTGCACCACAGCCGGACCATCCACTTTTTCGGGAATTATTTCGGTGGGGGCCGGCGTCACTTCTGCTGGAGGCGCATTGTTTGCACCACAGGAAACCAACAGTAAAATGGCGGTTGAGAATAGGATAGGCTTTATCATTTTAATTTTTATGCTTATTAATCAAGTTTTATGCCTCTTTTGAAGTTTTTTTGAAATTAAGGTTTTATGGCACGAATCATTATATTTATTCATATTTTTGCCCTGCGTTTTTATTAACCAACCTCCCGTATCTGGGAGATAAACGTAAATACCTAATTACTCTATTTAACCAATATGAGAACACTTTTCTATTCATTATTAACGTTTTTTTCCCTAGCCGTCAATTCACAATCTATTGATTTTGGATGGGCAAAAAAAATGGGAGGAGACGGTCCTGATGCAGGCTATGATATATATGTCGACGCCTTTAAAAATGTATATACAACTGGTTATTTTGAGGGGAACGGGGATTTTGATCCAGGCGCGGGTTCGGCATCTTTGGTATCGTCAGGAAATAGAGATGTCTTTATCTCAAAACTAGATTCGTTGGGTAATTATTTGTGGGTTAAAAAAATTGGCGGTTCGGGTTATGACAATGGTCGCGAGATTCAGGTAGATAATGCGGGTAATGTATATGTGATTGGAGATTTTGAAGGTACTGTTGATTTTAACCCGGGTGCTGCCATTGCCAATTTATCATCTACTGGTGAAGAAGATGTTTTCGTTTTAAAATTAGATGCTGCCGGTAATTATGTGTGGGCTAAAAAATTTGGAAGCACTGATTCAGACCTTGGTTTTGGCTTAGCCATTGGTAGCTCTGGAAACATATATATCTATGGAAGCTATTATAGCTCTATTGTCTTAGGTACGTCTTCTTTTACGCCGGTGGGATTTGGAGACCTTTTTGTTGCAAAATTAAATTCTTCGGGAAATGTTACTTGGGCTGGTAGTATTGGTGGGGCTTCGTCTGATTTTCCCGCAGACCTTGAGATTGATAACTCGGAAAACATGTATATTACTGGGTATTTTTCTGGATCAATGGACGTTAATCCAAGTTCGTCAACATTCACTCTTTCTTCTGCTGGCCAAACCGATGTCTTTGTGTTAAAACTGAATTCCGCCGGTGCCTATCAGTGGGGGAAAAAAATTGGCGGTACATCAACTGATGCCGCAGATGCCATTTCGGTTGATGGGCAGGGCAATGTATATGTTTGTGGCAACTTTAAGGGAATATGTGATTTTGATCCCGGCGTGGTAGAGTATGCAGAACAGTCATGGGGCGCTTCTGATATTTTTATTAGTAAATTAAATCCATTGGGCGATTTTGTCTGGGCAAAATGTATAGGAAGCTCCTCTGATGATTATCCGAGAGGTATTGCGATTGATGCGTATTCTAATGTTTATGTCACCGGTATTTTTTACAGTAATACTGTTGATTTTAACCCGGCATATAACACATATAACAATATCAATAACAGTAGCAATACGGGTACTAGCGATATGTTCATTCTTAAGCTTGACCAGTTTGGGGATTACAGGTGGGCCAAAACCTTTGGCAGTACAGAGTACGATGGAGGAACTAGTATAGCGTTAGATACCCAAAGAAATATTTACACGACTGGAAATTTTTCGGGGACGGTCGATTTCGATTTCACAACAAATAATTTTCCACTCACATCAACGGGCACTCTTAATAAGGGAGATATCATCGTTCATAAAATAATGGCTTGCCAACATATTACAAATTCAACTGCATCTTATGTTTCTTGCAATAGCTTTACTTTAAACAATCATGAGTATAAGGTATCTGGTAATTATATCCAAAATATAATTAACGCCGTAGGCTGCGACAGTGTTATTTATTTCTCATTACAGGTAAACGATTCTTCTTCTCACAATATTTTTCAAACAGCTTGTAACAGCTTTACATTAAACGATCAGGTGTATACCTCTAGTGGAATATATCATCAAACCATTCAAAACGCAGCCGGGTGTGATAGTTTGATTAATTTATTTTTGACATTGAATCATAATGACATTACATATAATGCAACTGCTTGTGACAGTATTTCTATTAACAATCAAACATATTTATCTACGGGTATTTACGATCAAGTTTTGACAAACATAACTGGATGTGATAGTACCGTACATTTGAACATAACAATCAACAACAGTACCTTCTCTTCCGTATCCGCTAGCGCATGTTCAACATATACCTTGAATTCGGCGACGTATTCGTCATCGGGCATCTATCACCAAATCACGAATAATCCTGTTGGTTGTAATCATATTACGACATTGGATTTGACCATTTTAAACACAGAAACATTCATAGTCGAATCTGCTTGCTCCGGATATATTTATAATGGTGTAACATATACAACAAGTGGCTCTTATGGACATTATTATACAAATGCGGCAGGGTGCGATAGTATCATAACACTTAACTTGACCATCAACAATACCAGCAGTACGCACACCGCTTCTGCTTGTGATAATTACACGATTAACGGACAAACATATAATCAAACCGGCAGCTATACACAGACTTTCATAAATGCCAAAGGATGTGATAGTACACTAAATCTACAGCTAACTATTTACAAACAAGATACTACTGTTACACAAATCGGTAATTTATTAAAATCTAATGCATCCAATGCTATTTACTTGTGGATTGACTGTCAAAATAATCTTCCAGTTTTAGGGGCTATATCGCAAAGTTTTACTCCACAAGCCAATGGCGACTATGCTGTTATTGTTACGAAAAACAACTGTAGTGACACTTCTGCTTGCTATTCTATTTTCAATCTTGGTATTGGTAATAATGAAACATCCGAAATAAGTGTTTTTCCGAATCCCACGAATGGCGAAATCACAATATCATCAAGCACTTTTTTGATAGATGCCCGTATCAGAATCATTTCCTTGGCGGGCCAAGTCGTTTTTGAAAAAAATAATCTTTCAGGATATGCCATACCATTGAATATTTATCAATTAAATAATGGTGTATACTATGTTGAATTGACGCAAAATGCTTCATCGTTTTGGACCAAACTAATAAAACTCTAATTAACCTTTCTGTTTTCTTATGAAAAATGTCTTTTTCATCATTGTTCTTTTTTCTGCATATTCGTTTGTTTTGGCCCAAAACCCAACCTTCCAATGGGCTACATCTTATAGCGGTAATGGGATTGGAATTGGAAAAAAAGTTACTGTAGACAATATCGGTAATGTATATACAGTGGGGTCTTTCCAAGGTTTTTGCGACTTTGATCCTTCGGTCGGTATTCTACAGCTTTCTTCTACTTCATATACTGAATTTGATGTGTTTGTCACCAAAAAAGATGCCAGTGGAAACTTAATTTGGGCTAGAAAAATGGGTGGAAATTCTAGTGACTTCCCAAGCTCAATAGATGTTGACAATTTCGGGAATATATATACTACGGGTTCAATTGGCGGAAGCGCAGACTTTGATCCAGGGCCAAACATCTATAATTTATCCGGGCCTGGTAATTTTATTTCCAAACTGGATGCCAACGGAAATTTTGTTTGGGCTAAGAAAATTGGCGGCGCAATGGATATAGCCATTACCTCTGTGATAGCCGATGACTCTTCTAACATTTATGTTGGTGGATATTTCTCTGGATCGGTAAATTTTAATCCAGATGCCAGTCCTTTCGTTCTGACCGCAAGTTCAGGGGCGGGGTTTGCCTTAAAACTTGCCCCCTCCGGAAATTTTGTTTGGGCCAAAAAATTTGCTTCTGGTGCATATTGCGGAAGATCGATGACAAGGGACAATGTTGGAAACCTATATTTTACTGGAGGCTTTAGCGGTTCAGGGGTTGATTTCGATCCTGGGCCAGGAAATACATTGCTAACTTCTGTCCAAACAGAAGATGCTTATATCTTAAAACTAAACAAAAATGGAGAGTTTGTTTGGGTAAGGCAACTTGGCGGACTTAAAAATCAGATTGGTCTCTGGTTAGGCGTTGATGATCAGCAAAATGTGTATTCCATTGGTGCTTTTGAAACGGTTGTTGATACAGACCCTGGATCTGGTACTTTTATATTCACGGCTACTTCTGATGATGTTTATTTTTCTAAGCTAAATGCTGGTGGCAACTTTGTTTGGGCAAGGCATTTGGAATCGCCCGGAAACGCTGTCGTGCATCCAAAGGATTTTACCGTAGATCCGCTAGGAAATGTATATACCACGGGATCGTTTTCTTCCACTATCGATTTTGACCCCAGCCCTGCCGTTTACAACCAAACAGCAACAGGTGGACAATTCATGTTTACACAAAAATTGGATTTTGATGGTAATTTTTCTTGGGTTACGACCATTAATGGTTCTGGTTCATTACAATCCGAGGGGGTTTGCGTAAGCAACTCTTCCGATGTTTTCGTTACCGGTTCCTTTTCTAATTCTGCCGACTTTAATTTTGGACAAGGCGTTTTCACTTTAAACGCTATTAATAATAATGAGCTGGATCCTTTTGTTCTCAAAATGGGACAATGTATAGATATCAACAATTATATAATCAATGCATGTGATTCCTTTGTGTTAGGTAATGAAATATATACCAATAGTGGCATCTATGTTAAAAGCCTTCATTCTCAAACAACTGGCTGTGATAGTATCGTTCGAATAAATTTATCGCTTGGCCATCGAAATTCATCATCAATAACCGCTTCCGTTTGCAGCACTTACGTATTGAACGGGCAATCTTATTTTTCTTCTGGTAATTACTCCCAGCACTTTACTAATATTAGTGGATGTGACAGCATCGTTAATTTAGTCCTAACAATCAAAAACACATACAATACGGTTACTGATACCGTTTGTGGCAGCTATACTTTTAATGGTACTACGTATTCACAGTCGGGGACATATACACAATCTTCCCCAAACTCTGCTGGTTGTTTTTTGGAGAATACACTTGATTTGATTGTTTTGCCTAATAAAACGACGACTATTGTCGAAACGGTTTGTGATAGCTATACATTGAATTCCCAAACATATACCTCTTCTGGAATTTTCAACCAAGTTTTTACTAATAGCATTGGCTGCGATAGTATTGTTTCTCTGCACTTGACAGTAAATAATAATCAATCTGTAATAAATGAAACTGCCTGTGGCAGTTTTTCTTTCAATGGACAAACCTATGATTCTAGCGGCTCCTTCATAATAGTACTAACAAATGTGGCTGGTTGTGATAGTTCCATCACGTTGAATCTGACAATTTACGATGACTCTGTTTCTGTGACACAAAATGGGACCACTTTATCAGCAAATATTTCTGGTGCTATATACCAATGGATTGACTGCAATAATGGTCTGTCGATTAATGGACAAACTGGACAAAATTACACGGCAACCATTAATGGTAACTATGCAGTAACTATTTCAAACGGTACATGTAGAGATACTTCTTCTTGTTATAGCATTTCAGATGTTGGTATTGAAAAAACTAGTTCTCTTTTTGTTTCTGTTTTTCCAAATCCTACTAAATATCAAGCCTTCGTAAGGTTTAATACATCTGTAAATAACGCAAGTATAAGGTTATCTGATGTGAGCGGCAAAATTGTTTATGAAAAATTTGCTGTTTCTGGCGATGTCTTTTTATTAGATTTATCACCTTATCCAATGGGGATTTATTATGTAGAAATAAAGGAGAATAACGCCTTTTTCAGAAATAAGATTATCAAGAATTGACGAGAATAGGCATCTGTGTTTTATGGCTTCTTTACATCAACATTTAATCTTTCATCACGATTTGCTATTTCCCACGCCGTATAAAAAATATGCTTGGCAATTTTTTCCATTTTTCCGTAATGTAGCTTGTCCGGCGTGTCACTCATTTTATGATAATCGGCATGTACACCGGTAAAATAAAAAATAACCGGAATACCCTTTTTCGCAAAATTGTAATGGTCGCTGCGGTAGTAAAACTGGTTTGGGTCTTTGGGATCGTTAAAGGTATAATCCAACTCTAGATTCGAGTGTTTTTTATTCTGCTCCTCGTTAATATTGTGCAAATCCATGCTCAATTTATCCGAACCGATGATATAGACATAGTTGAAGTTACCTTCATGGGTTTTATCCACACGGCCTATCATGTCGATGTTTAAATCCGTCACCGTTTTTTCCAATGGGAATACCGGGTTTTCAGAATAATATTCCGAGCCTAACAAACCTTTTTCTTCTCCCGAAACCGGCATAATCAAAATGCTTCTGCGTGGTCCGTTCCCCGCTTTTTTGGCAGCCACGAAAGCTTCGGCCAATTCCATCAACGAAACGGTTCCAGATCCGTCGTCATCGGCGCCATAATAAATGCCTTTATCTGTCTTACCTAAATGATCATAATGCGCGGTGATGATCACCAATTCATTCTTCAGGTCGGTGCCTTCGATATAACCCAACACGTTTTCTCCCGTAATTTCTCGTTTTTCGGTATTCACCGTAACGGAAACCGGAACGTCTATTTCAAACCCTTTGGTGCGTTTTCCTCGGCGGTACTCTTCCTTGATGCTTTGTACGGTGTATTTTTTGTTCTCTATCCTAAAAAAATCATTCGCCACGCTTTCTGACACATAAAATTTCGGGAAGGATGGTTTAACCGCTTTCCCGCCACGGTAAGTTTTGGGTTTTTCTATGTAATGCTGGTACATCTTGATGTCGTTATCGGCATATTTCTGAATACTGATAATGCCGATGGCCCCAGCAGCCATCGCTGCTTCGGTTTTCAATTTTAAATCCGAGCTCCATTCCGAAATTTTGGTGGATTGCGTAATCAAAGAATTTCCCTGTTTGTCCATCGGTTCGTCCTCAAAAAACGCCACGATTTTTCCTTTTACGTCCAAACCTTTGTATTCGTTGATGCCTACTTCCGGGTCGTTGATGCCGAAGCCTACAAAAACCAATTTATCCGAAGTGTATGTTTGCTCGGGAATGCCCTGGAACGCAAAATAATCCTGCATGAATTGGTACTGCTTGCCATTGATGGAAAGCGAATAACCGGCATTTTTTTCTTCGCGCAGCGGAAAGGTTTGCATATAGCTCCCGTTCACTACCGGCAACAGTCCCAAGTTTTTGAAATGGTTGGCCAAATAATCGGCGCATAGTTTTTGTCCCGGTTCTCCGGTTTCCCTGCCGGCAAATTCGTCGCTCGCTATAAAGGCCATCTTGGCTTTCATTTCATCGGCAGTGATGGTGGCGGCGTACGTTTCCGGCGAAGCCGGTCTTGTATTCTGCGCCGTGGCCGAAAATATATACAACGAAAACGCGACAACGAAAATGGAGTTTCTATGCATCTTTTATAAAATCAAATTTGTGTGACGGAATTCCGCACAACATTAAACGCGCTTTAATAATAAAGCGTTGCATCTATCTGTAATAATAACAGTTTATTATAAATTTTCAATTTTGGCTACGCGTCTTTCGTGGCGGCCTCCTTCAAACTCGGTAGTGATGAAAGCAAACACGATTTCTTTGGCCAACTCTTCCGAAACGAAGCGGGCCGGAATGGCACATACATTTGCGTTATTATGTCCGCGCGCTAATTCGGCCACTTCGCGTTCCCAACATAACGCCGAACGGATGCCGGCATGTTTGTTTGCGCTGATGTTTACGCCGTTTCCGCTTCCACATACCACGATCCCAAAATCGCTGTCATGGTTTTTAACCGACAAAGCCAACGGATGCACAAAATCGGGATAGTCCACCGACTCTTCCGAATGTGTCCCGAAATCTTTGATTACTGAATAACCTTGGTCAATCAAAAACTGTTTGATTTTTTCTTTTGTGGCATAGCCGGCGTGGTCGGCAGCCAAAGCAATCTTACGTTCTTTTTCCATCATTCGGTTGTTTCGGGTAAAGGTATGTAGAGTGTGCTTAAATATGCTAATCCTACCCAGTATTTATTTAGCCCAGAAGTACTTTTTTGGCATCGATATTGATGATACATAACACTTTAATATATCCCTAGAGGAGATATTGACAATCCCTTTATTTTTGTGTCAGGCCAGTGTGTATAAGTTTACCGGAGTTTTTTTTGCCGGTTCCGATTCTTTGTATAAACCGGCTAACCTTATGAACAAAGCAAATGTTTTTCCTTAATCTTTTGGGTAAATTTTTAGTCGGTTGTTAGACGCAATTTTTACGTTCAAAACCTAAAAGTTATCAGTTGTTCATGTCGGCTTATCGGTTTGTTAATATCTACATAATACGTTCAGTTTAACAATTTCAGGTTCTCATAAGCTTGTTAAAGCTTGTCAATATGTTCTCATAAGCCATATTTACAAATTACCGGAAGATATTTTATACCGCTATTAACACACTAACTACATCATATATTTAAAAATTTTAAAAATTATGTTTTGGTTTTTCTTCTAATAACTGTGGAAATCCTTTTTTGATAGGGTTTGAACTTTTTTATTTGTGCCGTGTACCCTTCCTTAGGTTTAGGAATACCTTTGATCAATATTTTTGATGATATGAACAGATTAGCGTCAGTGAAATTAACCTTGTGGGCAGTCGTGCTTCTTTCTGCCACCTTGTTTGCCAATCAGGCTTACAGGATTTTTTCGCATAACCAACAGCCCGGTTTTCCGGGTAATAAGTACGATATGGAGTGGAAAAAAGTGGACAGCCTCGAAAACCTGCAGCTCACCAAACAGGCGTCGGACCAAGTGGTTTTGATTTACAACAAAGCCAAGTCCGATAAAAATACGCCACAAATAGTCAAGACACTCATTTATAAATTAAAGTATAAAACGGAGTTGGAAGAAGATGCCAACGAAAACTATCTGAAGGATTTGGACAAGGAAATAGCGGAGGCGGATCCTATCCTTAAATCCATCCTATATTCCATCAAGGCTGAGTTGGTTTGGTCGGTTTACGAAAGCGACCGCTGGAGCATCAACCAACGAACGGCAACCGACCAAACTAACGAATCCATGGCGAGTTGGGATGCCCAAAAATTCATGGATGAAAGCCGCAAAAATTATATGCTTTCGTTACAGAACGAAGCGGCATTGAAAGAAACCAAAATAGATTTGATTGAAGACATCCTGGTTCAGGAAAAAGCGACAAGACCGCTCCGTCCTACCCTATTCGATTTTCTGGCAAACCGTGCCTTGGACCATTTTATGACTTCCGAAGCCAACCTGAACAAACCTTCGTATGCGTTTGAATTAGATAATCCGGCTTATTTGGGAGGTTATAAACAATTCATCCGGTTGGATATAAAATCGGAAGATTCCTTGTCCAAAGACCTATTTGCGCTGCGGCTTTTCAAAAGTATTTTATCGTTCCATTCCAGTTCGAGTTATCCTTTGGCTTTGTTAGATGCCGATTTAAAACGTTTGCAATACGTCTACGACAATTATGTGGGTTTCGATAAGGATAAGTTATACCTTGATGCTTTAATGTCCTTAAACGCGTCTTATGGAAGCAAAAAGGAATCGGCGGAAATTAAATTGAAGTTAGCCTATTTCTATCATAACCAAGGCGAATCTTATAAATCAATTGACGGTGAGTCGGATAAGAAATTTTATAAGAAAAAAGCGGTTGGTTTATGTCAGCAAATCATCACCGATTACAAAGATTCGCGTGCGTATGCCGAAGCCGGTAATCTGCTGAACCAAATCCAGGATCCTTCTGTCTCGTTTACTACCGAAAATGCATTGTCGGCCAATGTGTCCAATTTAATGTTGTTACGTTTCCGTAATATAAACAAAGCCTATTTTAAATTGGTGGAAGTAAAACACGAAGAACTGAACAAGCAAAACCGCTACGAAGATAAATTTAAGTCGTGGTTGGCATCTAAACCTGCCATTAAAACCTGGGAGAAGCAGATTCCTAACGACGGGCTTTTCCACAATCATACCGCCGAGTTAGAAATAGAACCTTTGAAAAAAGGTTTCTACATATTGATGGTGAATGACGAAAATGATTTTTCTGCCAGCAGCGATTGTCATTATTCCCCATTTTTTGTGAGCGATTTAAGCTATATCACCAGAACACCATACGGGAAAGGCATTTTTGAGGCAGTGGTATTGGATAGAAATTCGGGATCGCCTATTAAAAATGCGGAAGTAAAACTCTTTAGAAGTACGTATGATTATAATTCCCGTGAATATAAAGATGTATTGGTAACCACATTAAAATCAAATGAATCGGGTGCTGTTATATACAATTACGATTCGGATAGGTATGAGAACTTTCATTTCAGCGTAAAAAATGGAGATGACTTTATTTATGATGACAGCTACTTGTATTTATATAAAAACCGTACAAAACCTGATGCCAGAACCGTTACATCGTTTTTTACCGACCGTGGAATTTATCGTCCCGGGCAAACGGTTTATTTTAAAGGAATAAAAATAAAAACCGACGGACAGAAGAATGACTTGGTAATCAACACTACCACCGAAGTAACTTTTAAAGATGCCAACGGCCAAGAAATTTCGAAACAAAAATTACCGGTGAATGATTTTGGATCTTTCCAAGGTTCGTTTACCATTCCCCAAGGTTTGGCTACGGGTATGTTTTATATTGTGGATGCGCATGGAAACAAAAACATCCAGGTGGAAGAGTATAAACGCCCCAAATTTGAAGTAACTATCAACAAGCCTATGGATGTGTTCCGTGTGAACGATGTGGTAAAAATTAAGGGAAATGCGAAAGCCTTGGCCGGTTTTAATATAACGGATGCCAAAGTGCAATACCGTGTGTATCGCACGGCCAATTACCCAATTTGGTATCGCTCTTGGTATCCGATGAATTCCGAAGAACAAGAAATTACATTCGGTAAAACCACCACGAACGACCAGGGCGAATTTACGGTAGAATTTACGGCCATGCCCGATAAGTCTGTATTGGAATCATCCGATCCTACTTTTAGTTATCGCGTAAGTGTTGAAATTACGGATGAAGCCGGTGAAACCCGAACGGCCGAAGAAAATATTTCTGCCGGTTATAGCACGTTGACGGTTTCTGCCAACATTCCAATATTGATTGATGGAAACGACATAAAACCTTGGTTTATTTCCGTGCAGAATTTGAATGGACAAACACAAAAACAAGCCGTAAACATCAAGGTGGAGAAGCTGAAAAAACAAACCAACATTTACCGCTCAAAACCATGGGAAAAGGCTGATGTATTTGTGATAGATGAAGCGGATTACAAAAAGAAATTCCCGAACGATGTGTATAAAGATGAAAATTCGCAATTGTTGTTGGCTGCGGAAGAAGTGATTTATAACGAAAGTTATAACACGGCAGATACGGTTGGATTTATCAAACCCATAAAAAACCTAAAAGCGGGTTCATACCGAACGGTTATCACCACGAAAGATCCGTATGGAAAAGAAGTAAAAACGGTGCAGTTTTTCAGCGTATTCAACAAGAAAGAAAAATCATCTCCCGTACAGGAATTTTTGTTGGTTTCACCTTTGAAAAATGTGGCTGAACCGGGAACCAATGCAGAGTTTTATATAACGTCGTCAGAAAACGTAAAAGTTTTATATGAAATTGAACACGACGGTAAAATCATCAAAAAAGAATGGATCAACCTAAATAATGAACAGCGTGTAATTTCCATTCCTATTTTGGAAGAATACCGTGGAAATATCCATGTCAGTTTTGCGACGGTTATCAAAGGAAGAAGTTATATACAAGTTTCCACGGTATCGGTTCCGTTTACCAACAAACAATTGAAAGTGAAATTGGAATCGTACCGCGATAAAATGTTGCCCGGCAGCAAAGAAGAATGGAAACTGAATGTTTCCTCTATGCTCGGTCAAAGGGAAACGGCGGAGCTATTGTTGGGTATGTACGATGCTTCTTTGGATGCCTTTGTGAGCAACAATTGGTATTTGAATGTATGGAATTCCCGATCGGCACAATATGCGTGGGCTACATCTTTACGTGGCGTAAAAACATCACAAGAATTAAATAATAAAACATATGATTATATGGATGTTGAGTCGAATGCGTATGAAACATTGAATTGGTTTGGTTATTATTTTAATAATTATGGGTATAGAAATGGTACTTATGAATTTTCTGCTATGCCAACTGAAGCAGATGGAAGCGGCAGGGAAGTATTAGAAGAGAGTGAATCATCTTTAAGAGGATCAAGAGGTGATGGATTAATCAGCAAGGATAAAACTGTTAATACCCAAACTTTTGATAGGAAAGATAGGGATGCTATGAATGTTGCTCAAACCGTTGGTGGGGTTCAGAATACTGACCAAGTAGAACCAGTAAAATCCCGTTCCAACTTCAACGAAACAGCTTTCTTCTTCCCTCAAATTAAAACAGATGCGGACGGGAATGCCGTATTCTCCTTTACTATGCCTGAGTCATTGACGAAATGGAAATTCATGGGATTGGCACATACCAAATCTTTACAGACGGGTTATATCAACCAAGAAGTGGTTACCCAAAAAGAATTAATGATCAACACATTTGCCCCACGTTTTTTACGCGAAGGCGATGAATTAATTTTCACCGGAAAAATTACCAACCTCACCGAAAAAGAATTATCGGGTAAAGCCATCCTGGAATTAAAAAATCCGTTGAACGATAAAAATATTGCCCCGGAATTTGGCTTATCACAGCAAGAAATTACATTTTCTGTAAAACCGGGACAATCCGCTGGAGTGGAATGGAAAATAAAAATTCCGTTTAACCAGAATCTCGTGAAGTATTCGGTGAAGGCTATTTCGGGTGATTTTTCAGACGGCGAAGAAAATATTATCCCCATTTTAACGAACAGAATGTTGGTGACGGAAACAGTTCCGCTTTGGGTAAACGGAAATGATACCAAAGATTTCATCCTTCCGAGACTTAACTCGGGTTCCATCACACAAAAAAATCACAAACTCACGTTGGAGTTTACATCCAACCCGGCTTGGTATGCTATCCAATCTTTACCATATTTAATGGAATATCCATACGAATGTGCCGAGCAAACTTTCAGCCGTTTGTATGCAAATAGCATCGCTACGCACATCGCTAATTCCGATCCTAAGATTAAAAGTGTATTTGATGTCTGGAAAAATTACCAACCCGAAGCGTTACAAAGCAAATTGGAGTTGAACCAGGAATTGAAAAACATCTTGTTGGAAGAATCGCCTTGGGTTCGCCAAGCTACGAACGAATCGGAAAGAAAACGCCGCGTGGGTATTTTGTTTGATATAAACCGAATGAGCAACGAAATAAAAAGCAACGAGAAAAAACTGTTTGATATGCAAACACCGAACGGCGGGTTCCCATGGTTTAAAGGGGGACGGGATGACCGTTATATTACCCAACACATCGTGACCGGTTTTGGTAAACTTATTAAATTGGGAATTGTAGGTAATACCAATTATAACGACAATTTAAAACGTGCCATTGAATATTTGGATTTGCGCATTAAGGACGATTATAATGACTTGATAAAATATAAGGTTGACCTAAATAAAGATAACCTAAGCCATATCCAGGTTCATTATTTGTATGCGCGTTCATTCTTTAAAAACATTCCTGTAAAAGATAATTGCCAAAAAGAAGTAACGTATTTTGCATTGCAGGCAGAGAAATATTGGAACCAAAAAGATGATTACAGCATGGGCATGTTGTCACTTGCTTTACACCGTACCGATAAAAAAGCGGTAGCCAAACAAATCATTACATCATTAAAAGATCGTTCCATTTATAACGAGGAATTGGGCATGTACTGGAAAGGCATGTTACAAGGCGGATATTATTGGTACAATGCCCCTATTGAAACTATGGCTTTAATGATTGAAGCATTTGATGAAGTAACGGAAGATACCAAATCAGTGGACGATATGCGTCGTTGGTTAATTAAAAGCAAGCAAACAAATGATTGGAAAACCACTAAAGCAACCGCTGATGCATCGTATGCATTGTTGTTACAAGGTACCGATTTATTGATGACCGATGCCAATGTGGATATATCATTTAAAAATGGAACCGTTCCATTCACTATTCCAGCTAATGCTGAAGCTGGAACCGGTTATTTTAAATCGTCGTTAGATATAGCGGTTGAAATAGAGAATGTACGGATCAATAAAAAATCTGCCGGTCCGGGTTATGGTGCCGCTTACTGGCAATATTTTGAGGATATGGATAAAATTAAAAAGCCGTCCACACCAAATCCACTATCGGTTACGAAGAAGTTATTTAGGGAAGTAAAAACTTCTACGGGTTTAAAACTGGAAGAGATTACCGAATCTACCAAATTGGAAACGGGTGATAGAATCATATCCCGAATCATATTTACTTCTGATCGTCCGATGGAATATATACACTTAAAAGATATGCGTGCATCAGGTTTGGAACCTGAAAATGTATTATCTCAATATAAATACCAACAAGGATTAGGTTATTATGAAAGCACCAGAGATGTGGCGACGCACTTCTTTATCTCTTATGTTCCACGTGGAACATTCGTGTTTGAATATCCAAGTCGTGTTACGCATAAAGGAAATTTCTCAAACGGGATTACGCAAGTTCAATGTATGTATGCACCTGAGTTTACTTTCCATTCAGAAGGAATAAGGGTGAATACGAAGTAATTTCTCGACTTCGCTCGAAATGACGATTTGTAAAAAAGAAAACCCGAACAGATTTCTGTTCGGGTTTTTTATATGTTCCACGTGGAACAATTATTTGATAAACTTAATTTGAATGTATGGACAATAAGGCGCATTGAACCAAACACGCGTAATTTTCATACATTCTGAAAAAGGGAATAATTCAACTTTTTTATATTTTCCTTGGATGTCATAGAAAGTAATTTTCCAATTTTCTCCTTTTATTTTTGCTTTATAGTATATGGTATTTGTGTAGGGATAGTAAAATGTGTATTTTTTACTAGGCTCTCTTAATGATTTTATATTGGTATACTTAGTAATATCAATACTATCATTCTTTTGGTGATTTAAAAAAGATTTGTCAAAAAACAGCCACATACGACCATCTATTAAAGTATAAGAAAATGGATAATCAACAGTAATTTCATTATTATTCTCTAATAACTGGGCATGAGTAAAACCAAAAAATATAAAAAGTATGAATGTGTTAATTATTTTCATCTTCCTAAGTGAACCATTAATACCGAAATATCGGATGGGGAAACACCGCTGATGCGAGATGCTTGTCCAAGCGTTAAGGGTTTTATTTTGGATAATTTATCTCTAGACTCCATCGATAAGCTGGAGATGGCTCGGTAATCGAAATCTTCTCTTAGCTTATACTCCTCTAGCCTATTCATCTTATCGGCCATCTCTTTTTCGCGGATAATGTATCCTTCGTATTTAATGATGATTTCGGCTTGCTCAATAATCTCCCTACGTTGGTCACCTTGGATGTCTTTCGTCAATTCATTGATTTCGTCAAACTGTAATAAATCGGGCAACGAAACAAACGGACGGGAAAGGATACCATCTAATTTTACCTTCTGCTTTAATTCAGAGGAATTGATGGATTGCAAATACCCATTCAAGGTGGATGGTTCTATACTCAAATTGCGTACACTTTTTACCAACGCATTTGCTTTATTACGCTTGTTCAACATACGGTCATATCGTTCTTGCGATGCCAAACCAATCTGAAATGCTTTTTCGGTGAGCCTCAAATCTGCATTGTCTTGCCTTAGTAGAATGCGGTATTCAGCTCTCGAAGTAAACATTCTGTAAGGCTCATCCGTACCTTTATTTATTAGGTCATCTATCAACACACCGATGTATGCTTCATCGCGTCCTAATATAAATGGATTTTGCTCGTTGATTTTTAAGTGGGCATTAATCCCCGCCATCAAACCTTGGCAGGCGGCTTCTTCGTAGCCTGTGGTACCATTAATCTGGCCAGCAAAATATAGGTTTTCCACCAATTTGGTTTCTAGCGTATGCGTCAATTGTACGGGTGGAAAATAATCATACTCGATGGCATAACCCGGACGAAACATTTTTACTCTTTCAAAACCAGGAATCAGTTGCAGGGCTTTGTATTGTACATCTTCTGGTAAGCTGGAGGAAAAACCATTTACGTAGATTTCTACCGTATTTCTCCCCTCAGGTTCTACGAATAGTTGATGCTCCGTTTTATCGGCAAAGCGGTTGATTTTATCTTCGATACTGGGGCAATACCTTGGCCCCAAACCTTGGATACGACCATTGAACATTGGAGATTTTTCAAAGCCCGTTTTTAATACGTCGTGTACTTTCTCGTTGGTATATGTGATGTAGCAGGATAGTTGGTCCTGTACGGCTGGTGTATCTGCATAAGAGAATTTATCGGGTTTTTCATCGCCCTTTTGTTCTTCCATGGCTTCGTAATTCAAGGAGCGACCATCCAAGCGGGCTGGTGTTCCTGTTTTCATGCGGCCGGCCTCAAAGCCCAATTCCACCAACTGCTCGGTAATTCCGTAGGAAGCCTTCTCTCCTGCCCTGCCACCTTTCAACTGTTTTTCGCCGATGTGGATTAACCCATTCAAGAAAGTTCCATTCGTAAGCACCACGGCTTTGGCATAGAATTCAATACCCAAAGAAGTGACGATACCCGTCACCCGGTTATCTTTCACGAGTAATCCGGTCACCGAGTCTTGCCAAAAATCTACGTTGGGCGTATTTTCCAGCATAATCCTCCACTCTTCGGTAAAACGGGCGCGGTCGTTCTGTGTGCGCGGACTCCACATCGCTGGTCCCTTGGAACGGTTGAGCATGCGGAACTGGATGGCCGTCTTGTCGGAAATAATTCCGCTATAACCGCCGATGGCATCAATTTCACGAACAATTTGTCCTTTGGCTACACCGCCCATGGCCGGGTTGCAGGACATTTGACCTATTTTGGTCATATCCATCGTTACCAACAAAACTTTTGATCCCAGATTGGCCGCCGCGGCTGCGGCTTCGTTACCGGCATGTCCGGCTCCCACCACTATTACATCGTAATTCTTCAACATATAAATTCAAATTTCCCTCGAGGGACTATATCAATGCTTTAATCAGATAAAAAAGATAGATGCCAAGCATCATCAGACATAAAACAACCTTCATGAAGGTACCGGTTACAAAACCCAAAAATGATCCAGTGGCTGATTTTAAGGCCGCGGTAGAATTTTGCCCACCGATTAATTCACCAATGAAAGCCCCGGCAAACGGCCCGATGATAATCCCCCAAGGCCCAAGCCAAGAAGTAAAAATACCCACGATCAACCCGATATTACTTCCCCAACTTCCATACTTCGTTCCGCCAAATTTTTTGGTTCCCATGGATGGCAACAAATAATCCAACACACTAATAAAAATGGTGAGTAACCCAAGCGGAATCAAAAACCAAAGTGAAATCTGGTATTCGATTCCTGTAAAATACATCACCAATAAGCCGGCAAAAGCAATTGGCGGACCAGGCAAAACGGGTAAAACGGAACCTATAATTCCCGTAATAATCAATACGGCGGCGAGAATGAGAAGGAATATTTCCATTTGTCTAAAAATCTCTCATCAAAAGGGCTTGGTTCTCGGCTTCACGCATTTTTTTCTCCTGTTGCGGGGTTTTATCCTTTAATCCGCAGAGATGCAGAACACCGTGGGCCATTACCCTGTACAACTCCTCTTGGAAGGTAACACCAAACTCGTTGGCATTGTCTTTCACTCGGGGAATGCTGATGTATATTTCGCTGCAAAGTTCACCCTTTTTTTCGCTCAAATCAAATGTGATGATGTCGGTGAAATAATCATGTTGCAGAAAATTACGATTAATGTCAAGCAGGTACTCATCCGAGCAGAAGATGTACTGAATATCGGAAACCGAGTATCCTCGGGCATTAGCCACATTTTTGAGCCAACTTTTCGTGGCTAATTTATTCTTCTGGGCGAATGAGATATCAGCGTTATGAAAGCTGATGCGGCCGTTAAATATTTTCGGGCTCAAGTTTAAATCCAAGTCTGACTTCACAGCCCGAATTTAGGAATTCGCAGGTATCTGCAAGCCTTTGCATCAAAAAAACACCCCGACCATTTGGCTTTTCCAAATTCTCGGGGTCTGTGGGATCGGGTATATCCAAAGGATTGAAACCATTTCCCTGGTCTTTGATATTAAAGAAAACCATTTGGTTTTCCGTAACGTACGTAATGTGTACTTCCTTACTTGGGTCTTGGCCATTACCATGTAAAATGGCATTGTTGACGGCTTCCGTGAGGGCAATGAGAATTTTTCCATAATTTTCTTCGCAGATGCTGCCTCCGGATACGGCTTCTACCACAAGCGTTTCTACATGAGAAACATTTTTTACGTCCGATGAAAATACCAATGAATTCACTTGTTCAGTTTGCATAGGTTCAAGAAATACGGCGAACGGCGCCGTTTTGAATTTCACACCAAATCTCTAACGGAAACAAAAAACAAAGGTTACAGTTTGTTAAAATATTCTGAAACCTTTTGCTTATAGTACGGTTTCAATGCTGGTGGAACGGTTCTCAATAATTCGGTTTGTTTTTCTTTCAAGCGTAGATATTGCTTGTATTGGTCGGCATTCATCATGTTGGGAAGATTGCCTTCCTTCGATTCGCGTTGCTCGTCCATTTCCTGCTCGCGCAAGGCTTTTTCCGATTCCAACATCTTGATTTCGATATCTTTCTGGCGCATCATGGTTTGTTGGTTGATGCGTTTGTTGTACAAATCCGTTTCGTTTTCTTCCATTTTGTTCATCAACTCCTGCAGCATCTTGCGTTGATTGTTGTCACCCAGTTTGTCCGACATTTCTTGCATTTGCTTGCGGATCATCTCTTGTTCTGCGGCCATTTTGGCGAAATCCTTGCTCATTTCACCTTGGTTCCCGGTTTGTCCTGGTTGTTTCTGTTCACCAGGTTTCTGGCTGCCCTGTTCTTTGCCTTGCATCTGCTGCGCCATTTTTTTCATCTGCTCACTCAGTTTTTTCTGGGCTTCCTGTAGTTTCTTCATCTCACCCGGACTTGGCATGCTGGATCCAGGCTTTTTACAAGCCTTGTTTCCCTGCTTTTTCTGTTGGGCTTGCATTTGTGCATTTTCAATGGCCTCGGAGAGCATCAAAGCCAGGTTGTTGATAGATGTCATGGAATATTGCTGGCGAGTTAATGCCTGCGGTGTTTCGCGGTCGCTGAGGTTCTGTACGGCATCGTCCATATTGCGTTTAATGTCGGCGATCTCTTTGTTCACCGTAGCCTTTACTTCGGGAACACGCTTACTCAACGCGAAAAGGCTGTCCTCAATGATTTTACTGTCGTCTTTCAGTTTACGCTGAAGTTGTGCCAGTTCTTTATACTTAGGAGAATTTACGTTCGTTTTGCGGATGTTTTCCATCAAGTCTTCCTGATCGAAGGAAAGACGCATCAGGTTATCCAAAATCCGGCGGAGCGATTCCAGGTCTTCGGCCTCTTGGCTGTCTTCCATCTGCTCCTGCATCTCTTTCATATCCTGCGACATTTTTTCCATTTTTTCGCCGGCACTTTTTTGGCTTTCAGACGCTTTTTTGTTCTGCTGCTGCTTCATCTGGTCCGAAGCTTTCTGTTGATCCTGTTGGATGTCCTGCTCTTGCGGTTTTGTGTCCTTCAGTTCCTCACGCTTATTTTCCAGTTCCTCGTTTTTCTTTTGTAGTTCCTCCATGTCCTTACGGACTTCATCAAACTTCTTGTTTACGTCTTCCTGCTTTTTCTCCAGCTGCTCCTGCTTTTTTTCGTCCTTGCTGTTTTCTTTGGCGGTCTCCTTGGCCAAGTCTTTTTGTTCTTGGGCCACTTTATCCAGTTTTTCGATGGTTTGCTCCAGTTTTTGGTCAAATTCCATCTGTTTGTATAGTTCCAGCGTACGTTCCAACTGTTTCTTCAAGTCCTCGCTGTTGAATTTCATATCTTTCAACTGCTCCTGCACTTTGTTTTTATCCTGTTGCTGCATGAGTTTTTCCAACTCTTCCAACATCTTTTTTAATTCTTCGTTCATCATTTCGTCCAGCAGTTTTTCCATCTCTTTCTGCTTTTCGAGTTCTTCTTCTGTGGGTTTTTTAAACTCGTTCTGTTGTTGGTTTTTCTTTTGGTTATCTTTTTTCAGGTCCTCGATCTGCTTTTCCAGTTCTTTTTGTTTTTTCAGCAATTCCTCCACTTTTTTTCGGTCTTGCCAATCCATGCTTTTCTTTTGAAGCAGACTCTTGTTCAAATCATTGGATTCCTTTTGGATTTTTTCCGCTTTCTTGATGCTTTCGGACAGGTCGCTTTTAATGCTCTCGGATGCTTTTTGGTTTTCCTGTGCCAATTCTTCTTCCGTTGGCACACGATATACCCGTTTGGCCGTGCGGGCAGATTTGCTGCCGTTTACGCCATCGTTATCATACACAGTGAAGAAATATACGATCTCGTCGCCGGGGTTTAGGTTGGCCTCGGCAAAATTGAATGCATGGAAGAATGCCTGACGGTTTTGCCCGGTTGCTGTTCCCAAAGCTTTTACGGTATATCCGCCGTCTTTCTCGTCGCCAGGTTGTTGTTTTTTATAGTGGAAAGTCAACCCCTTGAAACCGTAATCGTCCGAAATCTCACCACGGAAATAGAACATAGTACGGTAGGTGCTGTCTTGGTTTTCTTCCACGGCAATAGATGGAAACGCATCCGCGATAACCGTAATCAAATACCGATTTGTGTCGCCTCGATCCATGAAACTGTTGTTTCCGGTAATGGAGTAGGGAAATGTCTTTTTTACTTTTTGGCTGAATAGTACCTTGTTTTCTTTGGGTTTGAGTTTGATCGAAGTATCGTTGAGCAACAGAACCAATTCGTCTGTATTACGTGTGTTCATGGTCCAGTTTACGCGTGTTCCTTCAGGAATTGTCATATCGCCTGTTCCCGTCAATACTTCCGAAGGTTTATTAAGGTAAGATGGATATTCTAACTTGATTTTTAAACCGGCCAGTGTGGGTTTCGGAACAACTTTTACTGTATATTCATCCGAGTAAAAACCATCTGCAAAAATTTTGAATGTAAAGCTTTTGGATACTTTTTTTACGGTATGACTAAATTTCGTTTTTCCATCCTCGTTCATACGGAAACGGGCTCCTTGGTATTCCACGTAAACATTTTGTGGAATCTCTTTTCCGGATAGGGCTACTTCGATAGAAAAATCTTCATTTTCCACAGCCAACCATTCCTTTGAAGCAAGGTTGAAGCTGAACGGAGCTTCTGGTTTGAATTCCTTGCCATAGTTCACCACGCGTTTAGTTCCGTCCGTGATGATGCTGGGCGCGGCAAAAATGATGAACACAAAAACGGCTAAAGGCAATGCGGCATATTTCAGGTACTTTTTGTTATCGCCAAGGTTTACGGCATTCACAAACGGAACAAGCTTCAATTCGGATGTTTTTTGTGTGATGGCTGCCTCCAGCATCTCATTCCCGCCACTTTCATCGGAAAGTTTTTTAAGCTGTAATGTATTCAATAATTTATCCTTTACCTCGTGGAAGTGGGTACCCACGATTTCGGCTGCCTGTTGGTGCGAAATGGTTTTTCCCAGATGGAATAATTTGGAAAGCGGAAGGAAAATATATCGGGACAGAATAAAAAACAAGCCTCCGGCAAACCCAAAAAACAGCACGGCGCGTACCGGCGTACCGAAACGGCTAAAATATTCAGACACCGAAACGGTAAGGAATAGCGTTAAACCCAATGCAATGGAATAAATTAAACCTTTAAGCAACTGGTTCTTATAATACTTTCGGATGAAATCATCCAGTTTTTTGATGAGCTGGTCGTATGCAGACATAGATAGATAAATCAGTACTAATGTAAGAACATAGTACGAAGTAGATAACGAAAAGTTCAAGTGAATATTCTTTCGAGGCATTTTCGGGCAACAAATTTTTATCCACACACGTATGTTTTAGAACACATGGACTATCTTAGCGATCATTTTAAGTTTAGGCCCAATCTTATTTATCGAGTAACAATGTGTAGCAAGAATATCTTTTTACCTGCTTTCACGTGTTTTTTTGCATTATTGGTTAGCTTTCCGTTAAAAGCACAAGTAAAAAACGCCGTAAAAGAAAACATAGAAAAATTACATCAGCAAGCCAAGGAAGAGGCTTATACAGATCCCGAAAAAGCATTGTCGATTGCCGAAGCGGCACTTTCGCTAAGCCAAGAGCACGGTTTGGACAAGGAAGAAATGCAAAGTTACTATTGCATGGGGCTGATCTATTATTACAAAAGCTATTACAATATTTCGAACGATTATTATCGATTGGTCACTAAATCGGCCCAAGACAAAAAACAATTATCGGCAGCCTGGAACAATATGGGCATCAACTTTGAAACCTTGGGGATGTTGGATTCTGCGTTGTTTGCCTACCAAGAATCTATCAAAATCGACAAGGCATTGGGCGATATAAAAAGCGAGCATATGGGCCTGATCAATATCGGGTTGCTCAATTCGAAGGTGAATCGATATGATTTGGCTTTTTCACAAACCAGAAAAGCAAAAGCATACTTTCAGGAAACCAATGATTTACAAAATCTGGGTTTGTGTTATTTAAATCTGGGTGTTTTTTATGATTTAAGGGACGAGCCCGATTCTTGTACCGCCAATTTTGAGCAAGCCGCTAAAATATTTGGTGAAGTGGAGGACTATCCAAATCAAACGTTGGCCTATCTGAGCTTGGCGGGATCGTGGGTAGTGAAAGAAAAATGTGCGAAAGCCCAAGAAATATTCAACAAGGCAAAGGTACTGCCCAGCGCATCGGTTCCCTATTATGCCGCCTCGTTGAATGCCACGCAATCGTTAATACACGAATGCTTTGGACAGATGGATTCGGCCATTTATTATTCGCGCACGGCATTGCTGGGTTTTGATAGCTTGGGTGTATTGGCCCGGGCAAAGGAAGAACATTTTAGCCTGGCCAACTTATATGCCGCAACAGGCAGATCCACAGAATATATCAACGCCATTAAACAATATGATTCGCTGAGCAAAGTATTGTTGAACGAAGACATGAACGAGCGCATTGCGGAGATGGAAATCCGTTATAAACTGGATGTAAAAAACATGCAGATCAAAAATGCAGAAACCGAACTGAGAAAAAACAGGGTTCAGATCGTTGTGATTTCAACATTTTCTTTAGCCTTGTTAATTGCATTAATTTTAACTTACAGGCTATATTCAAAAGTAAATTTTGCAAACAAGAACCTGTATAAGAAAAACATAGAGTTATTGGCTACGGAACGCAGTAAGGCTGCTGAGCAAATTAATTTGGATACGAATGTGGAGCAAAATGTATTGCTTGACCGTTTTAAAAAATTAATGGAAGACCAGGAATTTTTCAAAAAACCGGAGCTGAGCCTAAAAATGGCAGCGATGGAACTCGGTACAAACGAAAAGTATCTTTCACAGGCCATCAATAGGGGAGAGGATAATTTTAATACCTACATCAACCGTTTCCGGGTAAACGAGGCGCGAAGGGTTATTTTAGAAGAACAACAAGATCACATCAGCATAGAGGAGTTAGGTTTTATGGTCGGGTTTTCGAACCGTCACACTTTTTCCAGGGCTTTTACGCAAATTACAGGCATCAGCCCTTCTGAATTCAGGAGAATCCATCTTTCCTCAAGTTCAACGTAAGTTTTTGGTTTGTAATAGTTTATGTATATTGTTACAGAACATTTACTGAATTTGCACCCAATTTTGCGGAAATCATCACGCATTATACAGGATTTGTAACCACCGAAAAATGGTACGTCCTTACATTTGTACTATTAAGAAAAGGAAATATGCCTCATTAGATTCAGGTGTAAAAAAAACGCTTCCAGCCCAATCTAGCGTTAAACCTCTCCCACCAGAGATTAAAAAACCCAGTGTTCCTCTACAACACTGGGTTTTTACTTTTATATAATATTGACTCTAGGCCAATTCCATATCTACATGCATAAGGCTTACAAAGGCTTGGATCCTTTTTTCAAGTTCTTCTTCCGTAACAGATAGCAGCCTTTCCGTTCCAAATTTTTCTACCGTAAAGGAAGCCATTGCGGATCCGTATATAATGGCACGGCGCATATTGTCGAACGAAATATCGTCGGTAGCGGCCATATAACCAATAAACCCACCGGCAAAACTGTCGCCGGCGCCGGTTGGGTCAAATACATCCTCCAAGGGCAGGGCCGGGGCAAAGAACACCTTGTTCTCACGGAACAACAAAGCGCCGTTTTCTCCTTTTTTGATGATAAGAAAATCCGGGCCCATTGTCAAGATTTTTTTGGCCGCCTTTACCAATGAGTATTCACCGGAAAGCAGACGCGCCTCTTCATCATTAATCGTCAATACATCAACCCGTTTTAATACTTCCTTTAAATCGTCCATGGCAATTTCCATCCAGAAATTCATCGTATCCATCACCACCAATTTAGGCCGAACAGCCATTTGGTCCAATACCTGCATTTGCAGTTTCGGCATCAGGTTGCCCAACAAAAGGTATTCTGCGGAGCGTTGGCTTTCTGGAACAACAGGGTTAAAATCGGCCAACACGTTCAGTTGTGTGTCCAATGTGTCGCGGGTATTCATATCGTTGTGATATCTTCCGGCCCAGAAAAAGGATTTTTCGCCCTGTTTAATCTGCAACCCTTCGGTATTAATATTTCTTTCCTTAAAAGTTTGTAGGAAAGAAGTGGGAAAATCGTCGCCTACAACAGAGACGATGCCCACATGGGGAGTAAAATTAGCCGCAGAAAGCCCCGCATAGGTGGCTGCACCGCCTACAACCATATCTGCTTTTCCAAATGGAGTTTCCAGATTATCAAAGGCTACCGTACCGATAACAAGCAAAGATGAAGACATATTAAAAAAAATTTTGTCAAATATATTGTTTAATTCCTTTCAGGCTTTATCTTTGCACTCCGAAAACAGAATAACATTTGTTTTCGGGACTCGATATCACTGCCCAACCAGTCCTGATATCACCACATTCCTCCTTAGCTCAGTTGGTTAGAGCATCTGACTGTTAATCAGAGGGTCTCTGGTTCAAGTCCAGAAGGGGGAGCACCGAAAGAAGGCCGACAGAAATGTCGGCCTTTTGTTTTTTCCGTATTTTCGGCCGCGGCTTACAAACCTTACCCATTGTTTAAAATAAATCCCAAATACTTACTTTGGCTTTTTCCCATCACGGTTTATGTTCTTCATGCGTCGATGATTTCTTCTTGGGTGGTCGATGATGCGGGCATCACATTTTCATTCAGTAAAAGTTTGGCTCAGGGCTATGGATTGGTTCCCCAACCAGGACACGAAAGGGTGGAGGGTTTCTCGAACCCTTTATGGATGTTGATCATGTGTCCCTTTTTAAAATTGGGCCTTTTCGACCCTTACATCACGCCAAAAATATTAGCCGCGTTGTTCATGATCATGGTATGCGGGACTATGAATCGGATTATCAAACAAATGGGTTTGCCGTTTTTTTACACGATTATATCTTGCACGTTGTTGGCAGTAAATACTCCATGGATGGTTTGGGGGAATTCGGGACTCGAAAATATGCTACATGTTTTACTGATCCTTCTTTTGTATTATTTTTCCGTGGAGGAAAAGAGGGCCCCCAAACAGAAGACGCTATATATATTACCTATCCTTATTTTGCTATTGGCCTTAAGCAGACCTGAGGGCATATTATGGGCTGTGGTTCCGCTCGCCATTTTTGTGTGGGACAGAAAGCAAAGCTGGCAAAAGAAAGTAGGGGTAGTTATCGTGATTTGCCTATTGATTTTTGTGTCCATTACCCTGTTCCGGTTCATCTATTTTGGTGATGTCTTGCCTAATACATACTATGCGAAAAGCACAAATCTCCAGTTCGACGTGAGTTATTGGTTAGAAAAGATGCACTATCTCTCCTTTTCGGTAGGGGGCCGTTGGGTAAAATATATATTTCTGGCGCTATTCTTTCTATTTGTTTTTCACACACCATTTAGAAGAAGCCCACATACGAAAAATCTGTTGGTATTAATTTTCACAAGTTTCTTGATTTTTATGGCCATGCCAAGCGACTGGATGGGCGAGTTACGTTTTGCCTATATATTTCCTGTTGCCTTTTATCTGCTGTTGTTGAGTTTTACCCAAAGCCTGATGGCCAAGCCGAGTTGGCCAGTCGGGTTGGTATGGTTCTTTTTTACTTTATTTACAGGATACCATTTTTATTTACGTACCCAAGATTTTATGCGCCACCCAACGGTGCCGCTGGCTATGGTGAAAGCGGCTTATGCTGAAAGGTTCGCGGCTTACGCCGAAAAAATGGATATAGAAAACCCATCTGTTTTTTTGCCGGATGTGGGGGCCATGTATTATTATTCGACACTAAAGGTGTACGATGCCGGCGGTCTCTGTAATGTTTATGTAGCCAAAAACAAACATAGGCCGGATTTGGTGAGGAATTATGTATTGTCAGAAATCAAACCCTCCTTCATACATCTACACGGGAAGTGGAGTTTACGCTTGGGGATTCATGGGGAGAAACGTTTTAGGGATGATTATGAAATTCTTCATGAATATTCAGACTCTTTGATTCAAGATGGAAAAATGAACCGCTTTCTGTCTGGCGACTATGTAAGAAAGGAATTGATCTCCCCCCAATCAAATATAATAAAAGTGGAGGAATAAGCATAGCGGCCTATTTTTCCTTATTTTGGAAAGTGTCCGTTCATTGTCTGCCGATTATTCTTTAGCCAATGTTAACTTTGGGTTAAGATAATATGTTTAGAATGCGAAAGGTTTATCCATTTTTAATTGTCATGCTCGCCGGTTTCTCTACAGCTATTGGCCAAACGGTAAATGGTAACGGGGGCAACATACCGGATAATGGGAACCAGCCCAGCATATTTAATCTGGTAGTAAACGGAATCAATCCTTCCACTTTGGGTATGGATTTCGCTCTAAAGACGGTTTGTATCACGATCAACCACAATAACGTATCTGATCTTCAGATTAGTTTGATGTCTCCTTCGGGAACCATTGTTCCTTTGGCCGGTGCAGTGGGCGGAACCGGCAACAATTTTAGTGGAACCTGCTTCTCCATGACGGCAACAAACCCGATTGCAAACGGAACGGCGCCATTCAATAATACCTACATTCCACAGGGAAACCTGAATGATTTCAACAACAACGTAGAAAACGTCAATGGAACATGGAAATTGAGGGTTCAGGACATTTCTGCCGGCACATTTGGAGTGTTGAGTAGCTGGAGTATGACTTTTGGCGCCATGCCGTTTACCTCAAGCAATCTGCCGATTGTGGTACTGAATACGAACGGCGGAACGATCGTAGACGATCCGAAAATTCCGGTGGGAATGAAAATTATATACAACGGAGCGGGCCAACGAAATTACCTGACGGATATAAATTATGATTATGACGGATTAATCGGTATCGAATATCGTGGATCTACTTCGCAGGGAATGCCCAAAAAAGGTTACGGGTTTGAAACCTGGGATGCCCAACACGAAAACAGGAAAGTTTCATTACTCGGCATGCCCGCAGAAAGTGATTGGACTTTGCTTGCCAACTATTCTGACAAAACCCTGCTGCGCAACGCGCTTTCATACGACTTGGCCAATAAAACAGGCCAATATGCACCCAAAACAAGGTTTTGTGAATTGGTGATTGATGGGAGTTACCGCGGTGTATATCTGCTGACGGAGAAAATTAAACGGGATAGCGCCCGCGTGGACATCTCTAAACTTAAAGCGGAAGACATCTCAGGAGCTGATTTAACGGGTGGATATATCATCAAAGTGGATAAAACAACAGGTTCCGGGGGTACGGGATGGCATTCGGCATTCCCACCACAGAATGCATCGGGTAACCAAAGTATCTACTTCCAGTATACTTACCCAAAACCAGACAGTATACAACCCGAACAATCTCTGTATATCAGGAACTTCATGGATAGTTTTGAGACGAGCCTAAATTCATCCGATTTTCAAAATGAGACCGCTGGATGGAGAAAATATATGGACGAGCGTTCGGTGATTGATTACTTTTTAATCAATGAAATGAGTCGCAATGTGGATGGATATAGAATAAGTACTTTTTTGCATAAAGAAAAAATAACCAAAGGCGGAAAACTGAAAATGGGTCCCGTGTGGGATTACGATATTGCTTGGCAGAATGCCGATTACTGTTCAGGACAAAACACCAGCGGCTGGGCTTATAACTTTAATAGTGTTTGTGGTAACGATGGAAATTTGGTTCCGTTTTGGTGGTCGCGTTTTAGGCAGGACTCACTTTTTAATAAACGTCTATATTGCAGATACAATGAACTGAGAAACGGATTTCTCCATTTAGATTCGTTAAATGTCTTGGTGGATGGCATGGCGACCCAATTAAACGAAAGCCAGGCGAGAAATTTTGTGAAATGGCCTATTTTAGGAACATATGTTTGGCCTAACCCCAACCCGATCCCTAGCAATTATGCGGGAGAAATTACCAAACTCAAACAATGGTTTTCTAGTCGTTTAACATGGATGGATAGCCAGATCAATATATACCAGACCCCGATTCCGACGGTTGATTTGGGTTCCGATACGGCGATATGTTTAGGAAATTCGGTGCCGCTGCATGCGGGTAATTATCCGCAGGTACTTTGGAATACGGGGCAGACGGATACCACGATATTCGCCGCAGATGCTTCTACATATTTTGTAACTGTTGCAAACAAGTACGGCTGCCACAATTCAGATACCACGCTGGTAATCGTGAACCCATTGCCAGACGGTGAGTTTATAAGCCAATCCACCAGTAATTTTGATTTCCAGTTTACGCCATCTTTTGCTACAAACCTATCTTATGCCTGGGATTTTGGCGATGGGAATACGTCTGACGATGTGGTGGCCACGTATACTTTCCAAACGGCGGGAAATTATACCGTATCGTTAACCGTGACGGATACCAACGGATGTTCCGCAACAAGCATACAGACGGTCCAAACGCAAACTGTATCTATGACAGAGCAAGAAGGTATGGACATTTCCATTTTTCCTAATCCCTTTGTGGATGAAATCATCATCCATGGCCAATGGCAACAAGATACGAATATGATTATCACCTCGTTAGATGGGAAAAAGGTTTTTGAAAAGACTCAGATGCAACCTTTATCGACGGTTGATTTATCTGCTATTTCAAGCGGTGTATATTTTGTCAGGCTATCTACTTCCGAAGGGAAAACTACGACCTTTAAAATGATTAAAAGGTAGGTTTTAATTTTACATTTTGTCTGGCCTAAAACAAGGGAAATAACCTCGTTTACAATCGTATAAACCGGTAGCGAAATGTAGTGATTTTGCTTTTTGCATGATGTTATTTGGTGATTAAGCCCATAATTTCATCCCATATTAATCTCTTAAAATTATGGGCTTTTTTGACATGCTGGGTAATGCCGCTTCATCGGGTTTGGCATTGGTGGGCGATATAGTAGAAACTGTGGTGGAAACGGTAGTAGATCCGATCCAGAATGCCGTCACTGCAGGTGCGGAAGCAGTTAAGAATGTCGTTAACTCAGCCGTAGATTGGGTAGCACAAAATACCGATACGGGTTTCGTTGGAACAATAATCAAAGGCGTGGCCATATTTGTTGGTGCAGTAATCAACCAATTTGTTACGACGGTAAGCGAAACGTTGATTGGTGCATTAGATATAATAATAGCTGTTGGGAGAATTGTTGGGAGTATTTTACGGTTGGATTTACCCGGATTATTGCAAGCAGTACTGGATGTATTCATCGGCATTGGTAAAATATTGGTTATTTCGGTCAGGGCCGCAAGCTATGGAACCTTTTTCGGCGAAGTCGTAAACTCATACCAACGAAACGATTTGAAAACATTTGTGGAAGATTTGTTGGCAGAGTCTTTTGGTCCAAGGCGGTTAACCATTGTGCGTAATCGGTTGAATATGGATTCCGTTTCTTGGGGGCTAACTTGCAACGTACACCATAAGGTATTTGCGATTGACTCGCGAAATTTTACCACTTTGGCACAATTACACAACAATGGAGACATAGATTTATTTGCGATGGCCGGCGTGCTATCTACAGATTCTTTGGATGTGGCCCAGGTTAGATATAACGTAAAGTATATAACGGGGGACGGGTCGGAATCCCTTATTCCGGCCACAAGATATCATATATCACAATTTTTGGAAAATGGAGCCCCGCACCTGAAAATCTATGCCACGGATACCGTCGAACTTCGGGATGCCATGAATTATGCTGACCGGCACTATCTGAAAGCCGGCATCCGTTTTAATTGGAACCAAAGTTTTTGGTTTCCCAAACAACAGACGCCTGAAGCATTTGAAATTACTACCCGGGAGCAATTATTTATGGTTGCCAGCCCCCAATCACGCACATCAATAGATGCGTTTCTGGCATCTTCGGGATTGAAACCCGCCGGAGAAAATAATTTGACTATCCGCTCACAAACATGTTTTAAATTGTTTTTTGAGGAGGAAATGATCAGAGGCGTTGTCTCCGGAAGAGCAATCATTGAGGAAGAAAGAGAGAATGAAGAAAATTGGGCTTTTATTGCCGGGTGCGATATTACCCCGCAGGCTGTATTGAATAGGGTTGTCTTAGGCGCCGGTGTAACAACACGGCAAGTGTTTCCCAATTATTTCTCCAAAATTGTGTTGGCCCATGAGCTTGGACATTATTTTGGTTTGTGCCATGTAGCCCATGATGGCGTGCAAAATATTATGTTTTCATTAGGAGGGGGAAATAATGTCTTTGATATAGGGATGTTCCGTTTTTATCTAGACTCCGAACCTGATTTTAGCATCGAAGACAGAAAAAATATGTGGCGTTTTATCATCAACAAATTGGGGAACGAATTATAACAGAACAAGCCGCAAACTGCGGCTTGTTCTGTTATGTATAACGGGGTGATGTTATTTTCTGGTCATTTTAACTTCCATGTTCTTTTGTTCCTTACCGCCTACTTCACAGAACATTTCCATGGTTTGTGTATTGGCATCCGGGAATTTCACTACTTGTCTCATTTTTTGATCTTTGCCGGTCACAGGGTCGGTTCCGTAGCCTTCAAACGTAATGGTTTTGGTTGCATCATCCATGGTTCCACTCATCATACTGATGCCGGTTCCCATATTATCGATCCAAGTGCTTACGAAAACTTTTTTCCCATTATCAAAACCCAAGGTTTCGATTCCTTCAAAAGGCTGTCCCTCAAAAGATCCTTTGAAAACGGTTTGTTGGTACCGGCCACCCAAAATCATTTTGCTTTCTGCCACTTGTGTGGTCTTCACGGGTGGGGCATCCGGAGACATCCAAGAGTTCATTTCTACGTTCCATTTGCCATCGTAAGTGGCTAACCAAGCGTGTTTATCGCCGGGTGTCATAAAATCCATCCAAGCTTTTGCCATAGTTGCCGAATCGGGAACGTAAACAGATACTTCTTCCGTTTTTGTGGCTACCGTGTCTTTCTTTACTTCGGCCTTATCTTCGGGTTTTTTTGCGTCTCCGCATCCAGCCAAAATAACCGCCGAAAAGAATGATAATGTAAGTACTGATTTTTTCATGGTGTGCTAATTTAGATTAAAAGTATAAAATTAATTGTAACAACAAAATGCACATCTTGCTATTTGTTAGCCTCTACGTGCTTTTTAAAATTATCTAAAATGGCTTTCCAGCCTCCTTTTTGCATTTCTATCGGGTTGGTATCTTCCGGTTCGAATGTTTCCACAATTTTGGTTTTGCCGTCCTCTTCCGAAAAAACAATTTTTACTTTTCTGTCGTCTCCCAGCGTATATTCTATCAACTCGTTTTCGGCTACTCGAGTGTAAGTGCCCCAAAAATCAAAACTGAAACTGCCGTCTTTTGCGGCCATCGTGCTTTTAAATTTTCCACCCGTCCGTATATCATTTTCGGCGGCCGGGGTATGCCAGTCGTCGGACGCGTTGTTCCATTGCATGATGTCTTGCGGGTTTGTCCATTTTTCCCAAACGGTTTGCACGGGAGCATTTACCCATGCTTCAATTGTGATGGCCG
>Ga0247814_10000061_pt1 | contig 105798 bp, 92 predicted proteins | sample UWRJL179409R1_FD_179947 | JGI IMG/M metagenome (GOLD analysis project Ga0247814, IMG submission 179947) | Plant litter microbial communities from Arlington Agricultural Research Station in Wisconsin, United States - UWRJ-L179-409R-1 | ecosystem: Environmental > Terrestrial > Plant litter >... | reverse complement strand
AAATTATCAAGGATTTGGCGCAACATTTTTACATCTTCTTCCATTTGTTCCTTTTCGCCGCTTTCCATGCTTTCTACCATTTTCATGGACATTTCTTTCATCTTTTTAGACGCACTTTTTTGCTTTGGCTTGGCTTTGTCTTTTTTGTCCTTTTGTAATTCCTCTGACGCTTTCTTCAAATCTTCATCAATACTCTTTTCCTTTTCTGCATCTTTAGGAATATCAAGAGGCGTTTTCAATTCTTTATTTTCTTTATCGAGTTCTTTTAGATCTTCCTGGATTTTATCAAACTCTTTATTGATTTCATTCTGTTTATCCGTTTTATTTTCTTTTTCATTTTCTGATAATTTATCCTGCTTTTCAGACAGCTTCTCTAATTTATCAGCCAATTGTTCTGCTTTTTTCTCAACGTAATATTTCTTGGTAAGCTCGACCAATTGCTCAAGGCTTTTGGTTTGATTTTTACTATTCTGCTTAAACTTGTCCAGCTTATCCATCAATTCTTCATTTTTGATCTTATCATTAAGCTCTTTCAATTCATCCAGCAGTTTTTTGTTTTTTTCCAGATCTTTCTCAGAATTCTCCAATCGCTTCTGCAACTCTTCTTTGAATTCGTCTTTTTTGTCTGTTTTGAATTGCTCCAGATTCTCTTTCATCTTTTCGGCAAATTCCCGCATTAATTCATCCTGCTGCTTTTGGCGTTTGATAAAATCATTTACTTTTTGCTGGTCTTTAAACTCTAAATTGTCTTTTTCTTTCCCGGCTTTTTGCAGCTTTTCCATTTCATAAAGCTGCTTATCCTGATTCTTTAATGATTTTTCAAGACTGTTGATATTGTCATTTTGCTGTTGCAGGACCGCATCTTCCTTTTCTTCATCTGTAGCAATTCGGTTGGAGAAAACAGAAGATTTGGTGCTTTTGAAATGATGAATCGCATCATTGTCGAAAACTTCAAAATAATACTCATAAGAAATGCCTTGTTCTACAGGAAGCGTACTTGGAAAAGAAAATACAAATTGGTCATAAGTATCTTTCTTAACAGGCATAATTCCTCTTTTGGCGCTCTGTGGTCTGTCTTTTTCATAATAAACGACGTAGAGTTTAGACAATCCATAATCGTCCGAAATTTGGCCTAAAACATAGTTTTTCTGCACCTTTAAACTATCCGGCGCATTGTTGACATTAATTGTTGGAAATTGATCTTTAATTACAGATATCTGATAATTCAGCTTTTCATAGTTTTTAATCTTTTCATTAGACGTAAGAATCTGATAAGAAGTGTTTTGCAATATATTTTTCGATAATGTAAACGCATTTTCAAATTTTGCAAATGGAAAACTCGATTTCATATCAGTCCATTCCACATTTTGCGTCGCCTGCGTATTCATTTTCCAGGTTACTCGCGTTCCTTCGGGAATTATAGCATTTCCGGTGCCTTTGATTACTTCAGGTTTTTTATTGAGATAAGATGGAAAATTCAACAGCATTTCAAAATTGGCTATCGATGGAACAGTGACTACATTCAACTCATAATCCATTGAAGAAACGGCATTCGCCTCCACGTGAAACACCACATTGGTAATTGGTTTGGCAATTTTAAACTTGAATTCGCCATTGGCAGCACTTTCCATAAAATAACTTTCACCTTCCATAAAAATCATGGCGTTTTCCGGGATTACTTTTCCTTCGGTTTTTACGCGCAGCACAAAATCCTTATTCTGTTCTGTCTGCAAATTGTCATTGAGGAGGATAAATTTAAACGGTGCCGGAGGCAAAAACTGCTCTTTGAAATGAACGACCCGATTGAAACTCTGCGAAATCATATTGCTGTTTCCGGAGATGTAAAAAAAGACAAAAAACAAAATCGGAATAATCGCAAGCGGAATGTATTTCTTATTTTTATTAAAGTTGATGGCATGGCCAAAGGGAATCGGCTGTAAAGTATTGGCTTTTTGCTCGATAGATGCCAATAGTAATTCTGATTGGTTCTTGTCTTCCGACAGCTGAAGAAAATTGGTAAGCTTATCGCTGACTTCACTAAAATGATTCCCGATAATTCCCGAGGCCTGATTATAATCGATCCCTTTTTGGAGTTTCAACAATCGAAAAACCGGAAATAAAATAAACCGAAGCAAAAGGAAAACCTCAACAATGATGAAAGTCCAAAACAGCACTGTCCTTCCGGTTGGTTTGAGCCACAGGAAATATTCTACGAAAAGCGTAAACAACAGATACAACAATCCCAAACCGGTAAAAAGCAGTATGCCGCGGATTAGTTCATTGGTATAATATTTACGGATGAAGGCTTCAAGCTTCTGATAAATAACATTGGATGTTTCCAAATTGCAATTATTTTTATAACCGATAAAAGTACGATTTTATCTGAATTGCCAAAGGTTAAAAAAAACGCAAAGTTTGAGGCGGTCGGCAATCTCCTGAAAATCTAAAAATCCATTGTATCTTTGCACAAAATTAACACCAGATGTCTAAGCAAGTTCGCGTGCGTTTTGCACCCAGTCCAACCGGACCATTACATATAGGCGGCGTTCGTACCGCATTGTTCAATTACTTATTTGCCAAAAAATACAATGGGGTTTTTTATCTGCGGATTGAAGATACCGATCAAAACCGTTTTGTTCCGGGTGCAGAGGCCTATATTATGGAAGCTCTGGAATGGCTCGGAATTTCGCCTTCTGAAACTGTTGGAAAAAATGAAAAATTTGGGCCTTATCGCCAAAGCGAAAGAAAAAACGTCTACAGGGAATATGCCGACCAACTCATCACTTCAGGAAATGCCTACTATGCTTTTGATACGAGCGAAGCTTTGGATACCCAACGGAAATCGCATGAAGAACAAGGAAAGACTTTCATCTATAACCACCATAACCGCGAAACCTTAGATACCTCCTTAATGCTTTCAGAAGCAGCAACGCAGCAAAGAATTGCCAATGGAGAAGAATATGTCATTCGATTTAAAACACCTGTTGATGAAACTTTGCATTTGCATGATATCATTCGGGGTGAAATTAAGTTCGAAACCAATCTATTGGATGATAAGGTTTTATACAAAAGTGACGGTATGCCAACCTACCATTTGGCCAATATTGTCGACGACCATTTAATGGAAACTTCTCACGTTATCCGTGGTGAAGAATGGCTGCCATCAATGCCTTTACACGTATTATTGTATCGCGCTTTTGGTTGGGAAGCTCCGGAATTTGCACACTTGCCATTGATTTTAAAACCTGTCGGAAACGGAAAGTTATCCAAACGTGATGGCGATAAATTAGGCTTTCCGGTATTTCCTTTAGATTGGACAACTTCAGAAGGTGTTTCATCTGGTTATAGGGAAAAAGGGTATTTTCCGGAAGCGGTTGTCAACTTTTTGGCTTTGCTTGGATGGAATGATGGAACCGATAAAGAATTATTTTCTCTTGAAGAACTGGCCGAAGCCTTTGATTTGAGTAGAGTTCATAAATCAGGTGCAAAATTTGATCCCGAAAAAAACAAATGGTTCAATCACCAATACCTGATACAACAGGACAATGAGGTTTTAGCCAAAGCCTTCGCGCCTATTGTCTATGAAAAAGGAATTGATGTTGATTATACGACGCTTGTAAAAATTGTCGCATCAATAAAAGAAAGGGCACATTTTGTTTCTGAGTTTTGGGAATTGAGTGATTTTTTCTTCGTGTCACCCAATGCTTATGATGAAAAAGCTTCCAAAAACTGGAAAGAGGAAACGCCACAACTGATGCAGCAGTTGATTGCCGTTTTAAATAGTATTGACGATTTTACTTCTGTAAATATAGAAACCGTCGTGAAAGACTGGATGACGCAACACGAGATCGGTATGGGGAAAATAATGCAGCCTTTTCGTTTAAGTTTAGTTGGTGCTTTAAAAGGACCGCATCTGTTTGATATCGTAGAATTGATTGGAAAGGAAGAAACCATCAGGCGAATCGAAAAAGCAATAACAACTTTATAAAAAAAGCTCCCGAAAAATTGGGAGCTTTTTTATTCACATGAAATGCGTTTTGTTGCATCAGAGAAAAAATCAAGAATTTTCCTGTTTTTAGGGTCATCCGACTGGTTTTCAAATTGGTTAATTTGGTGCATTAAAGCCGGGCAATCTGAAAAATTGCTTTTAATTAAGCCTGGCACTTTTCCGCGGTATTTTGCATTATTCCCGGTATTGGTATCACTAAAATTAAGTTGGTCTACTACTTCTTCATTTTTGTCAAATACCACAATTGAAAAATGATTGTAAGGCAAATCAAATCCGCCTCTGTTGGCAATCCGCTGGCCTTTAACCAATGCTAATGTTTTCGTCTTGCTTTCTGACAGAATATAAAACCCTTTGAATTTCTTTTTTATCCTGAAAACCTTAAAAATATAATCTGTTCCGTAAACCAATTTAATTTCCATAAAACCGGCAGTTATTGCCTGCGTATCATTCGGTAAAAAATAGGTTATCTTTTCACTATTGGTATTAATCGTTACTGATGCAACTGCCAGTTTCGAACCATCCGTTTTTTCAATAATCGTTTGAGAAAAACCAACAGATGTCAGAAAAATAAATAACAATATGAGCTTTTTCATTTTACAAGTAAATAATGAGGTTTCCAGACACGATTCCGGCATTTCCTTTAAATCCGGTCAATCCTAAATTCGAATCATTTATTTTTCCTAACATATTGGTTACGCCATATTGGTATTGCAAATTAGCTCTAAAATGACGTACTCCGGCAGTAATTCCAACCGAAGGATAAAAATTAAACCGGGCTATTTTGACGATATCGCCTGCTTTTAGAGTCGTTCCGTCGGTTTTAAAATCGGCGCCAATAATTGTATTGGTTTTCTTATCCTCATCAATATTCAGCTTGTCATTGATCTGGAAAACGGGACCGAATTCGATACTCAGGTGATTCTCCACAATTTTATAGCTCAACATCAACGAAATTTGAGCCGATGGAAGTTTATAATCAACGTCTTCTTTTGCCAGAGAAACATTTTGAGTAGGTACAGAAAACTTATTCTCGCTAAATTGTATGGCATACACCATGTCAAAATCATTGTAAAAATTGCCTCGCATGGACAATCCTGCGTTCCACCCCATTTCGGGTTTAGTGGTAAAATTATCCGTGTTCAGTGTTAATTGGTTCAAACCAACTATGATTCCGATACGGTTCGCGTCTCTGTAACCGTATTGTGCCGAAGCTAAAGCAGTGACAAAAATTAGCGCTGCTGTAAGAAATTTCTTTTTCATATAAATGGAATAATGAGCAAACCTAATTTATTTTTTGTAATTTAACGGGAATTTTTAAACTTAATTGTACGTATTATGGACATCCCATTAATTATTCTACTGGTCTTCGGACTGTTTATTTTTCTCTCCTCTTTTTTTACCGTCAAGCAGCAAACTTCAGTAATTATTGAACGCTTTGGAAAGTTTTTGAGTGTAAGAAATTCAGGTCTTCAATTAAAAATTCCATTAATTGACAGGGTTGCCGGCCGTGTAAATCTTAAAATACAACAGCTTGACGTAATCATTGAAACCAAAACCAAAGACAATGTATTTGTGAAAATGAAGGTTTCGGTACAATTTAAAGTGATTCAGGAGAAAGTCTACGATGCTTTTTATAAACTGGAATATCCGCATGACCAGATTACCGCTTATGTTTTTGATGTGGTGCGTGCCGAAGTCCCAAAATTGAAACTCGATGATGTATTTGAAAGAAAAGATGATATCGCCATTGCTGTAAAACGCGAATTGAACGAAGCCATGACCACTTATGGTTATGACATTATCAATACATTGGTTACCGATATTGATCCGGATATTCAGGTAAAAAATGCCATGAACCGTATTAATGCTGCCGACAGGGAAAAAACCGCTGCTGAATTTGAAGCAGAAAGTTCCAGGATCAGGATTGTAGCCAAAGCCAAAGCCGAAGCGGAAAGCAAAAGGCTTCAGGGTCAGGGAATTGCCGACCAAAGGCGCGAAATCGCCAGAGGTTTGGTAGAAAGCGTTGAAGTACTAAACAATGTTGGTATTAATTCCCAGGAAGCTTCGGCATTGATAGTTGTGACACAGCATTATGATACGCTTCAGGCTATCGGTGCCGATGCCAATTCCAATTTAATATTGCTGCCCAATTCTCCACAAGCCGGAAGTGACATGCTCAACAATATGGTGGCTTCGTTCAGCGCGTCAAATCAGGTTGGTGAAATGATGAAGAAAAATAACAAAGCAAAGAAGCCAAAATTGGAAGACCGGCATTTAGGTTATGAAACTCCGAAACCGGAACCACCAACCAATCCGGATGTAACGGAACTTGAATAAATAAAAAAAGAGGCTTATCGCCTCTTTTTTTATTCAGAATACTGATTCTGATTGTCTTTCTGGAATTTAGCATTCTGTTGTTTCAGATCTGCCAGCTTGGTTTCTAAAAAAGAAATCACATCTTCCGCCTTATGGCTCATATTTGAGACCAGACTTTCATAGGTTTCTTCAAGATCAAAATTGGCACCTGAAAATTTATTTTGAAGATCTGAAGTGACATTTCCTAATTTATCCCTCAAATCATTTTTAGCATCATCAAATCCTTCTCTTAATTTTTCTCTTGTTACCGAACCTTTTTCGGGAGCATATAAAATTCCGGCAATTGCACCAGCAGCCGCTCCGGCCACCAATGCTAAAAATGTATTTCCTGCAGACATAATAATTTTTTTTAAGGTTATTTTCTTAAAGGTATCAACTTTATAAACAGTAAGCTGTTAACAACCCGTTAAAGTAACTTAAAATCGGTTCTCGCTTTAAATGGCAGGTTTTATTAAATCAAAAACAAAAATATGTAAAAAGACATAGGATTTTATTAATTATTGCTTAAAAGTGATTTATAAGAGCCGATTTTAATTATAAAAAATTATAGTTTTTACATTTACTATAAGAAATATGAATAGTAAAGAAGCGCCTATAAAAGCGCTTCTTCAATTGATAAAGTCTATAATTAATTTTAAAGATTTTCCGACAGCGATTTTAAAACCATAGGATCTTTTTCATTGTTTTTTAAATCAGAAAGAATACTTCTGTATGAATCTATAGTATTATTTGTTTTTAAATTTTGAATCGCTTCAAAACGAACAAATGGTGATTCGCTTCTTAATGACATTGAATAGAGCTTTTCCAAAACTTCAGGATCAATATCAGATGGTTTTAGCGTTTGTGAATACTTCAGAAGAAAATTAGCAAAAAGCAACGAACTCTTGTTGTTATTAATATTTTTTCTGAGTGATTGCTGCAACAGACTGAAATTTGAAATCGTTTTAATGCTTTCGCTTATAGTTTTTTCAATGACAGCACGTTCTTCGGCTTCTACTTTGAAATATTTATTGATTTCTTTCAGTGAATTATTGATGCTGTTGTCTTCTTTTTTTCCTTTTTCTTCCCAGGCATCTTTTAGTCCTACCGTTTTATTGAAAACCAATCTATCGCTAGTCGAATCTTTATCAACTGTAAAATATCCCAAACGCTGGAACTGGAATTTATCCTCATTTTTTACTTCCTTTAAGCCCGGTTCCACAAAGCCTGTAATTATTTTTAAGGAATCGGGATTGACGAATTCAAGGAAATCTTTTTCTTTATGCGAATCTGGTGCTTCATCGGTAAATAACCGGTCATACAATCGCACTTCGGCTTCGATAGCATGTGCAACAGAAACCCAATGAAGTGTTCCCGAGACTTTTCTCTGGCTGGCTTCACTCCCGCTTCCGCTTAAGCTATCAGTATCATAAGTGGCATGAATCTCGGTTATATTTCCATCAGAATCCTTAATAACAGCTTCCCCTTTAATTATGTAAGCATTCTTCAAACGCACTTCTTTTCCGATACTCAAACGGAAAAATTTTGAAGGCGCGTCTTCCATAAAGTCCTCTCTTTCAATGTACAATTCATTTGAAAAAGGAACTTTTCTAAAACCGGCTTTTTCATCTTCGGGATTGTTTTCTGCTTCAAGCCATTCTTCCTTACCATCAGGATAATTGGTTATCATGAGTTTCACCGGATCTAAAACTGCCATTACTCTGGGCACCGTTTTATTCAAATCTTCACGGATGCAGAATTCCAAAACCGAAACATCAATAAGATTATCGCGCTTGGCAATTCCGGTAGTGTTGGCGAAATTCCTGATCGCTGTTGGCGTATAACCTCTTCTGCGCAAACCGGAAATAGTAGACATCCTGGGATCGTCCCAGCCATTCACATGGTTTTCTTTTACCAATTGCAGTAATTTCCTTTTGCTCACAACTGTATGGCTCAGGTTTCTCCTGGCGAATTCCCTTTGCTTCGGACGCACTGACTTTTCATCGTAAATCTGGTCTAAAAACCAATCGTATAATTCTCTGTGTGGAAGAAACTCTAAAGTACAGAAAGAATGCGAAATCTGCTCAAGGTAATCACTTTCACCATGTGCCCAGTCATACATTGGATAAATACACCAATTGTCGCCGGTTCTATGATGGTGTTTGTGCAAAATACGGTACATAATTGGATCGCGCATGAGCATATTGGTCGATTTCATGTCGATTTTAGCGCGTAAAATATGGGTTCCTTCAGGAAATTCTCCCTTTTTCATTCTTTCGAATAAATCGAGGTTTTCGGACACAGAGCGGTTGCGAAACGGACTGTCGGTTCCCGGACTTGACGGCGTGCCTTTCTGTTCGGCCATTGCTTCAGAAGTTTGGCTGTCAACATAAGCCTTACCTTTCTTAATGAATTCAATTGTCCAGTCATACAACTGTTGGAAATAGTCGGAAGCATAGCGTTCTTCGGCCCATTCGTATCCCAACCACTGCACATCGCGTTTTATCGCATCTACAAATTCCTGTTCCTCTTTGGCAGGATTGGTATCATCAAAACGAAGGTTGACAGGCGCTTTGTAATCAATTCCCAAACCAAAATTCAGAGCAATAGAACTGGCATGTCCAATGTGTAAATAGCCATTCGGTTCCGGCGGAAAACGAAAACGCAGTTTATCCTGCGGCAATCCGTTTTTCATATCTTCCTCTATAATTTGCTCGATAAAATTCAGTGATTTTTCTTCGGTTGACATATTCAAAATTTTGAGTCGCAAAGTTATTAAAATTGTTGGTTAATCCGGTTACTGTTGATTTGCTTATTCTGCTTCGATTCTGAAAATAATATTTGTACATTTATCGCATAAACCATTGCAGAAATTACATTATGGGAACTATAAAATTAAAAAATATCCGGACATTTTCTTTTCACGGATGTTTGGAAGAGGAAGGAAAAATTGGCTCCGACTACAGTGTTGATCTGGAAATAAAAACCGATTTGCGAAAATCATCTGCATCTGATAATTTAGAAGATACTGTTGATTATGTCTTTCTGAATCGCATTATTACAGAAGAAATGGCGATTCGTTCCAAATTACTCGAACATGTTGCCCATCGTATGATTGCCCGTGTTTTTAAAGAAATTCCGGCAGTTTCACGAATCATACTGGCAGTTTCAAAAATCAATCCTCCTATTGGTGGTGATGTTGAAGCGGTTACCATTGAAATGGAAGAATACCGCTCGTAAAGTCAGTACTTTTTAAAATAATTTGAAAATTTAAAATTTAAAATTCAAAATATTTTATTAAGTTTGCCGTCCATTCAATAATGGCGTCGTGGCCGAGTGGCTAGGCTGGGCTCTGCAAAAGCTCCTACTGCGGTTCGAATCCGCACGATGCCTCTGAAAGCTTTCTGGAAACAGGAAGCTTTTTTTATTTATTATTGTTTCTTCTCGAGCTTATCAAAAGCTTTGTCCATGATTTGTCTTTCTTCGGGAAACCAGCCTTGTGTAAGCAAAAATATTCCGGAAATGATCAAAATAATACTGATCACTTTTTTAATAATGATGATATTGTGCGGATTCAGCTGGTTCCGCAATTGCTTAGCCAACATGATCTTAAATACATCTGTGATAAAATAACCCAGGATAACTGTTGTAAAGAAAGTCAGCATACGTGTTGGGTTCAATTCTAATTTTGGTCCGACAGTAATCAATATTGCCAGCCAAAAACCCAGTACGCCAATATTAATGAAATTGAGGAAAAAGCCTTTAAAGAATAAAGTAACATAATTGTTTTTTGCCAGTTCTTCCGGATCTTCCGGGTCAATATTTTTCTTCGCTTTCTTGGTTTTTATAAAGGAGATAATGCCATAAGTGAGCATGACCAATCCGCCAAAAATAAATAATGCGGGATCATCTTTGATGCTTGCTATAAGTCTGTAGCTGCTGAAATAAGCAATAAGTATAAAAACCACATCTGCGAAAACAACGCCCAGATCGAACATTACCGCAGCGCGAAATCCTTTTACAACACTGGTTTCCAGCAATACAAAAAACACCGGACCAATCATAAAACTGAGAAAGAATCCTAGTGGAATTGCCGTTAAAATATCCTGAATCATGAGTTTGTTCTAATCGTATCAATCAAAAATAAGAAAATAATTCCTTTGATAATTCTTTTTATTGCGAATCATTTTTTCTGATAAAATTAAAATCAAGCTGCTTTTTTACCAAATCTGCATTTTTGACTTTTACAAACACTTCATCTCCAAGCTGCAATATCGTTTTGGAAATTTCTCCAACCAACGCATATTGTTTTTCATCGAATGTGTAATAATCATCCTTGATTTCCCTGATTCGGCACATGCCTTCACATTTATTGGAAACGATTTCTACGTAAATTCCCCATTCGGTTACACCAGAAATAACGCCCAAAAACTCTTCATCTTTGTGGTCCTGCATGTATTTGATCTGCATGTATTTGACACTGTCGCGTTCGGCATTGGTTGCCAAACTTTCCATATTGGAAGAATGCTCACACTTTTCTTCGTAAAGATCCGCATCCGCAGATTTACCTCCATCAAGATAATGCTGTAATAAACGGTGCACCATCACATCCGGATAACGGCGAATTGGAGAAGTAAAGTGGGAATAATAATCGAATGCTAGTCCGTAATGCCCTATATTTTCAGTAGAATATTTGGCTTTACTCATGGTTCTGATTGCTAATGTATCGACCAGATTTTGTTCTTTTTTTCCGCTGACATCGGTCAGTAATTGATTCAATGATTGGGAAATATCCTTTTTAGATTTAAAATTGATACTGTAACCAAATTTAGAAATTATGGCCTGCAGGTTGATTAATTTATCTTCATTGGGCTCATCGTGAATACGATACACGAAGGTTTTCTTTTGTTTTCCAATGAATTCGGCCACTTTTTTATTGGCAAGCAGCATGAATTCCTCAATCAGGTGATTGGCATCTTTCGACACTTTAAAATACACGCCTTCAGGTTCGCCTTCGGCAGTTAAATTGAATTTTACTTCTACTTTATCAAAAGAAATAGCACCATCACTCATTCTTTTTCGGCGAAGGATTTTAGCTAATTCATCGAGTTTTAAAGTCGCTTCAACAATGTTATCATTCACGACATAACTGTTTCCGGTAATTGAAATATCAGACGGAATGGTATTGTCTTTGGTTTCGATAATATATTGTGCTTCTTCATAAGCAAAGCGCTGGTCTGAAAAAATAACAGTCCTTCCGAACCATTGGTTGATCAGCTGGGCTTTTTCATTGATTTCAAAAATGGCTGAAAACGTGTACTTTTCTTCATTTGGACGTAAAGAACATGCAAAATTAGACAACACTTCAGGCAACATCGGTACAACACGGTCTACTAAATAAACTGAAGTGGCACGTTTGTAAGCTTCTTCATCGAGAATAGTACCTTCCTGCAAATAATAAGAAACATCGGCAATATGGATTCCGATCTCATAATTGCCATTTTCCAGTTTTTTGAATGATAATGCATCATCAAAATCTTTGGCGTCTTTTGGGTCAATGGTGAAAGTTAACGTATCGCGCATGTCACGCCTGTTTTTAATTTCACTTTCCTGTATGGAAGTATCGAGTTTTTGTGCAAATACCTCAACATCTATCGGGAAATCATAAGGCAACCCATATTCTGCAAGGATCGCATGAATCTCAGTATTGTGTTCTCCAGGTTTTCCAAGGACTTTTATGATCGATCCAAACGGACTATCAGCTTTTTTAGGCCAGTCTTCAATTTGCGCAATAACGACATCACCTTGTTCGGCATCGCCAATTTTATCTTTTGGTATGAAAATATCGGTATACATTTTAGCATTGGCAGTACTTACAAATGCAAAATTCTTTTGGATATCAATAACTCCTACGAATTCTGTTTTCTTTCTTTCGATGACTTCAATTACTTCACCTTCAGGTCTTTTTCCGCGTCTTCTGTTGTATACATAAACCTTTACTTTGTCTTTGTCTAAAGCATGGTTCAGGTTATTGGTTGGAATGAAAACATCTTCTTCAAAATCTTCGCAGATAAAATAGGCCGTTTTACGCGAAGTCATATCAATCGTTCCTTCGTAATAATCCTGACTGACGGCTTTGACAAGGTATTGTCCGGGTTCGCTTTCGGTAATTACATTTTGCGAGGCGAGAATCTTTAAATCCTTTATAATTTCATTCCTGCTTTTGGTATCATCGAGTTCTAAAATAGCCGCTATTTGTTTGTAGTTGTAGGGCTTATTGGCATTTTTTGAGAGTATTTTTAAAATTTTTTCGGAGAATGTTTTCTCGCTTTTCCCAAACTTTTTTGGTTTCTTGCTCATATATCTTTTCTAATAATGGTGAAAATTACGAAATACTTGACAGTAATTGATGGGCTAACTCCAGATTTAAATAAAAAATAACTTTCCTATCTTTATAAAAACATTCGCAATGCAGGATTTTCAAACGATTGCCATATTTAATTACAGCCACGAAATAGTCGTTTTGAAACACATACTCGATCAGGAAGGAATTGCCTATTTTTTTGAAAATGAAGCCACTTTATCCATTGTTCCATTTTATTCGAATGCTTTGGGCGGAATCAGACTTAAAGTACATCCAACCGATTTTGAAGCAGTAAACAAAATTCTGGAAGAACTACGTGGAAGTCCGCTCAACATTGTTTGAAGTTTTCAACAACTATTAAAAACAGCAACAGAAAAATTTAAATTTAAATTAATTTATGGTGGTTATTATAGCGTGTTGATAGCTACAATAACTTTATTTTTTTGATGGTGATTTACAGGTTAATTGTTTTTATACTGATTTATCAACAACGCAATTCCAACTTAAAGCATTCATTCTAAAGCAATTTTTAAAAACAATGAACAACTGTTAACAATGGAAAAACCGGATCATTTGTAAATAAGTCCATCATCACTTTTTTGTTAATAAACGTAGTTTTTATGCGCATAACTATTCCAAAAAAAACCCAAACTAAATTTGTTATTTCAGTTTGGGTTTTGGATTACGATTTTATCCCATACAAACAAGAATACTTCTAATTTTCTATCTAAACTTATAAACATTTTATGTTAATTTAAAGTTAACTGATTATCAGCTGTTTGCAAAATACTATTAACATAACCTGAATTTAACGCTTTACATATGTATTTCGCAAAAAATTAGTGGTAAATGTGAATTATTGTAATCATTACTCAAAAGCAAAATAGCGGTCAAATACTTTAATACTTTCCTTAAATTTGCAAACACAACTAAAACAAGCACAATGAAAATTTCAATAGGAAACGACCACGCCGGACCCGATTATAAAAAAGCAATTGTCGAAATGCTTCAGGAAAAAGGGCATCAGGTAATCAATCACGGAACCGATTCTTCAGAAAGTGTCGATTATCCCGATTTTGGCCATCCTGTTGCCATAGATGTTGAAAACAAAACTGCCCATTTCGGAGTAGTCATTTGCGGTTCAGGAAACGGCATCAACATGACTGTCAACAAACACCAGGGCATTCGTTCGGCATTATGCTGGACAAAAGAGATTGCAGCACTGGCCAGACAGCACAATGACGCAAATATCATTAGTATTCCGGCGCGATTTACTTCTGTTCCGCAAGCTGTAGAAATGGTCGAAACTTTTCTAAACACTAATTTTGAAGGCGGAAGACATGCCAACCGTGTCAATAAAATTGCTTGCCAATAAAATAATAAGAGCCCGATCCGGCTATTCGCTGTAAGCTTTCTCAAAAAAACTATTTTTGAAACAACAAAAAATTAGCTTCCTGCGGTCGCTGTTTTCTGTTGGCAAAAATAAAGTTTTTTTATCAAAAGGCTGCCGCTGCTATCCGGGGCATTTCCATCACGATTTAGACTTTATTCAATATGACCAACATCGATTTCATTTCAAAATCAGTCGCCACAGCACCTAAAAACATCCAGAATACCGTTCAGCTGCTCAGCGAAGATTGTACAATTCCGTTTATTTCCCGCTACCGAAAAGACCAAACAGGCAATCTTGACGAAGTGCTCATTGAACAAATTGCCAAATTGCAGAAAGAGTATGAATCCGTCACAAAGCGCAAAGAAGCCATTCTGAAATCCATAGCAGAACAAAATGCACTGACACCCGAATTGGACAGAAAGATCCAAAACAGTTTTGACCTACAGGAACTCGAAGATTTCTATCTTCCTTATAAAAAGAAGAAAAAAACAAAAGCGGATACCGCTCGCGAAAACGGACTCGAGCCACTCGCTAAAACCATCATGGCGCAAAATAATGATGACATCGATTTTATTGCCTCCAAATACCTCAATGATAAAGTAATCAATGAAGATGAGGCATTACAAGGCGCACGGGATATTATTGCCGAATGGATCAATGAAAATATTTTTGTCAGGAAACAACTACGAAGGATATTCCAACGCAAAGCCATTATTACCACAAAAGTGGCCAAAAGTAAAAAAGACAGTGATGAAGCGCAAAAATTCAATCAGTATTTCGATTGGTCTGAACCTTTAACGAAAGCGCCTTCGCACCGATTGCTGGCGATGTTACGTGCCGAAAACGAAGGATTCGTGAAAATGAAAATAGAGGTCGATCCGGAAGAATCCATCGGGATCATTTCTGAAATAATTATCAAAAGAAATAACGATTCAACACCGCATCTTGAGCTTGCAATCGAAGACAGTTACAAGCGGTTATTACTTCCTGCCATATCAAACGAAGCATTGCAGGAAGCCAAAGCCAAAGCCGATGCCAATTCCATTCAGGTATTCGCCAATAATCTCGGACAGCTCTTACTGGCACCGCCACTCGGAGAAAAGCGCATATTGGCCATTGATCCCGGATTCAGAAGTGGTTGTAAAGTAGTTTGCCTCGATGAAAAAGGCGATTTGTTATACAATGAAACTATTTATCCGCACGCACCGCAGAAAGAAGAAGCCATGGCGATGAAGAAAATCCGTTCCATGGTCAATTCTTATAAGATTGAAGCCATTTCGATAGGAAACGGCACGGCATCGCGGGAAACCGAATTCTTCATAAAAAAAATCGCCTTCGATAAACCCATTCAGGTTTTTATTGTAAGTGAAGCCGGCGCTTCGGTTTATTCAGCATCAAAAACAGCACGGGACGAATTTCCAAATTATGATGTTACCGTTCGCGGCTCGGTTTCAATAGGAAGAAGGCTTGCTGATCCTTTGGCAGAATTGGTGAAAATCGATCCAAAAGCAATAGGCGTTGGCCAATACCAGCACGACGTCGATCAGGTGAAATTAAAAGAAGAACTGGACAGTACGGTAATTCGCTGCGTCAATTCTGTCGGAATTAATATCAACACAGCAAGTAAGCATTTATTAAGCTATGTAAGCGGAATAGGGGAGAAACTGGCAGAGAACATCGTACAGTATCGGTCAGAGAATGGTCCGTTTGAAGACCGTAAACAATTAAAAAAAGTACCACGATTGGGCGAAAAAGCGTATCAGCAAGGCGTGGCTTTTATACGCATTTCCAATCCGAAGAACCCATTGGACAATTCGGCCGTGCATCCCGAAGCTTATCCGATTGTGGAAAAAATGGCAAAAGATTTGAAAATATCGGTTCCGGATTTAATCGCCAACAAAGCAAAGACGGCTTTGATTAAAGCAGAAAACTACATCACGCCTGAAATAGGTTTATTGGGACTAAAAGATATCATTAAAGAACTCGAAAAACCGGGATTGGATCCGAGAAAAGCCGCTAAAGTTTTTGAATTTGATGCCAATGTAAAATCAATGAAAGATGTAAAAACCGGAATGGTTTTACCGGGAATTGTCAACAATATTACTAATTTTGGCTGTTTTGTGGATATCGGAATCAAAGAAAGTGGCCTTGTACATATCTCCCAACTTAAAGCTGGTTTTGTAAGTGATGTCAACGAAGTAGTAAAACTACACCAGCATGTACAGGTAAAAGTCACTGAAGTGGATGAAGACCGGAAAAGAATTCAATTGTCAATGGTATTGTAAAAAAAATGTCCCTTTGACAGGGACATTTCTTATTTTGTTTCGTCTGTTCTCTTATCTGCAGGCTGTTCATCTTTGGCTGCATTTTTAAATTCTTTGACTCCGCTGCCTAAGCCTTTCATCAATTCAGGAATTTTTTTACCTCCAAAAAGCAATAAAACAATTGCTAAAATAACAAGAATCTCTGTGACACCTAATCTTCCCATGATATAATTATTTGTTGCCGAAGCATTATAAACTATTACAAAGATAAACAGAAAAACACCTAATTGATTTCGATTATTGGCAAATATTTATGATTTGGCACGTTAAAAGTTTAATACAAACAACTAAACTTGTATTTTAATTTCCCGCTCAGGCGAATAGATTGTTGGAAAGCCGAAATCCCTATATTTGTATCATAAATCAACGGTATGTCGGAAAAAAGACTCAAGCGCAAACAAATCAAAAAAAAATTATTCACAAAAAACCGGCTGGTTATACTGAATGAAGATTCTTTTGAAGAAATTTTTTCTTTAAAGCTAACCTTGATGAATGTGTTTGTAGTGCTAACGATAGGTGCCTTTTTAATCATAACAATCACTACATATATTATTGCGTTCACACCATTGCGCGAGTACATTCCGGGGTATGCTTCCAACAAATTGAAAAAAGATGCCACAGAACTCGCTTTAAAATCAGATTCCTTAGCTTTTGCCTTAAGAAAAAATGAGGCCTATATCGCATCGATAAAAAAAGTGTTAACCGGCGATCTTGACTTTGCCAAATTAAATAAGGATTCTATTATGGCTTCAAAATCCGAAGCTACTTCACAAAGTGATTTACAACCATCGGAAGCCGATTTAAAACTGCGCAATGAAGTAGCAGAAGAGGACAAATACAACCTGTTTGAAAAGGCAGAATCAAAGGTAAGTACTGTTCTTTTTGCTCCGGTAAAAGGATCGGTGACAGAAAAGTTCAGCACTAAGGACAAGCATTTTGCGATCGATATCGCATTGGCGAAAAACACACCCATAAAAGCCATACTGAACGGAACGATTATTTTTGCCGATTGGACGCCTTCTACCGGAAATGTCATAATTTTGCGGCACAACAACGGATTCATTTCGGTTTATAAACATGCTGCTTCTTTAACAAAATCCCAGGGCGATGTGGTAAGAACCGGCGAAGTCATTGCTTTGGCAGGTTCAACCGGACAAGAATCAACAGGAATCCATCTGCATTTTGAACTCTGGAAAGACGGTTATCCGATTGACCCGACCCAATTTATTGAATTTGAATAATATGTCGATAAAAACAATCGCAGCAAAAGCATTCGCTAAAAGCATTTTCAAAAAAACCCAAAACTGGGCCAATAATCCTGTCGCCACGCAACAAAAAGTTTTTCTGAATTTAATCAGGATGGCTGCTAAAACCCAGTTCGGAAAGGACCATCAATTTGACACAATTAAAACCTTTACAGACTTCGCCAATAAGGTTCCGATTCGGGATTATGAAGCACTGAAACCCTACGTTGACCGTGTTGTAAAAGGAGAACCAGATGTGTTATGGAAAGGAAAACCACTGTATTTTGCCAAAACTTCCGGAACGACTTCGGGTGCGAAATACATTCCGCTCACAAAAGAATCGTTGCCATTCCATATTCAGGCCGCAAGGAATGCCATTCTGCACTATATATATGAAACCGGAAAAGCCGGTTTTGTAAATGGGAAGATGATTTTTTTACAGGGAAGTCCGTTATTAGAAGAAAAAAACGGAATAAAACTGGGCAGATTATCCGGAATTGTAGCTCATTTTGTACCGAAATATTTGCAAAAAAACCGAATGCCGTCATGGGAAACCAATTGTATCGATGATTGGGAAACCAAAGTCAATGCAATTGTTGAAGAGACTTTTAATGAAGACATGACCGTGATTTCGGGGATTCCGTCATGGGTACAAATGTATTTTGAAAAACTGCATGAAAAAGGAAAAAAGCCAGTAGGAGAAATCTTTAAAAACTTCAGCCTTTTTATTTATGGCGGTGTCAATTATGAACCTTACCGTGCGAAATTTGAAAATTTAATCGGAAGAAAAGTCGACAGCATCGAACTGTTTCCAGCTTCGGAAGGATTTTTTGCCTATCAGGATTCGCAAAAAGAAAAAGGAATGCTGCTGCTTTTGAATGCCGGAATTTTTTATGAATTTATTCAATCAGATGAGTTTTACAACGAAAATCCAAGACGCTATACCATTGGCGAAGTGCAAACCGGAATTAATTATGTATTGATTATTTCTACGAATGCCGGACTTTGGGGTTATAACATCGGTGACACGGTTCAATTTACTTCAACAAAACCTTATCGCGTTATCGTGACGGGAAGAATAAAACATTACATCTCTGCTTTTGGCGAACATGTGATTGGAAAAGAGGTAGAAAGGGCTTTGCAGGAAGCGATTGAAGGAACAGCGATACGGATTAATGAATTCACCGTGGCACCGCAAATTACTCCGAAAGAAGGATTGCCCTATCACGAATGGTTCATCGAATTTGAAAATGAGCCCGAAAACATGAAAAGTTTTTCTGAAGCGATTGATACGGCCATGCGAAAGCAAAACCCCTATTATGATGATTTGATTGTTGGGAAAGTGCTTCAGAAATTAGTAGTGACAAAAGTTTCTGAAAAAGGATTTCGGGATTATATGAAATCGATTGGAAAACTCGGCGGACAAAATAAAATTCCGCGGCTCAGCAACGACAGAATAATTGCGGATAAATTAATCATAACCAACTAAAATATAAAAACCTTACATTTGCAGGTTATAAAATAAGAATTAATGAAAGAAGTCTCAAAAAAATAGAGATGATTTGTAAAGCAATGATTTCATTAATAAGTTAAAAATGAATACAGAATAAATGAAAGAAATTAAAAATATTGTACGCTCAAGGGCACAAGAATCTTCAAGTGCTGTTGAAAAACTGTACATTACCATGCGCCATCTCTTCAATAGGGGTTTTTATAAGCCAATGGGCGTATCGGGAGAAACATTGAGAGAGGCGTTATTGTCATTGCGGCCCGAAATTTACGGGACGATTGCGGAAGAAAAAGTAGAACTAAGCGGACTCTTATATGTCATTGAACGCCTTCCTGTCGGAATTGAAGAATGCCGTTTTATCAACCTTACTTCTGATGAAGGCTACTCAAAATCACATTTTAAAGCCATTGTTCCGCCAAAAAGAAAAAGAAATTGTTACCGGATCGATGAAGAACAGATGAACGTTGAAATCACGCGTGGCCGTTCAGACATCTATGACATTCTGACTCACCTGACGTTTATTTTTATCGAATCTCATAAAATTAAAGACCGCATTCTTATCGATGAAAGTGGCGAAGTGACGCGTGACTGGCAAAAACTGGCCCAGGCTGTTTCGCTGAATAAAAAAATGACGCTGATTGAAAAAGAGAAAACTATTTCGCATACCGCGAATATTCTTGGGCGGACTTTTGCTGAAGTGCTCGAAATTTATGATGCTTTCGGAACAACAGAAAAACCAGATCGCTTTTTGCATGTGATCTACTGGCTGGGAAAACTGGCACTCGAAGAAGTTATTGAAAACACTAAGCGGACGATCACTTTCAGTCCGATTTTAAGGGAACGTTTAGGCCATCACATCCATGGGGAAATCTGGGCAACCAATATCAAAGAAGTCCTCAAAGAAAATGAACTTATCGACAGGCCAATTCACATCATTAGTGCCAATATGCACAGTGTCATGAATTCTATTTTTGCCACACATGTGCTCAAAGCAAAATTTAAAGATCAGTCGGATTTCAACATATATGAAGAATTAAGCAAATCCGGCGCGCATGAAGTACGGAATAAGGTTGAGGATTTCGCAAAGCAATACGGAATGATTTCAATTCCGGATACTTCGGGCACCAACATTGACGTTCAGATATTTGACACGGCAAAAATCGACCTGAACAAATCGGCATTTCCAACCTCAAAACTCGACGACACAAAACCGGTGATTATTGTAATGGACTATGCTTTTGGAGAGCAGGCTTATGAAACCATTGACGAATTGTTAAAACCGTATCAGGAATCCAAACAAAAGAAAATTTTCCTGAACGTCGTTTCAGTATCGATTATGGGTAAAGCGGGTATTCTGCAAGGTGGAAAAGGCGATATCATGATTCCGTCTGCCCATATCAACGAAGGAACAGGTGACAATTATACCTTCGAAAATGAACTCACGGTTGAAATGCTTGAAGGAAATGGAATTCCGGTTTATGCCGGACCAATGGTTACCGTTTTGGGAACGTCTTTACAGAACAAAGATTTACTTAAATTCTTCCATGATTCTACATGGGGCGTTATTGGCCTGGAGATGGAAGGCGCTTATTACCAGAAAGCCATCCAGTCGGCATCAAAAATCAGAAAAAGTATCAATCCCGATGTAAAAGTAAGGTATGCCTATTATGCTTCAGATAACCCATTGGAAACCGGAAGCACATTGGCTTCGGGCGGTTTAGGAACGACAGGAGTCAAGCCAACCTATCTGATTACGATTAAAATACTAGAACAAATTTTCAACATAAAATAAAAACAAAATGAACAAAAATGAACAAAGAAGCTCTGAGGATCAGGAACTTGATTTGTCGATGATCTCAAGAGGTATTGGAAACTTTTTTCAAAATCTAAGCACACTTATTTTTGATGCCATTCAGTTTGTAATAAAAAACATTATTGTTATTGTCATTTTATTTGTCATCGGTTTGGGTTTAGGGATTTATCTGGACAAAAACCAAAAGACATATGACCATCAGATCATTGTTCAGCCTAATTTTGGAAGTACAGATTATCTGTATGCTAAAATCGAACTTATCAATTCTAAAATCAAAGAAAAGGATACTGTTTTTCTTCAGAAAATAGGAATTATTGATCCATCATCGTTTGCTGAAATTGATGTAAAGCCTATAATTGACGTTTATCGCTTCATCAATAATAGCGAACAAAATTTTGAATTGTTGAAACTGATGGCCGAAGACAGTGACATTAAAAAGATTGTAGAAGAAAGGGCAACGAGTAAAAACTACACCTATCATTTGATCACTTTTAAAACCAAGGAATTTACAACGCCTCAAAAAACAGTTGAACCATTGTTGAATTACCTCAATAACAGCACTTTCTATGACAAAATACAGAAAGAGTATGTTAACAACCAGAAGATAAAGATGCAGGTAAACGAGGTTACGATTGCACAAATTGATGGCTTCCTAAATAGTTTCAATGCTACTGTAAATGGCAACTCCAAGAGTGATAAATTGGTTTACTATAATGAAAACACACAATTGAACGATGTCATTCAAACGAAAGATAAACTTATCAAAGAGCAAGGAGCTCTTCGGATAGATATGGTGTCACTTGATAAAATTATAAAAGCAAACAGCACCGTCCTCAATACCGAGAACAATAAAGCAATAAATGGTAAACGAAAATTATTGTTGCCAATATTATTCATTTTTGGATACATCTGCATTTATTACTTCATCAAATTTTATAAAAATCAAACTGCAAAAAGCAGACAATAATCATCACAAAACAGTATAATGAAAGGAATAATTTTAGCCGGAGGTTCCGGTACACGATTACACCCATTAACCTTGGCAGTGAGTAAGCAATTAATGCCTATTTATGATAAGCCGATGATTTATTATCCATTATCCACATTGTTATGGTCGGGAATCAGGGAAATATTAATTATTTCAACGCCACACGATTTGCCCCTGTTTGAGCAATTATTAGGTGACGGAAAAAAATTAGGCTGTCGGTTTGAATATGCGGTTCAGGACAATCCAAACGGATTAGCAGAAGCGTTTATTATTGGAAAAGAATTTATAGGCAACGATAAAGTAGCATTGGTATTAGGAGATAATATTTTTTACGGCACCGGTTTGTCTGATTTGCTGCTGGCCAATAATGATCCTGATGGCGGAATTATTTACGCTTACCATGTTCACGATCCTGAACGATATGGTGTTGTCGATTTTGACCACGAAGGCAATGTACTTTCGATCGAGGAAAAACCCGAAAATCCGAAATCAAATTATGCCGTTCCCGGAATTTACTTTTACGACAATGATGTGGTAGAAATAGCAGCCAATATCAAACCAAGCCACCGTGGAGAACTTGAAATTACCGACATTAATAAAGAATACCTAAACAGAGGCAAGCTCAAAGTAAGCATTCTTGACCGAGGAACTGCATGGCTGGATACGGGAACGTTTAACTCTTTAATGCAGGCATCCCAATTTGTTCAGGTAATCGAAGAACGCCAGGGATTAAAAATTGGCTCCATCGAAGAAGCCGCATTCAAAATGGGATTTATTGACGCCGAACAATTGAAAGTTCTGGCGCAGCCATTATTAAAAAGTGGCTACGGAACACATTTGCTAAGCATAATTTAGAACATGAATTTTATTCCAACAAAACTGGCCGGCTGCTTTATTCTTGAGCCTAAAGTACTAAACGATGAACGCGGCTATTTTATGGAAAGTTTTAATGAAAACACTTTCCGCAAAGCAACTGAAAGCCGGGTACACTTTGTTCAGGACAATCAATCTTTCTCAACAAAAGGTGTTTTGCGAGGACTTCATTACCAGACGGGAGAACATGCACAGGCAAAATTAGTACGCGTTTTATCGGGTGAAGTTTTAGATGTTGCGGTTGATATCAGGCCGGATTCTGAAACTTTCGGACAGCATGTATCTGTTCTACTTTCTGCTGAAAACCAAAAACAATTTTTTGTGCCAAGAGGATTTGCACACGGATTTTTAGTTGTAAGCGCATCGGCAACCTTTTTTTATAAATGTGATAATTTTTACAATAAAGAATCGGAAGGCGGAGTAATTTACAATGATCCTAAACTTAAGATCGACTGGAATTTTCCCGAAAAAGAGTTGATTATTTCAGAAAAAGACAGGATCCAGCCTACACTGGAAAAAGCAAAAAAAGCATGGTAGTTTTAGTAACCGGAGGCAATGGGCAGCTGGGACAGGCTTTACATTTTATTGCCGGAAATTATCCCGAAATCGCGTTTCATTTTATTGGTTCTGCCGATTTGGATATTACCAGAAAGTCTCAAACAGAAAATATTTTTCAATCCATCAATCCCGATTTCTGTGTAAACGCAGCCGCTTATACTGCTGTCGACAAAGCAGAAACTGAGTCAGAAATCGCAAATGCGATCAATGTTTCCGGTGTTCGGAATCTTGCTGAGGTTTGTAAGAAACACAAAACCATTTTAATTCATATCTCTACAGATTTTGTTTTCGACGGAAATAAAACCAGTCCTTATACTGAAGAAGATCTAACCAATCCCCAAAGTGTATACGGCCAAACAAAACGCGATGGAGAAAATGAAATACTGAAAATATGGCCTGATTATTTTATTCTCAGGACTTCCTGGGTGTACTCGCAATTCGGAAATAACTTTATGAAGACGATGCTGAAACTGGCGCAGCAAAGAACGAACCTCAGCGTTGTCAATGATCAAAAGGGAACGCCAACACACGCCATTGATTTGGCCGAAGTTATTGTAAAGATTATTTTTAGCGGCAGTAAAAACTTCGGGATTTATAATTTTAGCAATGAAGGTGAGGCATCATGGTATGATTTCGCCAGGGAAATTTTTGAATTAAACAGGATTGAAATCGATTTAAAGCCAATTCCCACCACTGATTTTCCCACACCTGCAAAAAGACCGAAATACAGTGTTCTTGATAAATATAAAATTAAAAAGGAATTCCAGATACCCATCAACACCTGGAAGGAAGCATTACACAATCATAATTAAAAACAAAAAGGAGGCACATTCAGCCTCCTTTTTTATTATGAATTTTTATTTAACGCTTGATTAATTTTACTGTTTCGACTTTCTGGTCATAAAACAATTGAAGGACATACATCCCGGCTGCGATATCCCGGAATGTCACAGTATCGTTAACCAATTTCCCTTCACCGATTAACTTTCCATCTGCAGCATATATCTTATAGGAAACGTCTTTCGTTACTCCGGATACGTGAATGCTATCAACAAACGGATTAGGATATATTTTGAAGTTCCTGTACTCATTTTCAGTTGTAGCCATTGGATCCTCCACAGTAATAGTAATACCAAATGAAGTGTTTCCGCCAGAATTAGAAGCTGTAACCGTATAAATCGCAGTAAGTGTTGCAATGGTAGGTGTGCCTGAAATTATTCCCGTAGCGGCATCTAAAATCAATCCTGCCGGTAAATTCGGACTCACACTATAGGTCACATTCGAAGCATTGATTGTTGGCAGAAGATCAGTAATGGTCGTACCGGTTATGAACACATTTGGATTGTTATAGCTAAGCGAAACCGGCGCAATATCATTAACCGTAATCACAACGCCGAAAGAAACGCTTCCGCCGGAATTTGTAGCGGTAACGGTATAAGTTGTAGTCGCGGTAACAATAGTCGGAGTTCCTGAGATAATTCCCGTTGCAGTATCAAATGACAATCCCGAAGGCAAAGTTGGAGAAATGCTATACGAAACAACATTCCCCGAAACAGTCGGACTTAAAGAAGCAATCGTGCTTCCAACGGTAAACACATTCGGCGAAGCATAAGCCAAAGCATTCGGCGCAATATCATTAACCGTAATCACAACCCCGAAAGAAACGCTTCCGCCGGAATTTGTAGCGGTAACGGTATAAGTTGCAGTCGCAGTCACAATAGTCGGAGTTCCGGAGATAATTCCCGTAGCAGTATCAAAAGACAATCCCGAAGGCAAAGTTGGAGAAATGCTATATGAAACAACATTTCCTGAAACTGTCGGACTTAAAGAAGCAATCGTGCTTCCAACCGTAAACACATTCGGGGAAGCATAAGCCAAAGCATTCGGAGCGATATCATTAACCGTAATCACAACCCCGAAAGAAACGCTTCCGCCGGAATTTGTAGCGGTAACGGTATAAGTTGCAGTCGCAGTCACAATAGTCGGAGTTCCGGAGATAATTCCCGTAGCAGTATCAAAAGACAATCCCGAAGGCAAAGTTGGAGAAATGCTATACGAAACAACATTTCCTGAAACTGTCGGGCTTAAAGAAGCGATTATGCTTCCAACCGTAAACACATTTGGTGAAGCATAAGCCAAAGCATTCGGAGCGATATCATTAACGGTAATCACAACGCCGAAAGAAACGCTTCCGCCGGAATTTGTAGCGGTAACGGTATAAGTTGTAGTCGCAGTCACAATAGTCGGAGTTCCGGAGATAATTCCCGTAGCAGTATCAAAAGACAATCCCAAAGGCAAAGCAGGAGAAATGCTATAAGTAATAATATTTCCTGAAACAGTCGGACTTAAAGAAGCAATCGTGCTTCCAACCGTAAATACATTTGGTGAATTGTATACAATTGAAACCGGCGCAACATCATTAACCGTAATCACAACCCCGAAAGAAACGCTTCCGCCGGAATTTGTAGCGGTAACGGTATAAGTTGCAGTCGCAGTAACAATAGTCGGAGTTCCGGAGATAATTCCCGTAGCAGTATCAAAAGACAATCCCGAAGGCAAAGTAGGCGAGATAGTGTAAGAAACAACATTTCCTGAAACTGTCGGGCTTAAAGATGTAATTGTACTTCCAACGGTAAACACATTCGGAGAAGCATAAGCCAAAGCATTCGGAGCGATATCATTAACAGTAATCACAACCCCGAAAGAAACATTTCCACCGGAATTTGTCGCAGTAACAGTGTAAGTTGCAGTTGAGGCTACAGCAGTCGGCGTTCCCGAGATTATTCCCGTTGCAGTATCAAAAGACAATCCCAAAGGCAAAGCAGGAGAAATGCTATAAGTAATAATATTTCCTGAAGCTGTCGGGCTTAAAGATGTAATTGTACTTCCAACGGTAAACACATTTGGTGAAGCATAAGCCAAAGCATTCGGAGCGATATCATTAACGGTAATCACAACCCCGAAAGAAACGCTTCCGCCGGAATTTGTAGCGGTAACGGTATAAGTTGCAGTCGCAGTCACAATAGTCGGTGTTCCTGAGATAATTCCCGTAGCAGTATCAAATGATAATCCCGAAGGCAAAGCAGGAGATATGCTGTAAGAAGAAACTGTTCCGCCTGAAATCGAAGGATTCAAATTTGCGATAAGCGTATTTCTCGTAAAAATGTTTGGAGAAATATATGTTAAACCAACAGGAGGCGCGGCATTAATCGTAATTTCGATAGGGAAAGAGATACTTCCGTTGCTGTTGGTTGCCGTTACAGTATAAATTCCGGTCGGAGTAATTGCCGTCGGAAGCCCTGAAATTATACCAGTAGTTTCATCGATGGCTAAACCTGCCGGTAATGCGGGAGTTACGGTATAACTATCCATAGCTTCAACAACTGATGGCGTTAAATTAGCAATCGCACTTCCTACGTTAAAGAAATTTGGCGTTGGATACGATAATGGCATTTTTACACCATCGACCGCAATATTATTAAAAGTAACCCTGGCGCCGGCCGAAGCGGTCATGTCCGGACCGGTAAAACGCAATCTGATTTTAAAATTTGGGTTATTGTTGACAGCCGCAATCGCAGAAAAATCAGATTCATACAATTGGAAAGTATTCGTGGCCAAAGCAAATGATGTTACAGCCAACCCTGTCGTTATCCATATTGGCGCACCCGAATTAACAGCATAATCAATCGTAATTCCTGTGGCGGCACTTTCATCCATTGCCGCAAATGAAAACTTGATTTTTTTGTAATTGGAAGTCGAAAGATTGAAAATCAGCGTATTTTCTAAAGTTCCAATCTGGAATGGTTGTGTAATCTGCAATCCTTTGATATCACCGGCAACATACGGCGCATTGCCGTTGGCTTCAGGTCTGTAATTGATCGGAGTGGGTTTATTTCTTCTTTCCATTGAGCCTTTTCTCCAATTCGGATCTGACAACGTAAATGGATATCCAGCGCCAAATGAAGACTGAAATTGGAGAACCGCATCTGATCCTACTTCATAAGAAGAATTTAACGATGACAAAGGTGTATCATTCGGAATTGCACCATTCATCATCCAGAAATAAATCGGTACGCTGGTTTCTCCCGGAGGCGCAATAACAGTAATCACAACACCAAACGAGATACTTCCAAATGTATTGGTCGCTGTTACTGTGTAAGTGGCGGTTGGCGTAGCAACGGTTGGCGTTCCGGAAATTACTCCTGTTGCCGCATCAATATTCAATCCTGCCGGAAGTGAAGGAGATACGCTATAGTTATTGGTCGTTTCTGTAACAGATGGTGTAAGATTGGCAATTGGTGCCCCAATAGTAAAAACATTGGGAGTGGTGTAGGTGAGCGGTAATTTCACGCCATCAACCGCGACATTATTAAAAGTAACTCTCGCTCCGGCATCTGCAGTCATATTCGGACCGGTGAAACGCAAGCGAATCCTGAAATTCGTATTGTTATCGACTGCAGTAATTGATGAAAAATCGACTTCAAATAATTGATACACATTACTCAATGGTAAAGATATGGAAGATAATCCGGTAGTGATCCAGACAGGCGTTCCGGCATTTACCGCATAATCAATTGAAATGGCACTGGCAGCACCTTCGTCTAATCCCGCAAAAGAAAACTTGATTTTTTTATATCCGGCAGTAGAAAAATTAAAGACCATTGTGTTTTCCAATCCGCCGCTTTGAAAAGGCTGTTTGATCTGAAGCGCTTTCATATCGCTTGCCGCGAAAGCCAGATTGCCATTTACTTCAGGGCGGTAATTGATTGCCGTAGGACTGTTTCTTCTTTCCATCGACGCCTTATTCCTGTTTGGATCTCCCACGGGAAAAGGATAACCTGTAAGGCAGGATTGGTAATTTATGGTACCATTTGAAGCTACTTCAAAAGAAGAATTTAAAGTGGTCAATGGTGTATTATTGGCAATAGTTCCGTCCATCATCCAAAAATAAATCGGTTCAACTGTTTCAACCGGTCCGGACGGAACGAATACCGCGGTAATTGAAAAATCAGTAGTTGGTGTCAATGTAATTTCGGCAGCTGTACTGATTGAAGCGCCTGTCCAGTGGCTAAAAGCAAATCCGGGATTGGCAACTGCTTTTAAAGTTACAGGGATATTATTGAAATAAATTCCGGTCCACGGATAAGGATTCCCTGTAATTCCTGGCGTTCCGTCTTTAACATCAATCGTATTCATTTTTACAAAACCTTGTGCCACATCAGAAACATTAAGGGTGGCATTGATGTTTGAGGCGATAGAAAATACAGATCGGATATGGTTTCTTTGCAAAGCAGGTCTGGCATTCGCAAATTCTTCTTCATATTCAATATCATAATTATAGTCACCGATATTAGCCGGATTTTTCCAGCGTCCGATATGGCCCGGAATTTCGCCATAAATAACGGCCTTCATCGACTGAATCTTTGAAATTATCCTTTCAGACAGGAACGAAGTATTGAGCAAATCGGCAAAACGATTGATGAAATGATTCTTAAAAGTTGGATTGACTAACAATTTGCGAAGCACTACTGTTGACCATTCCGGATTCAGATCATCTTCTGTTCCAATAGTAGTAAGGGTTTGCAGCGTATTTAAAGTGTAATCTCCCGACACGAAAGAAAAAGTATTGTCCATGTCATGAAACATAAAACGCCATCTTCCGTCGAGTTGTTCAGGAACTGCTGTTGGATTGTAAGCCGCAATCTTATTCCTCCAGAAGTATTGGTTGTTGTTCGGAAAATCTTCATTCTGGAAGAAAATATTCGCAATATAATAATCGGCAACATTGTCCGGAACCAGTTGGGTTTTGATGTAATCGTAATTCGCCGGAACTGCTAAAGAATTGGTATTGAGGTAATTTACCATTGCCTGATAGTGTATTCTATCTCCATCTTTTACCTCCGCGTTATTTTCAAGAAAATCGATGGCATCAGCATCATAAACGCGTTTAAAATACTCATCGTCAAAACGCTCGCGCATATTTAAGATTCCCCAATATTCCCCATTTAAAAAAGCAATAACCGGCTGATAGGCTTCTTTTTCAGGAATCAGTTCCTTGCAAACATTCTGATTTAACGGATCTCTGAACATTGTACTTCTAAAATCACCGCCGGAATTGGAAAGCGTTAATCTTTCATAAGCGGTGGAAGGCATGTCACTAAAAAATTGATAATCCATAGTGTCATCGCCATAATCTGAACGCGCCATTACGGTTAATGATTTGCTTTCGAATCTTCGGGAAACGCCACCGCGGATTTTTAAGCCTACGTTTTGGTTGACTACTTCTGCGCCATTGACAAAATAGCTGAAGTTGGCCATATGTTCTACATCTTCCCGGTAATAATTTCCTGCCTGACTCGGATTTGCGGCACCGTTAGGATTTTCGGTTCTCCAATCATCAAAATCTTTTCCGGCAACATAAATTCCGTTATTGTATTCAAAAAAATCATCTTCATTTACATTCAGAGAAACCACAGGCAATGAAAATTTACTGCTGCCTTCCGGGAAAATGAAATAATTCCGCGTGACAATTTTACTCGGCAAAAATCCGGGCTTGATGACCTTAACCCTTACAGAAGTTCCTTTTAATACCGGAGTTGCCGGTAAATAGGTGGGATTAAAAGCAAATGTTGATGAAATTCCCGACACATCATTCGGTTGCGAAGACCTGTTGGAAATGGTTATCGGCGTATTGTTGTATTGAAAAGACTGATACCTGTTGCTCAAAAAAGGGCCGAATGCCTGTCCGGGACTTTGAGGATATTTATTTTTATAATTGTAAGTAGTACCTAACAGGTTATTTTCATCGGGTTCAGAACCGTCAAGGGTGTACAAAATGGTAGTTCCGGCATCGGTTGAAGACAATTCCAGATTGAAACCTGTCGCAAAAAATCCGCTGTTTTGTGAAAATAATGGATCACTCACATAACCACTGTAGCCCGGAGTTGCGTTAATTGCATTGGGCGTCGGAATGCCGAAAAACACGAATGGTCCGGTTCCGTTAGGTAATCTTCCGTATGAAATGTCGGGCTGTAAATTGGCCGGCGGCATCGTATCAACGATAACTCCTGAGGTATTAGTGAGCGTAATGGTTTCTCCGCTTGCGCTAATTTTCCAGTTGGTATGCAACGGACTTCCGGCTACAGAACGGTTTTTATCAGAACACCAAACCATTAGGTATTGTCCCGGAGCCAAAGAAACAGCAGGGAATGTCCATTTGAAAGGAAGCGTAGCATCATCCGTAATTCCGTAACCTAAAAGATTTACAGTTGTTGCGCCGCTATTGAATAATTCTATCCAATCTTCGTTGCTTCCATTTTCATCCTGGGCAGAATTGGTATTTGACGCCAATAACTCATTGATAACAATACTTTGTGCGGATGCAGCGTTGGAAAAAATAATTAAAAGTAACCCAAAAAACAGAAATGTAATTTTTTTCATACGAAACAGATTTAACGTATAAAGTTAAATATTAGCACTCTAACAGAAAATTTTATCGGCACATAACCCAATTACTCGATGAAATGTATGATTTATGAATTACGATTTCGGACAAAAAAAAGGAGATAATATCGCTATTATCCCCTTTAATTAATGGATTTAAAAAGTTATTTTTTTACTATTTTTTTCGTTTCTGTTCTGCCTTCAGATGACAATTGCAGCAAATACATTCCTTTAGACAAGCCCTCGAGTGTGATTTGCGTATTGTTCAAAGCACCTGTTTTAATTAATTTTCCATCGATTGTATAAAGATTGTAAGATACCGTGTTGGCTTCATTGGCACCGATAATATTAACGACATCAGTAAATGGATTAGGAAAAACGGTAAACTTCTGAATTTGATTCGCAACCACCGCCAAAGGTGCTTCTGTACCATGAACCGCCACGTTATTAAAAGTGATTCGTGCGCCGGTATCGACAGTCATATTTGTTCCTGCAAAACGAAGGCGAACCTTGAAATCAGCATTGTTATTGGCAGCTGTTGTTGTTGTGAAATCAACATTAAACAACTGGAAAGCAGAAGTTAGCGGTAAAGAAGTTGCAGCGAGTCCGGTTGTTATCCAAACTGGCGTTCCTGAATTTACAGCATAATCTACCAATATCGCATTAGCGTTTGTCAATTCATTGATTGCGGCAAAAGAGAATTTAATTTCTTTATATCCTGCAGTTGAGAAATTGAAAACCATTGTGTTTTCGAGGCTTCCGTTTTGCAATGGTTCTTTTATCTGTAGTCCTTTCATATCGCTGGTCGCAAACGGAAGGTTGTTGTTTGCTTCGGGAATGTAATTTACCGTTGTCGGGCTGTTTCTTCTTTCCATAGATGCTTTTCTCCAGTTGGGATCGGCAGCAGTAAACGGATATCCGACAAGGCAGGATTGATATGCAATTACGCCATTTGCAGCACCTGCTTTAAAAGTGGTGTTCAAAGTTTGCAACGGGAGATTGTTGGCCATAGTGCCATCCATCATCCAGAAATAAATGGGCTCACTTTCGGCAATTACCTGTGGAATAAATACAGCAGTAACATTGAAATTGGCCGCAGGCGTAAGCGTGATTTCGGTATCGGTGCTTTCGGACGCGCCAGTCCAGTGGCTGAATACGAAACCAGGATTTGCAACAGCTTTCATCGTAACGGGAATGTTAGAAAAATAAATTCCGGTCCATGGATAAGGGTTTGAGGTGATTCCGTCAGTACCGGCTTTAACATCAATTGTATTCATTTTGATATAACCGTGTTCAGGTGCTGAAACATTCAATGTAGCATTGATATTTGATGCGATTCCGAATTTAGTGCGGATATGATTTCTTTGGAAAGCAGGTCTTTGGTTGGCAAAATCAGCTTGTTTGCCAAGGAAATATTGCCAGTCGCCGTTGTCTAAAGGAACTTCCCATCTTGAAAAATGTTCAGCCACATCAGGAGCAATTTCAGCTTTCATATCTGCCATCGTGGAAAGCATCCTTGAAGACAGGAATGAAGTATTCAGCAAATCGGCAAATCGGTTGATGAATTGGTTTTTAAAACCGGGATTGTCAAGCATTTTGCGCAACAACAAAGTAGACCAAGGCGCATTGGGCCATCCCGGACCATTTGCAGCTGTAGCCGCCGCTAAACTGTTAAGTGAAATATCATCGTTGGAAATACCAAAAGTATCATCCATATCGTGGGCCATCCATCTCCATCTTCCATCATGCCCATAAGGCGCATTGGGCGTGAAAGCGGTATTTTTTCTCCAGTAAACAATATTATTTACAGGCCAGTCGGCATTTTCAAGGAAAATATTTGAAATGAAATAATCTTTAAAACTTTCGGGATCGATGCGCGTGAGCATGTAATCGTAATTGGCTTGTACTGCCAAAGAATTATTGGTGATGTAATTGACCAATTGCAAATAATCGGCTTCACCATCACCTTCAACCAGCCAGTACTCATTTTCAAGAACCTGAATGTCTGATTTGGCAATATTGTAAACCCTTTCAAAATAATCATCGTCAATTTTATCACGGAAACTCAGCATTCCCCAATATTCCCCATTGATAAAAGTGGCAGCCGGCTGATAGCCTTTTGTCGTAAAATTCAAAGACTTGGATAATTTATGGCAAAGCGCGTCACGAAACATCGTCTGGTCATAATCATTTCCTGAATTGTGCAGCACAAGTCCCTTGAAATTATCAAACGGCTGATCTCCGAAAAACTTATAGCTCATGGTTTCATCACCATAATCAGATCTTGAATACAGGGTAATTGATTTGTTCTGGTAAACCCTTGAAGAGCCGCCATGAATACGCATACCAACATTTTGGTTGAGTACTTCGGCACCATTTACAAAATAAGTAAAATTGGTCACTCTTTCATTTTCTCTTCCACGACGGAAAAAATTCGCAACCTCGCCTTCAGTTGGCGCTTCTTCGGTTGGATTGGCAGTTCTCCAGGTATCGAAGTCAACTCCGGCAACCATGATTCCGTCATTGTAATCAAAAAGCTTGTTTTCATCGATGCTGATAGAAGCTACAGGCAATGAATAACGCGATGTTCCCTGTGGAGAAATGTAAAATGTTTTGGTAATGGTTTCACTGTCTAAAGCGCCTGGCTTTACTAACTTTGCTCTTACGACAGTTCCTTTAAATATTGGCGTTTCCGGAATATAGCTTGGTGTAAAGTCATAAGTGGTTGAAATACCGGCAATTTTATTGGGTTGTGCAGAACGATCGGCAATTGCCAATGGCGCGCTGTATTGAAAAGTCCGGAAATTTTTAGTCAGTAACGAACCCGTTGCCTGTCCCGGAGCTTCCGGATATTGGTTTTTATAGCTGTAAGTTGTTCCGGCCAAATTGGAGCTGCTTGGTTCAGAACCATCCAAAGTATAAAGGATTGTCGCGCCCGGAACTGTAGTAGAAATAGTCAGATTGAAACCGGCACTCAGGAAAGCAGACTGGTGAGAAAACGTTGGCGGAGCCAAAACTTCAGAATAACCAACAGTTGAATTGGCGGCATTTGGAGTAACGGCAGCGAAGAATGTGAAATTTCCTGTTCCGTTTGGCAAACGTCCGAAAGAGATATTTTGCAAAAGCGCGGTTGCCGGAACAAAATCGACAGTTACATTAGCCGCGTTGGTTAAAGTGATTACTTCTCCAGAAGAGCTGATTTTCCAATTGGTGTGCAGCGGACTTCCCGGAGTGGTCCTGTTTTTATCGGAACAGTAAATTAATAAATATTGTCCGGCACCGATGGTTACATTAGGGAATGTCCATTTGTGCGGAAGCGTCGCATCGTCTGTCAGTCCGTATCCGGATAAATTGACGGCTGCGGCACCGGTATTGTATAATTCCACCCAATCCTGGTAAGTTCCATCTTCATCCTGATTAACAGCAGTATTAGAAGTTAAAATTTCATTGATTACAATGCCCTGGCTCATAGCGGAATGAGTAAAAATAAGCAACAGTAAGGCGATGAAAATTTGGGTAATTTTTTTCATGACTTTTTTAAAGTATTGATTAATAAGGACGTAAAACTATCAATAAATAGAATATGATGAGTCAGGATTCGACGTAATATCGTTATACGGTTAAATATTGTCTATGAAATGCAGGATGACACTTAAAATTTATAGTAAAATGCAATAAAGTTCTGCCTTACTAGTCCAAACTACTATATTTGTAATCTTAAAATCATTTTTGATGGAGCAAACGCCTAAGATATCCATTGTAAGCCCAGTATATAGGGCTGAAGGAATTATTGAAAAATTAGTTTCTGAAATACAGAAAACCATGGCGGTTATTGGCGTTAGTTATGAAATTATTCTCGTGGACGACCGCAGCAAAGATGATTCTTGGGGAAAAATGAAAATGATTTCCAAAAGCAATCCCGATGTAATAAGCATCCGCCTGAGCAGGAATTTCGGCCAGCATCCTGCGATTATGGCCGGGCTTAGCCACGCAAAAGGCGAATGGATCGTGGTAATGGATTGTGATTTGCAGGACCAGCCTAAAGAAATCTCAAAACTTTATTCGAAAGCATTGGAAGGCTATGATGTTGTCCTTGCCAGCAGGAAAAACAGGCGGGATGGGTTTTTCAAGAAAATGTCTTCCAGATTTTTCTCAATGGTATATAGCTATCTCACTGAAACCAAATTTGACAATACGATTGCCAATTTCGGGATCTACAACAAGAAAGTCATTGCAGAGGTGGTAAAGATGAGCGATTATATCAAGGCTTTCCCATTATTTATAAACTGGGTCGGATTTCAGTCGACTTCTGTAGAGGTTGAGCATGCCGTAAGAGATTCCGGAAAATCGTCTTACAGTTATGCAAAACTCTTTAGTCTTGCGTTTAATACTATCATATCCTTTTCGAACAAGCCTCTTAAATTGTTTGTGAAATTTGGGATGACGATGTCGTTTTTATCATTTATTGTCGGACTAGAAACCGTTTACCGATATTTCAATGATGAGATTTCAGTGCTTGGCTACAGTTCATTGATGGTTTCCATCTGGTTTTTATCGGGCGTAATTATTACCATCACCGGAATCGTGGGCATATACATCGGCAAAATTTTCGACCAATCTAAAGGAAGGCAATCATTTATAATCGACCAAATAGTAACTAAACATGAATAACATCATTTTCAAATCTGAAAAGGAAAGCGCAAGATTCAATATGAATATATTGCGGGCATCAATGGAGTCTTTAAACCTGCGCGAACTCGGCCAGTCTATAATTGAAAACCAGATAGACTTGACCATCCTGAGGATTCCGTGCGAAAATCTGCCGCAGATTTCAAAATTGGAAACCCTTGGATTTTCATATTTCCAGACCGACACGTTGGTGTACTATTATGTCAATTTCGACAATTACACGCCGCTCGAACTCAGAAACAAAGACTTGAGCTTTATTCCGGCAGTTTCAGGCGATGCGCCATTGCTCGGCAGTCTTGTCGATCAGATTTTCCCAGGCTACACCAACCATTACAACACAAATCCTTTTATTGAAAAGCACAATATCCTTGAAGGCTACAAGGAATGGGTCATTGACTTTATCGAAAAAGAAAACAAATATGTTTTCTTAGTCAACAAAGGCAACAAGACGATTGGTTTTGCAACCTGCACCGTTGAAAATGGCGAGGCTGAAGGCGTTCTCTATGGTGTTTTGCCGGAAGCCGCTGGCGGCGGCGTTTATTCTGACATTATCCGATACACGCAAAGCTTCATGAAAGACATGGGCATCGGTAAAATGAAAGTGTCAACGCAGGTTCAAAACTATGCCGTTCAGAAAGTATGGAGCCGGGAAGGATTTTTTATGATGAAGTCCTATGCAACAATTCACATCAACAGCCTTTTGAATTATTCGCGCATCCCGAATATTAATTTTGATATTTTCATCACAGACGATGATATCAAAAACTACGGGACATTGAGCGGCGACATCAATCCGGTGCACTTTGATGATGAATTTGCTAAAAAGCTCGGGTTTCTGCAGCGCATTTCGCATGGATTGATTGCCAATGCCGAGATGTCGAAATATTTCGGAATGGAATTCCCCGGAAACGGCACCTTATTCATGTCCTATTATTATAAATTCCTCAAACCGTTATATCCAAACCAAAATTATAAAGTGGTCATCACAGTGCCTTATTTTGACGAGGTGAAAAATATTTATAAATGCCTCGTGAAAATCTACGATGGGCAAAATGAATTGTGTTTATTGTCTTATAATGATTTAATCAAAAAACAACCCGCATAAAATGAGCAGTACCATTCCGTTCAACAAACCCTATCTTACAGGAAAAGAAACCCACTATATCGAAGAAGCTGTAAAAACCGGAAAAATTTCGGGCAACGGCAAATATACGAAGCTATGCCAGGAATTTTTTGAAGCGCAATATGGTTTTAAAAAATGCCTGCTCACCACATCCTGCACCGACGCTTTAGAAATGGCGGCTATTTTAATCAACATAGCGCCCGGAGACGAGGTAATTATGCCTTCGTATACCTTTGTTTCTACTGCGAACGCATTTGTGTTAAGGGGTGCAAACATTGTTTTTGCCGATTCGGGCACAGACAATCCTAACATCGATGCCGATAAAATTGAAGCATTGATTACACCAAAAACCAAGGCTATCGTCCCGGTTCATTATGCCGGAATTGCGTGCGATATGGATAAAATTATGGCACTCGCCGCAAAGCACAATCTCTTTGTCGTGGAAGACGCCGCACAGGCAATAGATAGTTATTATACCGGGAAAGACGGTGTGAAAAGGGCACTAGGGTCGATCGGGCATTTGGCCGCATTCTCTTTCCATGAGACTAAAAACATCATTTCGGGAGAAGGTGGAATGCTGGCCATCAACGATGTGCAATTCATCCAAAGGGCAGAAATTATTTGGGAGAAAGGCACCAATCGCTCGGCTTTCTTTAAAGGGGAAGTCGATAAATATGGCTGGGTTGATATTGGAAGCTCGTTTCTTCCTTCAGAAATCATTGCCGCATTTTTGTGGGCACAGCTTGAAAACTTAGAAGATATCCAGCAGAAACGCAAAATGCTGTGGGATGCTTATCATGCGGAATTGAAATCCTGGGCCAAAAACAACAATATCCAACAGCCATGGGTTCCTGCATATGCGACAAACAATGCGCACATGTATTATCTGGTATGCAAAAATCAGGAGCAGCGCGCTGAGCTGATTGCTAAATTGAAGCAACATGACATCCTTTCGGTGTTTCATTACATCAGCCTTCATAAAAGTGCGTTTCATCTCAAAAGCCACAGCCACAGTAACTTGCCGGAATCAGACAGGTATACCGATTGTCTGGTAAGGCTGCCCTTGTTTTATGAGTTGGATGTTGAAAATGTAATTAATGCCCTAACAATTAATTAAATGAAAACAGTAAATTATATTAAAGAGCATTACCTGATATTATCGATTTTATTGGTTGCCGCAATTTTGAGATTTCACCATCTTGATTTTCAAAGTGCATGGATGGATGAAATTTACACGCTCAATGTGTCCAATCCGAATGCTTCATTTAGAACGCTCATCAGTGAGGTTAATTTAAGGGAAGGCTTTCCATACCTGTATTTCATCATCATGAAAATAATGTTGGGCATTTTTGGCTATTTGCCGGTAATTGCCAGGGCTTTTTCTGCGATAATGGGTATTGCGGGCGTATATATGATTTACCGCTTTGGAAAAGAAATGTTTTCAAGAAATACAGGCCTTATGGCAGCGGTATTGGTTGCTTTCAGTGAATATTGCATTTACATTTCACAGGATGCAAGACCGTATACTTTTTATTTCTTTGCTGTGATATTGTCTTTTTATACTATGGTTAGATTTATAAAAAACCCGACGATGCATCATTCAATAGTGTATGGATTGTCGTGCGGTTTGCTGCTCAACACTAATTATTTCAGCTTTTTAAATTTATTTTCACAGGCAATTATCGTATTGGCTTTTTTGATTTCTTGCCCGAAAGAATTGCGGGTTCCATTTTTGAAAAAGTCATTTATAGCCGCAGCAATTGGAATTGCTTTGTTTTTACCAAACCTGCCGAAGTTCTTGACGGTACTTGCGTTTAAGTCGAATTGGATTCCGCCGCCTACCAACGAATCGGTTTCATTGATCTTCAAAGAATTCCTTGGCAATTCAGAAATAACGTTGTTTATTTTTATGCCTTTATTTATTTATTTCCTTTTCAATCTGTTCAAAGCGAAGCGAGGCGAAACTTATCAGGAAATAATCGACAGCAAAAAAGTATTTGCATTTATGGTCCTCGCACCATGGGTGATTGTATTTGTATTTGTGGCTTACGCAAAATCTTTTACAGATACCTCAGTGATGATTTCGCGATACTTTACAAGTATATTGCCCGTGTTCTTTTTAATATTCGCGGCAGGCATTGCGATGATCAGAAACAGGATTATCAGTTATAGCGTACTTTTATGCACGGTTTTATTCATGTTTACGAACAATGTCGCCGTGCGTCAATACTACAGGGTGCCAAGCAAAACCCAATTTAGGGAAGCGGCAAATTTTGTGATCGACAACAACAAGAACAACGAAGCGGTTTATACTGGATTAAAATATTGGTTTGATTATTTTTTCACCAATACGACTACAAAAAAATTCACGCTTACCGAAAAGCCCACATTTGAAGCTTTTGTGACAGAAATCCAACAGGATTCAACCAAGATCAGGCCATTCTGGTTTATCGAAGCGCATGCACGCCCATATGCTTTATCTGATGCAGGCGAAGCTTTCCTCGACAAGCATTTTTTCCTTGAAAGCAGCTATAACGGACTAGATGCCTGGGGAAGGCATTATATTTTGAAATCGGATGCCAATACAACAGTTGACATTAAAAAGTTTGATTTGTCGAAACCTGTTAATGGCCATACTTTCAATTATGCAGTTGAAGGATATGAAAACACAGGCAACCAGATTAAGGTTAATGGCTGGGCCTATTTTGACGCACAGGATGCCGCCACAACTAGTGTTCAATTGCTGTTGATTGGAAATGGTAACGGTCTTCGTTTTCAAACCCAGTCGATTAACAGGCCTGATATTTCTGTATATTTTAAGAGCAAATTCAAACTCGACCATGCCGGTTTTTCGTCTTCTATAAGCATTTCAGACCTTGGTCCGGGGAAATATCAGGTTGCCATTTTGCTGACAGATTCTAAAACGGCAAAAGAAGGTCTGATCATAACCGATAAATTTCTGCAGAAATGACGCATTCATTTGTCTAAAATAGGATCAGGTTTCAAAAAAACAGCGATAAACAACAATAAGTTTTAAATTTTTTTTTAATTTCGCCGCAAATAAATAAGACTATGAAATCAAAAATTTTAGTATTGCTTTTAGCATTTGCGGTATTTTCATGTAAAAAAGAAGAAAAACCCGCGCCAGAGCCAAAAGCTCAGGAAGAAATGCCTGAAATGTTTATCGTGAAGCTTAATGTTACTGTAAAAAAAGATGATTCATTCCACCTGTTCTACACAGAAGACAATACGATAAACTTTAATGAAAAAAATTCGGTTTGGGCTGAGTTGAAAGGAAAAGACACGCCGCAGGAATTGGTATTTAAATTGCCTGAATCGGCTGTCCCTACGCATTTAAGAATGGATTTCGGGGTTAATAAGGAACAAGAAGAAATTGTGATTAATGATTTCAAAATGGAATACTTTGATAAAAGCTTTGAGGCTCACGGGCCAGAATTCTTTACTTATTTCTATCCTAATTTAGAGTGCACCAATATTGATAAGGTAAAAGGAACAGCGATTCCTGTTAAAAAAGGAACAGCTTACACAGGCCCAATGTTTTATCCTCAGATAGCCTTGAGCGAGAAGATTAAGTCAATGATGAAATAAGGAACACTGCTTTTTAGTAAAATTAAAGCTGCAGATATTAGTATTTGCAGCTCATTACCACCTACTTATATGGAGAATGACCAAAAGCAAGCTTGGCTTGATTATTCTAAAGGAATTACTGTTGCGCATATTAAGAAATCTTACCAGCATCCAACCAGTTTTCAGTCAGAATTCAATGTACTGCTCAAACAGGTCATTCAAGAAAACAATTTCCATAATGCCATTGAAATTGGTTGTGAAGCCGGCATCAGTCTGATGTTGCTCAATGACAGTTTAACACAGTCCACCTTTTTAGATTACGACCATACGATTCTTGAAAAAGTAAAAGTTGCCGCTGAGGAGATTGGTCTTAAAGGAACGAACTGTATTTGCGAAGACATGTTCACGATGAATTCTATTTCCAGCGAAACGTATGACATGGCTTATAATTCGGGCGTGATTGAGCATTACACCAAAGAAGTACGCGCCAATGCAATTAAATCATATGCAAGGATTACCAAAAAGGGCGGTTATGTAATCGTAGCTTATCCTAACCACCATTCTTTGCCCTACAGACTTTCATACCTCATTGGCAACGCAATCGGAAAAAGAATCTGGCCATGGCCGAAAGAGTACAAATTTTACTCACTAAAGGATGAGATGGAAGCTGCAGGATTGGTTTATGTAAACCGCACCACGATGGACCGCAATACCATCTTCAACCAGTGGATCACCAAGTATAAAATCACAAGAAGTTTCTTTTTGTTTTTAGACAAATTCATGCATTTTGAAGGTTACCTAACAATTTGTACCGCAAAAAAACCATTATAAAAAATGGAATTTCGAAACTCAATTGTTTTTAGAAATTTTATATACTTATTTGCCAATCAGTTCTTTAATCTAATCATCCCACTTTTGGTTTTCCCGTTTCTGCTAAAGACTTTGGGAATTGCTAATTTCGGATTGTACAGCCTTGCGTATGCGGGCGTTATTTTTTGCTTTATGTTCTGCGATTACGGGTTTAATTTCTCCGGATCAAAATATATAGCCATCAATAAATCTGATTATGAGAAAAGGGACGACGCATTCTCTACAATATTATCACTCAAAATCATTATTTCGCTCGTAGTTTCCTTTGGTTGGATTGTTTACATTACCTACAACCCAAAATTTGCGCATGCCCACTTGTTTGCTTTATTGTTTATCGGGATGATCATCGGAAATGCCCTTAACATGCAATGGTTTTATCAGGGTCTTGAAAGACTTGGCTGGTTTTCAACCATCAATTCAACAATAAAACTCGCCTCAAATGTTGCCATACTTTTCGTAATTAAGTCAGCAGATGACGCCTACATGATCCCAATGATTTATTCTGTGGCTTTTATATTGAGCGGCGTGATTACGATTGTAATTGCTGTGCGCAGGTTTAATATTAAAATCAATTTTTCTTCCTTGCAGAAGAACTACAAGCGCTTTCTTAGCGAAGGACTTGACAATTTCATTACAATCAGCACCACCTCAATGGTTTTCAACGGTACGATTATCATCCTGAGTTTTTTTGAAAAAGATATTATTCTCATAGGAGTTTTTTCCGCATTAGACAGAATCCTTAAAATTCTCGTTTCTATATACGTACCTTATTCCACAGCAATATATCCAAGGAATATGTCTGAATTCCAGGTTAGCAGGAAGAAAGGCACCGAATCTGTGATTAAATATGGTGCCATCGCTTTATTTTTCTGTATTATTTGTATTGTTTTCTTCCAGCTTTTTTCAGAAAATATTTTATCTTTCCTTGACCAAAAACTGGCTTTATATGCAAAATGGCTTCGCCTTTTCTCGGCATGGTTATTTTTTATCATTATCAATAATCTCATTGGGTATCATTATATGAACGGACTCAATAAGTCGGCAGTTTTCAGGAATATTAATATTATTTACATGGTTATTACGCTAATATTGATGATATTTGGATGTGCTTTTTATTCTTTCCGCGGTTGCATCATTGCAGTCTTGTCTGGAGAAGTATTACTCACCCTGATGTTGGTATTTCAATTAAAATTCAATCCAAGCATTGCGGGCACATCTGTAAAAGATTTCACTTAATAAACCAAAGCATGGCAGTCATTGTAAAAAAAAGTCTGATTTTCCGAATACTTTTTGCGCTCTGCATTGGAGTGCCGTATTTGAGCAATTATGAGCTTACATTTGCAATCTGGTCGTTTACGGCATTTGTTACCCTGAATAAAAGCTATTCGTTCACCTTTTTAAAATATGCAACTTGCTTTCTGGTGATTCTTGTCATTGCCATTGTGGTTACAGATTACGGAAATGTCAATTCCTTCTTTTTAGTCAGGGATTTTACCTATCTTTTAAAGCCTGTCATTGGTTTGTTTTTGGGCTATCAAATATGCAGGTATACGTATGAAAACGCTTTTAAAACTATCATTTATATCGGCTGCGGTATTGCATTGATTCACCTTACGATTATCCTGATTACGTTCCTGAGTTTTTTCCATATTTCTGTAGCCCTGATCAGGATTTATGCGGGTTATTTTAGTGATTATGAAGTCTATGCGCTGATTATCCTTTTGTTCTACAAAAAATTTGAAATCGATTTTTCAAGGAAGCAATTCTGGATCCTTACTGCAATTATTGGAACTTCTGCCTTTTTGTATCTGGCACGCACCAATTTCATCCAATTCTTCATACTATACATAGGTTTGAAGGGATATTTCATTATCAACAGGAAATCGATTATAGCAATAAGTTCAATAGCTGCGTTGACATTAATCTCCTATGTGATCATACTTTCTATCAACCCAAAGCGTAATGGCGATGGAATTGAAGAGTTTTTATACAAGATAAAAATCGCGCCAACGGAACCTTTCAAAACAAAAATTGATCTTGACGACTATAAGGATTTTAATGACAATTACCGATCGGTAGAACTTATTCTGACCTTAAAACAAACGGCAAACAAAAGCAGGAACGAGATTTTTTTCGGACAAGGCCTGGGTTCGCAGGTAGATTTGAAAAAAAACGTATTCCTCGGAGACATGAGCATGAGATTCATTTCGGTACTGCACAATTGCTTCATGACAACCCTGCTCAAAAGCGGGATAGTGGGTATACTGATTTTATTGTATTCGATATTTCTGATATACAACCAAAAAGGTTCTCCAATACCAATCGTTCATCAAATAAATTTACTGCTTATGGGAACAGGCGTTTTCTTACTGGTTTCCAACTGGGTGCTAATGGGTTATTATTTCACACAGGATTCGAAGTCAATTCTTGTAGGCTTCCTTATTGCGTATAGGGAAATTACTCATAAAAATCAAACGAAATTACCTTCTGAAACTCATCCAATAGATTGAGAAAAAGAGTGCTGCAGAATATTTTTGATTTGCATGCTCGTATCACCATTACCATAAGGGTTGGAAGCGGTCGCGATGCTGTTATAATAAGTTGAATCGTCGAGTAGCTTCATCGTTTCTGAAATAATTTTCGTTTTATCGGATCCTACTAAAACGGCAGTTCCGGCAGCCACGCCTTCCATACGTTCTGTAACCGTCCGCATCACCAGAACAGGTTTGCCCAAACTTGGCGCCTCCTCTTGTATCCCACCAGAATCAGTCAGGATAATATTGCTTTTATTCATCATCCAAATGAGTTCCGGATAATCCAAAGGCGCAATTAATATGATGTTTTTAGCAACGAGTTTTTCGTGCGCAATCTTTTTGATATTTGGATTGAGGTGCACCGGATATACGATCTCCACACCATCATTTGCAGCAGCAATTTCAAGCAATGCTTCGCAGATTTCTTCAAAAGGCTCACCGAAATTCTCGCGTCGGTGGCAAGTCACCAATATTATTTTTTTGGAAAAGTCGATTGAACGGTATTTCTCCAAAAGCGCATTTTCATCCGACTTTTCGATTTTTTTCAATCCTTGGAAAAGAGCATCAATAACGGTATTCCCAACAACGTACACATTTTCTTTGATGTTTGTCGCGATTAAATTTGCTCTCGAAGCTTCAGTAGGGCAAAAATGGTAAGCCGCAATTTGCGAAGTCATGACACGGTTCATTTCCTCGGGAAAAGGCGAAAGCATATCTCCGCTGCGCAATCCCGCTTCTATATGGGCAATTTTAATTTTTTGATAAAATGCAGCCAATGATGCTGCGAGTACAGTTGTCGTATCGCCCTGCACAAAAACAAGGTCAAAATGTTCTTTTAAAAGAATGTCATTGGTGATTCCCGAAATCAAATCGGCAGTAAGCTGGTGGAGCGTCTGATTGGGCTTCATGATGTTGAGGTCATAGTCTACTTTAATTTCAAAAAAAGAGACCACCTGATCTAACATTTCCCGATGCTGCGCTGTTACGCCAACTTTAACCTCGAAATTTTTATCGGATGAAAAACAGGCAATCAGTGGCGCCATTTTTATAGCTTCAGGACGTGTTCCGAAGAGGAATAGTACTTTTTTCATTTACTATTTTATAGATTTTTAACCGCTGTAAAACTACTAATTAAAACTATATTTGCAACCATAAAAATTGATTATGAAAGTTTTGTTTCAAACCAGAACCAATTTGTTTGATGCTCCGGGCGGCGACATGGTTCAGATGCTGAAGACCAAAGAATTCCTGGAGAAGCAAGGAGTGCAGGTCGATATTTCGTTAGAACTCGAACCCGATCTCAAAGGCTATGATATCGTTCATCTTTTTAATTTGATGGAGCCACAGGACATTTACATTCAGATGCGAAACGCTAAAAAGCAACATAAAAAAATTGTGCTTTCAACAATTTACGGACTTTACACTGAATTTGAACGCAAAGCCCGCGGCGGTTTCTTTCAAAAGGTTGCTAATGTTTTATCATCATACCAGATTGCATTCATCAAAACACTACTCAAACAATACAAAGACAAACGCATGCACAGCGGGGTTTACAGCATGATGTATAAAGGTTATTATGGTTTGATGAAGGAAATTGTAGACAACACATCGGTATTCCTTCCCAATTCTGTTTCAGAAATGAATCGTGTAGCCAAAGAGTTCAAGCTTAAGGACTATAAATTCGTCAGCATCCCGAACGCAATAGACAAATCCGTTTTTACAGATGCCGATACTGATGAAAGCCAAAACCCATATTCGCACTATAAAGACTGTATTTTATGCGCCGCAAGAATCGAAGGAAGGAAGTCAACGCTGAATCTGGTACGTGCCGTAAAAGGAACTAATTATAAGCTGGTTCTTGTTGGAAAAGAGTCGGCAAACCAACAAGCATACGTCAACCAGGTGCATGCAGAAGCGGGCGACAATGTATTTTTTCTGGGGACTTTGCCACATGAAGATTTGCGTAATTTATACAAAATGACGAAAGTACACGCACTCGTAAGCTGGATGGAAACGCCAGGCCTGTCTTCGCTTGAAGCCGCTGCGATGGGCTGCAATATTGTAGTTACCCGTAAAGGCGATACTTATGATTACTTTGAAGATTATGCTTTTTATTGTGAACCTGATGATGTCAATTCCATTAAGAATGCTATAAACAAGGCTTTTAATTCGCCTGTAAATCCGGAATTGAAGAAGAAAGTCCTTGAGAAATATATTTGGGAAAAAACCGCAGAAGAGACGATCCGGGCATATCACATGATTTAAACTATTCAATTATTTAAACCAAAATTCAATACATTTTATTAAGTTTGCAACTCTTTAAAAAGAACTGAATAATTTGAAATGAAGATAGCCATTTTAGGAACTCGTGGTGTACCCAACTATTACGGAGGTTTTGAACAATTTGCTGAATTTTTCTCTGTATACCTCGTAGAAAAAGGCCACGAAGTTTATGTCTATAATTCACACGACCATCCTTATCAGGAAAAGACTTTCCATGGCGTGCATATTTTACACCAGAACGACCCGGAGCATAAAATGGGAACATTCGGTCAGTTCATCTATGACTACAATTGCATAATGGATTCGCGAACGAGAGATTTTGACATCATCCTGCAATTAGGTTATACAAGCAATTCAATATGGTTTTTCCTGCTTCCGAAAAAGGCAATTATCATCACCAATATGGATGGGCTGGAATGGAAGCGAACCAAATATTCGCGCCCCGTAAAGCAATTTTTGAAATTCGCCGAAAGGCTTGCCGCAGTCAGCAGCGATTATCTCGTATCTGATTCTTTGGGTATCAAGACTTTCCTGATGAAACAATACAAAAAAGATTCGACTTTTATCGCTTATGGCGCCCATCCGTTTTACAGTCCCGATGAATCGATTATTACTGGTTATGATGTGGAAAAAGATAATTACAACATGATCATGGCACGTTTCGAACCAGAGAACAACCTTGATATGGTACTCGAAGGCGTTTCATTAAGCGAAGATAAAACCGTGATTCTGGTCATTGGAAACCACAATACTAAGTACGGAGATTACCTTAAAAATAAATTTAAATATTTCCCGCACATTCGTTTCGTGGGTGGAATTTACAACCTGCAGCATTTGGATAATTTAAGGTATTTTTCCAATCTCTATTTCCATGGCCATTCAGTCGGAGGAACTAATCCGTCATTATTGGAAGCGATGGCTTCAAAAGCATTGGTTATTGCTCATGACAATGATTTCAACAAAGGCGTTTTGAATGAGAATGCGTACTATTTTTCTAATTCAGACGAAGTTAAAAACATTTTGAAAACCATCAAAAAAATTGATAACTTGCAAATGGTGGAGACAAACTTTAACGCAATCGTAAGTGAATATAACTGGGAGAAAATCAATGGCAAATACCTACAATTATTTGAAGACTGTTTTTCAAAACCTAAAGGAAGAAAATAGCAGGAATCCATCGTTTATATTTATTGTTTTAGTGCTTTGGAGCATTCCATTGGTCTATGCTTTCAGTAGTATTTCCATCGCTTTGCTGGCAGTTTTTGCATTATTTACGTTCAAAAAGAACAATTTCCGCCTTGATCGGAATCTCATTTTCCCAATAGCATTATTCGTGCTAATGTCGCTCTCATTGCTTTGGACACATGATACCCCGGCAACTTTGCGCGCTGTTTCTAAAGGGCTTCCGTTACTGCTGTTGCCACTGAGTTTTATGGTGCTTCCGGCACTTTCCCACAAAAATAAAAAGGCCATATTCAAATACTATAGTTATGGAATGGTCGTTTTTACAATCTTCTATCTGCTTAAAAGTGTTGTTCGTTTTGCCCTTACACACAATACAGATGTCTTTTTCTACCATGAATTAGTAACCGAAGATGTCAATGCCATTCACGTTTCAACCTATGTTGTTGTCGCGCTTTTTTATTTTATCACGAAATCTTCGAGATCGCTTACTGAAATCGTTTCGATGATTTTACTGACCATCCTGCTGATTTTATTGTCCTCTAAGAATATTCTGGTGGTTTTTGGCTTGCTGTCATTCTACTATCTTTGGTTTTTTAAATCTCCGCCAAAAGGAAAACTGATCAAATGGGGCATAGTCTTATTTGTAATTCTGATCATTATCCTGAGCTCCAGGATTAAAGACAGGATTTGGCTTGAATTCGAATCGAATATTACGGAAAACAGCCTCAATTACGAAATTGGCACTGCGACTGAAAAAGTATACAATGTAAGCGTGAAAGATGCGTGGACACAGGATAAATTTCAAGACAATGATTTCTTTCCGGGCACTGCTTTCCGGGTGTATCAGATTCGTATTTATAAAGAAATGTTGCAGGAAGATCCTATACTTTTAAAAGGCTACGGACTCAATGCTACCGATTTTAGAATCAAGGAAAAAAGAGTCGAACATAATTTATACAAAGGCTACGAACAGAAGAATTTTCACAATGAATACATACAGGTTTTAGCCGAATTAGGGATTTTCGGATTGATTTTATTACTCGTGATGCTTTTCATCAATTTAAAAAATGCGTTAAAAACTAAAGATTTTATACATATTTCTTTTGCAGTTCTAATGATAAGTTTATTTTTGACGGAATCATTTTTGTCGCGACAAAGGGGAATCGTTTTTTTTACGATTTTATATTGCCTTTTTAATACCGGAACACGGAGTGATGCCCCAAAAAATAAAGAGTAAAACATGAAAAGAATACTAATCACCGGAGCCGCAGGTTTTCTAGGATCCCATTTGTGCGACAGGTTTATAGCAGAAGGTTACCACGTTATTGGAATGGATAACCTCATTACCGGAGATTTAAAAAACATTGAACATCTTTTCAAGCTTAAGAATTTCGAATTTTACCACCACGATGTTACTAAATTTGTACACATCCCGGGAGATTTAGATTATATCCTGCATTTTGCTTCTCCCGCAAGTCCAATTGATTATTTGAAAATCCCAATCCAGACATTGAAAGTAGGTTCGTTAGGAACGCACAATTTACTGGGACTGGCAAGGGTGAAAAAAGCGAGAATACTCATTGCTTCAACTTCAGAAATATATGGTGATCCATTGGTGCATCCGCAAACAGAAGAATATTACGGAAATGTAAACACAATCGGGCCGCGAGGCGTCTATGATGAAGCCAAACGTTTTCAGGAATCCATCACAATGGCATACCATACATTTCATGGCGTTGAAACCAGAATCGTCAGGATTTTCAACACTTACGGACCAAGAATGCGTTTAAATGACGGTCGTGTCATTCCGGCTTTTATAGGTCAGGCATTGCGCGGCGAAGACCTTACCATCTTTGGAGACGGCTCACAAACCCGTTCTTTTTGCTATGTAGACGATCAGGTTGAAGGCATTTTCAGATTGCTGCATTCAGATTATATTTATCCGGTTAATATTGGAAACCCGGATGAAATTACAATCAAGGATTTTGCGGATGAAATCATAAAACTAACAGGAACAACGCAAAAAGTGGTTTATCATCCTTTGCCGGTTAATGATCCGCTACAAAGGCAGCCCGATACGACAAAAGCAAAAGCGATTTTAGGATGGGAAGCCAAAGTATCGAGAAGTGAAGGCATGAAAATCACCTATGAATATTTCAAATCATTGTCAAACCAGGAGCTTTTAAAAGAAGAACACAAAGACTTTATAGGATATATTCATTAATATGACCGCATCACAAACAGGAAGATATTCCAAATATATAAGGCCAATAAGCATTTTTCTCGACTTAATTGTAATTACAGTCCTGTGCTTGTTTTTCTTTCAGGAACTGAATCTGAATACTTTATATTATGTTATCTACCAAACAACTGCGTGGGGATTAATTGCCTATTTTATAAAATTTTATGAGATTTATCGATTTACGACTCCGGTTGAAATCGTTTCAAAAATCGTCAAGCAAGGCATATTATTCTTACTCGTGATAATTGCTTTTTTTCCGTTTTCAAAAGAAGTACTCTTCAGCGGAACCGCAATTGCCTATTTCATGGTTTCGAGTTTTGCATTAGTCACCATATTCAAATACCTGCTTTTTTATTATTTGAAAAAATACAGAATCGTAACCGGAAGTAATTTCAGAAACGCGGTGATCATAGGCTATACACCAGAATCAATCCGTCTAAAAGAATTATTTGAGAACAGAAATGATTATGGTTATCGTTTCCTGGGCTATTTTTCAGACAAAAAATCAAACCAGAACATTACCGGAAAATTGGCAGATTTATACGCTTATGTCATTGATAACAAAGTAGATGAAATTTACTGTTCACTCAACGAAATTACAAATGACCAGTTGAAAGACCTTGTAGATTTTGCCGATGAAAACCATAAGACGATTAAATTTATCCCTGATACCAAAGAGATTTTCTCCAAAAACTTAAAAGTCGAGTATTACGAATTTTTCCCCGTGCTTTCTTTGCGAAGGACAATGCTTCACGACCCAATTACCAAAGCATTCAAACGAACTTTTGACATTTTATTTTCTTTAATTATCATTTTCGGATTGTTATCATGGCTCGTGCCGATACTCGCGATCTTAATCAAACTAGAATCACGCGGTCCGATTTTCTTCAAACAGGGAAGACCGGGCATAGATGAAAAAGAATTTTTCTGCTACAAGTTCCGATCCATGCAAATCAACAAGACAACCGAGAGAGAAGCCTCTAAAAATGATCCGCGTGTCACAAAAATTGGAAGGTTCATGCGCAAAACCAGTATCGATGAAATGCCGCAATTCCTCAATGTTTTGATGGGCGATATGTCGGTTGTTGGTCCAAGGCCACACCTTTGGTCACAAAATAAAGTATACGGTAACAAGATTAAGAAATATATGGTGCGCCATTATGTAAAACCGGGCATCACCGGTTTGGCTCAGGTTAGAGGTTTCCGTGGCGAAATTGAAACCGATGAAGACATGATCAACCGTATCAAATACGATGTTTTTTACATCGAGAACTGGTCGCTGATCCTCGATGTTAAAATTATTGTGCAAACAGTCATCAATATCTTTCAGGGCGAAGACAAGGCTTACTAAAAATGGAAACGCCATTAGTATCCATAATTACTCCTTCTTTCAACTCAGAAAAATTTATCGCGTCAACGATTCGTTCCGTTCAGGATCAAACGTATTCCAATTGGGAACTGCTGATTGTCGATGATTGTTCAACTGACAATACCGAGAGAATTGTTGCAGACTTCACGCAAAATGACAATCGGATTAAATTCTATAAACTCACCAAAAATTCCGGACCGGGAGTTGCCAGAAACCAGGCAGTTCAAATGGCTGGCGGAAAATTCATAGCGTTTTTGGATTCGGATGATGTATGGAAACCGGAAAAACTCAGCAAGCAGACGAATTATCTTATTTCCAATAACCTGCCTTTTACTTTTTCGTTTTATGATTGTATCGATGAAGAAGGAAATCCAATAAATAAAAGGGTTGAGGCGCCTAAAACCCTGACTTATTTCCAACTGTTTTTCTGTAATTTCGTTGGCAACCTTACGGGAATTTACGATGTGGATTATTTCGGGAAAATCCCAATTTCAGGCATAAGAAAACGTCAGGATTGGATGGTTTGGCTAACGGTTCTTAAAAAAATCCGCAAAGCGAAACCCATTCCGGAAAGCCTTGCGTTTTACAGAGTGAGAAAAGATTCCATATCGGCGTCTAAATTTTTGCTGCTGCAGCACAATTTCACGGTTTACAGGCTTTTCCACAAATTCAATGTTTTCGTTTCACTCTTGTGTATGGCAGGGTTTTTATTCACGCAATTGCTGATCAAACCACATTACAGCAAAAAGCTTACACCAACGACCTGAACTGCTTCAATTTCCCGCTTTTCGCCCTTTCTAATACCGCTTTCCGAATGAAAATATAATTCAAACCGGGTTCAAGGAAATCAGAAAAAACGCGTTTTATATTGTCAATTTCAATAGCTGTAAATTCTTCGGCACTTACATATGTTATTTCAAAAGTATCCGTCTTTGTTTGTGTAATCACAAATTCCCGAACATTTCCCTCATCACCAAACAGCTTTTTGGTAATGGAATAAAAAGTCATTCCGGGCGATTTTTTTCCACTGGGCAAAAGCGCAATATCATTGGTTCTTCCGGTCAATTTTTTAAGGATTGGGTTTTTGGAAGTGCTTTTTTCATCCAGTATTCCGATGTCGCCCACTTCATACCGAATCATCGGATGTGCCCGATTGTAAAGCGATGTTACAACAATTTTCCCTTCTTTTCCATACGGAAGCACTTTGTTGTTTTCATCCAGAATCTCTACAAATAAAGTTTCGGCATTGACTTTCCAGATTCCGTTTGGACTTTCAAGCGCGATAATATCCAGTTCAGCCGAGCCATATTCATTAATAACAGGAATACGAAATCGTTCTTCAAGCAGTAATTTATCTTCTTCAAAAAGCATTTCCGAAGTAACGATACACACTTTTAAAGTAGGGCAAATTTCATCGAGATAAAGCTGTTTCTCTTTCAAATATTTCGCGAGTAAAACAATAGAACTTGTATAACCGTTGATATAATCAAATTGGGTATTTTGAAATTTCTTTACCATTACGGCCAAAGCGGCATCGGAAAAATCAAAAATATTAAACCGGTAGCGATGGCTTAAAAAATCTTTTATCCGAAGTATTTTATTGGCCTTAAAATCCAATGGCATTCCGTAAAATCGCGCCTGAAGTGAATGGTTAAAGTCAATGCCATACCATCCAAAACGATGAATAATATTGGCCCAAATTAAAGCGTGGCAAAATTTGTCTTTGGCAAAAACAAACGGATCGCCGCTTGAACCTGATGTTTTATTGATGTAGACTTTATTTTCAGGAAATCCGTCGGAAAGGCGCTGTTTTAAAGATTTTTGGAAATCTATTTTCTTCATCACCGGCAAATCTTCCCATTTTGCTACAGATGACAAACCGGTAAAAGATTTATAGAAATCGTTGTGCCGCAAGTGAAATGCGACGATTTCATTCTTTTTATTTTCCAGAAATGTGGCATATTCCTCTTCCGGGACAGCTAAAATTCCGGCCAGTTCTTTTTTGGCTTTGCCGATAGGAAATCCGTTTAATCGAAGCGTAAGATTGAAAAGGTTGAACACAGTGGCGGTAATTTTAATCAAAAATAATATTTACGGGCGACTATGAGCAACATGCCGGTATTTTTTTAAAAATTAATTATTTTTTCCATCCAAAAGCAAGTATTTTTGTGCCTCACAACAACAACAGCAACATGACAATTTTACTTTTAGGTTCCGGCGGAAGAGAACATGCTCTCGCCTGGAAAATGCTACAATCGCCACTATGCGCTAAACTTTTTGTTGCTCCGGGAAATGCCGGGACTGAAACGATTGCAACCAATATCGACATCAGTACAACCGATTTCGAAGGGATTAAAAAACTCGTTCTTGCAGAAAATATAAATATGGTAGTTGTTGGTCCGGAAGATCCTTTGGTAAAAGGCATTTTCGACTTTTTCAAAAACGATCCGCAACTGGAAAACATTCCTGTTATTGGTCCGTCGAAAATAGGCGCACAACTCGAAGGAAGTAAGGAATTCGCCAAAGAATTTCTCGTAAAGCACCGTATTCCAACAGCGGCTTACGACAGTTTTACAAAAGAAACAGTTGAAAAAGGATGCAAATTTCTCGAAACATTACAGCCTCCATATGTCTTGAAAGCAGATGGACTTGCGGCTGGAAAAGGAGTGCTCATTCTGAATGATTTGGCCGAAGCGAAAGAAGAATTGCGGAATATGCTCGTCAATGAAAAGTTTGGTGAAGCGAGTTCAAAAGTAGTAATAGAAGAATTTCTGGACGGGATAGAACTGAGTTGTTTCGTCCTGACCGATGGTAAAAATTATAAGATTCTTCCAACGGCAAAAGATTACAAACGGATTGGCGAAGGCGACACAGGCTTAAATACGGGCGGAATGGGCGCTGTTTCACCAGTTCCTTTTGCGGATGCCGTTTTATTGGAAAAAATCGAAACCAGAATTGTAAAACCCACAATTGAAGGTTTGCAAAAAGACAGTATTGAATACAAAGGATTTGTTTTTATTGGCCTGATCAACGTAAAGGGTGAACCGATTGTTATTGAATACAACGTGAGAATGGGTGATCCGGAAACTGAAGTCGTTATACCGAGATTAAAAAGTGATCTCGTCGTATTATTCAATGCGGTTGCCAATCAAGAACTGGATACCATTCAACTCGAAATTGATGAAAGAAGCGCGACGACAATAATGGTTGTTTCGGGCGGCTATCCTGAAGAATATGAAAAAGGAAAAGTAATAACCGGACTCAATTCGATCGGGGATTCAATCGTATTTCACGCCGGAACTAAAACTGAAGAAGGTAAAATTGTCAGCAATGGCGGAAGGGTTTTAGCCGTGACTTCTTACGGGAATGACTTTAGTGAAGCCATAAAAAAATCGTATCAAAATATAGACAAGCTTCATTTTGATACGATGTATTTCAGAAAAGATATCGGTTTCGACTTATTTTAAGAAAGAATGTGCCGTTGTATCCTGATATTCTTCGTTATTGTCTTTGTGTAATTGCAATTGCTTGCACCAGTAAACAGTTGCTACCGTACAGATGATCATAAAAATCCAATTGATAATATTGGCGGCAAACCAGCTTGTTAACTCCAATTCCCTGAGTTGATTGTGTGGCCAGAATAAAATATTTTCAAATAACCATTGGATGCCTTCAAAAAATGCTCTCATAATAGGTAGTGTTGATTTTTAAACAAGTATTATATTTACAGACACAAAAGTATAAAATATCCTTATGATTACAAGTCTTTTTAGAAAATCTACACCATTAAATTATTCGCTTGTCATTATCGCGGTTGTATTTTTCTTTTTTTTATACCAAATCCAGCATGCAACAAGTGATAATTCATGGTTTCACCTGCTAGTAAAATGCAGTATGCTGGGAATCGTTTTTGCTTCGCTCTTCATCGCTAATTTCATTGTAAAAAAGAACGGATTGAGTAAGGACAATTCCTATACGATTTTATTCTATCTTATTTTCATGCTCTTTTTCCCTTCTGTTTGGGACAATCCGTTATTGATTGTGTCTAATTTCTTTATTCTGTTATCAATGCGCAGACTGGTTTCGCTCCATTCCTTAAAAGCGCCAAAAGAAAAAATATTCGACGCTTCACTATGGGTTTTTATAGCCGCATTATTTCACTTTTGGAGTATACTGTTTATAATTATTGTTTTTATTTCGATTCTTTTCCATGTTGCGAGAGACTATAGAAATTGGTTTTTACCATTCATTGCCTTATTCGGAATAACATCGATTTTTATTTTCAGCGCTGTAATTTTTAATGAATCGTGGATCGTAAATGTATTGCAGCAAAGTAAAATAAACTTCAAAATCAATTATTTCACTAATAATTACCAGAATCTGGCACTGTCAGTTTACGCAACTATAGCCCTGTTTTTTGTAGCATCGCTGCTTTTGACATTATCAAACCGGCCGTTGATTCTGCATTCATCCTACAAAAAAATCATATCGGCGTTTTTCATCGGGATTCTTGTTTTTGTAATCTCTCCCGATAAAAGCAATGATATCCTCATTTTCACCTTTGCGCCATTGGCAATGATGGCGACAAGCCATATTGAAATAGCGCCAATCAAATGGCAAAAGGAAGTGGTGCTTTTTGTAGTAATACTGTGTGGTTTTTTTACCTTTTTCTCTCAGTTATAATTTATTACCGTAAGCCAAATCGCCCGCATCTCCCAATCCTGGAACAATGTAATTGCGTTCATTGAGTTTTTCATCGAGTGTGGCGACCCAAAGATGGCAGTAATCTGGCAAATGCTGTTTCAGGTATGCAACTCCTTCAGGCGCGGCAATGACAACAGCAATGTGAATTTCTTTCGGTTGTCCTTTTTCCAATAGCTTATTGAAAACCGCAACCATCGATTGGCCTGTGGCAAGCATCGGATCAATCAGCAGCAAATTTTTATCTTCAATATTCGGAACTGCCTGGTATTCCACTTTAATATCAAAATTATCATCGTTATTGGCATGGTGCCTGTAGGCGGAAACAAATCCGTTTTCGGCATTGTCAAAGTAATTCAGGAAACCCAGATGCAAAGGCAGTCCGGCCCGTAAAATAGAACACAAGACCAGTTGGTCTTCAATTTCCGTCGTTTTTTTTATTCCAAGCGGCGTCTGGATTTCAACATTCTTATAATTGAGGTTTTTACTCATTTCATAGGCCATCACTTCACCAATACGCTCAATATTGCGACGAAAGCGCATACTGTCGTTTTGAACATGGACATTTCTGATTTGTCCCAGAAAATGATTGAGGACACTATTGGCTTCAGATAGATAATGAATTTGCATAATTGATTGTTTACTACAAAGACACGAAGTCTTATAGGATTGAATTGAAATGTTGGGACTCTATTTTTTACGAACCAGAAACTTTAAAAGTTGTTTCGATTGTAAAAGTATAAAAAGTATCTTTGCTTTTTAAATGTAAAGATATGTTTTCAAAATTAGCTTATTCCGTTTTCGAACAAAGTATATTCGATTATCACCAATTTGACAGTGTTGACCAACCCATAAGTAATCCCTATCCAAAAGACAAATTCGAACATTTGTTGTATTTGAAAAACTGGATTGATACCGTACAATGGCACTATGAAGACATCATCCGTGATCCCAATATTGATCCGGTTGCAGCTCTGACTTTGAAAAGGAAAATCGATGCTTCTAATCAGGAACGTACCGATATGGTAGAATATATCGATGGTTACTTCCTCCAGAAATACGGCCATGTCAAAGTAAAAGACAATGCTAAAATCAATTCAGAAAGTCCGGCTTGGGCATTCGACCGCTTGTCGATCTTAGCACTCAAAATCCACCACATGCAGGAAGAAGCGACACGCGCAGAAGCGACACAGGACCACCGCGACAAATGCCAGGTAAAACTAAACATCCTTTTAGAGCAACGAAGCGACCTCTCAACGGCAATCGACGATTTGCTGCAGGATATCGAGAACGGAGACAAATTCATGAAAGTGTACAAGCAAATGAAAATGTACAACGACGATGAACTGAATCCGGTGTTGTACCAGAATAAGAAATAATTTTTTCAGGAGCTTTTTCCCGTTTTCCGCTGTATCTTTTATTCCGCTGAAGCTTCATAAAAGGATGCCGCTGCAACCGGGGCTAAGACAAATGAGTCAAACAGAACTTCAGTTTGAAACAGCCATTGGCTTTGTCCGTTTAATTTCAAATGTCAAAAAAAATCAAACATATAGCCGTCATGAGACTTTCCGCAATGGGAGATGTTGCCATGACGGTTCCTGTTGTAAGGGCTTTTTCAGTCCAATATCCGGATATAAAAATTACGGTCATTTCACGCCCGTTTTTCAAACCCTTTTTTGACGGAATCCCTAATGTATCGTTTTTTGCTTTTGATGAAAAAAAGCGGCACAAAGGATTCTTGGGATTATTGCGGTTGTTTCAGGATTTAAAACCATTGCAGATTGATGCTTTCGCCGACTTGCACAATGTCTTGCGGTCAAAGGTTATAAAAATGCTTTTTGGCCTTACTGGAAAAAAAGCCGTTTCGGTTGACAAAGGCCGCAATGAAAAAAAGGCACTCACACAATTGGAAAACAAAGTCTTTGCACAATTGCCAACTATGTTTGAAAGACATGCAAAAGTATTTTCAGCACTCGGTTTCCCGCTTGATTTGTCCGAACCGGTTTTTTCCAAACGTCCGGATTTAAGTGAAAAAGTGTCACGGCTAACGGGTTTGAAAGATAAATTTTGGATCGGAATCGCGCCGTTTGCCCAATACGAATCTAAAGTATATCCTGCCGATCTGATGCAAAAAGTCATAACCAGTTTAAGTAGGAATCCAGAATACCGGATTTTTCTTTTTGGCGGCGGAAAATCTGAAATCGAAATACTCCAATCATTTTCTAAAGATTACAAAAATGTCATTGTAATTGCCGGAAAACTCCAATTGCAGCAAGAATTGGATTTGATTGCCCATCTTGACCTGATGCTTTCAATGGATTCAGGAAATGCACATCTTGCCGCGATGCTCGGAATCAAGACGATTACACTTTGGGGTGCCACACATCCTTTTGCCGGATTCTCGCCTTTTCAGCAGCCGATAGAAAATGCAATGGTTTCCGACAGGAACCAGTTTCCAAAATTACCGACTTCCGTATACGGCAATAAAAAAGTGGCGGGTTATGAAGATGCAATGCGTACGATTGAACCGGAAACAATTGTGGAAAAAATCCAAACCGCGTTAAAATAAAAAACTTCCCCGGAGAGAAGTTTTATTTTTAAATTAAACATCGTCATAATCGACATACAAAGTATCCGAAGTAGGATGTGCCTGACAAGTAAGGATCAAACCTTCCGCAATTTCCCCATCAGTCAGAATAGAGTTTTTTGTCATTACCGCTGTACCTGAAGTAATTCTTCCCAGGCAACTGCTGCAAATGCCACCCTGACAGGAGTAAGGCGCATCAATTCCCTGCTTTAGCGCAGCATCAAGAACGGTTTGCTTTTGCGACATTTCAAAAGTTGTTTCTTCGTCATCAACCAGAACCGTAATTTTTGTATGTCCGCCAAGAGATTTTCCGGCAGCTTCAGGATTTTCGCTCAAAGAAGACGAAAACAGTTCAAATTTAATCGCAGAGTCCTTAATATTATGTTCTTTCAAAACAGTTGAAACCGTGTTGATCATTTCCTCAGGACCGCAAAGGTAAAATTTGTCGAATTCGAGTTCTTTGTGTTTATTGTTCAGTATAAAATTGACAGTAGACCGTTCTATCCTTCCGAATAATTCTCCTTCAATTTTTGCCTGGCTGTATACAAAATGCACAAAAAACCGACCCACATATTTCAACTGTAACTCATGGAGCTGTTGGTGAAAAATGGTTTGCTCCGGTGTTTTGTTGCCATAAACCAAAACAAAGGTGCTTTTTGGCTCACCATTTAGAACACTTTGGATAATGGACATAATAGGTGTAATACCGCTTCCGGCAGCAAAAGCAGCATAATTTTTCAAACGGTTGGCATCGGGTTCAAAAGTAAATTTACCTTCCGGAGTTCCAACTTCCAGAATATTGCCTTCTTTCAATTGGGTATTTGCAAATTGGGAAAACGCGCCATTAGAAACGGCTTTCACGGCAATTCGCAACTCCCCGCTTTCAGGAGCACTACAAATGGAATAGGCGCGGCGAATTTCATTTCCGTCAAGCGTTAATTTTAAGTTGAGGTATTGTCCGGCAGTAAATTTGTAAAAATCTTTAAATTCAAGAGGGACATTGAATAAAACCGAAACCGCATCTTTGGTCTCGCGTCGTACTTCTTTTATATTTAATTTGTAAAATGAGGACATGAAATTATTTTTTACAAAAATACGGAAACCGTAAATAAACCGCACTTATTTATTTATTAAATATTTTTATCGGAACGATTTCAGGATTATTTTAAACTTTTATCCTATAATTTTCGCCATATCAAAAAGAAACGTATTTTTACCAGTCTTTATACTAAAAATGACTTTTAAAAGTTTAAGAATAAAACCGTTTGACATTGAAAACTAACATACTCAGGTACTTTTGCATAGCAGGACTGTTGCTTTTTTTGATAGCTTGCTCTACCAAAAGGAACTCTTTCCTCTCCAGAAATTCACACGCATTAAGTTCAAAATATAATATCCTTTACAATGGCGGATTGGCTTTAGACAAAGGAATCGTAGATTTAAAAGGCCAATATCAGGATAATTTCTGGGAAATGCTTCCGGTAGAAAGAATGCAGCCTGAGCAAAAGGAAACACTTCCGGGTGAGGCAACAGCAGCCAATCCGAATTTTGAGCGTTCTGAAACTAAGGCTACAAAAGCCATCCAAAAACATTCCATGAACATCGGCGGTTCTGAAAAAAACCCACAAATGGACGAGGCTTATCTTATGTTGGGAAAAGCAAGGTATTATGACAAAAGATTTGTCCCCGCTCTTGACGCATTCAATTACATTCTCTATAAATCCCCTGCAAGCGATAAGATTTATGAAGCAAAAATATGGCGCGAAAAAACGAATATCCGTTTGGATAATGATGCTTTGGCAGTAAATAATCTTCGGACATTGTTAAAGGAAATCAAGTTTAAAGACCAGATTTTTGCCGATGCCAATGCTATTTTGTCGCAGGCGTTTCTGAATTTAGAACAAAAAGACAGCGTAGTTGCAAAATTAAAACTGGCCAGGGATTATACCAAATCCAAAGAAGAAAAAGCCAGGTACCGATTCATCCTCGGTCAGTTGTATGAAGAACTCGGCTATAAAGACAGTGCTTATGCGGCTTATCAGGAAGTAATCGATATGAAAAGGAAAGCGGCGCGACAATATGTAATTCACGCACACATCCGTCAGGCCAGCCAGATTGATTTTGGCAAGGAAGATACCGTAGCTATTTTGAAAAAATTCAATAAATTGCTGAAAGACAGAGAAAACCGACCTTATCTCGACGCGCTGAACCATCAAATGGCATTGTTTTATGATAAAAATAAGCAATACAGTGTCGCTACAAAATATTACAATACTTCTTTAAAGTTAAAAACGGGCGATCAGTATCTGGTGGCTTCCAATTACAGGAATCTGGCCGATATTTATTTCAACCGTGCAAGATATGTAACCGCGGGTAAATATTATGACAGCACATTAGTGCAGCTCGATGACAGGTCACGTGAATTTAAAGCCATTCAAAAGAAACGGGACAATCTTACGGATGTTATAAAATATGAAGGAATTGCGACAAGAAACGACAGTATAATTAAAGTTTATGCTTTATCTGATTCTGAAAAAGTCAGTTTTTATCAGGCCTATATTAATAAACTGAAAAAAGAAGACGAAACCAGAAAATTATTAATTGCCGAAAAAATAAAAAACGGTGAAATCACTGCGGAAGAAGCAGGAAGACAGGACATGGCTGAAGTTGATGCCAATGGCCGATTTATCAATAAAGAATCAACTCAGGAAAAGAGCAAATCCCCACAAGAGCCGCCACAGAAAACCCCTCCAGTTTCCGGAACGCCAAACGAAAGCAACTTCTATTTCTACAATCCGACAACTGTAGCTTATGGAAAAAATGAATTCAGGAAAAACTGGGGCAACAGGACACTGAAAAAAAATTGGAGACTTTCTGAAAGCAAACAACAGGCAACAATTGCAAGCGATGATGATCCATTACCAGATGATAGTACTGCCGGTGAAGATAACACTGTTAAAAATCAGCAATCAGAAGAACTGTACACGACAGATTACTATATTAAGCAGCTGCCGACATCTCAAACAGCAATAGACAGTATTGCAAAAGAACGCAATTTTGCCTACTACCAATTGGGTGTCATTTATAAAGAAAAATTTAAAGAGTATCAGCTGGCCGCGAACAAACTTGAAACGCTTCTGGAGAATAATCCCGAAGAGCGACTCGTACTTCCTTCCATGTACAACCTCTACAAAATTTACGAAATAATCAATAAGGATAAGGCATTGGCGATGAAAGACAAAATCGTTGCCCAATACCCTGATTCGAGATATGCACAGATTTTAAGCCAGTCGAGTTCAGAAAATCCGGCACTAAAGGAAACACCTGAAGCCAGTTATGATAAACTGTTCAGACTTTATGCAAAAGGAGATTACAAGAAGGTATTCACAGATTCGGGCATTGCAATCGATCAATTCACAGGAGAAGAAATTGTTCCGAAATTTGAATTGCTCCGTGCAAATACATCAGGAAAAATCAAAGGACTGGAAGAATTTAAAAAATCACTTAACTTTCTAGCCTTAAATTATCCGAACAGTAAAGAAGGCAAGCAGGCGGAAGAATTATTAGCGACCGATGTACCAAAAATGGAAGCCCTGAAATTTTACGCAAGAAAACCGCTAAGCTGGAAAATATTGTATAAGGCTGACAATCCGGAAGATAAAAATACAAAAAAGCTTCAGGAAACAATTAAGAAATTTATTGCCGACAGGACTTTGGCAAAAATAACAATGTCCTATGATATGTATACGATGGATAAAAATTTCATTGTAATTCATGGAATGAAAACCGAAGAATATGCCAAAGGAATCGCATCCATATTGAAAGAATTCAAAGAATACAAAGTTCAGGATGTTGCCTATGTTATTTCAGACGATAACTATAAGATTGTCCAAATCAAGAAAAACTTTGAGGAATACCTGAAAACGCCTCCTTCTGAACCGCTTCCTGAGACGCTGGCACCGCCAGTACAGAAAAAAGCGGCACCTCCAAAAGAAAAACCGAACGTCCCAAAAGCTAAAGAACTAAGTTCAGAGGAAAAAGAGGCGCAATTCAACGCATTGCCGCCACAAATGCCCGGAAGTCCGTCAGCGCCGCAACAAGCGCAGCAAAAAAATCTTGATGCTGCAAGGAAAAGAGTAAAATAAGAACAACCATGTTTGATAAAAAACCAAAATCATATACCGATCTTTTAGGGAAAACCAACAGGATTGTTGAAGGAACCATTATCAAAGGGAATATTCTTTCGCATGCCGATTTCAGGCTTGACGGAGATTTAGTTGGCAATTTCCAATCCAACGGTAAAATTGTCATTGGTCCGGCTGGAAGCATAAAAGGCGATATTATTTGCAAAAACGCAGACATCGAAGGGAAATTTGACGGCAAGATCCAAGTTACAGAGATATTGAATGTCAAATCAAAAGCCAGTATCCATGGAGAAGTGATATGCTCCAAATTATCCGTTGAACCCGGAGCCGATTTCAGTGCTTCGTGCGTTATGAAGCATCATGTAAAAACCACAACACCCAATGACGGACAACCAAAACCAGAAGAAACGAACCAACAATAAATGGCTCGCACTGATTAACATCCCAATCCAAATGGGTGTAATCGTTTTTTTGTTTGCCTATGCCGGAAAATGGCTCGACACCAATTATCCCAATCCGCATAACTTATATGTCAAAATACTGACACTTGTTGGCGTTGCAATTGCATTCTACAACCTGAACCGACAATTAAAAGAGATCAATAAATCTTCAGACAATAATGAAACTTAAAAATTTCCGCCCGATTGCAGAAATCAGTATACTTTGTAGCATTGCATTTTTGGTCCATTGGTCGGTTTTTTATTTTTTCTTTCCTTCCGAAGAAGCAAAGTTTCAATATTCGGTATTAGAAATTTATAGTTTTTTTTCTATTTGTGCCCTACTCATTACTACCGTTTCAATTGTCGTCCGTAAATTCAGCATTGATACTGTAGGACAGGCTTTCTTACTCACGACTTTTATTAAAATGTTTCTTTGCTTCGCTGTTTTCTATCAGGAACTCAATATGCAAAACGAAAATACATCTTCAGAAAAAGCCAATTTCATTATCGTTTTTTTATTGTTTTTGGCAATAGAGACTATTGTAACCATACGAATATTAAATAAAAAGCAATAAATGAAGCTGAAACCGGTATTTACGTCAAAAAAATATTTTTCATATGCTTTTGAATATTAATAAAAAATGTACCTTTGCACCAAATTTCAGAAAGTCCAATTAAGATAACAAATACGCTATGGTGTTTTCCAATAAACTGTTCAAATTTACAATAGCCACTCTAATAGCTTGTCTTCCTTTATTTGGTTTTGCAAATGATCCTCAGGACTCTGTAAAAGTACATAGTGAAACACCTGAATTGATTACAAATGAAGCAGATCATGCAAAAATCAAAGAAAGTGCACATGAAGCACATGGCGGCGAACTGACTCTTGCTCAAAAAATAGACGCTTACAAAGCGCACCACATCTTAGATTCCCACGATTTTACTTTGCTTTCAGATGAGGAAACAGGAAAACATTACGGATTTCCGTTGCCAATTATACTTTGGGATAACGGATTGCACATCTTCTCTTCCTCTAAATTCGAACATGGACATGCGGTTGCGGAATCAAACGGGAATTTCTATAGACTCGGACATGATGAAAAAATCTACAAAGTAGAAAGCGCAACGGCTGAATTATCAGGTGATGAACACCATCCAACCAATGCAAAGCCACTCGATTTTTCAATCACTAAAAATGTGCTATCGATGATGGTTGTCGCATTAATCATGTTTCTGATTTTCACCAGCCTTGCCAGGTCATTCGCTAAAAATGGCGGAATATCTGCTGGTTTTGGAAGAATTTTCGAACCATTGGTATTGTACATCCGTGACGAGATTGCCATTCCAAACATTGGCGAAAAGCATTATAAAAAATACATGAGCTATTTATTGACTATCTTTTTCTTTGTATGGTTTTTAAATATCTTCGGATTGACTCCACTGGGAATCAATGTTACCGGAAACATAGCAATCACGGCAGGTTTGGCAATCATCACTGCCTTAATTACAAATTTCACGGCAAATAAAAATTATTGGGGCCACATTTTCTGGATGCCGGGCGTTCCCACACCAATGAAAATTATTCTGGCACCAATTGAATTACTCGGTGTTATCATCAAACCATTTTCGTTAATGATCCGTTTGTATGCCAATATTGTAGCCGGACACATCGTATTGATGAGTTTGATCGCATTGATTTTTATTTTCGGAAGCTTGGTAGGCGGCGTATTGTCGTTCCTGCTTTCATTCGCAATCTCAACAATTGAAATTTTAGTTGCTTTACTACAAGCTTATATCTTTACAATGCTATCGGCTTTGTATTTTGGTTCAGCAGTAGAAGAGCACCATCACGACGAAGCGCACCATTAATGTCAAACGTCTAACGTCTCAAGTCGAACGAAACAAATCATTTGACATTCGACGTTCGACATTCGACCCAAAACAGAATGTTTAATTTTTAATACATATATTTATGACAATTCCTAGAATTATCGGAGCAGGATTAGTAGTTATCGGAGCCGGAATCGGTATCGGTAAAATTGGAGGTTCTGCAATGGATGCTATTGCACGTCAGCCAGACGCTACTGGAAAAATCCAGACAGCTATGCTTATCGCAGCAGCTCTTATTGAAGGTATCGGATTTGCTGCTTTATTCGCAGTATCTGAAAACTAAAAAAAACAAAAAGCTGTAACGGTTGGTTGCAGCTTTTGTTTAAAAATTACATTACATTAAAAGATATAATTTTACCTAATATAGTATGGACAAGTTAATAAGTGATTTTTCGTTCGGATTATTCTTCTGGCAGCTTTTTATTTTCATCGGATTGATTTTCCTTTTGAAAAAATTCGCATGGAAACCAATTCTTGACGCGGTAAATGAAAGAGAACAAGGAATCAGGACTGCATTGCTTTCTGCTGAAAATGCAAGAAAAGAAATGCAAAATCTTCAATCTGATAACCAAAGAATTTTACAGGAAGCAAGATTAGAACGCGACACGATGCTTAAAGAAGCACGTGAAATGAGAGAGAAAATGATTGCCGATTCTAAAAATGAAGCGCAAGTTGCAGGTCAAAAAATGATCGAGCAGGCAAAAGCGGCTATTGAAAGCGAAAAAAACGCGGCAATGGCTGAGTTGAAATCACAGGTTTCATCACTATCATTGGAAATAGCCGAAAAATTATTGAAAGACGAGTTGTCAAACAAAGAAGCACAGGTAAAACTTGTGGAGAAAATGTTGGGCGACGCTAAACTAAACTAATATGTCAACAAGAGCAGCAATTCGTTACGCAAAAGCAATCCTCGATATCGCGCATTCAAAAGGTGTGGCGACAGAGGTAAGCAACGACATGGCTACCATTGCGTCAACAATTAACGGAAATACTGAATTGAGCACATTCATTTCAAACCCAACTACAAAAGTTGAGGTCAAAAATGGCGCGCTTTCTGAAATATTTTCTGATGTAAATGGAACGACTAAAGGACTATTTCAACTCTTGCATGAAAACAAAAGATTTGAAATACTTTCTTCAATCGCGACCGAATACAACAAATTGTTTGAGGAAATGAACGGAATGGAAAAAGCGATTGTAACAACAGCAATTCCGATGGATAAAGATCTTGAAGCGAAAGTGCTGACTAAAATCCTGACCTTTTCAAATAAAAAAGTGATTATTGAAAACAGAGTTGATCCTGCCATAATCGGCGGATTTATCTTAAGAATAGGCGATCAGCAGTACAACGCTTCGGTAGCCAACAGATTGCAAGTATTAAAAAGAGAATTAAGTAACTAATTTTTCACAATGAAATCATTAAAATTATTTTTAAATATTGCAATAGTATTGATTTCGTTTGTGGGATTTTCCCAAAAAATAAAATTAAAAGACAATACGGTTTTAGTTGATGAAACGGCATGGTTAAAATATCAGGATTGCGGAGCATTTGATAAAACCTGCTCGCTGTTAAACATGAATAATGAAGAGTTGATTTTTTTTAAATTCGTGAATTTAGAAGGCGTCGAACCAACTACCGCAAGCAATCCGAAAGGAGCCTTAAATTATGTTCAGGTCAAATTTTTAGGATTCAATAAACTTTTTGAAATCCAAAAAACCCAAAAAAACATCATACAGCTTTTGTTTAATGCGAAAGTTGTCAATGAAAAAGGGGAACTCGACGAAGAAAAGGCGGCAACATTAGTTGAAAAATATGGGACTGAATTTTCAGACAGATTAAACAGAAACAACAATTCTTCTCAAACTATTATAATAAAAGAAGAGCCTAAATCAGGCGTAAACATAAATATTGGAAGATAAATATAAATAATTATGGCGGATATTAAACCTGCTGAAATTTCAGCGATATTAAAAAAGCAAGTAGAAGGATTTGAATCGGGAGCAACTTTGGAAGAAGTAGGTTCAGTACTTCAGGTTGGAGATGGTATTGCCCGTGTTTACGGGTTATCAAATGTTCAATACGGTGAGCTGGTAGAATTTGATAATGGTATGGAAGGTATCGTATTGAATCTTGAAGAAGACAATGTTGGGGTCGTGCTTTTAGGACCATCTACAGGAATCAAAGAAGGCTCAACAGCAAAAAGAACACAACGTATCGCTTCATTGAAAGTAGGTGAAGAAATGGTAGGACGTGTAGTAAACACACTTGGTTTTCCTATTGACGGAAAAGGCCCAATCGGTGGCACTTTATACGAAATGCCATTAGAAAGAAAAGCGCCGGGAGTTATCTTCCGTCAGCCGGTAACAGAACCGTTACAAACAGGTGTAAAAGCTGTTGATGCAATGATTCCTGTTGGACGCGGACAAAGAGAACTTGTGATTGGTGACCGTCAAACAGGTAAGTCTACCGTTTGTCTGGATACCATCTTAAATCAAAAAGAATTTTACGATGCCGGAAAACCGGTATTCTGTATATATGTTGCAATCGGGCAAAAAGCATCGACTGTAGCAGGAATTGCTAAAATGCTGGAAGAAAAAGGAGCAATGGCTTACACCGTAATTGTTGCTGCTAATGCTTCCGATCCTGCTCCAATGCAGGTTTATGCACCATTGGCCGGAGCTGCAATCGGGGAATATTTCCGTGATTCAGGTCGTCCTGCATTAATCGTTTATGATGATTTGTCTAAACAAGCGGTGGCTTACCGTGAGGTGTCTCTTTTGTTAAGAAGACCACCAGGACGTGAAGCTTATCCTGGAGACGTTTTTTACTTACACTCCCGTTTATTAGAGCGTGCCTGTAAAGTAATCAACAACGACGAAATCGCAAAAGCAATGAATGACTTACCGGATTCTATCAAAGGAATTGTAAAAGGTGGCGGTTCATTAACGGCTTTGCCAATTATCGAAACTCAGGCCGGTGACGTTTCTGCATACATTCCAACTAACGTAATTTCGATTACTGACGGACAGATTTTCCTTGACGGTGATTTGTTCAACTCAGGAGTTCGTCCTGCAATCAACGTAGGTATTTCTGTATCCCGAGTTGGAGGTAACGCTCAGATCAAATCGATGAAAAAAGTAGCCGGTACTTTGAAACTGGATCAGGCACAATTCCGTGAATTGGAAGCGTTTGCTAAATTTGGATCCGATTTGGATGCCGTAACATTAAACGTAATCGAAAAAGGAAGAAGAAACGTTGAGATCTTAAAACAAGGTTTAAATGATCCTTACACGGTTGAAAATCAGGTAGCTATCATTTATGCGGGCTCAAAAAACCTTTTAAGAAATGTTCCTGTAAATAAAGTAAAAGAATTCGAAAGAGATTTCCTAGAATACCTGAACAACAAACACAGAGACACGCTTGATGCCTTAAAAGCAGGCAAGCTGGATGATAAGATTACTGATGTGATCGAGAACGCGGCGAAAGAAATTTCAGCAAAATATAATTAATAAGATTTTAGTATTGAGATATTAGAATTGAGAAGTGCCGACGCGGACGATCTCATATCTAACATCTCAATACTCAATACTATAAAACATGGCAAACTTAAAGGAAATCCGTAATAGAATTACTTCCGTTTCATCCACGATGCAAATCACATCGGCGATGAAAATGGTTTCTGCCGCAAAACTGAAAAAAGCACAGGATGCCATCACAGCAATGCGACCATATGCCGAAAAATTAACCGAACTGCTACAAAATCTTTCCTCAACTCTTGACGGAGACGCAGGTGGAGAATTTACGACGCAGCGCGAAGTAAAAAGGGTATTGATCGTTGCGATTACCTCTAACAGAGGTTTGAGCGGCGCTTTCAACACCAATGTTATCAAAGAAAGCAAAAGGCTGGCAGAAAAAGAATATACCGGAAAACAGGTAGATTTCATTACTGTAGGTAAAAAAGGAAATGATGTTATCCGCAAAGCGAATACCGTAATTTCAAATAACAATACCGTTTTTGATAACCTGACTTTCGAAAATGTGGCTGTAATCGCAGATGAACTGATCAGGCTTTTTGTAGACGGAAAATACGACAAAATCGTTTTGGTCTACAACCAGTTCAAAAATGCCGCAACGCAAATCGTTCAGGCAGAACAGTTCTTACCATTGGCACCAATCGTATCCGATACGCCGGCTTCAACAGGTGACTATATTTTTGAGCCATCTAAAGAAGAAATCGTCCTGACATTAATTCCAAAAATGCTCAAAACACAATTGTACAAAGCAATCAGGGATTCTTACGCTTCAGAACACGGCGCCCGTATGACAGCCATGCACAAGGCAACGGACAATGCAACCGAATTGAGAGATCAGTTAAAACTGACTTACAATAAAGCACGTCAGGCAGCCATTACAAATGAAATACTAGAGATAGTTGGTGGCGCAGAAGCACTAAACGGATAACAATAGAGTTACATTATTGATTCAAATAAAAGAGCTGGCTATAATTTGCCGGCTCTTTTTATTTAATACTGCACATAGAGACAGCTGAATGATCTTTGGCGCGACCTCAATAACCACCGCCGCAGACAAATACCCACAACAATTTAATTTTATTCCAAAAAACTGTTCCCAAAGCCAGATCAGTTAAATGAATGGCAAATCGGTAATTAACCAAAGAAATGGTTATTTTTGTGAATCATTTTATAAAGCAGCAAAACGTTGAGCCTGTACAAAAATCTTTTCAAACAAACCGCCATTTACGGACTTGCGACAGTGTTTCCGAGAATGATGAGTTTCTTTCTGGTACCGTTGTATACTGAGTTGCTTCCGAAAGAGGAATACGGTAAAGTCACCGTCATTTTCGCCTACATGATTTTCTTTAATGTCATCCTGGCCTATGGGATGGAAACGGCTTTCTTCCGGTTCTACAATAAAGAAACCAACAAGAAAAGTGTTATAGGGACTGCAATGGTTTCGATTTTCTGGACCTCGATAGTTTTCCTCGCCATCGCGTTGCTGTTTCGTAACACACTTGCGGCTTATTCCGAAATTAATGTAGAATATGTCACCTATTCCATCTGGATTTTAGTCCTCGATGCACTCGTTGTCATTCCGTTCTCCAAATTGCGCGCCCGGCAAAGGCCAATGTTTTACGCGATTATCAAAATGGCCAATGTCACGATCAATCTGGTACTGAATATCTTTTTCCTCATTTTCCTCCCGAAACTCGCCACGCCAAATCCTGATGATTTTTTTAGCGTTATCTATTTCGAAAACTTCCAGATCGGCTATATTTTCATTTCACTCATCATTGCCAGCCTCGCGACATTTATTGCGCTTTCACCAGATTATTTTAAAGTTAAATGGCAGTTCGATTTCAACCTTTGGAAACGCATGATGCGCTACGGACTTCCTATTCTTGTGGCAGGAATCGCTTTTGCCATCAATGAGCAGTTCGACAAGATCCTGCTTGGGAAATTACTTCCCGAAAATATTGCCGATTCCGAAGTGGGTGTTTATTCTGCCTGCTACAAACTCGGATTGTTCATGGTCTTATTCCGCACCGCTTACACACTCGGGATCGAGCCATTCTTTTTCAGCCATGCCGATAAGGAAAATGCCAAACAAACCTACGCGACGGTAACCAAATATTTTGTGATTTTTGGCTCCTTCATCATGCTCGCCGTTATCGTTTTTGCCGATTTGTTCAAAGCCATCATGATCCGGGATGAATCCTATTGGGTAGCCATGAAAGTCGTTCCGCTGATTATCCTTGCTAATTTTTTCCTCGGCATATATACCAACTTATCAGTCTGGTACAAACTCATAGACAAGACTTACATTGGTGCCTGGATTTCCATCATTGGCGCAATTGTTACGCTTGCCCTCAATTTCCTGTTGATTCCGCAGTACAGCTACATGGGTTCTGCCATCGCAACCATTGCGGCCTACGGAAGCATGATGCTCATATCCTACGTCATGGGAAACAAACAGTACCCAATACCTTATGACATGAAGAAAATTGGTGGCTACCTTGGGATTTCGATCGTATTTTCATTTGCATCGTTCTACTATTTCAGAGAAAATTACTTCATTGGCATTGCCTTATTAATACTATTTTTGTACTTCATTTATCATAACGAAAAAGAGACATTACAAAGAATAATGAAAAGAAAATAGAAGCCTGTTTAAGAAAACAATTTCCTTTAGATGCCACTATTACCATCCCTAATCCACAACAACAATTGAAACCATGACTATTAAAATAATCAACAACTCACAGCACGCTTTACCAAACTATGAAACAATCGCTTCAGCCGGAATGGATTTGCGCGCGAACCTTACCGAATCAATTACCTTAAACCCGCTCGAGAGAGCCATCGTAAAGACCGGACTTTTTATAGAATTACCCATTGGCGTTGAAGCACAGGTGCGGCCAAGAAGCGGTTTGGCAGCCAAAAAAGGAATCACCGTGCTCAATTCTCCGGGAACAATAGATGCTGATTACCGTGGCGAAATTGGCGTAATTCTCGTCAATTTATCCAACGAAGCTTTCGTTGTTGAAAATGGCGAACGCATCGCTCAGCTGATCATCGCCAGGCATGAACGTGCAGAATGGACAGAAGTCCTGGAATTGTCTGCCACCGAAAGAGGAGAAGGCGGTTTTGGAAGCACGGGTGTGAAATAAACTGTCAATAACTAAATTTAAACTTTGCCGACTTTGCGAAAAACTTCGTGAACTTTGCGATAAAATACTCAATATGAAAATAATTGTCCCCATGGCCGGACGCGGCTCCAGATTAAGACCACACACGCTAACGGTACCCAAACCATTAATCCCGATTGCCGGAAAACCCATCGTTCACCGTTTGGTGGAAGATATCGCTGGAGTGATCAATCAGGAAATTGAAGAAATAGCATTTATTATCCATAAAGACTTTGGAAAACAGGTCGAAAAAGACCTGATTGCTATCGCCGAAAAATTAGGATCGAAAGGAACAATATATTACCAGAATGAAGCTTTAGGAACGGCACATGCGATTATGTGTGCCAAAGACTCTATGTCGGGACCAATTGTCGTGGCTTATGCAGATACGCTTTTCCGTGCGGATTTTACCTTAGACACATCTGCAGACAGTGTAATTTGGGTAAAACAGGTGGAAGACCCAAGTGCCTTCGGAGTTGTACAGCTTAATCAGAACAACCAGATTGTTGATTTCGTCGAAAAACCGGCGACATTTGTTTCTGACCTGGCCATTATTGGAATCTATTATTTCAAATCAGGAGAAACATTGCGTTCTGAATTGCAGTATTTGCTCGATAACGAAATTGTGAAAGGCGGCGAATACCAATTAACGGATGCACTCGAGAATATGAAAGTAAAAGGCCTCAAATTTGTTCCGGGAAAAGTAGACGAATGGATGGATTGCGGCAATAAAAATGTAACTGTAGAAACGAATTCGCGCATGCTCGGATTTTTACATAATGATGGGGAACATTTGGTAGACTATGATGTAAAATCAGAAAACTCAACCATCATACCGCCTTGTTACATTGGCGAAAATGTAATTTTGATCAATGCGGTTGTCGGTCCGAATGTATCGCTTGGAAAAGGTTGTCATGTTCAAAATACAACTATAAAAAACAGTTTGGTGCAAAACAATTCACATATCAAAAACGCCAATCTCGATAATGCGATGATTGGAAGCCATGCGAGTTTTGACGGCGATTTTACCAGTATCAGCATCGGGGATTATTCTGTTTTAGAGTAATTTTCCTGCTTATTTTACGTTTTCATCTGGAACTATGATATCAATTCAATGAAGAAATTAATTTGTTTATTCCTTTTCATGCTGTTGGCAGGCAATACTGTTACGGTTTTGGCTCAGGCCAATCCTGACGATATTGCATTGGCAAATGATGAGTTCCAGAATTATTTTTACGAATCATTGTTGCAAAAAGGAATTGAGAACTATGACAAAGCCGTCGTCGCTTTGGAGAAATGCCTTAAAATGCAGCCTCAAAACGCCACGCTTTATTTTGAACTCGGCAAAAATTATCTGGCACAGCGAAAGTATAAAGATGCTTACGATTCTTTCGAAAAAGCAACCAAGATTGATCCTAAGAACAAATGGTTTTGGGTCGGAATGTACGATGTATGCTATGAAACAAAAGATTTTGCACAGGCAATCGTAATCGTCACCAAATTGGTCGAATTCAAAAAAGAATACGAAGAAGACCTGGTTTCGCTTTACATGCATACACAGCAATTTGACAAAGCATTGGCATTGATTAATAAACTCAATGACAATGTGGGTAAAACCACGATGCGCGATAATTATAAGATGCAGATTCTTCGGGATACCAAATATCAAGGTTCCGAAAAAGAAAACCTGATCGAACAGATTAAGAGATTTCCAAAAGAGGAAGCCAATTACATCTCTTTGATCTATCTGTATTCGGAAAGCAATCAGGAAGAAAAAGCACTTGAAATAGCCAAACAACTTGAAAAGGAAATCCCAACTTCCGATTGGGCGCAGGTGAGTTTATTCAAATACCATCTCAACAATAATGACGGAACCAGTGCGGCAAAAGCAATGAATCTGGTTTTCGAGAGTAAAAAAATTGACAGCAAGATCAAGCACCGCATGCTGAATGAATTCCTCGTTTTTGTAAAAGACAAGCCACAATTTGACAAAGAGCTTGAAAAGGCGGTTTCTTATTTCGAGAATGATAAAGAGGTAAAAGTGGCAAAAGAAATCGGAAAATTTTTCCACAACAAGAAAAACTGGGATAAGGCCATTCAATATTATGAAATGTACCTCAAAAACAATCCCGATGATTTTGAAGCCGTAGTGTTATTATTCGATTCGCAGGCAGGCAAACTGCAATTTGACACGATGGCAAAAAAAGCACAGGAAATGATTGAACTGTATCCGTTACAGCCACAGTTTTACTATTACGCCGGATTGGGTTACAACCAGTTAAAAAATTATAAAAAGGCTAAAGATTTATTGGAAATGGGCTTGGACTATCTTGTCAATGACACAGCGCTCGAAATCAATTTCAATATCCAGTTGGGAGAAGCATACAGCGGTTTGGGTGATGAAAAAAAGAAAGAAGCCTATTTTTTAAAAGCCGAAAAATTACTAAAACAACAGAAAAAATGAAAAGACATATCCAATTAACACTAGTCTTTTTTTCAATTTGCCTCACACTTGTTTCATGCAAATCGAAAGCAGTTGTCCTCAATGAAGGCAACGCCACTAAAAAAGAAGCGTCAGATAAAATAATTGAAAGCCATTACGCCAATAAAAGAGATTTTTCGGCACTTTATATTAAGTCGAATGTCCGTTATGAAGATGGCAAGCAGTCCCAAAATGTTACAGCTGAAATAAAGATCAGGAAAAATGAAATGATTCTGGTCAGCATTCGCTTCTTAGGGATTACGATGGCTAAAGCTTTGATTACACCAACAGAAGTAAAATATTATGAAAAGCTAAACGGGAAGTTTTTTGAAGGAAACTATTCGACTTTAAGCAAATGGCTCGGCACAGATCTGGATTTCGGGAAGGTGCAGAACATGCTTATCGGACAGGCTTTGGATGATTTAAATAAAGGAAAATACACGACAGCAATTGAAGACCAGTTGTATAAATTGCAAACAGTTGATGAAAATACAACCAAAACATATTTCTTTGAATCAGAAAAATACCTGATTAAAAAGCAACTGGTTGATCAAAAAGTGAGGCAAAGAGCATTATCGGTTTTCTATCCCAACTATACCGCATCCGGCCAGATTTTGTTGCCAACAGGCTTAGTTATCGAAGCCGACCAAAACGGAGAGAAAACCAATATCAATGTTGATTACACGAATGTATCCGTTAACGAGGAACTTTCTTTTCCATATAGCGTTCCAGAAGGTTACGAAAGAATTTTTATTAATTAGATTTGCATAAACCAACCCCGATGCCAAGACGTATTTTAGGATTGCTATTTTTATTGATCACTTCATTCGCATGGAGTCAGCCCAGCCAACAGGAAAAACTGCAGCAGCGGAAAGCTCAGATATTAAAGGAAATCCAGGAAAAGGAAGAACAGCTACAGGATGTAAAATCAAAAGAAAAAACGGTTGCCAGCCAATTGTTACTTCAGACTGAAAAAATACAGCTCAAGCAGAAGCTGATCAGCACAACAGAAAAGCAGACCAAACTGCTGAATAATGACATGTACATCAATCAAGTCAATATCAACCGTCTCAAGAAAGAACTGGTGATACTAAAGGAAGATTATGCCGATATGATTGTGAAGTCCTATAAAAGCCGTTCAGAGCAAAGCCGAGCAATGTTTTTACTGTCTTCCGAAAATTTCCTTCAGGCTTATAAGCGAGCGCAATACATGAAGCAATATGCCAGTTACAGAAAGACACAAGGCGAAGAAATTCAGGTTAAATCAGAGCAACTGGTTAATTACAATGAAAAAATTGGTGTCCAGAAAACAGAAAAACAAAAGCTGATCCAGGAAAATGAAAAAGAAAAACAGACACTGGAAAAAGAAAAACAAGTGCAACAGGAAATCGCAAAATCCATAAAAAAAGACAAAAAACAGATTACGGCTGAAATCAAAAAAAGGCAACAGGAAACCCGAAATATCGACAAACAAATAGATAAATTATTAAGAGCTGCCATAGCCGCAGCCAATAAAAAAACAGCCAATGCTGCTGTAAAGGCCAATCCGAAAACAACAAAAGCTGCGACAACGGCAACAGAAACGGCGACAAAAATTGTGCTCACTTCAGAAGGCCAGATTATCGCCAATAACTTCAAAGCGAATAAAGGAAAATTGCCGTGGCCGGTTGAAAAAGGATTCGTTTCATTGCCCTATGGCGATCAGCCACACCCGGTTTACCGATCACTGGTGGTTCACAACAGCGGCGTGGAAATCACAACCGACCAAGGCGCAAATGCCAGAGCGGTATTTGGCGGGGAAGTGATTAGCGTAATGGTACTTTCACCAGTTAATAAAGCGGTAATGATCCAGCACGGAGATTATTTTACGGTTTACCAAAACCTGAGCAGCGTTAATGTAAGCAAAGGCGATAAAGTTTCCATCAAGGAAAATATAGGAAGAATTCGTACCAATGGCGATTCTGGAAAAACGGTTTTGAAGTTTACGATTTCGCAGAATACGACTTATAACAATCCGTCACAATGGCTTTTTAATATGTAAAATGAAAAGTTCGTAAAAAAGAAATCCCAAAAGATGAAATACAGCTTTTTGGGATTTTTTATATTAGAAAAACAGTGCTTTAAGTTCTGTTGCTTCCGAAGGTTTCATTTTTCCCGCGAGGACGAGGCTTAATTGTTTTCTGCGCAATGCAGCATCAAAACGTTCCTTCTCAAGATCAGTTTCGGGAACAATCGGCGGCACTTCAACAGGTCTTCCCATATCATCAACGGCGACAAAAGTGTAGATCGCCTCATTGGCTTTGCTTCTGATCCCTGATTCGCGGTCTTCAACCCATACATCAATAAAAATTTCCATTGAGCTTGTAAAACTTCTCGAAACCTTTGCCTCGATTGTAACGACGCTTCCTAACGGAATAGAACGGTTAAAAGCGACGTGGTTTACCGAAGCTGTTACGGTAATTCTTCTGGAATGCCTGCGTGCAGAAATACTCGCGGCCCTGTCCATTCGCGCCAGCAATTCACCGCCAAAAAGATTGTGCAATGGATTTGTTTCGCTAGGCAAAACCATATCAGTTAGTATCGTTAAGGATTCGGATGGCGTTTTAGCGTGCATACTTTTTTTTTGGCAAAGATACTTGAGTTCATAAAAAATCCCGCTGTTAACGGGATAAATTTTATAGTTGTTTTACGAGAAGCCAGGCATCGGGATTTACTTTATTGATTTCTGACATGGCATGTTTTGCTTCTGAATAAGTAGCATAGCTTCCGTACAAAACAGGGAATAATCCATGTCTGTTCGGAGCAATCCGCCTTGCTTTAAAACCGGCAGCGAGTAAATCTGAAAAAATCTGCTCAGCATTTTCTTCATTTCTGAAAGCGCCGGCAACAATATGATACGATAGTTTTTCTTCTTTTACCGTAAGTGTCACCGAAGGCATCGGATTCTCAATAAGAAATGTAGCTTCCTGGATTTTATCCTGTACTTGTTTTTGAACAGCAGTTTCTACCAATAAGGTTTGTTCAGTCACATGGTCCTGAAATAATTTATAACCGATACTTCCTGTAGCGGTAATTGCCAAAACAAGAATGGCGGCATATTTAAGGTAAGGACGTGCGGTTTTTCTTTCTTCTTCCTCTTCAACAGCTAAAGAAGGCGTAAGTACAATCGTTTCCTTTTCTGCCGTTTCAGTCGCAGCTGTTTCTTTTTTAATAAAGTCGGATACCGATATCTCAGTAAACGATTCTCTTTTAACTGATGGAGAAACAAAAGAATTTAACCCGAAAGACTCTTTCAGATAATTGATGTTCTCAGAGGGCGTAAAAACCAGGTTCTTTTCAGCATTGAGTGAAAGTTCACCTACATTCTTCAATGTGAATTTTTGATTCACCTGCAAAATACTATTCCAGATAATAACCTCACTTTCTATCGATGCAACAGAACTTTCATAATCTGTTTTTTCTACCTGAGCGATATGATTGGCCAATAATCCGTCGTTATTTTTCAAATGCGAATTGAACGAAATTACTTTTTTTGGAGGATAAAATGAATTGGTGTTTTCATGCAGATGTGCCGACTGGATTTCAGTCAGAAATGCTCCAAAACCTGGAACAGTAACACACTGGTGACGGTATAAAAGCTGTGAAATATATTGTTCGATCTTCATAGCAACAAAGTTATACAAAGCGATAGCCTATCAAAATTTTATTCACAATTTTTATTAACAATTCCCGTAAATTTTATACTTTTCAAAATCAAATATTTATTATGCGCCACGAAGATTTATTTTATGTATTAGCCTTGCTGAAAGTAGAAGGTGTGGGCGATATTGTCGCCAAAAAACTGATTTCCCACTGCGGTGACGCATTTTCGGTTTTTAAAAACAAAGTTTCGAAACTTGAATCGATTGACGGTGTCGGAACCATTTTATTAAAAAACCTCAAAGATAAAACGGTTTTTGATAAAGCCGAAGCCGAGCTGAAATTCATTGAAAAAAATGACATCAGGGTTTCTTTTTTTACCGATGAGGAGTATCCCGAACGGATGAAACATTGTGTCGACGGACCAGTTTTGTTGTTTTCAACAGGGAATATCAATTTGAAAAACCGAAAAATCATCAGTATTGTCGGGACGCGTCAGGTCACTTCCCATGGTGCTGAATTTTGCAGAAATCTTATAGCCGATCTGTCGCCGTTAAATCCAATTATTGTCAGTGGTTTTGCCTATGGTGTTGATATTGTCGCGCATCAGGCGGCATTGGAAAATAATCTGCAGACAATCGGAGTTCTGGCCCACGGATTGAACCAGATTTATCCGAAAGTACACAAAAAGCATGTGGCAAAAATGGAAGAAAATGGTGGATTTATGACAGAATTCTGGAGTACATCAAATCCGGATAAAGAAAATTTTGTCAGGAGAAACCGGATTGTCGCCGGAATTTCGGAAGCAACAATTGTAATTGAATCAGCAGATAAAGGAGGTTCATTGATTACTGCGAATATGGCCAACGGATACAATCGTGACGTTTTTGCGGTTCCGGGACGGACATCTGACAAATACAGTCTTGGCTGTAATAACCTGATCAAGACCCAAAAAGCACAGTTACTAACCGGCGCGGCAGATTTGATTTATAACCTCAATTGGGATTTGGAAGCAAAAGTAAAACCGGTACAGAAGCAATTGTTTGTAACATTGGATGAAAACGAACAAAAAATTTACGATTATCTGCAGAAGAACGGAAAGCAATTGCTGGATATCATCGCACTGGAATGTGATTTTCCGATTTTTAAAATCTCCGGAATGCTTTTAAATATGGAACTTAAAGGTGTAATCAGGCCTTTGCCGGGAAAACTTTTTGAAGCCATTTAGAATGATTTGTTTTCGAAACCTAATTTTTTCCGGACTCTTTCCAAAACGCCATTGGCAACAAGTCTGGCTTTTTCGGCGCCCTGAAATAAAGCTTTGTCTATTTCGGATAAATTAGACATATAATAAGTATATTTTTCTCTTTCGTCTTTGAACTTTTCGGTGATTAGTTCGAATAGCGCTTGTTTGGCATGCCCATAACCAAAATCCCGGTCTTCATTTTCATAATTCTTACGCATGGTTTGCAATTGCATTTCATTTGCAAGCAGTTTATAAATGGCGAAAATTTTGCAAGTTTCAGTATCCTTAGGTTCTTCTAGCGGCGTACTATCGGTTTCAATAGACATGACCTGTTTGCGAAGCAATTTGTCTTCGAGAAAGATATTAATGATATTGTTCGCCGATTTACTCATTTTTCCGCCATTTGTTCCCGGAACATATTTAGTATCTTCCCGAATAGAAGCTTCCGGAATCACAAAAGTTTCTCCCATTTGATGGTTGAAACGGGAAGCGACATCACGCGTAATTTCGATGTGCTGCAATTGGTCTTTTCCAACAGGTACAAATTGGGCATCATACAGCAAAATATCAGCAGCCATCAGCATCGGATAACTGAATAATCCTGCATTTACATCGTCCAGTCGGTCAGCTTTGTCTTTGAATGAATGTGCCAGCGTCAATCTTTGAAAAGGAAAAAAACAACTCAAATACCATGATAATTCTGCCGTTTGAGGCACATCGGACTGTCGGTAAAAAACTACCTTTTCAATATTTAATCCGCAAGCCAACCATGCCGCGGCTGTGCTGTAGGTGTTTTGCCGAAGGATTTCGCCATCTTTTATTTGTGTCACCGAATGCAGATCGGCAATGAAAAGGAACGATTCATTGCCTGGCGTATTCGATAATTCGATTGCCGGAATGATTGCGCCTAATAGATTTCCCAAATGCGGTGTTCCTGTACTTTGGATGCCGGTAAGTATTTTTGCCATGGATTTATTTCTTGACCGCAAAGATTGTAAAGATTTTAGGAACTGCAAAGATTTAAAAGTTTTTTATGAAGCCGCTGACAATGAAATCAGCTGTGTTTGCGTATTTTTGACAACATGAGAATATTTAAAATCATTTTTTGGGTACTCTGGCGGATTTGGTTCTATCTGATGCTGGCCATCCCGATATTGGTCATGTTGCCATTTTTAGTGGTTTCTATCCTAAAGGAAAAATGGTATCCCTATTTTTTTATAATGGCACGAATCTGGGCTAAGTTTATTCTTTTTGGCACCGGATTTTATTACAAAGTGCAAAGAGAGCAACAACTGGATGCCAATAAAAGCTATATGTTCGTCGCCAACCATACGTCAATGGCAGATATTATGCTGATGTTGGCAGTAGTGAGAAATCCATTTGTTTTTGTGGGAAAAAAGTCGCTGGTTAAAATTCCGCTTTTTGGTTTTTTCTACAAACGCACCTGCATTTTAGTTGACAGGAACAGTTCCAGAAGCCGAATGGAAGTTTTTAACCGGGCGCAAAAAAGGCTCGATCAAGGTTTGAGTATTTGTATTTTTCCCGAAGGTGGCGTTCCCGACGATGAATCTATTTTACTCGACGAGTTCAAAGACGGTGCATTTCGGCTGGCTATAGAGCATCAGATACCCATTGTGCCTATTACTTTTGCCGATAACAAAGAACGTTTTTCGTATACTTTTTTAAGCGGAAGTCCGGGATTGATGCGGGTTAAAATTCATAATTTTGTTGAAACCAAAGGCAAATCCATAGAGGATAAAAAAGATATTAAAGCGGTAAAAGAGCAAGTAAAAGCAATCATTTATAACCAACTGCTTTTGTTTAGAAAATAAAAAGAGCGTTTGGAGAAACGCTCTTTTCGGTCATTACCAATCGGCAATAACTATCAAAATTTAACCTAACTAAATTTTAAAAACTATAACTCAAACCGGTATACAAAGCAAAGAAATAGGGCTTGAAATTCCCAGCGTCTTTATTGAAAGTATTGATTTGGTATTTGAACATTGGCTCAAAATTAGCCTGAAATGCTTTGAAAAACCGGTACTTCAATCCCAATCCGATATTGGAACTGAAATGTGTTTTGCTCAAATTATTGGCTTCGCCTAAATTACTTGTCGATCCTGAAGATACGATTACAATCTTGTTTTCATTTAAAAAAAGCGTACTGATTCCGCCAATGATATTAACGCCAAATTTTTTGTCAATCAGGCTGTAAGACATTTCCAGCGGCACTTCAATATAACCCATGCGTTGGTTAATGTAGCTTTGAAATTTATCGGTTTCGAGTTCAGATTGTTCTGCGGCAAAACCAGTTTCCGTTGTTTTCTTCTCGAAGTTTATAAACTGGCTTTCAGTTGAAACGGTTACATTATCGAGAGAATTCGGCTGCAATCCCGCATAAATCAGTACATCATTTGTGTTGTAATTAAAACTGACCTGACTGATTCCGGTTCTGATAGAAAGTTTTTTATTGATCGCATAATGCACACCCAATCCTATACTTACATTGGTTTTATAGTCTTTCGAATTGCCCGCAAAAGTAGAATCAATTGGAGATCCATTGGAAGCAGAACCAAAATAAATAGGGGCAACACTTGACGTAATTTGCCACCTATTTAAATGAGGCTCCTGGGTAATTAAATTGTTTTCTTTTTCATTTAACAATTCTTCCAACGCGTTAGGGACAACAGTAGCAATAGCTGTTGAATCTAATTTTTTATCCGGATTTGTAATCATTGCTGCAGCAATTGGAGTTTTTTCATGGGCCAATTGGTTATTCAGGCTATTGTTTTCCGGTGTTTCTGAGTTTGAAAAGTTTTTATTCTGATTAGCTATTGCGGCATCAGATCGTTTGATATACGATTTATCCGGTAAGGCGGTTTGCAGTTTATCTTCTTCGGAATCAGGGCTTAATTGATTTTGATCCGTGACATTTGAGTTCCTGATCAGATTTGACTTGCCTTTTGTTTTTACCGATGGATTGAAAACAATGCTCTCATTATGTTGTTGAATTCCAAATTTTGAATGTTTTTTATGTGTTTTTATTTTGTCTGATGAATGGGAGTTTTTTAAATCTGGTTTTGCATTTTCATTAGAAACTAATCCGGAACGATTAGCGGTTGATTTAATATTGCTCTTAGGATTAACACCAATAGATTCAGGGTTTTTATTCTGCAAAAGGGAATCATTTTCCTGATTTAAAATTGGATTGGTTTTTTCAGAATTGGTAACTGCACTTTCAATTTCAGCAGCGTTATCAATTTGATTTCTCTTTGATACGGAGGAATCCCTGGTCGTGTTTTCTTCAATCACAACGCGGTTATCAATTCCGGGTTTACCATTAAAATAATTATCAGAAATAATAAATCCCAACAATAAAGCTGCGGCGATTCCCGAAAGTTTCCACCAAAACGGAATTACTTTACGGTCTTTTTTCTTCCGGAGTTTTTCTTCGATTATCGGCCACGATGCTTCGGGCGCTGTGGCTTCAAAGTCTTTGAATTGCTCCTGAAAGAGTTTGTCTATGTTTTTTCTTTCACTCATTTTACGGAGGATTGATTGGTGTTGTTTAATGCTTCGATTTTTTCTTTTAGAATCATCCGGGCACGTGATAAATTTGATTTTGAGGTACCAACATTGATGTTCAGCATTGCGGCAATTTCCTTATGAGAATAATTATCAATAACATAAAGGTTAAAAACCAGTCGGTACCGATCAGGCAATTGTTGAATGATTCCGAGCAAATAATCCAAAGAAATAGAGGAGTCGTCAAGGTCTATTTCCTGTTCATCGGCAAGGTTTTCGGTAACGAGTTCAAGAAATTTTTCTTTTCGGTAATATTGCAGTGCGTTGTTAATCATGACTCTTTTTGCCCAGCCTTCAAACGAACCCAAGAATGCGAACTGTCCGATTTTTTCAAAAATCAGCAGGAAACCATCCTGAAGATTGTCCTGTGCCTCTTCATAGTTGCGCGAATACTTAAGGCAAACAGCAAACAATTTTGAAGAGAATAATCTAAACAATTGTTCCTGCGCCTTGATATTATTATTTTTGCAATCCAATATGAGTTGTTCTAAACTCAAATTTCAGGTTTTAAAAAGGGTTAATTTTCTACCGGTACTTCTACTTCATAATAAGTATCTTCTCCTTGTTGATTTTTGCCAGTCCAGAATTTAAAAAAATAAGCCTCATTTCCTGTCGCTGTAAAATTAAATTTGACACTTTTTTCGAATTCAGAATTTGTGCCAGTTGAATCAACAGGATTGGTGACGCATGAACTACTTTCAATTACAGTCGCCTGTATGGCCACGGTTCTGGTATTTCCTTGCTTTTCAAAATAAATACCCTTATAAATATGACACGTTGATGGTTCTATATAAAACATTTCCAATTCGTAAGTTTCACCGGAAACAAAAAAATAAGGCATCCTACAGCTCTTAATTGGCATTAACTCGTATGATACCTTTGGATTGCGGTCCTCCATACTACAGGAATTTAAAGCAAAGGCTATAATAAGAAGCAGAATTATTTTTTTCATTTTTAAAATAAAAGTTAACCATTAAACGCAAGATACTTTTTGAATGAAAGGGTTGCGTCTGGACGTAAAAAAACCCGAAATTTTCGGGTTTTAAACTTAGGCATTATTTTCTTTAATCTGTGCTTTGATTTTTAGTTCGAGTTCATCGGCCATTTCCGGATTGTCTTTGATCAGCGTTTTTACGGCATCACGGCCCTGACCCAATTTAGTTTCTCCATAACTGAACCAGGAACCCGATTTCTTGATGATTTCAAATTCAACGGCCAAATCCAAAATTTCTCCTGTCTTAGAAACGCCCTCTCCATACATGATATCAAATTCGGCTGTTTTAAAAGGCGGAGCCACTTTATTTTTCACCACTTTCACTTTAGTACGGTTTCCAATAACATTTTCGCCATCTTTAATTTGTGAAGAACGACGGATATCCAAACGGACAGACGCATAAAATTTCAATGCATTTCCTCCTGTAGTGGTTTCAGGATTTCCAAACATTACTCCAATTTTTTCACGCAATTGATTGATAAAAAACACTGTACAGTTGGTTTTGCTAATTGTACCTGTTAATTTCCTTAATGCCTGAGACATTAATCGTGCGTGAAGTCCCATTTTTGAGTCGCCCATTTCGCCTTCAATTTCACTTTTTGGCGTTAATGCCGCAACCGAGTCAATAACGACAATATCGATGGCTCCTGAACGAATCAGGTTTTCAGCAATTTCAAGTGCCTGTTCACCATTATCAGGTTGTGAGATAATTAAATTTTCAATATCAACGCCTAATTTTTGCGCATAATTCCTGTCGAATGCATGTTCGGCATCTATGAACGCAGCAATACCACCGGCTTTTTGCGCTTCGGCAATAGCATGTAATGTTAAAGTAGTTTTACCAGAAGATTCTGGACCATATATTTCTATAACTCTTCCTTTTGGATAACCGTTTACACCCAAAGCCAAATCGAGTCCTAATGATCCGGAAGAAATCGTTTCTACTTCTTCAACGGCTTTGTCGCCCATTTTCATTACGGTTCCTTTTCCGTAAGTTTTATCCAGTTTATCAAGGGTTAATTGTAACGCTTTTAATTTGGCTTCTTTTTCTGAACTCATCTTTTCCTTCATTTATATTTGCACTTATTTTTCGTAAAAATAGTTCTTTTTTTCCAAGTTGCAAGATGGGAAAATTAGCTTTTGAAAATAGTTATCCACGATTTTAAGTTCTTATTTTTATAAGCGTAAGTGACAATATTTACCATGGTTTGAAGGACGCAGACACAGCAACCGATGGATTACGGCTTAAAAATATTCTGTATTGAATGAAAATCAGGTTGCTGGTTTGTGTCCGTGTATTATTTAATGCAAATCTAAAAACTATGGACTCTTTCAAAATGCAGATTTTCTGCAGAAGATGTTAAACGCTGCATAAAAAGGTTGTTTGCTACCTACTTTACATTTAAGGATAAGAACAATTTATTTCTTACTTTTGCGCATAATTTTTTGACAATGGAAAAAATCATATCCTATCCAATATCCTTCATAGCAATGCTATTGTTTCTTTTGGTATTGATTATTTTTCATCCGATTCAGTGGATCTGCCTTAACGTCTTTGGTTATCAGGCACACAAAAAAAGTGTAGATTATCTTAATTTTTGCCTCTTAAGAATCGGTCATTTACTAGGTACAACCTATAAAGTTGAAAATCGCCAAATCATTCCCGAAGGTGTCCCGCTAATCTTCGTCTCCAACCACCAAAGTTTGTATGATATCATCGGAATTATATGGTTTTTTAGAAAATTCCATCCTAAATTTGTGAGTAAAAAAGAATTAGCTAAAGGAATTCCGAGCGTTTCCTACAATTTAAGACACGGCGGTTCCGTTGTTATTGACAGAAAAGATCCGAAACAAGCCATTCCTGTCATTAAAAAATTGGCAGATTATATTGAAGTAAACAAACGCACGGCAGTTATTTTCCCGGAAGGAACCCGAAGCAAAACCGGAAAACCAAAGGAGTTTGCGCAAAGCGGATTGAAAATTTTATGCAAACAAGCGCCATCCGCCTATGTTGTTCCAATAACGATTAACAATTCGTGGAAATTTGTTAAATACGGGTTTTTCCCTTTCGGTTTAGGAAATCGCCTTACCTTTACAGTGCATAATCCACTGGCAGTTAGAGATTTTTCTTTCGAAGAAATCATGGAAAAAACTGAAAAAGCAGTGATTCAATCTATTAAAATATAAAAATTAGAAGAATGTCTATAAAAAATATACGTCTGGAAGTAATGCAATTTCTGGAAAATAAAGTAGAGGGATTCATGGACCAATACCTGATTCCGATTGAAAAAATCTGGCAACCAACTGATTTCTTACCCAACTCAGAAAGTGATACTTTTTTCGATGAGGTAAAAGAATTGAGGGAGTTGGCCAAAGACCTGCCGTATGATTTTTGGGTAGCAATGGTAGGCGATACCATTACCGAAGAAGCATTGCCAACCTACGAATCGTGGTTAATGGATGTAGAAGGCGTAGACAATGTTGAGCGCAATGCGTGGTCAAAATGGGTACGCCAATGGACTGGAGAAGAAAACCGCCACGGTGACGTACTTAACAAATATCTGTACCTGTCCGGTCGTGTGAATATGCGTGAAATTGAAATAACAACCCAGCATTTGATTTCTGACGGATTCGATATCGGGACAGGAAGAGATCCGTATAAAAACTTCGTGTATACGTCATTTCAGGAGTTGGCCACCTACATTTCTCACAACAGGGTTTCGCAGTTGGCCAAAAGTTACGGTGACAACAAATTGTCTAAAATGTGTAAAATGATCGCAGGTGATGAAATGCGCCACCATCATGCTTACAGTCAATTTGTAACTGAAATTTTTAAAGTGGATCCAAGCGAAATGATGCTTGCCTTCAATCACATGATGCGAAATAAAATCACTATGCCAGCCGGATTTTTAAGAGAATCGGGTCAAAAAATAAGTGAAGCTTTCGAACAGTTTTCCAATTCCGCTCAAAGGATTGGTGTCTACACAGCAAGTGACTATGTCGATATTATGCAGAAACTGATTGATAAATGGGAAATTGACAAGATTACCAATTTAACCGATGAAGCCGAAAAAGCCAGGGATTATTTAATGAAATTACCGGGAAGAATGGCCAAAGTTTCTGAAAGGCTTGTAGTTCCGCCCGATACATTTATCTTCAAATGGGTTGAACCCGCAACGATCGGATAAACCTAAAACAAAAACACATTGGAGTGCTGTTTCGATTTTCGGAGCAGCATTTTTTTTAAAGTCAGAATGATGTCAGAAAAAATAATTGAATCAACAATCTCATTTGTCAAAATCCAATTGCAAAATGCCGAAGGCGGACACGATTGGTTTCACATTGAAAGGGTTTATAAAAACGCAATATTGATAGCCAAAGAAGAATCCTGTGATCTTGAAGTCGTACAATTGGGTGCTTTGCTGCACGATATTGCCGATAGCAAATTTCATGACGGAGATGAAACCATTGGTCCAAAAACGGCACGCGCATTCTTAGAATCAGAAAATGTTCAGGAAGAAACCATCGCGCATGTGATCAAAATCATAGAAAACATCTCTTATAAAGGCGGGAATTTTGAGAAAAAATTCCACTCCAAAGAGCTCGATATCGTTCAGGATGCCGATCGTCTCGATGCGATAGGCGCGATTGGAATTGCTCGCGCATTCAATTATGGCGGATTCAAAAACAGGACGCTTTACAATCCTGAAATCGCTCCAAAACTTTCGATGGGTAAAGAAGAATACAAAACCAATGATTCGCCAACACTGAATCACTTTTATGAAAAATTACTCTTGCTGAAAGACAAAATGAACACACCAACCGGAAAGCGAATTGCACAGCAACGCCATCAGTTTATGGAAAATTTCCTCTCGCAGTTTTATGCAGAATGGAATGGAGAAAAATAACTACAAAGTAATTTTAAGCAGCTGTTTCTTCTTGCCTCTTCTTCCAAGGAAATAAATCGCCCCATCGCTTACAACGCCTTTTGACACCATAAAAGGAACCTCATTTTGTTCATCATCCAAGATTTCCTGATAATCAAAATCACCGCTCTGATTAACACGAATCACGTTAAGGTTTGACCTATTTTTACCTACACCTTTAAATTCGATACGGTTGTTACTGATCTTTTTGATTTTCTCTGCGGCATTGATGAAAAAATAATTATCACCATCTTTAATCATCGATGTATAGGAAATATAAGAATTCTCATCGTCGGTGGTACTCTGCGATTTGTTAATATTTCTTGCCCAAACCAAATTGCCATCAGCATTAATTTTTGCAGTTACAATATCGCCATAATTATAGGTAGTGGATGATCCAACGCCGATACCAACGCCGCCGCCAACACCACCACCACCAAATCCACCGCTATAACTGCTATTCCTATTTGCGTATACTTCTTCGGCATTGAACATAATGTCTTGGTTGCCGGTAACCAAAAACTTTCGAAATGTCAGGTATTTCAATTCTTTATCTTTTTCCTTTCCGTATTTGTCAATAATAAATTGTTCTGTAAAAGGATTGTATTTTGATTTCTTAAGTTCAAGCGCAAGCGGATCGATTTCAAAGTAACAAATACCCTTGGTGCGTGTGTCTTTTTTGTCAGAATAGAAGCCGATACAGGTAAGCTTATTCTCTAAAAACAGCATTTTTAAAGAACCGATAAAGTGTTCGCCCGAATCGAAAGCCATCGTTTTTTGCGTTTCAAGATCGAATTTTGTGAGTTCATATTCATATTTTCCGCCCTCTTGTTTTTTCTTCGATTTTTTGTCATAGGCTTTTCCCAAAAGATAAACAGCATTCCCATCTTTTGAAACCTCGAACGTTTGGTAATGGAATTTATTGTCTTTCAATCCGGGACGAAAATACTGTTCCGTCTTTTTATTCAAATTGGTGTCAAAAAGATACACTTTTAGGGTTTCCGATTTCCTTGCGGCCAAATCGATTCCAATACCAAAGGCAGTTTTATCTTCATTAATGACGAAGGTTACGCCCGAAGCAGTATTTTCATTTTCCATTGAAGCATTGCCAAAAAAATCAACACTATTGTTTCCGGGATAAAAGAAATAACCCGGATATAGGTTCGTCTTCCACAACTTGTAGGAACCTGAAAAGAATAATTCACGCAAATTCAGATAACCATATTGATCCATTTCATCAGTTGTGAGGCGAAACAATTCTTTTTTTGTGGCTTTGAAATCGGCTGTAGCAATGCTGTGTCCTATGCAAACACACGCTTTTTCTTTCAAATCATAATACATTTCTATAATCTGGATGGCATTTCCGGAATTAAATAATCCCAAAATAACACTGTATTTCTGAGAAACAGGACGTTCCATATTGTATTCCTGATTTTTTACCAAATTGAGATTGGCATCATACTGCTCGAAATAATAACCTGTTCCATAGGAAAAGGTAGTGCCTTCATAGGATCGGGCGACAATAATTCCGCCTTTTCCATCGCTTTCCGCGAGTGCTATATCCGATTTCCGATATTCATCGGTAAAAATTTCGCTTTTAAGGGTTTTAAAGGGAATATCCTGCGCATGGATCAAATTTACCATCACGCAAAAAACAAAAATGAAGTATGATTTTTTGTGCATTTTATAAGTCGTTAGTTTCCTTTAAAATCTGCTTTTCTTTTTTCTAGAAATGCTGTTGTTCCTTCTTTAAAATCTTCTGTGCCAAAACATTTTCCAAAGGCTTTTATTTCAGTTTCATAACCATTTACGCCATCTTTAAAATTAGCATTTACCGCTTTAATCGCATAGCCGATTGCAATAGGCGAATTCTTGCTGATTTTTTGGGCGATGCTGTTGCAGAATTCCAAAAGTTCAGCTTGCGGCACAACATGATTGACAAGGCCAATATGATGCGCTTCTTCGGCATTGATCATTCCGGCGGTCATGATCATTTCCATCGCACGTCCTTTCCCTATCAACTGAGGCAAACGCTGCGTTCCACCATAACCCGGAATCACGCCGAGAGACACTTCGGGCAAACCCATTTTGGCATTATCTGAAGCGATCCGGAAATGACAGGCCATAGCCAATTCTAAACCACCGCCAAGCGCAAAACCATTTACCGCGGCAACGACAGGAGTTTTTAATTTTTCGATAAAATCAAACAGTGTTTCTTGTCCTTGTTCTGCCAGATGTGCGCCTTCTTCAATAGAAAAATGTGCAAATTCGGCAATATCAGCACCGGCAACAAACGCTTTTTCTCCGCTTCCGGTAAGTATGATGGCGCGTATCTCGCGATTGAGTTCGAGTGTATTGAATGCATGGTGCAACTCGTGAATAGTTGCCACATTCAGCGCATTGAGTTTGGATGGGCGGTTGATGGTAATTGTTGCGGTATTGTTTTGAGTATCAACGAGTATATTTTCGTAATTCATAACTGGTTTTTAAGTATTAATAATAGGAAGCGAAACCGTGAATGTGGTTCCTTTTCCATAGGCGGTTTCAAAAGTAATCGTTCCTTTATAATTTTCAATAATGTTTTTTATAATTCCGAGACCCAATCCCATTCCGCTGTTTTTCGTGGTGAATTTAGGTTCAAAAATCCGGTCGGTATTGTGTGCTTCAATTCCGGACCCATTGTCTTTTACCGAAATCAGCACATCATTATTTTGTCTTTTTACACTAACGGCAACGAGTTTTTCCAGTTGATTTTCGGGAATTGCCTGAATCGCATTTTTGACAAGATTGGTAATAATCCTGATCAATTGCGTCCTGTCCATTTTAGAAATGATGATTTTTTCCTCACTTTCAAAAGAGACATCATCTTCATTAAAAATATCGAGGGCAAGTTCGACAACTTCGACAACATTTAATGTTTCATTTTGCTGCGCAGGCATTGACGCAAAATTAGAAAATGCAGACGCGACGGCGCTCATGGTATCAATTTGCTGAATCAAAGTTTCGGAATAATCTTTTAGTTTCTGCTTTAATTCGGGGTCATTTGCATCAAATTTCCGTTGAAAACTCTGCACGGTCAACCGCATCGGCGTAAGCGGATTTTTAATTTCATGCGCCACTTGTTTCGCCATTTCGCGCCAAGCTTCCTCACGTTCGCTTTGCGCTAATTTAACCGCACTTTGCTCCAATTTCGTCACCATCGCATTATAGGCTTTGATTAGCAAATTGATTTCTTTGCTGTTGGCTTTGAGGTAAATTTTTTCGTTTTTTTGGTTGAGGCTGGTTTCGCTCAGTTTATCGGAAATCGTTTTTAAAGATTGTGTAATGTAAGTCGAAAGAAAATAGGCCAAAGCAAAGGCAATCACGAGCATAAACGCATAAACCTGACCCAGGCGAATCAGAAATCCTTGTAATTCTTTTTCATAAAAACCGTCATCTTCCACATATGGCAAATTCAAAATTCCAAGTGGCTTGAATTTTTCGTCTTTAATCTGACTGTATGAAGAGCGGTTTTTTATGCCGTCGATATTCTGTATGTCAACATACCTTTTTTCAATGGATGATTGGACGAGTTTGAGAATGTACTTTGGAATCGGAGGCGAAACGCTATCGATTGAAAAAGAAGCTTTTGAAGATTTGAGCAATTTTCCGTCAAGATTGTAGATATTGATTTCGAGGTTATGGATTTGTGCGAGTTCGTGTATTTTATCTTTAAAGATCAAACCAAGGTTTTTGGAAGACAATGGATAAGTGGTAGTCGAAAGTACATAATTGATATGTTCCTTTATCGCTGTTTCCTTGCGTTCGAGACGTTCCTGATGGTAATCTTTGGCTTCATTTTTAAATTGGATAATGGAAATCGAAGCCATCAGAATGGAAGCGATCAAAATCAATACAATCATCGAAAGGAAAATCCTGATCCGAAGAGAAAGCATTGACATTTTGAACCTTTTCTGCATAATTTAAGATCGGTTTTTTTCCCGGATGCGTTTGTATATTCTGAATCCGAGCATGATCATAACCGAAAATAAAAGGATTCCGATTACACCATAAATCCAGTTGACGGCATTTTTTAAAATTACTAAAAAAACCACTGCAAAAAGAATAATGGTCGCGCCTTCATTCCATAACCGCATAAAATTAGAAGAGTACCGAATGTCGTCTTTCTGCAATTGGGAATAAATCTGCTGGCATTTGGCGTGGTACAGATACAGTAGGAAAACGAATCCGAGTTTTACATGCATCCACGGCATCAATTGCCACGCTGTTCCCAAATCGGTAAAAAACAGCATCCAAAACGCAAAAAAACTCGCCAGAATTGCGGAAGGCCAGGTAATAATATACCACAATCTATAGGTCATTATTTTGTATTGCTTTTGCAGTATTTCTTTTTCAGGAGATGGCTTTTGCGAAGCTTCAATCTGGTATACAAACAACCGTACAATATAGAACAATCCGGCAAACCAGGTAATTACAAAAATAAGGTGCAGGGATTTCAGATAATTATACAGTTCCATACAATTTAATTATTTGCCCAGGCTTTGATCCACTTACTCACCGTGGCACACCATTCGTCACTGTCATTCAGGCACGGAATGGCTAAAAATTCTTCGCCGCCATGTGCTTTAAATTGGTGATTGGCTTCCATCGCGATTTCTTCGAGTGTTTCCAAACAATCAGAAACAAAAGCGGGTGTAACGACGGCTAATTTCTTAATTCCTTTTTCAGGCATTTTATTGATTTCAACATCGGTGTAAGGTTCCAGCCATTTATCGCCTGCCAATCGTGATTGGAATGTCTGACTGTATTTTCCTTTGGGAATTCCCAAAACCTTTACCACCTGTTTTGTGGTTTCATAGCATTGGTGCCGATAGCAAAATTCATGTGCCGGAGAAGGTGTATTGCAACAGGAACCATCAATTCTGCAATGCGATTTTGTAATATCGGTTTTGCGGATATGGCGCTCGGGAATGCCATGATAGGAAAACAGCAAATGATCGTAATCGTAATTTTCGAGATGCTTTTTTATAAGGTTTGATAAATCCTGAATGTAATCGGGCTTGTTGTAAAATGCAGGTACGATCGTGAAATTCATCTCCGGAAAATGTTTCTTTCTCAGTTCTTCTGCCAATACCAGAATTGTTGTTGTAGAAGCCATTGCGTGCTGCGGATACAACGGAAAAAGCATCACTTCGGTCACGCCGTTATCATGCAATTCCTGCAAGCCTGAAAGAATGGATGGTTTCCCGTAGCGCATCGCTAAAGACACGGGAATTTCAGTCTGACGTTGCACTTTTTCATGCATCCGTTTTGAAATGACTACTAACGGCGAACCTTCGTCCCACCATATTTTCGCATAAGCGGCGGCAGATTTTTCGGGCCTTTTTCTCAAAATGATTCCGCGCACTAATAACGCACGGAGTAAAAACGGAACATCAATTACATATTTATCCATCAGGAATTCGTCTAAATATGGTTTGACATCTTTTGCTGTCGGACTTTCCGGGGAACCGAGATTAACTAATAAAACTCCTTTCATTTTTTATGTATTCGGATTGATAGACATTAGGTATTTTTTTGGCGTGGTCGCAAATTTTTTCTTGAAAGCGGCAATGAAATGGCTTCCGGTACTGTAACCAATTTTGAGTCCGACTTCATTAACATTATAAGAACCACTGTCCAATAATTTTCTTGCATAATCCATTTTGTAATCGAAAAGAAAACCATAAACAGTATCGCCGTAAATTTGCTTAAATCCCATTTTAAGTTTTTTAAGATTGAGTCCAACCTGATCGGAAAGTTCCTGTAATCCCGGAGGTTCCGACATGTTGGCGATTACAATTTCTTTGGCACGCCTGATTTTCATGACATTGTCTTCGTCAATCAAAAACGGACATTGCTCGGCATTTGGATCTTCCGTGCGATTAAAATACAAACTCAAAAGTTCGTATCCTTTTCCTTTATAGTATAAATTTTTAATCGACGGATTGAGGTTATAATGAAACAATTGGCTTAAAACAATAGCCATCGACGGACTAATGTCACTTTCATTATAGTATTTTTTATCTTTATTGTCATCGCTCAAAAACGGAATGTAATCGGCTTCGGTAGAAAAAAGAGCGTGAAATTTTTTAATTGAAATGATTACCGAAATGACCCATGAATGCGGAGCCAGTTCTAAATGCAACGGCAATTCTTTTTGCGGATTGTAAAGCAGCAAAGCTTTTTCTTCTTTTAAATCCAAAGCATAAGTGCCCTGATTGAAGATGAATTTAGCACGGCCTTTAATGCCAAAGTGAAACTGGATCAATCCCTGGCTGATTTGTCTTTCGGCCTGAAAAATGTCGTTTTCGTCATTTTGGAACCGAATTAAAATAAAATCATCTTCAATTTTTATTTCTTCCTGTGAACCCATAGCGATATTTTTTGTTGTAAAATTTTGAAAACAAGACAATAATCTATTTAGAATTATTCTACATAAGGAATTTAGAAACACTTGAATCCAGTACAAATTTAAAAGAAATAATGGCGTAACAAGTATTTTAGTTTAAAAAATCGCATAGCGACACAAATAGTCCTTACAGCGTTACTTTTATAAAAGTGATAGTGATAATTTTGTCGTGCTTTCTGAAAGTATATTTATGGAAAATCATAACGCGCCCAAACATCAGTATTTTTACGCAGTAGGTTTAAGCTACAAAAAAGCCGATGCTGAGACAAGGGGAAAATTTAGTCTGGATAATGCAGCCAAAACCAAGGTACTGCAACAGGCAAAACAAGAAGGCATTGAAAGCTTGATTGTGACATCTACCTGCAACCGGACTGAAATTTATGGTTTTGCCGAGCATCCATTTCAGTTGATCAAATTGATCTGTGAAAATAGCTTTGGAACGGTAGAAGCATTTCAAAAAGTGGGTTTCGTCTATAAAAATCAGGAAGCCGTCAATCACATGTTTCGTGTTGGAACTGGTTTGGACAGCCAGATACTCGGCGATTTTGAAATCATCAGCCAATTGAAAACAAGTTTTTCCGAATCGAAATCTTTCGGCCTCATCAACACTTATTTAGACCGATTGATTAATGCCGTGATTCAGGCGAGCAAAAAAATCAAGAATGAAACCGAAATCAGTTCAGGAGCAACTTCAGTTTCTTTCGCATCAGTACAGTACATTATCAGAAATGTGGCGGAAATCGGCAGTAAAAATATCCTGCTTTTCGGAACCGGAAAAATCGGCAGGAATACCTGCGAAAATCTGGTGAAACATACTAAAAATGAACACATTACTTTAATCAACAGGACAAAAGACAAGGCAGAAAAACTTGCCGGGAAACTCCACCTGATCGTTAAGGATTATTCTGAATTACATATTGAATTGCAAAAAGCAGATGTCGTTGTCGTTGCAACCGGAGCTCAAAACCCAACCATTGACAAAGCCATCCTGAATCTCAAAAAACCATTGCTCATTCTGGATTTATCCATTCCGAAAAATGTCAATGAAAATGTCAAAGATATCGAAGGCGTGACGCTCATTCACATGGATCATTTGTCGCAGATGACAGACGAAACCCTCGAAAAAAGGAAAAAGCACATTCCGGCCGCAGAAGCGATTATTGAGGAAATAAAAGAAGAATTCACAACATGGACCAAAGCCAGAAAATTTGCGCCGACCATCCATGCCCTGAAAGAAAAACTCAATGCGATTAAAAATTCTGAACTGGATTTCCAAAGTAAAAAAATGATCGGTTTCAATGAAGAGCAGGCTGAAATCATCAGCAACCGCATTATCCAGAAAATCACAACGCATTTCGCCAACCACCTCAAACATGACAGCACGGTTGTTGACGAAAGTATAGAATGGATAGAGAGAGTTTTTCAAATTGAAGCCAATATAAAATAATGGCTAAAACAATACGCATCGGGACACGCGACAGCGAACTCGCGCTCTGGCAGGCACATACAGTCGAAAAGCAATTGAATGAGCTGGGCTGCAAAACAGAAATTATAGCTGTCAAATCCCAAGGTGACATTATTCTCGACAAACCACTTTACGAACTCGGAATCACCGGAATTTTCACAAAAACATTAGACATTGCTATGATTAATGGGCAAATTGACATTGCCGTTCATTCTATGAAAGATGTGCCTACAGCATTGCCGAAAGGCATTACGCAAGCCGCGGTGTTGCCAAGGGCAAATGTGCGGGATATTCTTGTTCACAAAGGAAATCTTGATTTTTTATCAGACACAGCGACTATTGCAACGGGAAGTCTTCGCCGTCAGGCACAATGGCTGCATCAATACCCGCAACATCAGGTGGTAGACTTGCGCGGAAATGTAAACACGAGGTTGCAAAAACTGAAAGACAGCAATTGGAGCGGAGCGGTATTTGCAGCTGCCGGACTCGAACGAATCAACCTGAAGCCAGAACACCACATCAATTTAGACTGGATGATTCCCGCGCCGGCTCAAGGCGCTATGGTAATCGTCGCAATGGCTGCAGATGAATTTAGCAGAGAAGCCGTGGCTGAATTGAACGACATTGAATCCGAAGTTTGTACCCATATCGAACGACAATTCCTTAAAACTTTAGAAGGCGGTTGTACTGCGCCAATTGGTGCTTTGGCTACAATTATTGAAGATGATATTTTATTCAAAGGCACTTTATTCTCTTTGAATGGAAAAGAAAAAGTATATGTTGAAAAATTGGTTCCAATTGAAGAATGGAAAAAATTAGGTTTTTCATTGGCACAGGAAATCCTAAAAAATGGAGGACGCGAAATTATGGAACGGATAAGGAAAAATCTAAATCCGGGATAAATGGCAAACCAAATCCGTATATTATCTACCAAAAAATTATTGCCCAATCAAAAGCAATATTTGTTAAACGCGGATTTTTCTGTCATTGAAGCCGATTATATAGAAGTGAACAGCAAAAAATTCCAATACAAAAAGCAAAGAGACTATCTGATTTTTACGAGCCAGAATGCGGTTGAAAGTATTTTTCAGAATAAAAACGCAACCGAATTGAAAAAGATTCCAAGTTTTTGTGTAGGCGAAAAAACAAAAGCGTTACTTGGAGAGAATGGTTTCAAAGTAATAGTGACAGCAGACTATGCGGCAGAACTGGCCTCGGTAATTTGTAACCAATACCCTAAAAGCAGCTTTACTTTTTTCAGCGGAAATTTACGCCGGAATATTTTACCCGAAGCCATGCAACTCGCCGGAATCCAATATGATGAAATCGAAGTCTATGAAACTATTTTAACGCCTAATACGATAAACACCAAACCAAGCGGAATCCTGTTTTTTAGTCCGTCAGGCGTGGAAAGTTACCTCACAAGCAATTTATTGACTGATGAAACCTGTTTCTGCATCGGAAAAACAACAAGCGAAGCGCTGGAAAACAAAGCACAGAATATAATAATTGCAAATAAGCCAACGGTAGAAAATGTAATTATTCAATGTATAAACCATTACAGCAAGCTGGGCGCGCCAGATGCTTAGCACAAAATAACATGATAAAAAACGATTTATTTTTAAAAGCCTTAAGAGGCGAAAGCGTACAACGGCCACCAGTTTGGATGATGCGCCAGGCGGGAAGATATTTGCCCGAATTTATTGCGCTTCGTGATAAATACGATTTTTTCACAAGATGCCAGACACCCGAATTGGCTTCAGAAATCACGGTTCAGCCCATTCGCAGAATTGCTCCCGATGCGGCGATTTTATTCTCAGATATTTTGGTAGTTCCGCAGGCAATGGGTATTGAAGTGTTAATGAAAGAAAACATCGGTCCGTTTTTGCCCAACCCAATACGCAGCATTCAGGATGTAGAAAGGGTGATTGTTCCCAACATTCACGAAACGCTGGGTTATGTGATGGACGCTATTAAACTCACTAAAGAAATGCTCAATGATGAGGTACCGCTTATCGGTTTTGCCGGTTCGCCATGGACGATTTTTTGTTACGCGGTGGAAGGAAAAGGTTCTAAAAGTTTTGATACCGCCAAAGGATTTTGTTTTTCACATCCTGAAGCAGCCCATGTTTTATTGCAAAAAATTACAGATACCACAATTGCTTACCTGAAAGAAAAAGTAAAAGCAGGCGTCAATGCAGTCCAAATTTTTGACAGTTGGGGTGGCATGTTGTCGCCTGTGGATTATCAGGAGTTTTCATGGAAGTACATCAACCAGATTGTAGAAGCTTTAGCCAGTGAAACGCACGTAATCGTGTTCGGGAAAGGCTGCTGGTTTGCTTTGGGAGAAATGGGTAAAAGCAAAGCTTCGGCACTTGGAGTAGATTGGACTTGCTCTCCGCGAAACGCGCGCTATTTATCGGGAGGAAATATTACTTTGCAGGGAAATTTTGATCCGTCGAGATTGTTGTCTCCAATTCCAACGATTAAAAAGATGGTCCACCAAATGATTGACGAATTCGGAAAAGACAAATATATTGTTAATCTGGGTCACGGAATTCTGCCTAATATTCCTGTCGACCACGCAAAAGCATTTATTGATGCGGTCAAAGAATACAATCAATAAGCAAAAATATGCAACACAGCAATCTGGAAATAAACACGATTAGTGAAATTCTCCCGCAAGAGTTTTATCAACTGATTGAAAACAATAAAGAACACATCAGGAAAACTTTTCCGGTAACACTGGCCAGTTGCATAGATTTGCAAAGCACCATTGATTTCATTGCCAAAAACATTGAAAAAGAAAAAAATAATGAAGGCCATCATTTCTATATCAGAAAAGAAAAAACTAAAGATTTAATAGGATATGTCTGCGTTAAAAATGTCAACCCAACCATCATGAAATGTGAACTTGCCTATTTTATCGACAAGGAATTTGAAGGCAAAGGGATTGTTTCAAAAGCCGTCGCAAAGACTTTGGATTTTTGTTTTAATGATCTAAAAATGAACAAGATTTTTATCTGCACTTCAAAAATCAATATGGCAAGTCAAAGGATCGCAATCAAACACGGTTTCAGTAAAGAAGGCATTTTACGCGAAGAATTCAAAAGCGGCGATGCTGTTTTAGAAGACATCGTTTATTTTGGCCTGCTCGAATCAGAATACCATGAAAAATAAATTTTACGATTATATTCAAAATCTTCAGGACCAGATTTGTAAAGGTCTGGAAGCTGTTGACGGACAATCGAAATTCCGTGAAGATCTATGGAAACGTCCCGAAGGCGGTGGCGGAAGAACACGTGTAATTGAAAACGGAGCTGTTTTTGAAAAAGGCGGCGTCAATATTTCTGCAGTACACGGAAAACTGCCCGAAACAATGCAGCAGCTTTTCAATGTTGGCGAAGCTGATTTTTTTGCCTGCGGATTAAGCCTTGTCATTCATCCTAAAAACCCAATGGTGCCTACTGTTCATGCGAATTGGCGTTATTTTGAAATGTATGATGAGAATCAAAATGTCATCAATCAATGGTTTGGCGGCGGACAGGATTTAACGCCTTACTATCTTTTTGAAGATGACGCGGCACATTTTCACCAGACCTGTAAAAATTCGTGCGACAAACACAATCCCGATTTTTATCCGAAGTATAAAAAACAATGCGATGCCTATTTTTGGAATGCACACCGAAATGAAGCGCGTGGTATCGGTGGTTTGTTTTTCGATTATTGCAAAGCCGATGAAGCAATGTCTATGGATAATTGGTACGATTTCGTAACGGAAATTGGCAACAGTTTCCTCGAAGCCTATGTTCCGATAGTGGAAAGAAGAAAAAATATTCCCTACGATACAAATCAAAAGAACTGGCAGGAAATTCGCCGCGGAAGATATGTCGAATTCAATCTCGTTCATGATAAAGGAACTTTATTCGGACTCAAAACCAATGGCAGGATCGAAAGCATCCTGATGAGTTTGCCGCCACACGTGCAATGGGTGTATGACCATCATCCAAAACCTGGAAGTGAAGAAGAGAAACTAATCAAAACTTTAGAAAATCCGAAGGAATGGGTTTAAAAATTGTCATTATTGCGCTGTTGTCCGCACCTGTCTTTGCACAGGATTCAACGTATGTGCGACATTTCAAAGACAAACTTTCGGTTCAGATGTTTGCCCTCAATACTTACAATCGGTTCAATGTCTATTACATCAATGAAAACCTGCGGGTCGACATAATTCCGAATCAAAAGACAACGCTTAATATTGGTATGCAATACGATATCGCCTCGTTCAGTTTCGGTTTTGCCCCGTCATTTTTTGCGCGCAACCGGGACAATCAGGATTCGAAGATTTTATCGTTTTCGACTGTAGTTTATCCGGGACGTTTCATGCAAGTGATGGAATTCTATTATCAAAAAGGCATGAGCCTCGTAAACGAAACACCGTATGTTTCCACTTATCTGCCGCAATTCAGATCGATAAAGATAGGAGGAAGCACGTCCTTTTTGTTCAACCGTCATTTTTCGTATCGCGCTGTAAGTTTGCAGAACGCCAAACAACTGCGAAGCCAAGGCAGTTTTTCGCCCGGAATTTTCTATTATTACACCAGTCTTGACGGCAGGAAAGACCCAAGCCTGGGAAGCCGTTCCAATTTTCTGGATGTGGCGGCAGAAATGGCTTATTATTACAATTGGGTTATTGCCAAAGATTTCTTACTCGCATCGGGCACTTCCATTGGCGCTGGTGTGAGTTGGGCTGATGATGGAGATGATAGTTACACGGCTTCTTTGTATAAAGCAAGTTTCATGTTGGCGCCGGGCTACAATTCAGAAAGATGGTTTGGCGGGGCACAGTTTCGCATCCATGCCGGCGGACACGAATCAAAATCGACAGTTGAAATCAGCGACACCATCGGATATGTGACAGCATTCATTGGTTACCGTTTCGATGCGCCTCCATTTTTAGAACGACAAAAATACAGAATCAAAAATAAACTCAAGATATAATGTTTCCACAAAGAAATAGAAGACTCAGAACGAATGAATCCATAAGAAGCCTGGTCCGTGAAACCACACTAAGCCCAAACGACTTTATGCTTCCCATGTTTGTAGCCGAAGGAAAAGAAGTTAAAATTCCCATTGCTTCAATGCCTGGAATTTACCGTCATTCTTTAGACAATACGATCAAGGAAGTCAAAGAAGCCTGGGATTTGGGAATAAAAGCGGTGAACATTTATGTCAAAGTTTCTGAAAACCTCAAAGACAATGCAGGGAATGAGGCCTGGAACAAAAACGGATTGATGCAGCAAACCATCCGTGCGATTAAAGATGCCGTTCCGGAAATGATTGTGATGCCTGATGTGGCACTCGATCCGTATTCTATTTACGGACACGACGGAATCATTGAAAACGGACAAATTGTCAATGACGCCACAGTAGACGCACTTACCAGAATGAGTTTGAGCCACGCAGAAGCCGGAGCCGATTTCGTCGCGCCAAGTGATATGATGGATGGTCGTGTTTTCGCCATCCGCAAGGCATTGGAAGAAAGCGGACATCATAATGTGGGCATCATGAGTTATAGTGCAAAATATGCATCGGCATTTTACGGGCCGTTTCGTGATGCGCTTGATTCTGCACCGGTCGATATGCAAAACATCCCAAAAGACAAAAAAACCTACCAGATGGATTACGCCAATCGCATAGAAGCCATCAGAGAAACCCTCGATGATGTCGCTGAAGGCGCCGATATTGTAATGGTAAAACCCGGAATGGCTTATCTTGACATCGTTCGTGAAGTGAAGAATGCAGTTCACATTCCCGTTGCGGTGTATCAGGTTTCGGGCGAATATGCCATGGTGAAAGCCGCTTCAGAACGAGGCTGGCTCGACCACGACCGCATTATGATTGAGCAATTGTACTGTATCAAAAGAGCCGGAGCCAATATTATTTCTACGTATTTCGCTAAAGAAGCAGCAACCCTTTTGAATAAATAAAAATGAAGTTTACCATTCTCACAATAGTACTTTTTTTGTTAATCGCCTGCCAGAAAAAGGAAGAAAAGAAGGAACAATTGTATCCTGAAATTGCCCAAACTCGAGAACAGCTAGGCAAAGAGATTTTTGAAGGAAAAGGAAATTGCATAGCGTGCCATCAGGTTTCTCAAAAAGTAATTGGTCCCGGAATACAGCAGATCGCAAGTATTTATAAGGAAAAAAATGCCAGCATAGTAGCATTTCTTAAAGAAGAAAGTGAGCCATTGGTTGATCCGGATCAATATGAAGTGATGAAGACCAATTTTGCCATCACGAGAACCATGTCTGATGACGAATTGAAAGCCATCGAAGCCTATATGCATGCTACGCTGAAGTAAATTAAGGAGCTGTGGCTTTGGTATTCCAATTCAGCTCTCGTCCCGCTATCCACGCTATCTTTTGCCGCGCTAAAGAAGGCGGCAAAAGGATGCTGTTCCTATCGGGGCTAAACTATAAATACCTGAACCTTGCTACGGCTTTGCAAACCTACAGTTTATTGCTACATTTACGATATGGAAACCGCCTACATCAAAACGCCGCTCGGAGTCACCAGGATTGTTGGTGACGAAAATGGCATTTCCGAAATATCAGTTCTTAATGAAGGCGAAATCTCTACAAAAATTCCGTCTGTTTTAAAAGAATCGATTGCACAGCTTGAAGATTATTTCAATGGAAAAAGAACCGGATTCGATTTTAAAATCAATCCAAAAGGCACCGACTTCCAACAAAAGATATGGCAATTGTTAATCGAAATTCCTTTTGGGAAAACAATGTCATATTTGGACTTATCCAAAAAATTCGGCGACGTAAAAGCCATCCGCGCTGTAGCGTCAGCCAACGGGAAAAACCCATTATGGATTGTCGTTCCCTGTCATCGGGTCATTGGCACAGATGGTTCGCTGACCGGATATGCAGGTGGTTTGTGGCGTAAAAAGTGGTTGCTCGAACATGAAAACCCTACGGCACAACAAAGCCTTTTCTGAGAAAAAGCCATTATAAACTAAAATTGATTAAATTCGTAATGCCAACAAACCAGCATTATGAAATTTATAAAAAAATTCCTCTTTTGGACAGTCGTTTTTTTTGCGGTCCTAATTGCATTCCTCTACATTTTTAAGTTTGATTATTTAATTACCGCCGTAAGGACAATCTATCTTAATGGGCACACTACGGCGTTTCTGAGCGATTATACAGAGTTTGAAAACCGTAAAATTCCGAAAAGCCATACGCCTCAGCCTTGGCCAATTTCTAAAAGCTACAATGTTGTCAAACCAACTCAAGAATTGGAAAAATGGCATAAAAAACTCGGAACTGTTGCTTTTCTTATTATCAAAAATGACAGTATCCGTAGCGAAAGTTATTATGACGGTTACGATAAAAATTCGAAATCCAACTCTTTCTCAATGGCAAAAAGTGTAGTTTCCGCTTCTTTGGAAAAAGCAATCATGCTGGGCAAAATAAAAAGTTTAGACCAACCGGTTTCCGATTTTTTTCCTGAATTCAAAGAAGGCAAAGCGGCAAGAATGACCGTCGGTGATTTGTCATCAATGGCATCCGGACTCAACTGGGACGAATCCTATTACAGTCCGTTTTCAATTACGACACGTGCCTACTTCGACGATGATTTGAACAAAGTAATTTTAGGATTAAAAGGTGTTGACGAACCGGGAAAAGCCTATAAATATTTAAGCGGAAATACCCAATTGCTTGCGATGGTCATCGAAAAAGCGACAGGAAAAAGCCTCGCTGATTTTGTTGCCGAAAATTTTTGGGAACCAATGGGTGCTGAAAATGAAGCACTTTGGCAAACTGACCATAAAAACGGTGTTGTGAAAGCCTATTGTTGTATAGCGAGCAATGCCAGAGATTTTGCCCGTTTCGGGAAACTATACAAGCAGCACGGAAAATGGAACGGACGGCAATTGCTGGACAGTTCATTCATAGCAAAATCAACAACGCCAAGGTTTGCCGCATCTCCCGAATATGGGTATGGCTGGTGGCTTTCCGATTATAAAGGGAAAAAAATATTTTACATGCGCGGTCATTTAGGCCAATATGTTATCGTAATTCCTCAGGACGAGCTGATAATTGTGCGGCTTGGACACCAACACCAAAAAAGCACAAAAGGCAGCCCGCACAGTGATGATTTCTTCGCCTATATTGATGAAACTTACAAGATGCTGAATTCAGGGAACAATTGAATCCCGGGAGTTAGTGTCTCCATAACTTTTAACTATTTTGATATAAAATCATACGATTTCCACAAACCAAATAAAGACTTAACTTTATAAAATTCAAATACAGCAAAATATCAATCTCATAATTTATTTAAGATGGAAGAAGGAAAAGACATTGCTAAATGCCCGTTTCATAACCAGCAGAATACTGCAGGTGGCGGAACTAAAAATCACAATTGGTGGCCTAATCAATTAAAATTGAATATTCTGCGCCAACACGCACCGGCATCAGATCCTATGGATTTTAAATTCAATTACTCTGAAGCCTTTAAAAGTTTGGATCTCGAAGCGCTCAAAAAAGATTTGCACGCGCTCATGACTGATTCTCAAGATTGGTGGCCCGCTGATTTTGGGCATTACGGCGGATTGTTTATTCGTATGGCATGGCACAGCGCCGGAACTTATCGTGTGGGTGACGGACGTGGCGGTGCAGGTGCAGGAATGCAGCGTTTCGCACCGCTTAACAGTTGGCCCGATAATGTCAGTCTTGATAAAGCACGCCGATTACTTTGGCCGATCAAGCAAAAATATGGTAAGAAAATTTCCTGGGCAGATTTGATGATCCTGACCGGAAATGTCGCACTGGAATCAATGGGTTTCAAAACTTTTGGTTTTGCAGGAGGACGTCCGGATGTTTGGGAACCAGATGAATCTGTTTTTTGGGGTGCCGAAACAACGTGGCTTGGAAACGAAGAACGCTATAGTCACGGTGTCGAAGGATTGTCAGAACGTGGCGTAGTTTCTTCTGATGAAGATGCTGATGGTGAAGTTCATTCCAGAGGTGATTTGGAAAAACCATTGGCGGCAGCGCACATGGGTTTGATTTATGTCAATCCGGAAGGTCCCGACGGAAATCCTGATCCGATTTTAGCAGCTAAAGATATTCGCGAAACATTTGCCCGAATGGCGATGAACGATGAAGAAACAGTAGCATTAATTGCCGGCGGGCATACCTTCGGGAAAACCCATGGAGCGGCTTCTTCTGATCATGTAGGTAAGGAACCAGAAGCTGAAGATCTGCATTTGCAGGGTTTTGGGTGGCACAACAGTTATAATTCCGGGAAAGGTCCGGATACAATTACGAGCGGACTCGAAGTTACATGGACAAAAACACCAACGCAATGGAGTAACAATTTTTTCGAAAACCTGTTCGGTTTCGAATGGGAATTAAGTAAGAGTCCGGCTGGCGCACACCAATGGGTTGCGAAAAATGCCGACAACATAATTCCTGATGCTTTCGACAGTTCAAAACAACACAAACCAACAATGCTCACCACCGATCTTTCGCTTAGGCTGGATCCTGCTTATGAAAAAATTTCAAGGCATTTTCTAACCAACCCGGATGCCTTTGCAGATGCTTTCGCACGAGCATGGTTTAAATTAACGCATCGTGACATGGGACCGAAATCACGTTATCTTGGCCCCGATGTACCACAAGAAGAATTGCTTTGGCAAGATCCGATCCCTGTTGCAGACCATCCATTAATTAATGAAAGTGATGTGGCGGAATTAAAAGCTAAAATTCAGGATTCGGGTTTGAGCATAGCTGAAATGGTTTCGACTGCCTGGGCTTCCGCATCCACATTTCGGGGATCTGACAAACGAGGTGGCGCGAATGGTGGGCGTATTCGACTCGCACCACAAAAGGACTGGGCAGTAAATAATCCACCGCAATTGCAAAAAGTTTTGGGAAAATTGGAAAGTATCCAAAATGACTTTGGCAAAAAAGTGTCAATGGCTGATTTAATCGTATTGGCAGGAATAACGGCTGTTGAAAAAGCCGCGAAAGCAGCCGGACATACAGTAAATCTTCCTTTTGCGCCAGGCCGTATGGATGCGTCGCAAGAGCAAACAGATATAGAATCTTTTAATTATCTCGAACCTGCAGCAGATGGTTTTCGCAATTATCGTAAATCCAAATCTGCTCTGCCAACAGAAGTTTTGCTTATTGACAAGGCCAACTTGCTAACACTTTCGGCTCCTGAACTGACAGTATTGATTGGTGGCATGCGTGTATTGGCTACCAATTTTGATGGTGCTGCGCACGGCGTATTTACCAATCGTTCAGGAGAATTAACGAATGACTTTTTCGTTAACCTGCTCGATATGAACACGCAATGGACGGCACGTACAGCCGATAAAGAATTTTATGAAGGCCGTGACCGCAAAACCGGTTTCGTAAAATGGACAGCTACGCGTGCGGATTTGGTTTTTGGGTCTAATTCAGAATTGCGGGCGGTGGCAGAAGTCTATGCCAGTGCTGATGCCGGAGAGAAATTCGTAAAGGATTTTATCAGAGTTTGGAATAAGGTCATGGAATTGGATCGGTTTGATTTGCAATAATTCGGTTAGCCGGCATCAGAAATTGTAAGCCCTTCACATTGAAGGGCTTTTATTTTTTAATCTCTATTACTTAAATTAGATTGCGGTTGAAGTTTAAAGTTTTCATGATAAAAGATGTAAAGCTTTGAAGAATATTTGCCGGGAATTGAATTTAAAATTTTCACAGAATGGCAG